>Ga0074046_10000120_pt1 | contig 65789 bp, 55 predicted proteins | sample BogForMeECP23OM3_FD_94441 | JGI IMG/M metagenome (GOLD analysis project Ga0074046, IMG submission 94441) | Bog forest soil microbial communities from Calvert Island, British Columbia, Canada - Bog Forest MetaG ECP23OM3 | ecosystem: Environmental > Terrestrial > Soil > Wetlands ... | reverse complement strand
TACGAATGTTCTCGATCTGGTTATCCTGGAATTACTTTCGGGCGCGGGCAGGCCGGGCGGAGGCACGAAACGATCTGCCGGGAAAAAACCGGCGGGTGGGGAAGCAGGAGCGACAGGCCCGGTCGCGCCGGTAAAAAATCCGGATGCGCCCGCACCGGTTGCGAAGGCCGGACGAAAACCGGGCAAAAAACCGGTGAGGGGAGAAGCAAACGGAATCAGTCCTGTCGATCCGGAAACGTTTCCGGACGCGGGCTATCCTGTTGCGACTCCCCGGAAGCTTCCCGTCACCAGCCAGGTACCTCTCCCGCTGGAAACCTCTGCCGCATCGCCAGGATCCCCGGAGATACCTTCTCTCCCACAGGGAAGCTCCTCATCGACGGTGAACAAGGAGAGTACCTGAGAAGGGGTCAACAGAGGCCATTTTGGCCTCCGATTCACCGGTTCCAGAGATCAGACCACGGAGTTTCGCCGGAAAACCACGGAGTAGTTCCGGGAGACGCCTGTTCTGGCCTCCAACTGGCGGGAATGTGCCGTTTCCATGCCCCAAAATCACGGGTGGCAGCAGAGTTACAGCGGGGGATCGGCTAAAACACTGGCTGGAGGCTCTGGCAGGGCCCCGGTGACCTTCCGGGAAGATCCCCTTTCCGGAAGGGTAACCCTCGTTCGGGCCGGGGTTCCCAAGGATCGGACATGCCAAATGAAATCATGTATTGGGAAAAAATTTCAGACACCCGGGAACAAGAAAAATTTTCGGAGAATTTGGTATACCAGGAAAAAATGCTGAAAGAAGAATGGTACGGGAAGAGAACATTCCCCGTAGTGGCGGGATCCACACCGACGATTCCGGAAACTCATGAAAGACGAAGTGCCGCAATGAACCTGTTCGGGACGCTCCGACCCGAAGCACGTGAAGAATTGACCCGGCACAGGATTGTTCGGGATCCTGACGGGACTTTCCCAGACAACCAGCATTAATCTGGCGGCTGTTCTCATTCTGATAATTATTGGTAAGAATAAAAAAAGGATCTCCCTCTATATTCTCAATAGAAAAATTAAAACAATCCAATCCGGGTTCCATTTGGATAAATACGGCAAATCCTTACTCGTGATGAAAATCCGTGCCCCTGAACGTCAACAATATCGAAAAAAAGCCCGCCGTGAACGGTAATTATATATGATTCCGGCGTCCACCTGTTTAATGGTAGGAAATGGTCCCGGTATTCAGGGAAAACTTTCTTCAACTGCCGTCCGATCGAAGGGGATCGAATGGGGGGATGACAGACACAATGAACTGACAAAATAACAAGGAAGGCATACCATGGATCTCTTCTCAAAAATATACTTTAATTACAGCAAGATCGTCAAGACTATCAAGATCTACCTGCTGCTTGCCGGACCTGGCCTCATTGTCATGATCGCTGACAACGATGCGGGAGGAATCACTACATACGCTGCAACCGGCGCAAAGTTCGGGTACAGTCTCATATGGTTCCTCATCCTGCTTGGGCCTGTTGCATATTTTGTCCAGGAAATGACGGTACGGTTGGGGGCGGTCACGAAGCATGGGCATGCAGAGGCGATCTTCAGTGCGTTCGGCTCGTTCTGGGGCTGGTTCTCCCTTCTTGACTTGACCGTTGTCAACTGGCTGACGATGGTCACCGAGTTCATCGGCATGACCGCTGCGTTGAGCATCTTCGGGATACCCCCCGTTGTCACAGTCGCAATTGTCGTCCTCGTAATGCTCGGCATCGTATTGTCAGGGCGGTACTGGACATGGGAGAAGATCACCATGGCTTTCTGTCTTGTCAATCTCATCTACATACCGGCGGCGATCCTCGTCCACCCCTCAATACCTGATATCCTCCGGAACGGGATCGTCCCCAACTTTCCGGGAGGGTTCAACGGGGAACTTTTCTTCTTACTGATGGCAAACATCGGGACAACGATCGCGCCATGGATGATCTTCTTCCAGCAGAGCGCTGTAGTTGATAAAAATATGAAAGAGAAGGATATCCCGTGGGGGAAGTTCGACACGGTTGTCGGGGCCTTCTTCACCGTTCTCGTCGCGGTCTTCATTATCATCGTGACCGGGACCCTTCTCTACGGCATGAACATCGACAGTGCCGCCCAGGCCGCCCAGGTGATGATGGGAACGCACCCGTGGGTGGGGACGCTTATCGCCATAGGTCTCTTCGATGCCGGCTTCCTCGGGGCAATCTGCATTGCGCTCACGAATTCGTGGGCATTCGGGGAGGTCTTTGGGTGGGCGCACTCGCTGAACTACAAAGTAAGGGAAGCGTTCTGGTTCTACATATTCTATTTCCTCGGCCTGATCACTGCAGGGGGAGTCGTGCTCATCCCGGGAGCCCCGCTGGTCCTGATCACCCTTTTTGTGCAGGTGATCGCAGTTACCCTCCTGCCTGCTGCGCTGGTATTCCTGATCATCCTGCTGAACAACGAGGAGATCATGGGCAAATATAAAAATACCCGGTTCGACAATATCGCAAACATAACGATCGTTGTGTGCATCATCGTTGTGTCTTCACTGTATGGTATCAGCACACTGTTCCCGAACCTGTTCGGGTAGGGAGGATGAAAGAATGGAAGCACTTGAAAGAGTATTCGGGGAACGGATTGGAAGTATCATCAGTGAATCGACGGGAAAGATCCGCAGCATCAACCAGAAATATGCAACGCCTACGATCAAACTGTCGGGAGGCGCGAAATTTGCGCTCCTCCTCCTCAGGTTCTACCTCATCTTCCTGGTCGTCCTTCTCGTGTACAAGTTCTGGACCGTAATTCACGGGGGTGCATGATGGAGCAGCAGGATAACGCGAACTGCTCTCCGATGGCGGGAGACCTCGAGATCCTTCTCTCCGCCATCCTGAATATCCCCGTCATGTGGTCCGGGAAAAAAATTGGATCGCTTGCTGATCTGGTGATCGTGGAGACCGCAAAGATCCCTGAAGTGCGGTCCCTGTATGTCACCCGCTCATTTGGCAAACCGAGCCTTCTCATCCCGTGGGAGAACGTCCAGACTCTCACTGCGAAATGTATCGAGGTCACCATAAGTGACACGAAACCTTACGAAGCGGAACCGGCCGAGGATGTCATCCTCCTCCGTGACTATGTCCTCGACAAGAAAGTCATCGACCTCGAAGAGAACGAGGTTGAGGTGGTGTACGACATACGGCTCATCCTCCGGAACAAGAAACTGTATGTAACGGATGTCGATACCGGAAAGGCAGCCCGTCTCCGGAGGCTCGGGTTCGGGTTCCTCGCAAAGATCCTCTATTCATCAGCGGACCCTGAGGCAGAGCAGATGATCCCCTGGACCTGTATCCAGCCGCTCCCGACGAATATTGGCCGGTTCAAGGGCAACGTCAAGCTGAATATCTTAAAAGATAACCTTTCAGATATCCATCCCGTCGATCTGGCGGACATCCTCGAAGAGATGGATCACGACCAGCGGGTCATGGTATTCTCCTCGCTCGATCACGAGCAGGCGACCGATACGCTTGAAGAGATCGAACCAAAGGTGCAGCGCGAGATCATCTCCTCGCTCTCCACGGAAAAGGTAGTCCAGCTCATCAACGATATGACCCCGGGCCAGGCTGCTGACATTCTGTCAGTCCTGCCATCAGCGGAGGCCCATGTGATCCTCGATGCCATGAACGCCGAGAGCGCAAGGAAGGTTCAGGCTATCATAAACCGGCAGGAAGAGAAGGTAATCCATTATACCACCCAGAAAATCCTGAAGTTCCCTCCTGAAACGACCGTAGAATATGTCCAGAATGACTACCCACGCCATGCCCGGGACAAAGATGTCATAATGTACATTTACGTAACCGACGAGAGCGATCACCTTCTCGGTGTTATCGATTTAAAGGAGCTCCTGCAGGCCGATGACAAGGCACTCCTCCGGGAGGTCATGGTCGAGAACGTGATCAGCCTCTCGACCGGGAGTACCCTCAAGGAGGGTGCACAGGAATTCGGGCGGTACGGATTCCGTGCTCTTCCGGTAATCGATGATGAGAACCGGCTCGTCGGCGTTATCCCGTACCGTGACGTGATGAACCTCACCCACCACTTCGTAGAATAATTTTGAAGTATGCGTTTGATCGGATCATACCAGTTTTTTATATTCAAACGTCTGGTTGATAACGGTGTATGTGTCACCCGTGTAATAATGCACGGTCACTTCAACGCGATCGGTTTTTTCCGTTCCCTGGAGTTCCACGCCACTGCCGGCCTGCAGCGGCTTGAACGTCCCGGTGAGTACCTGCCCGTCTGAACGGGTGAGCCGGACAACAACGTCCTGTACAGCTACCTGGCCTTTACCTCCCATGAACAGAACCGAGACGATATTTGTGAAGGGATCACGTTCTGCCTGGAAATAGACAAAGAACTTACCGGGTGGTACCTGGGTCTGGCCAGGTTCAGGTGAAAAAACAGGAATGGCGATCGTCGGGGTTGTAGTAACATGTTCCTGATCGGATGCTACAGAAGACTCCGGAAGGATTTGTGACGCCCCGGCGGACTGATCAGCACCGGTCCCGGAACCGACTGGAGAACCAGGGACCGGGAACCGTATTATGTACCCAAAAATTATTAGTCCGGTTATGAATAAAATCGCAATAAGGATCACCACCGGTTTTTTGTAAGGTACTATCTTTGAAACCGGGAGCCTGGAGGGTCCGGACAGTAAATTAGTGTCCGGATCCGGGACAATTGTAATGGTGGCCCGGCTTTGGCCATCAGGCGTTTTGCCGGCCCCCGGTCTATCCGAAGCAGGCCCCGGGGTGGTTTTCCCGGGCATATCCTGAAATTTTTGCTCACCGGTATTCTCAACGGCACTGATGGTACACTCCGGTGTTTTTGGCACAACTACCGCACTTTCTTTGCGGGGATGTGAAGCAGTGTCGGTCAATTTTTGTGACGGTTCCGACTGGATTTCTGATTGTTCCGGACTGGTTGTGACCGGTGCCCCGCAGGAGGGACAGAACCGGGAACCCGGTGCAAGCAGGGTGCCGCAGAGTGAGCATGACGGCGGCCGGGCAACCCGGGCACCACAGTATTCGCAAAATACTGTTGTTGCAGGAACCGGTTTTTTGCACCACGGGCAGATAGTCTGCCTCTTCTTTTTCATGCCGGGAATTCTCATGCCCCCTTTGATCCGGTTGGATGGATCCAGTATAGTACGGTATCTGACCGGAGGATAAAAATCCCCCGCATGGTCTTTACCCGTCGATCGATAGCACGACACCGGCATGGGCCTGAACCTGCACCCTCAGAAGACGTCCGCTATGCAATAATCTATCTTCCGGAAAAGCGGTACCTCAAAGGCAGGGCGTTACGGATGAAGATTGCAGTCTGTGGGAAAGGCGGTGTGGGAAAGACATTCTTTGCAGGCAGCCTTGCGGAACAGTTCATTCTCGCAGGCCACCTGGTGATCGCCATCGATGCCGATTCATCTCCCAACCTTGCCATGACCCTTGGGTTATCTGCTGACCAGGCCAAAGCGATCATACCGATCGCAGAGAACGAGGAGTTAGTCCGGCTGAAGACCGGCACAGACTATTCCGGGGTCTTCCGGCTCTCGTTTACTGTCGACGATATTATCAGCAGGTACGCGGTCCCCACTCCTTCCGGTGCCAGCCTTCTGGTCATGGGGACCGTGAAGGCAATGGGGTCCGGGTGTTCCTGCCCCGCACACTCCGTAGTCCGGGCATTGATGCGCCACCTTGTGGTCGAGCGTGAAGAAGTGGTCATCCTTGACATGGAAGCCGGGATCGAGCACCTCGGCCGCGCGACGGCAGAGTATGTGGATATTCTCCTTGCAGTGACCGATGCGAACCTGAAGTCCCTTGAGACTGCCGCGAACATCTGCCGGCTGGCACAGGAATCCGATATCAGGACCATCGCTCTTGTCGCAAACCGGATCGCTGGCGAACGGCAGCAGGAAGCAGTCCGGTTGTTTGCGGAGCAGCAGAACCTTACGGTAATTGAATGGGTGCCGTTTGACCGCGATGTATCCGAATCCGGTATGACCGGGGAGCCGCTCGATACGTCCGCATCCGTGGCGATCAAAGCGATCAGGGAACTTGCAAAGACGCTTTTAGGACAGCCATGATCCCGGCCCGCCCTGCAATCCTGATGAATGGAGATCAGTCATGACAAAAACCTTCGTAACCATGGGACGAGGCGGCACGGGGAAGACGAGTTTTGTCTCGCTCATGGCCAGGTACTTCATAGAGAAAGGAGCAACCCCCCTGCTGCTCGTTGACGCAGACCCGGACCAGAACCTGGCAGAGATGGTTGGCGTGGATCCGGAATCCGCAGGGAAGAAGACTGTTGCGGAACTGCTTTCGGAGACATTCATCACGACCGGCGGAACAACGATCGGCATACCTCCCTCAACCCGGATCGAGAACCGGATCTGGCAGGAGGGCCTGTACGAAGGGAAGCAGTTTGATCTCCTCTCTGTTGGCACCAAATGGATCGAGGGGTGTTACTGCATGCCGGATGCCGCTCTCAAGAATGCACTCTCCGCCATCACCCGGCAGTACGAGTACATCCTGATCGACTCACCTGGCGGTCTCGAGCACCTGAACCGGAAGATCGCAAGCAACGTGGACACGATCTTCGATGTCATGGGCCCTTCGAGCAAATCTTTTGCCCACGTACGCCGGGCCCACCGCGTGATTGAAGAAGTGGGAATACGGTTCAGGCAGCTTTACGTCGTCGGAGGATATGGGTTCCCGGCAGATCTCGGTACCCGTGCCACAGCTGAAACCGGTCTTCCCTATCTTGGAGAAATTGCGGCAGATACACGCGTGGCGGAACAGGTTCTTGCCGGCAAGTCCCTGCTGGACCTTCCCCTCGGTCTTCCCGCCTACCGCTCAATCTCTTCTATGCTCGATACCCTCCCCGATGCTCCCTAGTGTTTACGGATTTTATAATCGTCCGCTTACGAGAGACCGGCATTTTAACTTCATCCGGGCAGAAAATAGCAGGAATTTTTCCTGTGATACGTAGGGTGAATCTTACCGTACTGTCACTTCTTCGATTTCATGTTGTTTCGAAAAGATGACGGGGTGGTATTTGAGATGCCTTCTTCGGGCTTTGCACGTAAAGTCGCTTCTGCACGTAAAGTATGAGACTTGCACGTAAAGTCGATTTGGCAGTAGATTACACTTGGTTATGGTGTAAAGTAACATCGTGTCCTTGATATTAATAGGTCACGATTAATATATTAAAAGTATAATGTAAAGGTTTTTGAACTAGTACACATAAAATGTGTGTGTATGACCGAGCCTGAGCCAGCACAGGAGCAAATAGCACCCGATATTATTTTTGGCGGGGAACCACGTAGAGCGGGGTATGTTGATTTTTTTCGGATAGCGTTTAATCCCATCACGTTTACTTTTGAGTTTTTTCAAATCGCTCTTATCAATAGCCCCAACGACTCACCAAAATGCTACTTTGTTGGTGCAATTTGTATGAGCCCTCAGGAAACAAAGTTGCTTTCCGAGAATATCAAAACAGCCCTTGAAAATTATGAGACGAACAATGGTGAAATAAAAATAGTACAAGGGAAAACATGAACGCCTTAAAAACCCAAACATATGTATCTCCTTGGCAAGGATATTCGGGACAGACATCACCAAAAGTGAGTGAAACGAGAACGTTTTTTGAAAGATCAAGCGCAGTGAAAACGGGATATCCTGACCTTACATTAGCGACTATAGATGGTGTTTGTTCATTAAGAGTAGTGCCGCCAGCAGAAAATTTGGGAGTTGGCCATATCGGTTTTTCTTCTGCCGGAAGTTTTTTAGATCGGGGGGACATATATACACAGCAAAGAATGGGACAATTAGAGACTAAAATCCGGGAATTGGAAACTGAAAATCAGTATCTTCGAAACCGGCTGGGTGGAAGAATAAACGTTCGGTGTATTGAAGTATTGGATATTCCGCCTATTGAAGCCAAGCAAAGAGTTCTTGAGTACTATCAGTCTCATAAAAAAGCATATCCTAGCGAAATTGCAACCGAACTTGGACTTGGGTTGGAAACAATTTTTAATGCAGTCGATGAGCTAGTCGCGGAAGGAAAAATATCAGCATCGAACGAAGTTGATGAATAATGCCAGTTTATGAGCGATCTGGAGATGCAATTAAAGGAAAAAGAATAGCAATTGAGTATAGAGAAAGCTCCCCACCTGTTATAGCAAGAGGATCGCACACCCATAGTGAACAAAAAGCTACATTGAAGTTTGCATATTGTCGAATTGAGACATCATATATACTAAACTAGTTTTTCCCTTACTTACTTCCTCTCTTTTTTCGGAGTATTCCAGTAAGGACTCTTACACTTCGGACAGACTTTCGGCTCCTCAGTACCGCGTGCGATCCACTCGTGTCCGCACCGTTCACACTTGAATCCATCAACCGTTAGTTTCACTTTTGCCATATTTCAAAGTATATTACTTCAAAGTATATAACTATCACGGGTATTATCAGTTAATCGGTAAGTATATATGCGATGCTTACGTATATAGTAATATACCAACAAGGTAAGTTTAAGGAGTGAAAGAAGATGCAAACACAGAAACCCCTAACCACCAGCCGCGAAGAGAGGGGGCGAGCAATCGCTAACAAGAGCGGTATGATCCAGAAAGTCAAAGACAACCAGTACAAGGTACGGTCACAGTCTGGGAATGGTTCTTACCATATCAACATCACCGGGACCGGCGCGGAATGCAGTTGCCCCGATTTCCAGAACTACCACAAGCCGTGCAAACACATTTTGGGACTTCGCTATTATCTGGAAATCCAGAAGGATACGCCAAAAGGCACAGTCACCGAAAAGATACGCTTAACCTATACTCAAGCATGGAGCGCGTACAATGCCGCACAGACCGAAGAGATCAAGATATTCGATGCTCTGTTGAAAGACTTGGTAAAGTGCATTCCTGAGCCGGAACAGAAGATGGGACGCCCACGCATACCGATGAGTGAAAACCTCTTCTGCGGTATCCAAAAGGTTTACTCCCAATTATCCAGTCGTCGTGCTCACAGTCTCTTCCAGAACGCGGTTGAGAAGAAACAGATCGATCATGCCCCTTACTTCAACGCACCGTCAGCACTCTTCAACAAACCCGAAATAACGCCCATCCTGCAAGAATTGGTAACACTATCAGCGTTACCCGTTGCTGAGCTGGAAACGGACTTCGCAATAGATTCCACCGGGTTTAGAACGACCACCTTTAGCGAATACTGCGGGATGAAACACGGTCAGAAGAAGGCGCATCGGTGGATTAAGGCGCACATGGCAACCGGTGTAAAGACCAACATTGTTGCCAGCATCGAAGTAACCGCTGAGAACGTCCACGACTCAACACAGTTCAAGCCCATCGTAAAGGATATCTCAATGAACTTCAACATCCGCGAGATTTCCGCAGATAAAGCGTATTCATCCCGCGACAACTACGAGGCTGTAAACGAAATTGGAGGTACTGCATATATCCCATTCAAGAACCATGCAACCGGCACGACTCGCGGATCGCCCATCTGGAAGAAGATGTACCACTATTTCCAACTGAATAAGGATGAGTTCATGGAGCACTATCACAAGCGCAGTAACACTGAGTCAACCAACGCGGCAATCAAGAGGAAGTTTGGCGAGACTTTGAAATCCAAAAACCAGACCGCTCAGATTAATGAACTTCTGTGTAAAATTATCGCCTACAATCTGACGGTAGTAATCCACGAAATGTACGAGAACGGTATCTCACCGGACTTCCTGCACGTAAAGTCCGGTGTCTGCACGTAAAGTCGGAGAAAATACCTACTTTACGTGCAAAGCCCCTTCTTCGATAACCTTATTTTGCTTATCCCTCAATGTATAGATGAATTCTCAGGGTGGCATCGTGGTGAACAAAAAAGGAGTCCATTTCAGGATCAAAGAGATCACATCCGATCTTGCACAGTTCCGGGATCTCAGCATCACGATCGGTGCGATCAACCAGGAACGGTGGGATGAGCCCATGGGCCCTACGCCATTTCCCTCTCTCACCACACTGAGGCCCTGGGACCAGAAACTCCTCAGCCGTTATAAACCGTTTTATCTCCCTTTCTGTGACCTCTGCTGCCTCTGCACGTACGGAAAATGTGACCTGACGGGAACGAAACGCGGGGCCTGCGGCATTTCGATGCCAGCCCAGCAGTCCAGGACGGTGCTTATCACGGCCTGCATCGGTGCAGCCACCCATATCAGTCATTCCCGGGAGCTGCTCACCTACGTGATTGAACGGGCCGGGCGGGACTGCCCGATCAATGTCGGCGGAGTCGGTGTGGAAGTGGAAGCCCCGATCACACGGCTTGTCACCGGGATCAAACCGGAGACGCTGGGAGACCTCGAGCCGGTGCTGGACTATTGTGAGAACCAGGTCACCCAGCTTCTCGCCGTGACCCACACCGGCCAGGAAGGCAACAATCTTGATTTTGAGTCGAAGATCTTCCATGCAGGAATGATCGACCATCTCGGGATGGAGGTCGCAGATATCGCACAGGTATCAGCTCTTGGGTTCCCCCGCGCCGAACCTGAAACCCCGCTTGCCGACATGGGCCTTGGTACTGTCGACACGTCAAAGCCTGTTATCCTCGTCATCGGCCATAACGTGCCCCCGGCTGCGGCGATCATCGATTACCTGCGGGACAACGGGATGTCGTCTTCGGTCGAAGTGACCGGCATCTGCTGCACCGCCCTTGATCTCACGCGCTACTCGGACAAGGCAAAGATCATCGGCCCTATCTCGTGGCAGCTGCGCTATATCCGGAGCGGTGTGCCGGATGTGATTGTTGTTGACGAGCAGTGTGTCCGGACCGATACCCTGCAGGAAGCGGCACACATCCGCACCCCGCTCATTGCGACCAGCGAGAAGAACTGTCTTGGCCTGCCCGATCGCACTGCTGACCCTGTTGACGATATCGTGGAAGGATTCGTGAACGGTTCGGTTCCCGGCGCTCTCATCCTCGATACAAAGAAAGTCGGGGAGGTTGCGGCCCGGGTGGCAGCAGCCATTGCCCCGAAGCGGAAGAAGCATTCTGCCCTGCCCACCAGCCACCAGCTGGCCGAATGGGCAAAGAAATGCACCCAGTGCATGCTCTGCCGGCATGCATGCCCTAACGATCTCCCGGTCGCCCAGGCCGTAAAGGCCGCAGCCGGGGGAAACCTCTCCCTGCTTGACGAACTCTACGATGACTGCCTCGGCTGCGGGAGGTGCGAACCGGCCTGTACGCAGAAGATCCCGATCCATAGCCTCATTGTGGCCGCTGCTGACCGGAAAACCCGGGAGGAGAGCTACTGCATCCGGACCGGCCGGGGTGCAATACAGGATGTGGAGATCCGCAAAGTAGGCGGTCCGATCGTGCTCGGCGAGATCCCCGGCGTCGTAGCATTTGTCGGGTGTGCGAACTATCCGAAAGGCTCCCGTGAAGTGGCGGAGATGTGCATGGAGTTTGCCAGGCGCCGGTATATTGTCTGTACTTCCGGCTGTTCTGCAATGTCGGCCGGCATGTATCGTAATGAGGACGGGAAGACCGCCTACGAACAATATCCGGGCGGCTTTGAGGCTGGCGGCATCGTGAATGTCGGCTCATGTGTTTCGAATGCCCATATTGCCGGTGCCGCCATCAAGATCGCCAGCATTTTTGCCAAACGTCCTCTCCGGGGCAATTACGAGGAGATCGCTGATTACGTTCATAACCGCGTCGGTGCGGTCGGTGTTGCCTGGGGCGCGATGTCCCAGAAAGCGGCGGCGATCGCGGCCGGGTTCTGGCGCCTCGGGATTCCCGTGGTGGTCGGCCCCCATGGTACCAAGTACCGGCGTATGCTGCTTGGCCGGGCTGACAAGGATGCCGACTGGTTCGTGACTGATGCCCGGACCGGCGAGAGCGTTTATGGGGGACCGGTTCCCGAGCATCTCTTCTTTGCAGCTGAGACAAAGGAAGAGGCGATGGTCATGATCGCGAAACTGACCATGCGCCCCAATGACACGAGTAAAGGTCGGGCGAACAAGCTGGCCAATTATATCGATCTGCACAAGCGGCTGGTTGGCGGAATCCCCCCGGATGTGTTCCGGCTTGTCCGGACACAGGCAGATATCCCCCTGACCATGAAGGACGAGATTGTCATGCACCTTGAAGAGCATGGCTGGAAAGAGGGCACGATCCCGGACCCGACGCTCCTGCCCCGCATGATCCACAAGAAGAAGGTGTGATTGCCATGCCGCTCAATGAATCCTGGCAGACTGCGGAGATCCCGGGCCCGAAGAAGGCTTCACTCATAATCAAGCCGGATATCGCCGATGCGATGATCCGCAGGGCAAAACGCCCGATCATGATCGTGGGCCACGGGATCCTCGAATATGAGGTTGAAGGCAACTACCTGATCGACTGCCTGATTGAACTTGCGAAGAAGGCGAAGATCCCGATCGTTGTCAGTGCCAGCACAAACAAGGAGTTCCTTGCCCGGGGATATGAACCGGCTGCGATCATGACAGCAATCGACATCAGCAACCGGCTGACCGATACCGAATGGAAAGGCCTGGACGGGAAAGATTCGTATGATCTTGCGATCTTTGTTGGCCTGCCTTATTCCATGGAATGGACTATTCTCTCCGGGCTCAAGCACTTTGCGCCCGGGGTCAAGACCATGACCCTCGATTGCGTATACCAGCCCAATGCGAGCTGGTCATTCCCGAACAGTACCATAAAAGACTGGGCGGCAAACCTCAAGGGGATCGTTACGAACCTCGGGGATTAACCAACGGAGCACACCATGTTTGAGCATATCCCGGTCGAAGTAGGCCTTGTCCATGAAGGGGAGCGCGTCCGCAAGAACGACATGCAGGTGGAACTCGGCGGTCCTGAAGAGAAGGAGAAGTTCGAGATTGTCCGCGTACAGCCTGCCGACCGGATCACGGATGGTGCCATTACTATCATCGGTCCTGACCTCTCCGCCCTGGAGGAAGGAAAACACTATCCCCTCGGGATACTCGTGGAGATCAGTGGCGCAAAAGTCGAGCCCGACCTCGAAGGTGTGGTGGAGCGACGGATCCATGAATACTGCAATTATATCGAGGGGTTCATGCACCTCAACCAGCGGTATGATATCTGGGTCCGGCTCTCGAAGAAATCCTATAAGAAAGGGCTGACATCATTCCGGATCATCGGCGAAGTGATGCAGGAACTCTTCCGGAACGAACTTCCTATCATCGAGAAGATCCAGATCAGCTTCATCACCGATCCTGATGCAATCCGCCCACTGTACGCAGATGCGATGCGAACCTACGAGACCCGGGATGCACGGGCCCGCGGTCTCTCAGACGAGGAAGTCGATACGTTTTACGGCTGTGCGCTCTGCCAGTCGTTTGCCCCCACCCATGTCTGTGTCATCACTCCCCAGCGCTATGCGAACTGCGGTGCAATCAGCTGGTTTGACGGCAGGGCTGCGGCAGGGATCGACCCCAAAGGGCCGATCTTTGCCATCGAAAAGGGCCAGTGCATCGATCCGGAGAAAGGGGAATATACCGGCATTAACGAGAGCGCCAAAAAACGCTCTATGGGTGAGGTGAACCGGGTCTACCTCTACTCGGCCTTCGGGTACCCTCACACATCCTGCGGATGTTTTGAGGGGATCGCGTTCTATATCCCGGAAGTCGACGGTTTCGGGCTCGTCCTCCGCGGGTACCGTAACGTGACCGTGAACGGCCTTGCCTTCTCTACCATGGCTGACTCCACAGCCGGAGGCCGGCAGATCGATGGCTTCCACGGGATCTCGCTTGAGTACATGCGGTCCACGAAATTCATGCATGCCGACGGAGGGTACGAACGGGTAGTCTGGATGCCGCACGAGACCAGGGAGCGTCTCCGGGACTACATTCCTGCAGCGGTCTACCCTGCAATTGCAACAGAAAAAGACGTGGAAACTCTTGAGGAGCTGAAGGTCTTCCTCAGGGACCACCATCACCCGGTTACGGCCCGGTGGGAAGCGGAATCAATGGCTTCCGACACAAAAAACTCCCGAATCCCTGTTTTCTCCGGGGGGGACATCCCCATTACGGCCGGCGGGTTCCGGATCATCCTGAAGAATGCGAAGATCACGGCCGAGAAAGTGATCATCCAGCCGATACGGCCGGCATCGCCGCAGGGAGGTGGGCACCATGACGGGAAAAAACAGTAAACCACCAGTCACCCCCGACCAGATCCTGCTGGCGCTTGCACCCCAGCTCCGGGAACTCTTCGACGGTGTTCACCAGGTAGAACTTGAGCATTTCTCCATGGAGATCGGTGATTTGGAGCTCTTTATCCCCACGACAGGCTTCGGGACTACGAATGCTGCACACGCCGCCCTGTCCCACCCCTTTGCAACGAAACCGATCGATCTGATCCGGGAACCCTACACGCCAATGGCATATTCCTTCCCCGGAAAAATTCGCGAAGTCACCCTCGGGGCCACGAAAGCCGAAGGTGGCAGCCGGTCACACTCCCTTGTTATCGGCGGCGCGACAATGCCTGCCTACTTCGATCGCACCCGGCCCCCGGTTCACTCCCCGGTGATCTCGCTCGATGTATTCGACATGCCGGTCAACCTCCCCAAGGTGCTGCGCGAGAACGTGGCTGATGTGATGGACGATCCTGCCGAATGGGCGAAGATGAATGTGAATAAGTTCGGGGCCGATGTGGTCACTATCCACCTGATGAGCACCGATCCCCTCTTCCGCAACGCGTCCCCGGCCACTGCCGTGAAGACCGTGGAAGAGATCCTCCAGGCAGTCGATGTCCCGCTCATCATTGGCGGGTGCGGCGACCCGAAGAAGGATGCCGAGGTATTCACGGCTGTTGCCGAGATGGCCGATGGGGAGCGACTGCTCATCAACTCCGTAACGCTGGACATGGCCACATCAAAGACCCTTGGCCGGGTGGCTACCGCCGCCAGGGACCACGGCCATGTGCTCCTCGCATTCACGGGCCTTGACCTGAACAACGCCAAGGAGCTCAACCGGCGTCTCTACGAGTACATTCCCCCGGAACAGGTCGTGATGGACCTGACCACAGTTGCTCTCGGCTATGGCCTTGAGTACTCCTTCACCATTCACGAGCGGGCACGGTATGCAGCACTGATGGGCGATAACGAACTTGCCCACCCGGTGATCTCCGCTGCCACCAATGCCTGGGCGGCCCGGGAAGCCTGGATGAAGATGCCCCCGGTCTTTGGTTCGCGGGAGCTCCGCGGCCCGGTCTGGGAGACGATCAATGCCATAACCCTTCTCCTTGCGGGGATCGATCTCTTCCTGATGATGCACCCGGCAGCGGTCCTGACTCTCAAGGAGCTGATCCCCCGTCTTGGCAACACCGGTACTGCATCGCCTGACCAGATTGCGGACTGGGTGGGGGTGCGCTTATGAGCTCTGAGAATCCCCCCCCGGTCGGGAAGAAGCGCAAGAGCATAAAGGAGATAAGCCCGATCGATGCATACAAACTGCTCCCGAAGACAAACTGCGGGGAGTGCCGTGAGGCAAACTGCATGGCCTTTGCCACGCGCCTTGTCAATGGCGAACTCATGCTTGCCGACTGCCCGCCGCTCCATACGCTCGAGTACCAGGATTCCCTCGAGAACCTTTCGCACCTGATGGCCCCGCCCGTGCGCACTGTTACAATCGGGACCGGTGACCGGGCGATCATGATCGGCGGCAAGTATGTACTCCAGCGGCATGACTTCACTTACCACAATCCGTCACCCATCGCTATTGACGTGCACGATCTCATGCCGGAAGCAGAACTGCTCGAACGGATCCGGCATATCGAGCAGTTCTCCTATAATTACATAGGCCGCACCCTCGTACTGAACGCGATTGCCCTCCGTTCGGTGTCCGGTGATCCTGTGACATTCAGCCGGGCCGTTCAGCGGGTTGCAGCAGCCAGCACCCTGCCCCTGATCCTCTGCACCCTGGATCCCGCGGTCATGCAGGCGGGTCTTTCCGAGGTGAGCCGCAGGCGGCCGCTGATGTATGCGGCAACGGAGGCGAACTGGAAACAGATGGCCGAGATTGCACTGGCACACAAGGTGCCGCTTGCAGTCTTTGCCCCGGGCAATCCCGCCCTGCTCCGCTCCCTTGTCCGTACCCTTATGGAGTACGGCCTGCACGATCTCGTGCTTGATCCTGGCACGTTCGGTGATGACGGGCTCTCAGATACGGTATCCAATTTCACGGAAATCCGGGCCGCTGCCTGCAAACAGTTTGACGAACTCTTCGGCTTCCCCCTGCTTGGTGTGCCACTCACCGTCTGGACCGGTGCGGAACTCTCGGAAGACGTGCTCAAGTGGAAAGAGGCGATCACCGCCTCGATCCTTCTTTCCCGGTACGCGGATATGCTGATCATGCACAGCATGGACGGCTGGGTGCTCCTGCCGCAGTTGATCTGGCGCTTCAACCTCTACACGGATCCGCGGAAACCGGTCTCAGTTGAAGCCGGTGTGAAAACCTTCGGGCGGCCGGATCCGCGCTCGCCGGTTCTTATCACTACCAACTATGCCCTTACGTACTTCACGGTCGAATCCGATATCAAAGCGGCAAACCTTGATTGTTACCTGATTGTAGTCGACACCGGGGGACTGAGCGTGGAAAGTGCCGTGGCGGGCCGGTATTTTACCGCGGATGCGATCTCCCATGCACTGAAAAACTACGATGTCGGCAGCCTGGTCAGCCACACGACCCTGATCATCCCGGGCCTTGCTGCCCGGCTGAGTGGTGAGACCGAGGAAGCCACCGGGTGGAAGATCCTGGTCGGCCCAAAGGACTCATCAGGGATCCCGCAGTTCCTCCGGGAACACTGGCAGCCTGAAAACGAATATAAGTAGTGTCTGCGGACTACATCATCTGCAATGGCGTTTGGGCCGACACCCGAAACGGAGATGCCGCGGCTCCGGCAAATGAGGATGAATAATGGCTGATCTGATCCGTGTTCTCTTCCATCCCATGGAAAAAGATGCAGTGGTTCCGGGGAAGACCACGGTCCTTGAGGCGATCCGGTCCGCCGGGATACAGATTGAGAGCATCTGCGGGGGCAGGGGGGAGTGCAACAAGTGCAAGGTGATCCATCTGCAGGGGGACTGCGATGCAGGGTCCCCGGAATCCCTCAAGGGTCTCACCCCTGAGGAAATTTCCCGGCACTACTGCCGTGCCTGCCAGACCCACGTGCTCGGGGACTGCGAGTTCATCATCCCGGTCGAGAGCCGGATCGATTCCCCGAAGATCCTTCAGGCATATACCGGCGGTGCACGCGATCTCGCACCATCTGTCACGAAACATCCCCTCCTCACCGCACCTGCCGGCCACCAACCCGGTCACAGGTCCCTGAAACTTTTGGACTATACCGGCCCTCGTCCCCACATGACAAAGGAGCAGCACGATCTCATGGCGGGAAGTACCGGGCTCATGACAGTTACGATCACCCGGTCAACCGGTTACCCGGAAGTAATGAAGATCGAAGCCGGCGATACGACCGGGAGAAATTATGGTCTTGCCATCGACCTTGGCACAACAACGGTTGTCGGCCTCCTCGTCAACCTCCTCACGGGAGAGACCTGTGCGGAGGCCTCGGCACTGAACAGGCAGATCACCTATGGGGAAGAGCTGCTGACCCGGATTGCTGCTGCCAAACGATCCGGAGGAAAGGCCCGGCTCCAGCTTGCGGCAACCGAGAGCATCAATGCGGTCATCAGCCAGCTCGTGTCAGCTGTCCGCATTGGTCCGGATGAGATCAACGATGTCTGCATTGCGGGAAATACGGTGATGCACTATCTCCTGCTCGGACATGATCCGGGCATCCTCGAGATCGCGAATGCCGATATCCCCCGCACCCCGTCGGTCGTGGAGGCACGGACGCTGGGCCTCCAGGTCCACAGTAATGCCTGCGTTTACTGTCTTCCCGATGTCAGCCGGTTCATCGGCGGCGATGCCGTAGGGGATACCGTTGCCTCCGGTATGTACACATCCCACGAACTCTCGCTTGTCGTTGACCTTGGCACCAATGGCGAGGTGATTCTCGGTAACGCAGAGTGGATGGCATCGGTTTCCTGTGCCTCGGGGCCAGCGTTCGAAGGAGCGGGGATCTCCTCCGGTCTCCGGGCGATGAAGGGGGCCATCGATCATGTTACGATCGATCCCGCTGGCGGTAATGTGTCATGGACCACGATCGGCAATGAGAGGCCAAAGGGGATCTGCGGGTCAGGTATTATCGATGCTGCGGCTGCAATGGCCGGTGCCGGTATCCTTGATTTCACCGGTAAGCTGGTGGACGGAAAAACCGGTGTCCGCCAGCGTGCCGGTAACGATGACGGAACCGTGGATGACGGTCTTGAATTTGTGCTTGTGGATAAAGACCGGACAGCTACCGGCCGGGACATCGTGATCACCCGCGACGATCTGGCTTACCTCATGGATTCCAAGGCAGCTGCCTGCGGCTCCATAGGTGTGCTCTTAAAGAAATACCGGGTCCGTGTGGGTGATGTGCGGCATGTCTATCTTGCCGGCGCGTTCGGTGCCTATGCAGACACGACAAAGATCGTGAAGCTTGGCATCATCCCGGATTTCTTCCATGCCGAATTCCACCAGATCGGGAACGGTTCCCTCTCCGGGGCAGCAGCGGCACTTGTCTCCCGGAAGAAACGACAGGACGCACAGAAAGTGGCGCGGAAGATGGTTTATATTGACCTGCTGGTAGACGCGGACTTTATCGAGGAATATGCATCGGCACTGTACATCCCGGGCAGGCCGGAATATTTTCCCCGGTAAAACCGTTATTCAAAGAGCCAGCCGAGGTCCTGGAGCTCCTCGATATGGGAGATCTGGCTGCTGATATCGGTCTTCTCGGGGATCTCAATCTTTGCCACGATCTTGTTGGAGCCGCCGAAGGTGTCGAGAGTTGCACCGAGTGCCACAAGGTCGCGGAGGATCTCGTCCTGCATTTTCTTGCGGTCGCCTTCGCCAAGTTCGGCGATCAGCTGGAATTCTGGGTGCTTCAGCACCGCGGTCTTGTTGATCGTGATACCGCTCTGGCTCTCGATGACTGCATCGAAAGCCTCGCGCCGCATCCTCTGGTTCTCCATGTGGGAATAGACCCGGTACCCGGTCTTGATCGAGGTGGCAATGTCGTCAATCTTGCCGACAATCTGGTCCACCATCACATCAAGCTGGTCCTGGGCGTGGGTAATGGCGAAGAGGTGGAAGTCATCCGTGTAGATCCACTGGATCTCCGTGGTGTTGGCTTTTTTATAGATCCGGTCGGTGATATTCCAGTCTCCACGTTTCAGAGTAATGCCAAGGATTCTGAAATCCGGCGACCTGGATGCAATCACCGGGTAAACCTGCAGGTCGTCGATAAGGGAGGTTTCGTTATCCCGGAACTCATTGATCACCAGTTCAAAGTACCGGGTTTTCGGGTGGGGTGGTTTCAATATAACACTGTCGAACACCTTCCATTTGTATTCCATGACCTGCTGGATCTCGATCTCATCGCCAACATCTACGAGGTAAGAATGATCGATGTGGTTCTTGCCCACCCTCTGGTATTCATGGTAGACCACTTCTGTCATGGTTCTGCCCCGTCAACGGTTTTTTTGCGGTAAAAGCATCCGAGCAGCAAGGATATCCCGTATATTGTTCGTCTGAACGTCAGTCTTAGTATATGTTATCATATGCAGTTATATGAGTGCTTTGGTAGAGTTGCCTGTTAAGACCGGGCGTTTTTTGAGATTTTTTTAAAAGAATACACTATTCCCTGTCAAAACCGGTTCTCCCCTCAATACGTGTATCTGCCAGTATCACCAATATTCAGGGTACGGAAAAGGAGTGCTGATGACGTCAGGTGAGGAATGCTGGGAAGAGAATTATGCCTCCCGGGGTCCCTTATGGGGAGGAGCAGTGCATTTACTGCCGGACCTCCCGAACCGTGCACGGGTCCTGGAACTTGGATGCGGTAATGGCAAGACACTGTCTGCCATGAGAAGCCGCGGGTGGAACGTAACCGGCATTGACATCTCTCCCCGTGCCCTCCAGCTTGCACGGTATGCATCTCCCGGGGAACCCCAAATAACTCTTGCCGTAGCAGACATCCGGCAACTGCCGTTTTGTGCCGGATCATTCGATGCCGTATGTACGTTTCATGTCCTTGGCCACATCTCCACTTGGGACCGGGCCGTTGCCCTGCAGGAAATATCCCGTGTGACAAGGGCTGGCGGCCAGGTCTTTTTCCGGGATTTCTCAACCCGGGACTTCCGGTATGGCCAGGGAAAGGAGACGGGGCCCGGAACGTTTTTGCGGGGAAACGGGATACAGACCCATTATTTTACCGGCCAGGAAGTTGTCGATCTCTTCACAGGATTTGTTGCAGAATCCGCAGATACCTGTTCATGGCCGATGAGGGTGAAGGGAATGGAGTACGTCCGTTCTGAGATCGCAGGAATCTTTGCCAAAAAGAGCTGACCTCTTAAGGAAACCCCCCTTATGAACCAGAATTGGTTCCGGTATCCCGGGGGATTATACCGGTATTAAAAATTTTAAGGAGATTGTAATATATTGTTTTGCCCTGTATTTCACTCATAGTTCACTGGTGAAACCTCCATCGTATCATCTGACACGACAGGGAAACTCCACTACAACAGGACTGTTTCCCCGCAATAAGAATCTACATTGAAGGCCGGCGGACTAACGGGAGGTAAAGGAAGATCATGTCTCACAGGACCACCTTGCTCATCAACTCTGATACCGGAGAATTGAAATGTAAAATCTGTGGAACCATATTTTTTTCTGCAGTAAAGCCGATCGCCGGCGAAGTATATTACCATACCGAGTTCAGTTGTCCGAACGGGTGCAATGGCACTCCAGATCTTACGCCCGAGTTCAGATAGCGATGACCAGGGACATGGCAGCTCAGTCACCATCGCCTGATTCTTCCCTTAACCTGAAGCAGGCCTCTGTTGGGGTCCGGAATACCGGGCCGGGATAACTTTCCCTTCGGCTGCATTAATACGGGGAATGTCTTATCCAACCATTTACGTTTGTCTTTGACTCCCAGGAATCATGTTATGATGAATTTTGTGGATATGGGAACGATTTTCCTTTTTGCATTAGATTATAATCTCGTCCAACAATTTCAGAAAACCGAAGTATCCCGATCGGATTTTGCATTTTTATGCTCTGGTGAAATCATTTTTTTTCAAAGAGACGATGCCCCGAGTCAAATGGCAGGTAATACATCGTCATCGCAACCGGGGGATGCCATAGCGGCGGGGGCAAAGCCCAAAAGAACGTCAGCAATTATGAGGTTTTCTACAGAGCACATTTTTAATTAAACTGTCATCAAATGTGCGTTATTTAAACAATTGAAAACAGGTATTATTCTTCCCCGTTCTTCCTCATCCGTACCATGATACAGAATACCAGCGCAATACCGGCAGGGATCCCGGTGAACCCGGGGGCGCCGGGCGTAGCGGTCGGCGGGATCACGGCGAGGAACACCGAGAGCTGGAGGGACTGCCCGGCGGTCATGTTGATCGTCTTTGTCACTGGCGTATATCCGTCTTTCCGGAATTCCAGGGTGTGCGGCCTCGGAGCAATATCCATGAAGCTGGCGGGTATGTCACCGGTGTAGCTGCCGTCCATATACATCCGGACGCCCGATTGCGAGGAGAGCACGGTTATCTCGCCATTTGTTGACCCGGAACTTGCTGCCAGTTGTTTTGCCGGATCGACAACGGTGTGCGTGATCGCAGGGAGCGTATCGACATTATCCAGTTCCCTGGTATAATTGTCCGGGAACGTCACGGTCACCTTTGCCGGGGAGAAATCGGCTGAGATCACGCTGCTGACTGCGGAATTTTTCAGGGCAATCTCCGCTTTTGTGAAGTCCATGGTGGCGGTCTGGTACTGTGTTCCCGTGGGGACATCAGACACATCAGAGAAATTTTTTAAGAGAAGGGTGGCGCTGGACCGGTCCATCGAGACAAGCTGCGGGGGATCATTGCTCGTCGTAAGTCCTTTCTGCAGCTGATCCTGCAGGACAGACTGCGGGATCGCATTCTCGATCAGGCCGTCGAGCGTGAAACGGAATATGGCAACAGCATCGCCATTCTTGTCGACCGTGATATCCAGTGAATTGGCAGTAAATGCATGGACCGGGCCCGCGATCAGCAGCGCCATGCAGACGAGAATGAGCCCACATCGCAGGGTGCGTGATTGTGTCAGTGCCATAAAGTATATCCTGTCCTGTATGTATTCGGACTGTAGAAAGCGGCCGGTTTTTTTCGGCCGGACATTACCGGATAACTATACGATCGGGAAGTCGTTAAGTATTTTCTCTTACACCAGCCGGGTAAAAATTCACCCGTCTCCTCAGGTTAATATACGCCCGGGGCGCATAGTTCCGGCAGATATGCTCGAATCCATCATTCCTCTCATGTTACATCTGGACCGGCATTTCAGCGGCGTGGTACATGAATACGGGATGTGGACGTACTTTCTTATCTTCTGTATCATCTTTCTGGAAACCGGTTTTGTCATCATGCCGTTCCTTCCCGGCGACTCGCTGCTCTTTGTTGCCGGTGCAGCTGCCGCGAGTGGCATCCTCGACCTATGGTGGCTCGTCGTTGCAATCATTGTTGGTGCCGTCTTGGGAGACACTGTTAACTACTGGATTGGCAACTATGTCGGAATCCACGTCTTTATCGAACGGTTCCCGAACCTGGTAAAGAAAGAGTACATTGACAGGACATACGGCTTCTATGAAAAATACGGCGGCACTACCATCTTCGTTTCCCGGTTCGTTCCTGTCGTGAGGACCTTTGCGCCTTTCCTTGCCGGTGTAGGGTCCATGAAATACTACCGGTTCCTGTTCTATAATATTCTCGGCGCCACGGCATGGACGCTGCTGGTGGTGCTGGCCGGGTACTATACGGGAACCTTTCCTGTCGTGCGGGAGAACATGGGCCTGCTGATGATCGGTGTCCTCATTATCACCGCAGGGACCGTGCTGTTTATTGCATGGAGTGTGCTTTCTTCTTACCGGGACCGAAAGCCTTCCGGGAAAGATAAGGTGTAAGGGTACCCGGTTTTCCCCGATCGTCGCTGTTTTCAGCATCCCTGTCAAGGGGACATAAACCCTTTTTTTGCTGTAAGCCCTCAGTTCTGTAATCCGTGAATACCATTGACATGTTGATGATGTATCGGGAACCGATGAAAAAACGGTGGATGTACCAATCCATGGTTGTGAAGATACATCTGATTGTTAAGAGTATAGGGAAAATTAGTCCGGGAAGACCGGAATTTCCGCAAAACTACAGCAAATACGAGAGCTGAATTATTTTTCCTTTGTTACGACAAGTCCCCTGTTGTCCACTTTTGTAGCAATTGCAATTTTGAGGCCGAGCGGTTTGATCAGGTTTTCCATCGCTTTCCTGTCCCGTTCCGTGACTACAGCGATAGACGGACCGACAGAACTCATACCTACAAACTCCAGGTCCTTCTCCCGGAGCCGGCTCATGTAATGGTAGATCTCGAAACTGTGGTGCTCCACCTCTGCCCGCTTCGAGCCCCGGAACTCGATCTCCCAGACCACGTCACCGGCTTTCCTGAGATCGCCTTTCTCAAGCGCAGGAATAAGGTCCATCAGGAAGAGGTAGGCCTTTAGTTCGCGGTCCCGGTAATCGAGGGTCCGGGCCTTGTTCATCAGGAGATCAAACTCCTGCGTGCCGGCAGACGAGGTGCCGGTGGGCGGGATTATGATGAAGACGTTCTTCCCTTCTGCAAACGGATGGTGGTAGACGAGAGAGAGTTCATCGCCCATCACGGCCATGCCGCCATTGATGCTGACAGCCGGGCCGACGCCCGTCTCAAAACCGAATGCGATCCTTCCGTCCGCGGTTTCCTCTACGTAGTTATGCCCGATCAGGTGGCGGAGCTGTGTAGTGGATAGCGGGGAACCGACCGCCTCGTTCATTGCAGTTGCCACAGCGATCATGACCGTGCTGGTCGAGCCAAGCCCTACGTGCTTGTGATCGTGATCCGTGATTTTTATCTGGAAACCCCCGGTATATCCCACAACTTTCCTGAAGACCGCTACGAAGTTCTGGATAATCGGTGCCCGGTTATAGTCAATGACGATCTCTTTTTTTGTACAACCGACTTCGGCCGTGCAGTAGCACTGGATTGCAAACCCGATACCTCCCCCGCCAGGGTGATCAGGTGCGAACCGGTTCATGTCGAGGACCGTAAGGTGGATACGGGCCGGTGCCCTGACATGAACGGTTCCTGTCACAGGTTTGAGCTTATACTCCTTCTTTTCGAGTCCCAGCGTCTTGAGATCTTTTCCCGGGGCAAACTCCTTGAACTCGTATTCCACGAGATCGAGATCGCCGCCACGTATCTTCATGATCGGCATAGTTACATTCACTGTCAAGGGCGGGAGATAAAATGGTTGTGATGTATCGTTCCGGAAGCCGGAAGAAATTTACTGTAAGGATCTGTGTTGTACTGACTGCAGCTCTTTACCCTTCATGCCCATCACACCGGTGGCGTGCCCTGGTTTCACCATGGGTAATCAGGCGGATGATACGGTGTATTCCAGAACGTCCTTAATGGTTAAAACAGGGATTTTTATTTCTTTGATTCCCGGTCAAAGAATATATTTTTGCCTGTCGCCGAGAGCGGGATCGCATAGGCAACCGTGCATTCCCTGCCAAGGAAACCGAGATCGAGCGCCGCCACGCCGCCGGTAAACATGAGCCGGTTGTCTATGTTGTGGATCTGGGCGGTCTTCACAGCAGAACCTGCCGCGATCCCAAGATCGGTCATCCGGACTGCGCAGTTCGGGCCCTGGTAATCGGTCGAAGGATTTTTCCTTACTTCGTAGTCCTTTGAGTATTCCACACAACTCTTAAAACCGCACGCGCCGCAGTTGATGCCTACCGGTATATCCCCTTTTACCCCGATGAGAACGCAGGCTTCCGTATCGGCAAAGTTCTTCGAGTCCCTGATAAAGAAGGCAAGATCCCGTTTTTTCCCCTCTTTTGCCAGCCAGTCTGAGATCGCCTTGATCTCACGGGATGTGAGCACCTTATACAGGAGGGTGTCCTGGCCCCGGGCTTTTGGGGCAGTGCGGGCGGCAAGGATCATGAGTCCGGCTACCGTGTTGAGAGCGTCTTTTTCTGCAGTCATACCGGAATATCTGGCAGTTCCGGTGAATAAAAGGACGGCATACAGGTGTCTCAATTAAGTTCATTAGAAAGATCCGGCAGCTATGGCGGGGTCGCCGGCCACCCTCCCTTCATTCAGGAAAAAACCTGCACGCACTTCCTTCCCTTTGGATTTTCGGAGAGGGGGACCCCCCAGGGAAAAGAGATGGGAGATGAGGTGCCCCATTCTGCTGAGGGAAGGGTAGTTACTTCCATGTCTGATATGGGCCGGATGTCCTTGCTATCTGACGTGCTCCTTCAACAGCACCGGCTGGTTGATGGGGAAGTAAGCAGAATGGGTACCCCACTTGTGCCCGGAGTGTTCCTACACCCTGCCGGTTCCGGACATGAAGGAGTCTCCCTGCACCCGCCCTTTCCTCGGAGTAGGTGGGGTAGCTACTCCTATTCTATTGGAATAAAAAATTGTGATTGAAAAATGTGATGCACGCCGCCGCCCCCGACAGGGCGCTCCCGTGGCGGATTAACGACTAACCACGAATTTTGATAGAAACTGCTCTGTAGAAAACCTCATAATCGCTGACGCTCTTTTGGGCCTTGCCCCCGCCGCTATGGCATCCCCCGGTTGCGATGACGACGTATTACCTGCCATTTGACTCGGGGCATCGTCTCTTCGAAAAAAAATGATTTCACCAGAGCCATAAAAAACAATCTGCCCCGCCGTGTCCCGGAGAGGCCTGGACGGGGAGGCATCCCAATTTTCGCGAGATTTTACAATTTTGTTGTATGTCATCAATCATCGTCACTCTCATCTGCAACATCCGGCTCCACGGCTTCTGTTGGTGGAATGACCAGGACGAGATGGACAAACCATCCGATACCGGCGCCGATGAAGATGACGAGCAGGACCAGGCTCGTCACATTCTCAAGAGCCATCAGGTGGAGCGGGATGTTCATGCCCATGCTGTCGTTGAAGAACCCGAGGATCAGCGCGACAAGGAGAAAGAGGATTACGCCGACCATGCCGCCAAGGAGTACTGCGGAGGCAAGCCGGAGCGGGTCTGGTGTTTGCCGGATTTTTGTCATAAGTGGACTGTTTGCGGCATAACTGATAAAATAATTCGTATGGATGCAGTACGGGATTGATCCCCGTTTTTCGCCAAGATTTCTCTATTCGACAGGTACATTAACAGGCTCCGTCAATATCTCGTAAGATTACGAAATGGACACGAAGCAGAAGATCATCATATTCGTCCTGATGCTCGGCACGCTCATGGGGTCGCTCGACTCAACTATCGTTATTCTTGCATTCCCTACCATCTCCGATTCCCTGCATGCAACGTTCATCGCAACGCTATGGGTGATCCTGATCTACCTCCTTATTGTCGCGGTCTGCACAACCCAGCTCGGCCGGATCGGGGACATTTATGGCAGGAGCCGGATGTTCAATGCCGGCTTTGGCGTCTTCACGTTTGGATCGCTCTTCTGCGGCCTTTCCCCGGGCATTTACTGGCTGATCTTCTCCCGCGGGATCCAGGCAGTCGGCGGTGCACTCATGCAGGCCAACAGCGGTGCAATCATTGCCGACACATTCCCGCCCAACGTGCGGGGAACCGCATACGGGTACATCTCACTGGGCTGGTCGAGCGGCGCCATGCTCGGCATTGTACTTGGCGGTATCATCACGACCTATGTCGGATGGGAATACATATTCTTCATCAACGTCCCGATCGGTATTGCGGCCACGCTCCTCGGCTTGAGGTACGTGACAGAAAATACCCGGGTGAATGCCCGGCTCGATACCACCGGGATGCTCCTGATGGGTACTGCACTGACGTTCATATCGTTCAGCGGCGTGGATTTTGCTACTGAGGGGACGGCACCCCTGAATATTGCCGCGTTAGGTATCGGTGCGGTTTTCATCCAGCTCTTCGTGCTTTTTGAACTACAGACAGAACGACCGATAATAGATTTTTCCGCACTGCGCAACCGGATCCTCAGGTATTCCATGCTGGCTGCATTCTTCCTCAGTCTCGGGTACCTGTCAGTAGTGTTTCTTATCACTATGTACCTGCAGGGCATCCGCGCCTTATCGCCTCTCGATGCTGCGCTTCTCCTCACCCCGGGGTATATCGTGGGCAGCCTGCTTGCGCCATACATGGGAAAGCTTTCCGACCGGTACGGGGCACGGATGCTTGCTACCTCTGGCACCATTATGCTGATCCTTGCCACCCTCATCTACCTGACACTTGGGGTCGCGACCCCTCTCTGGGTCGTACTGATCGCCTCGGGAATATCAGGATTGGGAACAGCGATGTTCTTCCCGTCAAACAACAGTGCCGTCATGGCAAATGCCCCGCAGGGTTCCTATGGAGGGATATCCGGTATCCTGAGAACATTGCAGAATATCGGTATCCTGGGAAGTTTCGTGATTGCCATAACCGTCTCCGCGGCCTCGATACCAAGGGACGTGGCGTTCGAGGTTTTCATTGGCACCACCAATCTTGTGGGAGGGGTCTCCAGTGCATTCATCAGGGGAATCGATGCCGCTCTCTGGGCCTCGGTTGTCATCATCGGAATTGCGGGGGTACTTTCATGGATGCGGGGTCAGGAAACACGCGAGGCGGCACCTGAATAGTAAATATATTTATGGAACCCGCACCTGACGATGGCACCGGTGTGGCGTCCGGACCGGCGGTTTGCAACCGGAATACAGGCAGGGGTTTTTCAGGTGGGTGCCCTTATGATGCAAGAATTTATACAGCATTGTACGCGAAAGGATCGCGAATAGAAATACTGGTGACGATGCGCCACATAGTGTTGTCATCTCCAGGTTTACGAGGAGGTTAACATGAAAACCGGTGGAAACACAGTCCTGATCACTGGCGGGGCGACAGGCATCGGCCTCGCCCTTGCCGAAGAGTTTGTCAAAGCGGGCAGCGAGGTCATCGTCTGTGCGAGGACAGAAGAGAACCTGAAACAGGCAAAAGATAAGCTGCCCTCGCTGCATACGAAAAAATGCGACATAGCAAAAGAAGACGAACGAGACGCACTCTGCGACTGGGCAGTTGCCAACTTTAAGGACCTGAACGTTCTGGTGAATAACGCGGGCATCCAGAGGATGATCGATTTCAGAAAAGGGATTGCAGACCTCTTCAGGCACCGGGCGGAAGACGGTGAGGACGAGATCGAAGTCAACCTGAGAGCCCTCATCTATATGACCGCACTTTTTACTCCCCACCTGATGAAACGGAAAGAAGCAGCGATCATCAATGTCTCTTCGGGCCTCGCTTTTTATCCCATGGCCCCGCTTCCTGTCTACTGTGCGACCAAGGCGGCCGTCCACAGCTTCAGCCTCACACTCCGGCAGCAGCTGGAGGGGACACCGGTCAAAGTATTCGAGTTGATTCCACCGATGGTGGACACAAACCTGGACAAGGGTGCACGAAAAGCCCGGGGACAGACGTATTTCGGATTAACCACGGCCGAATTCATCATCCCGGTCATGCAGTCCTTCGGGAACGACGAATACGAGATCCGGGTCCAGGACCCGAAACTGGCAGCTATGAGGGGAGATCATCCGGGCGGGTCACCAGTGGACCGGAAAAAATGATCTATTTTCCGTGCTCTGTAGAAAACCTCATAATCGCTGACGCTGGGCTTTGCCCCCGCCGCTATGGCATCCCCCGGTTGCGATGACGATGTATTACCTGCCATTTGACTCGGAGCTCATCGCACTGCGCCCTGTCCCCCGCGGGGACTGGTGGCGCAAGGGGGGGGCATCATCTCTTCGAAAAAAAATGATTTCACCAGAGCACTTTTCCGAGGAAATCGTATCGGGAAAACCGGATGTCACGAAGACCGATCGTATATTCCCCGGCCACCTGTTTCGATCCCGGGGAACAGATCGGAAATGCGTTCTTTAGCCGGAAAGAAGTATATGCAGGATTAATGACGGGTTCTCAGCCGGACAGATCAATCTTTTAAAAACAAGTGGATTTATGCCGATACCATGAGTGCCACGCCATCGAACGCGGCAACCGTTCTCTCACCATCGTATACCATGACCCGGTACGTGGAGTATTTTCCATTGTCTGCCACCCGGTTTGCAACCGCCACGAGGTCCCCGGTTGCAGGGACGAGATACTGGATGTGAACGGAGACTGCGACCCGGTCTATGCCGCCACAGTTTGCTGCAACCCCGAATGCATGATCCGCGAGCGAGAAGATAGCTCCCCCGTGGGCTACGCCATGGGCATTCTTCTTCTCTGAACTGTTCATGATGACCCGGGCGTAGCCGTCCCGGGCCTCGGTAACCCGCATACCCAGCAATCGGGCAAACTCACTCACGTCAAAGGCATCGACCTGCATTTTCACCGTGCTGTCCGGCACAGTGCCGGGGGGATGGGGATTCTGTGTCATGGAGAGAGACCGTTCCGGGAACCGTGGTACCGGGGTTATTTGTATCTTTTCTGGGTGTAGGAATATTTTCCGCTCTCGCCGCCATCAGAGACGATGGATATCCATTCGTACAGCGACTGGATGGTGCCAAACTGCTTGTAACGGCGCATGGAGAACCCGACCTTAAGTTTTTCGTCAAACTTGATGGAACCGAGATCTTTGAGTCGCATAGCAATCTCAAGATCGTCGCCTGCATCGATACAGCGGTACATGCCCGCTTTGAGAAACGCCTCTTTGCGGAATGCGGTGTTGCACCCGAGCGTGTAATAGAACGTCTGGCTGTAGTAACCGATCCGGGAGAAGGTGTTTGCAAGGAGCAGCGAGAACCTGTTCCTCAGTCCATCCTCGATAGGGTAGACCGGGCCGTAGATCTGTACCCGCGCGGGGTTCCTGAAATCCTCGCCAATCCGCTTGATCCAGTGGGGCGGGAGGATGCAGTCCGCGTCCGTTGTGGCGATGATCCCGCCTTTGGCCGCGTTCACGCCATCGTTCCGGGCCCCGCCGACTTTTTTGCTGGTCTGGATGAAGACATCGTCCGCATATTTCCGTGCGATCTCGCAGGTGGCGTCTTTTGAGCCGCCATCGACAACAATGATCTCGTACTCGCTCCGGGGTACGGTCTGGTGGCAGAGCGAGACCAGGCACTGCGCGATATTCTCTTCCTCGTTAAAAGTCGGGATGACCACCGATATCATGGGGATACTAGACTCCTCTCTCATTTTTGGGCTTGTCGGATATTAAGCGTGATGCCCAAGAACGTTTTTTAAGAATTATTGTCCCGTGCAACAAAATCGAAGACGGACCGGATGACCCCGTCCATATTCAGGTACTCGAACTGGGAGAACCGGCCAATCAGCGGGATGCCGATCGCGGTGCAGTAGTCCCGGACAATGGCGATGTTCTGCTGGTATGCAATGTCATAAACCACGTATGCAAACGGCTGGCGCTCAACCGATGTGAAGACGACCTTATCCGGAGTGCAGACCTGCATGGATGCGAGCATGTCCGTTACTTCCCGGACAAGTTCGTCATCAGAGAGACCGGCGACTTCGTCGCCCGGCTGGTGGGTGATCTCGGCAAGTACGGAGCTGCAGCCTTCCGGGGCCGCATGGTCGCTGAAGGTTGACGGGAAAGAGACCCGGTTGGTCTTGCCGAGCATCTGATCAGGAATGTACATCCAGGAGATCGCCGGGATTGGCCCTCTGATACCGATGTTCACGCATATGAGGGAGTTGTAGGTAAGCGCCCGGCAGGCCTCACGGACCCGGTCAGGTACGCCCTCGAGGCAGGAGAGCAGGTGCTGGACCGGTATCGTGCTGATCACCCGGTCTGCCCTGAAGGTATCCGTGCCATTGCTGATGAGCCACATTCTCCCGTCTTTTTTCACCGAGCTGACCTGGAACCCGGTCCGGATGCATTTTTCTACAGGCCGTGCGATCGCCTGGACGAGTGCTCCGATGCCACCGTCCAGCGGGTACGAGAAGACCGCCTGGTGCGTATAGCCCTCGGTCTCGATCCCGATCGCGGATTTGAGGATATCTTCGACCGGTGGCCGTGGAATGCGTCCGTCCACCCAGTGGAGTGACATTTTCTCCGTGGGATATTTCCAGATCTTCTCGTTGTACGGGACCATGTAGCACTCGGCGATTCCCGGGCCGAACGTATAATAAATCCACTCCCGGAAATTTTCCGGCTTTCCTACATCCCCTTTCTCAACAGCGATCAGGTTCCTGACAAACCCGTGGAGGCAGGCAAACCGGTCCTCATGGGGGAGCTCGTACAGGCCGTTCTCGAACGGGTACTTGACATGTCGCCCCTTGTAAAAGATCTTCGTGTTCCGGTTGTTGCGCTGCTCATTCTCCGCTATCATCCGGCGCATGAACGCGAGGACTTCCTCATCCCGCGAGAATATGATGTGGGATCCGCCGGTGTCGAACGTGAACCCCTCCCGGGTCTTCGAGCGGCAGAGCCCGCCGTACTCCGGTTCCGCCTCGAGGATGATTACCTCGTTACCCTTCTCATGCAGGAGCCGGGCAAGGGTCAGGCCGGCAAGTCCGGCCCCAAGAACTGCTGTCGTCACTGCACATACGTGCGCCGTCCGGGTTTAAATTACTTAAGCGGCCTTGAGCCGGGATGATTCCGAACCCGGTCCGGTATCGATCCCGTTCTATAATTCTTCCCTGGATACTACGATCAAAACGATAATGTTATGCTATAGCATGGCAGAGATATTTTTACATACCCCGGAGGGTAGATAAAAGTGGACCTTATTGTTCAGTTTATTCTTGCAATCCTGCCCATTCTCCTGATCTTTATCGGGCTCGTGTTCCTGAAGCAGTCGGGAACGCTCATGGGCATTGTCGGATGGCTGCTGACTGTCATCCTTGCGATCCTGTTCTTCCAGACTTCGCCGGAAATCGCATTGTATGCATCGTGGAGCGGTGTACTGTCCTCGTTTGGCATATCGCTGATGGTGCTCTTTACCATCCTGCAGGTGACCATGATGGACGTGACCGGCGCGATCACGCGGATCACTGCGTACATCAAGTCCATTGCAGCCGAGCGGTACGAACAGATCATGATCCTGAACGTAGGGTTCGGGTCGTTCCTGGTCTCGATCGGTGCAACTCCGGTTACGATGCTGCCGCCGATCATGCTGGCACTCGGGTTCTCCCCGCTTGCCGCAGTTGCCCTGCCCTGTCTCGGCTATGATCCGCTCACCTCTTTCTCGCTCCTCGGAGTCCCGATCACGATACCCGCGGCGGCGTTCAACTTCGACCCCAAACTCCTCGGCACAACGGTCGCCCTCTTCCTGCCGGTCATCTCGACCGGTATCGCGCTGGGCATGCTCTGGGTAGCGGACGGGTGGGATGGCGTGAAGAAAGGATTTTCCACAGCACTGGTCGCAGGCCTGACCCTCGGGTTATCAGCGATAGTCTTTGTCAATATCCTCCCGGGCTCTGCGATAGGCCTTGTCGGAGTCTTCTCAGGTCTTGTAACAATCGCCGTCCTCTTCCTTCTGCGGGCCATCCGGGGAAAACCCCTCAATGCACCTGCTCCCGCCACTACTTCCGCAACGGATGCCGGCATGCCGCTCTGGCGTGCGGCCTTCCCCTGGATCCTGCTCGTCACGTTTGCGATCATCATCAGCATTCCCGTCATCCAGTCGGGCCTCTACGCCTTCCTCGGGCCGATCCAGAAGATCCCTGTTGTGGCCAACAAGTTCGTGGACCTGAAGCTCCTGAACCAGGCCTACTTCTGGGTGCTCATCAGCACCATCATCGCCGCCCCGCTCCTGATCCGGAGTGGTGAAGAGGCGAAACATATCCTCACCTTGTGGGTGAAGCGGGCCTGGAGCCCGACCCTTGCTGCAATGGTTTTTTTTGCAATCGCCTACGTCATGGACTGGTCCGCCCAGTCGGTGGTCAACGGTGTCGTGACCTTTGCTCCCGGCGCGAATGCATTCAACATGAACGTGGTGATCGGATTGTCGCTCGCCCTCTTCTTCGGTGTGGCATTCCCGCTGTTCAGCCCGATGCTGGGCCTCTTTGGCGCTTTCGTCTCCGGTAGTGAGTCGTCCTCGAACGTCATGTTCTACGGGATCCTCAAGAAATCCACGGATGTTCTGAACCTAAACTTCATGCAGGTCTATGCCGCGCACGCGGTTGCCGGTGGTATCGCTTCGGGAGTGGCCGTAGCGAAGATCATCAACGCAGCAGCAGTTGTTGACAAGCTGGGCATTGAAGGGGAAGTCGTCCGCAAGGTAGCACCGGTTGCGATCGTGCTGACAATCCTCACCGGTGTCATGCTTGTCGTGATGCTGATCTTCTGATCCTTTTTTTTCGTTAATCCCTGAATGCCATCTGAAGAACCCGTTTTCCAACACTAACGAGACCAAAAGAAAATTTTTCGCTCCCTGGAGACTGTTATCCCACGGGGAATGGCAGGCTGGTGAAGGAACCCGCAGGTTCTTTGACGGGATGTGTATCTGCCAGGCAGCTTTTCCACCTTCCGTCTTCGTGGTTCAGATGAACTGAAGAAACACCGGCGTGACGCGATTTCCATCAGGAATTGTTCTTAAACCTTTTGCTACAATACAGGTTCCCGATGCATTTGTCAGCAGAACGGCTCCCGGCCAGGGAAATCGGGCGAATATGGTGAGATCAATGTACATCCTCAACATAGACCCTGTATTCCCAGTTCTCCGGGAAGTGGCCGGATCTGAATATGGTTACCTCGAACGGGGACTGCGCATACGGGTTTATCCCGACTTCAGTATCTCCATGTGCCAGCTGCACTCTGCCTGACTCGTCATAAATATCGGCTGCTATATCGACGGTGACCGGCACAGCGGTATTAGACTGTACAGTCCCGTGAAAATCCGGCGCACCATATGAGGTAAATCCCGCTGTCGTATCGACAATCTCTACAACCGGGGCCGTTTGTGCTGAAGGAGAATTTGTATTTGAGGATACTGGTAACGTGGGGCTGGGTATTTCGAAATAAATCACCACAAAAGCAATCACGATAACAGAGATCAATAAAATGATTTCTGTACTTTTCTTCATACTCCCTGATAATTTCACTATGATATAATAGTTCGTATTTCGTACCCGCGTCCCATTTTAAAACCCCCGGATCTTTTTAATTCATTGTTCATTGTGTAACATTCATCCGGATATTATCCGGATATTTTTAAAATGCAACGAAGGTGTACGAGAACGGTCCCCGCTGTCATGACGGGTCCTGTTTCACTCTGAAAATAAACTTTTATACAAACCTGTTTTTCTCATTGTGTTTCACCGGGTTCATCCAATATAATACTGTCCGGGTGTAGATCGACCGGTTTCCTGCCGGAACGGATGGCGTGTTATCCTGGCTGATGGATATTGTTCTCTTTTATACTCACGGGACCTTGTCGCGAACGAGTCTTTTTATCATCCGTTGATCAATTTTCATTCAGAGTACTATATGAACAGGATCTGTCCACACTGCGGCAAGGAATCAAACGAGGAGTCCCCACGGTTCTGCAGCGGGTGCGGAGCCCGGATGGACGGGAGCACTCCGGCCGGATACCCGTTTTATTCCGCACCGCCCCGGCCGCAGAAGAGCACAATGATTGCAGGGGGATGCTCCTCCGTCCTTCCGGGTCTCGGCCAGGTATACAACGGTGAGACCGCAAAAGGGTTCGCGCTCTTTATTCTTACCCTTGCAGGCCTCTTCCTCTTCTTAATCCCAGGTCTTGTAGCATGGTTCTATGCGATGTACGATGCATATTCCGTAGCCGGGAAGATGAACACCGGAGAGATCCCGTTCCGCGAAACCCGGACGCTGCATATGGTCCTGTTCATTGTGTTTGCCGTGATCGTGATCATTGCTGCAGTCCTGATCATCATCGCGATGGTGATGTCGACCCTGACGTCCCAGGTTGGCTCCCTGGGTTCGCTCGACAACGGTGATTACAGCAAACTGCTTAATTCCAACGGGATGTTCTGAAGAGGGCGGACCGGAACTATTTTGCCGGAATCTCATCAAATCGGGATGTCACTTCAGGAAATGTGATGGAAAAAAGATGGCAGAAACGAAGAGAACGTCTGTTACATCTCTGAAGTCCCGGCCATGGAATAGTACCTTGCCGGAGTTCCCGTTCCTGCCTGCGATCCCATCACGCCCATACCGTATTTTTCCAGGCACGACCGTGTCCCTGCCGACAGCTCATACCGTGAAAACCGCCCATCCTTCCGGATACTCAGGAGCCCGTCACCGGTAAGCCGCTTCATGTGCCATGTTATGGTCGGGCCGGAGATGCCGAGAATCTTTTCGAAGTCCCTGCGGGACATCAGCGGGTTACCGGCAAGAGTGACAAGGATCTGCCTGTCCGTGTCCTGGCGCAGGTATTTCAGCACTTTCTGTTCACCCAGATCGTATTTACCTGAGTTCTCGAAATAGCTGGTAATCCCGTGATCCTCGAGGAGAATGATCTTCCCGGTTATTCGCATACGAGCCAGGTGATAGGTGAGCGCTCCGCGGGAGATCGCTGTCTCCTGCAACAATTCCACAAAACTGATTCCCGGCCTGGACCGGATGAGGCTGAAGAGGGTATTCCGTATCGTGCTCGCGAGGATATTGTTCCGGGCAATTCTCCTGAACCCGAAGCAGGAGAGAAGTTTTAAAGCAAAAAAGATCTCGACCGGGAAGACCAGCACGGGAGAGATGGCAAGGGCGACTATGATCACCATCTCGCGGAGCGTGAGGTTCCAGAAGGTGATAGGAACTACATCCGGTGCTGCATATCCGGTAGCCCCGAAGGCCGGTTCAATGATATATCCATGCGGAAGCGCATTTACCGGAGCCGCGAGTACAACGGACAGGAAAATGAGCAGTACTGCAAAAAAAAGCGCCCGCTTCATGATATCAGCATATATTTTATTATTTATTCATCAGTCTTGTGGTCAGTCCGTCCCGGTCCTGATCCACGAGAGGTTCTCAAGACTTCCGTAGGAGATATTCTTGTTGCTGTGGACGAGGAATTTCCAGACCCCCGGAGTCATGCCGTCCGGGTTGCTGATCTTCAGGTCGATCCTTCCGTCGATGACACCATCTGATCCATCATAAAAGGGGCCGAGCGTACTGTCTGGCGTGATAATCGTCACGGAGATTGGATCGGATATATCGCCACTGTAGAGCGAGACAATAATATACCGTGTGTCTGCGCTTACGTATTTTGCGAACAAGGCTGTTTTATTCCCGCTTACCGTCCCGAACAGGTTAGTCGTGTTCCCGTCCCTCTCCTGGATCTGCGGGGGAAGAAGATTGTCAAGATTTATTTCCCCGGAACCGTTCAGGGAACTGTTCCCGGCCATGCTCGTATTGTTCCGATCATGGAAGGTTCCACCCGGCAGTACGACCGCAAGGGCGAGCACTGCACCGGCACAGAGCAGTACTGCAATCCACAGGACCTTCATGCTAACAGCTGCTCCCGGGTATAATATCAGGATTGCTTTTTGTCTTTTAGCCTGTACTGCACCCCGATATGTAGAGCATATGCTCATAAATCGTTTAAATATCCAAAGGGCAGTTCTTGGCAGAAGCACCAGGCAAGGGTCCCGGGTGTCCTCAAGGAATGGTGAACAAATGGTAACTGGAAACAGAAGAAGAGATGGATTTCTGGATAAACCGTGGGCAGTCATAGCAGTTGTTGCAGGAGTGCTCATCGTTGTAGCGGGCGTGCTTGTATTCTTCATGGGTGGTGGCGGAAATACGGCCGGACTTTCCGCGCCCCCCGCGGCGCTCTCGCCGTCATCCCCAGGCCAGGGAATAACTGTCCCTGCCGGCGGCTCCTCCGGGCAACCCGGGATCCTGAACTACGGTGTCGCACCGACTAAGGATTTTGAACTCACCGATGTTGTCGTACCTGCACAAGGTGTCTTTATCGAAGTCAGTTATCGCGGAGAATATACCGGGATGTATATGTCCGGGAACGTGACGCAGGATCTGAGTAACTCCGGGGAGCGGGTAGTTAAAGTTGAAAATCCGGGCCCGTCAGTCTTTACCCTGGTAAAGAAACAGGACGGGTCGTCAAAACAGGTATTGTCAGTCGGGATCTGGAAGGACGGGACCCGGATTGCGGCAAATTCCACGTCCCTCCCGTTCGGTGAGGTAACGATCAATAATAATATTTAGGTACGCGGATACAATCCGTCAGATTCAATGCCCATACCGGCCAATTGCATATTCAACCGCAATCCCGGTCGCACAACCGGACGACCCGCAACAGAGAGCAGATCAACGGCAGGTTCGGCTGGCCGGATGGGAGTAACCGGGTCCCGATTATGCCGGCAGGCCATTACGGTCTTCCGGCCGGAACGGGCAGGCCCTCCCGTTGACCCGGCGAACCTCAGTCAGAGATGCAATACATGGTGACACGATGAATGCAGATATTTCCCAACTGACCGATCAGGCAAAGGTATTTGCTGAGGAGCTGGCCAGGCTCCGGTGCGAGATGAAGACCGTCATTGTCGGGCAGGAAGAGGTGATCGACCGGCTCATCATTGCGCTGTGTGCCGACGGGCACGTGCTACTCGAAGGGGTACCCGGCATTGCAAAGACGCTTACGATCCGCACGCTCTCGCAGTGCATAGACTGCAGTTTTGTCCGGCTCCAGTTCACGCCCGATCTCCTCCCCGCGGATATAACGGGTACCAAGATCTTCAACCCGAAGGACTCCGGTTTCTCGACGGTCAAAGGCCCGGTCTTCGCGCATTTTATCCTTGCCGACGAGATCAACCGGGCGCCACCCAAGGTCCAGTCCGCGCTTCTCGAAGCCATGCAGGAAAAACAGGTGACCATACAGGGCGAAACCCACCCGCTCGACCGCCCGTTCTTTGTGCTTGCCACAGAGAACCCGATCGAGTCCGAAGGCACGTACCCGCTCCCGGATGCACAGGTCGACCGCTTCATGTTCAAAGTGCAGATGAGCTACCCGAAAAAAGAGGACGAGATCAGGATCCTTGACCGGTTCACGGAAGGTACAACACGAACTCCGAAAAAAGTGATAAGCAGGGAAAAGATCCTCGCCATCCAGTCCTTCACGACAAGCCTGTACGCGGATGCCGCCATCAAGCGCTATGTCACTGACATTGTGGACGCAACCCGCAACCCTGCTGCATATGGCATTGATACGGCGAAGTACATCGCATATGGCGCGTCCCCGCGCGCTTCCATCGGCATGATCCTCGGTGCAAAGGCCCACGCCCTGCTGGAAGGACGGGGTTTTGTGATCCCTGAGGATGTCAAAGCGGTGGCACACGATGTGCTCCGGCACCGGATTATCCTGACCTATGAAGGCGAGGCGGAGGGCGTGACCCCGGACGCGATCGTCGACCAGATTCTCAGGACGGTGGCGGTACCCTGAATACGGTTATGATGATGTCATCAATGAAGAAGGGTTGGTGATTTTATGGACGACAGGGCAGGCCTGGTCCGGCGGCTGAAGAAGATCGAACTCACCACCAATGCCCTTGTGGAGGGCCTCCAGCCGGGGCTTCACCACTCTCTCTTCAAAGGCCGGGGAATGGAGTTTGCCGAGATCCGGGAGTACGTGCCCGGGGACGATGTCCGGTCCATCGACTGGAAGGTCACTGCCCGGTACAACCACCCGTTCATCAGGGAATATTCCGAGGAGCGCGACCAGACATTTTACTTTGCCGTAGATATCTCCGGGTCTGGTACATTCGGTTCCGGGATCCCCAAACAGGAGAAGATGCTCGAAGTGATGGCCTGCCTTGCGTTTGCTGCGCTCCGGAACAACGACCGGATCGGCTTGTGCCTCTTCTCGGACCGGGTGGAAAAGTTCCTGCCGGCACACCGTGGCAAAAAACATCTTGTTATGCTCCTCAACACGCTGATCGATCATAAAGCCGTATCCCAAAAGACCGATCTCTCCGCAGCAGCCCGGTTCCTCGGGACTGCCATCAGGCGCCGGAGTTCGATGATCATCCTGTCGGACTTCATGTCCCCGGATGTTCCCGGGGCGCTGAAGATCCTGTCCCGGCGCCACGAAGTGATCACGGTCCGTGTCACTGATGTGAGGGAACAGGAACTCCCAGACGTGGGCACCGTTGCACTTGAAGATCCTGAAACCGGGGAACAGGTAATTGTTGACACATCCGATGCGGCGTTCCGGAAACAATATGCAGCACTGGTGGCGGAATCAGGCCGTGAGCTTGCTGCGGGTCTGTCACGGGCCGGCATCGGGTACGTGTCACTCCTGACAACGGATTCCTGCGAAATCCCCCTGAACCAGTTCTTCCGGGGTATGAAACAGAAAAGGAGGAAGCATGGCCGGCTTCTATAACCCGGTGTGGCTCTTTGGACTTCTTCTCATTCCTGTCCTTTCCCTGCTCTACTGGTATGTTGTGAGAAAAAAGAAACAGGAAGCCCTTGTCTTCTCCAGTGTCGCATTTGCCAGATCCGCACTTGGTAACAGGCAGAAGACCCGGCGTGTCCACATCCTGTTTGCCCTCGCTCTTGCCGCACTGGTACTGCTGTTCATCGGCCTTGCCGATCCTCATATTCCTGTCGACCAGGCAAAAGTGGGCGTGAATGTAGTTTTTGCCATTGACGACTCCGGGAGCATGCAGGCCAGTGATTACCTGCCCACCCGGCTCGAAGCGGCCAAGAGTGCCGCCGATCTGCTGATCCGGAACCTTGAGCCGGCTGATAATGCCGGCATAGTGGTCTTCGAATCCGGCGCCACAACCGCGGCATACCTGAGCCCCGACAAGGACCGGGTCCGGCAGAAACTTGCAGCCATAACTCCTGAACCGGGACAGACAGCCATAGGTGACGGCCTTTCGCTCGCCATCGATATGGCCCAGTCCATCCCGGACAGGAAGAGCGTCATCATCCTGATTTCTGACGGTGAGAGCAACGCCGGCATGGTCACCGTGGATGAAGCGGTTGCGGCCGCACAGGAAGCCCATATCCGGGTCTTCACGGTGGGGCTGGGGTCGGCGCAGCCGGTAGTGATCGGGTACGACTGGCTGGGTAATCCGGAGTACGCCGGGCTCGATGAGGCGACTCTCGAATCAATTGCAGAAAAGACCGGGGGCAGTTACTTCAAATCCGTGGACAGTAAGACACTGTCGGATATTTACGCAGGAATAAACCAGGAGATCGTTCGCGAACCGGTAGAAACCCGTATCGGGGACTGGTTCATAGCCGGCGCGCTCATCCTCCTCCTCACTGAACTCATCCTCCGGTACGGGCGGGGGCGAATCCTCCCATGAGATGGCATACTCATTTTTCCCTCCTGCTGTTCTCTCTCCTGCTGTCCAGTCTCCTCGTCCCGGCAACCACCGCTGCTGCGATCACTCTCACGGCAGGCCAGCAGGACTATTATTTCCTTACCGGACAACCCGTGGAGATACCTCTTGCAATCAACAGCAGTTACCCGGATGCGATCCCTGGTACAGTCAGGTTCTCCACAGATGCGCAGCTCCAGAAGACCGGCGTTGTTTTGATCAGCATCGAGAACAGGGTCTTTGCTTATACGATTCCTGTCGGCCAATCATTCCTGAATCTTACGATAGCCCCATCGCCGGTTTCCCGGGATTACAAGGTGCATGTCTCGTTCTATTATACAGATCCGTCTCCGGTCAATGCAAGCCTACCGGAGTTCTTCGTCCACTTTGTCGCGGATCCCGGTCTTATGAAGAATTCCACCGTGTCCCTGGAAAGTACCAGTTTGCCGGAGAGCGGGGAGATCCCGGCTACAAGTTCGGTAAGTGTTGCCCAGCAGGATATTGGTGTACAGGAACAGGCGGGATCTGACCGCATGGGCCAGCAGTCATCTTCAAGCGGCCAGCCGCAGCCGGATACGGAAGCTGCCCGACAACAGCAGCAACGCGATAAGGAGCTGCTGGAGCGTGAACAGGATGCGTTTGGCGGCCTGCTCGGACTGGATCCGCTGGTCGTTACGGTGAATGCAAGCCTTGTCTCCGAAGGTTTTACCCGCCAGGCAATTATCACACAGCCGGCCGGCAACGATACCGGTACGTTCTCGATGCTGTACCGCCGGGATGCTGGGGACCAGGTGGTTGTACAGGGGTCCATGCAAGGAGGGGTCGTCCCCTCGGTGCTCGAACTGGCGAATGCCAATATTACTGCCGATCCTGCATTGGATACTAACATAACGTTCCAGTCCTTTACCCGGACGCTGGCGGAACAGGACTACGGGTACAGGGAGATCGCCATCAACCGGACCCTCACCGGCGCGATGGCGAATATCACGTATGCTGCACCGGACGGAAAGAAAGCGTACGTGAATGCAACCACAGAAGACAACCGCGTTTTGCAGGTAAGCATGGAACAGGCAATCGGATCGTCGGGGTTCCCGCTGGTGCTCGTCCTGATAGTGGCAGCGGTGCTCCTCGTCATTTCCGGAGGGTACGTGCACCGGAGATACATGAGGCGCGGGCTTCCGGTTCCCACGGCCGGGACCGGCCCCCGGCCCCTGGCGTTCGATCACCGTATGGAATCGGAGCGTCTCATCAGCGAAGCCGAACTGGCATTCTCCCGGCACCAGTATGCTGATGCGTACGGGCTTGCGGGCCGGGCCCTCCGCATCTTCCTGTCATACGAATACGGTAACCGCGGTGAAGTCACCCCCATGGAGATTACCAATCTCCTGCGGGGTGCCGGCGTTGACATCACGACAATTGATGCGGTGCTTGGGCAGTGCAGCGACGTGGTTTTTGCCCAGGGGAAGACTGATGCCGGTGAATTTTCTACCATGGTCAGCCGGATCCGTAAGGTGATCAGGGAATGACCCGTTGTATCTCAAAGACCATTCGCCGGCCAGATTGATCATCAGCCAGGATCGCCGATCATCCGGCCCGTGTTGTGCCTGACTCTTTCCGGGTTTTCACCTCTCCTGTACCTTTTATCGTAACAGTTCTCCCGTAAATCACGATCCGGGCTTCCCCTCAAGGAGTTGGATCCACAAGTGTACCTTAGTATACTACAACCGGATACATTTCCTGACGGAACCCCCTCCAATATCAATCTGCCCAAGCCAGAAAAATTCAGTTATCGTCCCTTTTCGCTTCCATTATCGGACCCGATCTCAAAAAAGTTCCAGAGCGTGTACCGATGAACCACAGAATACCGGCAGGTTCAAGGCCTGCCGATTCCCGCTCGATTGTGCCAGGTGCGATTGGAAAGCGGGTAAGAAGAGATAAAAAAAACAGTCCGGGGACTTTTTCGTACCAAATGACGGAGCGGGGAGATCTCTCTCCCGCCGGAGGCATTTGTCAACTCATAATATCGATGAAAGCAGTGCCTGGATCCTGTTTACAATATCCGTAATATTGTTGCCGGAAGCCTGCTGCCCGGCAAAGCCCTGGTTATTGCTGCCGTAAGGTGGTGTCATATTCCCGTCCCCCTGCGTTCCGTTCTGTCCATTGCCCGGGGCAGTCATAATACCGGTGCTCCAGTTTCCGGGTGGCGGGGATGTCATGTTGCCATTACCCTGCAGGCCATCCGGCCCGTTGCCCGGGAACGTAGCATTGCCGGCAGTCCAGTTTCCGTGAGCATGGCGGGTCACGTTGCCGATCCCCTGCCATCCATTCTGACCATCCTCCCGGACAGTCATATTACCGGAATCCTGGTTCCGGAAATCCGGGGATGTCATGTTCCCGCCCTGCCAGTTCCCAGGCCCGCTTGTGTCGGTTGCATTACCGGGACCTCCGGAAGGCGGTTGCGGCATCGTCATGTTTCCGTAATCCTGGGATCCGCCAGGACCTCCAGAGAAGTCTGCATTGCCATCGTCTCCGGAAAGTGGCGGGGACATGGTCATATTTCCGGTATGCTGTGTACCACCCGGCGGTCCGCCCGGGGCATTGGAGTTCCCCGTGTTACCTGGTGGCCGGGCAAGCATTGTGTTCATATTCCCCTGGGAAAATCCGTGGTTAACCCCTCCCTGGCCCGGCATGCTGCCAGAGCCGGATTCCTGTGCAAAGGCAACTGGTGCGAGCATGACGGCTGCACACCAGAGTAATGCAACGATAAGGTATGGATGTCTGAATAGTTTCATCGGGTTTCTCTCCTTCCGGCAACTGCTGCTACCCAGTTGTCGTTCACCACCACTCCTCCTGTCACATGATAAATTGAAATTATACGGCCGGTGCAATATTCCCTATGTACAGCGGATAATTGAACCCGTGAGTTACAATAATCGAATCATCGATCCAATCACCGATCCGTGTCAATCGGTAAAAACCGTTATAGTTTATTGTAAGCCGGATATTTTGACTGATCCCTTGGAATGAAAACCGGAACAGAAGGTCCGACATTTGAAAAAGAATGGGGCGGACCAAATCACGGTGTGGCGATATCCACGGGATAAATTCCGACACTGCGGAGTAACGTTTTGACTGGTTACTCCACGGTCCCTTCTATTGTCACCGTCTTCTCGTCCAACGGGACGGTAACACCTGATTTTGCGAGCGCCTTGTCAACCACATATCGCACGCCACAACAGCACGGGACTTCCATGTGGAGGAGCGTTATTGATTTAATCGTGTGCTGCGTGAAGATCGCGGCAAGTTTCCCGATGTATCCTTCGATATCCGAGTCAAGTTTCGGGCAGAAGATGATCAGGATCCTGCCCCGCAGGAATCCGGCGTGGAACCCGGGATACGCGAAGGGGACACAGTCCGCGGAGATGAGGAGATCGGCGTTATCGAAGTACGGGGCTGCGGGGTTCAGGAGGGCAAGCTGGACCGGCCACTGCCTGAGCTCGGAGCCTGTTGTCACACCGGTGGGCTGCCGTGGGATTCCCTGCTGGCTATCGCGGGAGATGCTACGGGCCGCTGAACCGGGGCAGGTGGCAAGCGGGTGCGGGGTGTGCGGTGCGGGTGGGCAGACTCCCTCCCCCATCCGGCCGGCAACAGGATGAGGCCCGCAGAGTGACGCAGGTGGACTCTTCCGTTCCGGTTCAGCATGCCCGGGGATGGCGATGTCGTTCTCTATCAGGTACTCGATTGCCTGGTTGTAGAATGCTATCTGGCCATAGCCGGTAAGGTGCTCCAGGTGCGCTTTGATGACCGGTGTTCCCTGCTTTGCGATAGTTCCCATCACGATCTTCTCATCGTACGGCACCGCATCGCGCTCGACCACCGAGATCGCTCCCTCAGGACACGTACCTATGCAGGCCCCGAGCCCGTCGCAGAAAAGGTCGCTGACCAGCCGGGCTTTCCCTTCGATCAGCTGGAGCGCTCCTTCCGGGCAGTCCGGGATGCACTGGCCGCATCCAGTACATTTCCTGTCTTCTATGCTGATGATCTTCCGTTTCATGGCAGGTCTCCCGCGTGGGATATTATCCGATCAGGGTATCAAGCTTCCGGAGGGGGATCAGGTGTCCCGGTATCTGCCCGGGTTCGGCCGGATTATCCGGAAACGATCATGGATCGCGATCGAAAATGCCTGAACCTGCCAGGCAGTTTCCGCAAACCACCCGGGAGCTGCTGAATCAAAGGATCCACGTGTCGCGATCAAAAAATTTTAAACGCGATCCAATCAAAAAATCTCATCTTACAAACCCACCGATATTCATCACAATCCCCGTCCCCGGCTCCGTTCCCCGGTCCATGCCCGGACCAGACCTCATACCCTGAAAACCCTGTAAAATCGTCCTTTTGCCAAAACAGCCATTTTTGGAAAAACCTGTAAAACGCCCGGATTCAATCGGAGCAATTATATCAGAAATAACATAAAACAGAGACTATTTTGGCTTTTTCAAAACAGGGGGTTTTTTCGAGGTTCAGGACCCCTCGCGACTTAATGGCGGGGGTCGGGAAAAGATGCCCGCCAAAACGCAATACGGGGCTCCGGAGGGCATTATATGCGGTTCAATTTTTGGCCGGTTTGGAAAATGGGCGGATATCCGGGGAGATTCCGTCGTCGGAGAGATGGGTTTACGACAGAGAGGGCTCCTCCGGGATCCGGGTCTGGAGATGGTGTCGTGGGACCGTTTGGGACCCGGTGGTCGCCGCCATGACCGGAAAAATTCTGAAAAAAATTTTGGGGACTAAACAATTATCGGAAATTTTTTTAATTTTTTTTCAAGGGTACATTCAAAAATTTTACAGTATTTTGTTTTGAAAAATTTTTCATAAGAATTTCAAAAAAAATCTTAAATTTAATTCTGGATTTTTTTAATACGGAAAGAAAAAAATCCTGAAAAAATTTTTAGAGAGAAGAAAAAATTACTTCCCGCCCGACACAATCTTTGAGCCGCGGAGAATCCCCACAGTCCCGGTCCGGACGAACTCCTTGACACCGTACTGGCGCAGAAGTTTTTCCAGTGCCTCGATCTTTTCCGTCTCCCCGATCACCTGGAGGATCAGGGACTTCGGGCTCACGTCCACGATCTGGGCCCGGAAGATCTCGGCGATCTGCATGATCTCTAACCGGGAAGTCCCCATCTCCGCAGTCACCTTGATCAGCGCCAGCTCGCGTTCGACCCGCTCGTTGTCCGATAGGTCGGAGACTTTGATCACATCGATCAGCTTGTTCAGCTGCTTCATGATCTGCTCGACTTTTTCATCATCGCCCACTACGACAATGGTGATCCGGCTCATGCCCGGTTCTTCGCAGGGCCCCACCGCGAGGCTCTCGATGTTGAACCCGCGCCGGGAGAAGAGCCCGGTGACCCGTGACAGGACACCGGCCCGGTCCTCGACCAGCACGGAGAGCGTGTGCTTCATCGCGGGTGCCCCCCGATCATCTCGTTGATTGCAGCACCGGCCGGCACCATCGGGAAGACATTCTCTTCCCGTTCGATCCGGAAGTCGAGGACAAACGGCCCGTTACAGTCCATTGCAGCTTTCAGGGCCGGCATTACGTCTTCCGGTGATTCGACCTTGATACCCTCGATGCCGTACGCGTTCGCGATCTTGACAAACTCCACGGGCGGCAGCTCGGTGTAGGAGTAGCGCCGGTCATAGAAGAGCTCCTGCCACTGCCGGACCATGCCGAGGAACATGTTGTTCAGGATCACGATCTTCACCGGGATATTGTACTGGGCGGCCGTGCCCATCTCCTGGATGTTCATCTGGATGCTGCCATCACCGGCAACATCGAAGACCGGCACATCCGGCCTTGCAAAGGTTGCGCCGATTGCTGCAGGGAACCCGTAGCCCATTGTGCCAAGACCTCCGGACGTGATCCACGTGCGTGGGTGCTTAAAGCAGAAGTGCTGGGCAGTCCACATCTGGTTCTGGCCTACTTCAGAAACGACCACCGCGTTGCCGTCAACAAGTTCGTTCATCTGCCGGATGATGTACTGCGGGTGGAGCCTGCCGTCGTCCGGGCACTTGAGCGGGTGGTGCTGCTTCCAGTGTTTGATTTTCCTGATCCAGGCTTCATGCACCCCGTTCTTCTTCAGCAGGCTGAGCATATCGGCAAGCACAGACCTGACATCCCCGACAATCGGGACATCGACCCGCTTGTTCTTGCCGATCTCGGCCGGGTCGATGTCGATGTGGATGATCTTTGCATGGGGGGCAAACGTCTCGGTCTTCCCGGTGACCCGGTCATCGAACCGGACACCGATCGCGATCAGGAGGTCGCTCTCCGTGATCGCGAAGTTCGCGTACTCGGTGCCATGCATGCCGAGCATCCCGAGATTGAGCGGGTGGTCGCCCGGGATACAGCCGAGCCCCATCAGGGTCGTGGTGACCGGGATGCCAAGTTCAGTGGCTACCCGGACGAGTTCTCCCGAAGCATTGGAGAGTACCACACCGCCACCGGCATAGATCACCGGCCGCTCGGCCGTTGCAATCAGCTGGAGCGCCTTCTCGATCTGGCGCTTGTGGCCCGTGTATGTCGGGTTGTATCCCCGCATGACGACCTTGTCAGGCACCGGCGTTTCTTTTATTGACGTTGTGCTGACATCCTTTGGTATATCGATCAGCACCGGCCCGGGCCGTCCCGTACCGGCAACATAGAATGCCTCTTTCACTACCCGGCCGAGGTCCTCGGTTTTCTTCACGAGATAATTGTGCTTCGTGATTGGCATCGTGATGCCGGTGATGTCCGACTCCTGGAAGGCGTCATTGCCGAGCAGGTTCGTAGGTACCTGTCCGGTCAGCGCTACGATCGGGATCGAGTCCATGTAGGCCGTGGCGATGCCGGTAACGAGGTTACAGGCGCCGGGCCCTGACGTGGCGAGGCATACGCCTACACGACCGCTTGCCCTCGCATAGCCATCCGCGGCATGCGCTGCAGCCTGTTCGTGCCGTACAAGAATGTGCCGTAATGACGAGTCATAGAGTTCATCATAGATCGGCAGCACCACTCCGCCCGGGTAGCCGAAGATGATCTCGGTCCCTTCGCGCTGGAGTGATTCGACGAGGATTTTTGCCCCGGTTTTCATGTCCTGTCCCTCAGTAGTCTGTTCATGCCGGCGATCATCGCCTCGACACTTGCCATGATGATGTCGGTGCGGGCGCCGCGTGAAGTAATTATCTTTCCGTCTTTACTTAATCTTACTGTCACATCGACAAGGGCGTCGGTGCCTCCCCGGATTGCATCGACGTGATATTCTTCGAGCCGGATATCTGCCACATCAGCCACGCACTTGCGCAGCACTTCCATTGCTGCATCAACAGGGCCATCGCCAGTAGCAGCCCCGGTCATCTCCACACCATTTACCAGCAGCGTAACAGAGGCCGTGGGGATCATGTTGCTTCCCGAGACCGCGGTGAACTGACGCATTTTGATTATCGGCTTGCACTCGATTGCGAGCACGGCATCAGCCACCGCCATCAGGTCGGTATCCGTGATCCGTTTCCCGTCATCGCCGAGCTGTTTGATCCGCTTCACGATCTCCTTCATCTGGTTGTCATCTGCAGAATAGTTCATCTCGTGCAGGGCCGCCTCGACCGAAGCGGAACCGGAATGCTTGCCAAGTACGATACGACGCTTGCGGCCAACCTGTTCGGGCTTTACCGATTCATACGTGGATGGCTCGCGGATTACGCCGTGGGCATGGATGCCGCTTTCGTGCGTAAAGGCCATCTCGCCTACAATTGCCTTGTTCACCGCGAGTGGTACGCCCGTATGCCGGGAGACGAGGCTTGACAGCAGGTAGATCTGTTCCTTTTTGATCCGGGTCGGGTACCCGTACAAAACCTCAAGAGCCATTACCACTTCTTCGATAGGCGTGTTGCCTGCCCGTTCGCCCAGACCGTTGACCGTCACGTGGGCACAGGAAGCACCGGCCTTCAGTGCGGCCATCGTGTTGGCCACGGCAAACCCAAGATCGTCGTGGCAGTGGATCGAGAGCGGGGCGATCGTTGCCAGCGGCGGGATGAATTCCGCCACCTTCTCCGGTGTCAGCAGCCCGACCGTATCGCAGAAACAGAGCCGGTCGGCCCCGTGCCCAACGCCCTCTGAAAAGATCTCATGGAGAAATGCCTGGTCGGCACGGGACGCGTCCTCACCCGAGAGCTCGACGATGAGCCCGCGGCTCTTCGCATACTCTACGGCATCCATCGCCATCGCAACGACTTCGTCGCGGGTCTTTCGCATCTTCTTGGCAATGTGCAGGTCGCTGACCGGGACCACGAGATGGATTGCATCCACGTTGCACTCGGCGGCATAATCGATATCGAGCCTGAGGGCTCTTACGAAGGTACAGATCTCTGCATTCAGCCCGGCATCCGCAATCCGCCGGATTGCTTCACGCTCCCCGTCCGATGCAGCCGCTGAACCGGCCTCGATGACATCGATACCAATGTCCGCGAGCCTTGTGGCGATCTCGAACTTCTGGTCAGGATTCAGCGAGACTCCGGGTGTCTGTTCCCCGTCCCGTAATGTTGTATCTAAAAAGCGCAGATTACTGGCGAATAAAACATTCACTCATGGCAATCACCATGAGTAAACGTGGGAAGGAAGACTATAAAAACGTTCGGGATTGGTAAAATACCCGCATTCTCTTTTGCATTTACCCGTTTTGTCAGACCGGAGAACCTATATTTCCCGGGTTCCAACTATCAGCCGGACCGTTCGTTCACACGATCGCGAGAATATTCCATGTCGCTGTTTGGTAAAAAACCGGACCCTGCATCTGCTACCAGTGATGACATTGCCCGTCATTGCGCGGTGCTCAAAGGGACAAAGGCGTGGGGGGAACTCGGTGAACAGATCGCTGGTCTCGTGCTCACGTACTCACCGGCCGATATCCAGCGAATGAAACGGAACTTCGACAACAAGGTCCGGGACATCCCACCCGAGTACCGTGACCGGCTTTCGAAAAAGATCACCGAACACCTGCTGGGGACTTATCAGCGTATCCGTTTGGCACAGCAGCAGGGGATATTCAGGACCATGGACGAGCCCGTGTCGGGAGAACTTTCCCTGTACTGGGACATGGTTGCCGGGCAGTGTGGGGATGATGGCTCCGGTGATGCTCCGAAGATACGGTTTCTGAAGTTTCTCCTGGCCGGGTACTGCATGCTTGTGCTGCAGGAACCCGGCCACCCGGTGGGAACACCATTCCCGGGCGGGGATAAGGTCGAGTTTACGGACGGGGCCTACTACTGCCCGGCCCGGGAGAACGCGGGCGATGTGGATGAAGCGCTCTGCCCGTACTGCCCGGCCCTCCAGACTCCCGGGATCGGGTACCTCCGGCCCCCCACGAACCCGAGCGAGCACCGGAAGCAGGAGTTCATCGGGCACTGCTACCGGTTCCATAACTTCAATGGCTGATAATCTATTGATTATCTATATTTTTGGCAAAAGGTGCCCGTATCCAAACTGTTTTTCTGTTGCCACGTCATGCATCAGGGAAGAGTATATTTTATAAGAGATCTTTCTTTGTTACAGATCATACCCTACATCCCGTCATCTGCCGATATTTACTGCGGGGCACGAGAATGGATACACCACAACTGCTTATTGACAATCCGTCGCTCTATATCAACCGGGAACTGAGCTGGATCCGGTTCAACCGTCATGTGCTTGACGAAGCCCTTGATAGCAGCCATCCCCTGCTGGAACGGGTAAAGTTCCTAGCGATCTATGCCAATAACATGGACGAGTTCTTCATGATCCGCGTCTCAGGTCTCCAGAGGCAGCTGGCAAAAGGCGTGCTCAAGGCCCCGCCGGACGGCATGACCCCGGCCCAGCAGCTGGATGCGATCCGGCATATGCTCGACCCCGAGCTCAAGGCGCAGGACGACTGCTGGCATATGGCACTCCTCCCGAAACTGGCAGAAGCCGGCATTCATCTCCACAAGTACGATACTCTTACGGGCCCCCAGAAAGAAGCAATGCACCGCTTTTTTATCGATGAGGTCTTCCCGGTGCTCACACCGCTCGCTTTCGACAGTTCCCACCCGTTTCCTTTCATCTCCAATCTTTCCCTCAACCTCGCGATCATTGTGCGGGACCAGAACAACAAGGAATTCTTCGCCCGGGTCAAGGTACCGACCAACCTCTTCTCCCGGCTCATCCGGCTTCCCGAGCCGGACGGCTCTACACGGAATGACGACACCGTAGTCCGTTTTGTCTATCTCGAAGAGATCATCGCCGCCCATCTCGATACGCTCTTCCCGGGACTCGAGACCGTGGCCTCGTTCCCCTTCCGGATTACCCGGGATGCCGACCTCGAGATCGAGGTCGACGAAGCATCCGATCTCCTGACAACGGTGGAGGAGATCATGGAACAGCGGGCCCGGGGCAAACCGGTCCGGATCGAAGTGGACTCCTGCATGCGGGAAGGGATCTGCCATATGCTGGAGCAGAAACTCGGTATCAGTGCTTCGATGCTGTACCCGGTCGGCCACCCGGTCGGCATGGCAGACCTCATGCAGATGATGTCCCTTGACCGTCCCGATCTCAAGGACTCCCCGTTCCTGCCTTCACTTCCTCCGGATCTTGCTGATGACAGGGATATCTTCGCCGCTATCAGGCGCCACGATATCCTGCTCTACCAGCCTTACGACAGCTTCTCACCTGTCGTCAATTTTATCCGGCAGGCTGCCCACGATCCGGACGTACTTGCGATCAAGATCACGCTGTACCGGGTTGGATCAAACTCTCCCATAGTCAATGCTCTAATGGAAGCCCGGGAGAACGGCAAAGCCGTTGCCGCCCTGATCGAACTCAAGGCCAGGTTTGACGAAGAGAACAACATCGGGTGGGCCCGGGCCCTCGAACGCGAAGGCGTCCACGTGGTCTACGGCGTTGTCGGGCTCAAGGTACACGCAAAGCTCTGCATGGTGGTCAGGCGTGAGAAAGACGGGATACGCAGGTACATGCACCTTGGCACCGGCAATTACAATGCAACAACAAGCCGGATCTACACGGACTTTGGCCTCCTCACCTGCGACAGGGAAATTGGCGAGGATGTGGCAAACCTCTTCAATTTCCTGACCGGCTATGCCCGTATCGAACAGTACCGGAAACTCCTCGTGGCACCGGTCACCCTGAGACGGATCATCCTGGAGAAGATCGAACGGGAAGTTGCCCGGCAGAAGGAGCATGGCGACGGGTACCTCATCTTCAAGATGAATGCACTCGTTGATCCGGTCTGCATAGCTGCTTTGTATACTGCTTCGCAGGCCGGTGTGAAGATTGACCTGCAGGTCCGGGGTATCTGCTGTATCAGGCCGGGTATTCCCGGTTTCAGCGAGACAATCCGGGTCACCGCGATTGTCGGCCGGTTCCTTGAACATGCACGGATCTACTACTTCAGGAACGGCGGCGACGAGGAGGTCTTCCTTGGCAGCGCGGACCTGATGCCCCGGAACCTTGACCGGCGTGTCGAGATTCTCTTCCCGGTCCAGGATCTCCCGACGCGGAAGGCGATCATCAGCCTGATCCTCCCGGCCCAGCTCGGCGACAATGTCAAGTCCCGGCTTATGCAGGCCGACGGCACCTATGTACGGATCACTCCTGCTCCTGATGAACAACCGATGAATGCCCAGGTCTGGCTGGTGGAAAATCGTGGAATCTGGTACGATACCCGGTCCTGATCCGGTAGCACCGGAACCCGGGCTCTGCTGGTTCGGCCTCCAGCGGCTGCCGATCCTGCTGGGCGCATTCATCCGGGAGATCGATGGTGTCCGTGCAGCAGAGGACATCGAGTACATCCACCGCATGCGGGTAGCCACCCGCCGTCTCCGTGCAGCACTCCCGCTCTTCCGCACCTGTTTTTCCGGGAAACAGTACTCGCGCTGGATGCAGGAGATCGCGAATATCACCCGTGCGCTCGGAGATGCACGCGATGCGGATGTCCAGATCGCATTTCTCGTAAAATACCAGAAACGGTCCCGGTCCGCCCAGAAAGACAAGGCACGTGCTCCCGGTGCCGATATCCCAGCCAGCCCTTTCGATCCGGCTCTCCTCTATCTTCTCGCCGATCTCCGGAAACGACGGTCCCAGCTCCAGGTACGTGTTCTTACCGCACTCGATGCGCTGGAGAAGAGCGGGGCAACCGGGGAGATGCAGGCCCTGTTCGCTGCCCGGAAATCCGCAGTACGCAGGACTCCCTGGAAGGCCATGAGTTATGGTATTCCTACTGTCGCCGCGCTCCGGATCGAGACCCGGCTTGGTACCATGCTCTCGTATGAGCCCTGGGTGCCCTATCCTGATGCAGTTGCCGAGCACCATGCCACCCGCATTGCAGCAAAAAAACTCCGGTACACGATGGAGATTTACGGTCCCGTATACCGCCTTTCCTTGAAAAAACCCTTAATCCGGGTGAAGAAGATCCAGGAGATCCTCGGCGATCTCCATGATTGCGATGTCTGGATCGATCACGTCACCCGCATCCTGCTCCGTGAACGGTCTCACCTGCGCACACGGAACGAAGAAAAACGCCCGGATACTGCGACGCTGGCAAGTCTCAGGCTCTTCCTTAAGGAACGCGAACGGGCCCGGATCCTCCTCCACAGGCAGTTCGTGCGTTACTGGGAAACCCAGAAGCGGACGCATCTCTGGGATGAGCTGCGGCAGACCCTCCTCTACGGCAGGAAAAAGAAATTCCAGCCGGGCCCGGATGTAAGAAATGTGGATATCCAACGGGCTGTCGGCACTGTTGCAGCGCAGTTCCCGGATGGACTTGCCCACCACCGGCACGTGACGCATCTTGCCCTGATGCTGTTTGACAGCCTCCAGCCGGTTCATAGAATGACAACGCACGACCGTCTGCTGCTCGAATGCGCCGGCATGCTGCATGATATCGGCTGGATGATCCGGCAGAAACGGCACAACGAGCTGAGCGCTGCACGTATCTTTGCTGAGGAAAGCCTCCCGCTCGATCTCCCTGACCGCGCGGCAGTCGGGCTCATCGCGCTTGCCCACCGGGGAAAGGCAATGCCGGAAACCAATATCCTCTTCCCGCTCCTGCCGGAAGACCTGCAGAAGAAGATCCTGCAGCTCGCAGCTCTCCTCCGGGTGGCGGACGGGCTGGACTACCTGCACCTCGGTTCCGTGCAGGAGGTCCACTGCATTACCGGTGCCGGAGAGATTCTTTGTGACATAGTTTCACCGGTCGATGTGGCGCAGGAGAAGGAACGGGCGCGATCAAAATCTGCACTGTTTGCACAAGCATTCGGGCGCGAACTGGTGATCCGGTGAAACCCCGGTCTCCCGGCCCGAACGGGCGCGTAGTATCATTTCTCGATATGGGAACCAACTCTCTCCGCCTTCTTGTTGTCCGTCTCAACCCGAACCATTCCTACACGATCCTGACCCGGCAGAAACAGCAGGTCCGGCTCGGCGAGGGGGAGTTTGAAGATGAGGAGATCACATCTCAGGCGATGGAACGGGCGGCAATCGTTGCAAAGCGGTTTACCGATCTTGCCCGGACATTCAGTTCCGAAGAATTTGTGGCTGTAGCGACTTCCGCCGCCCGCGAGGCATCCAACCAGAACGAACTCCTGCACCTGCTCCGTCAGGAAGCCCAGATCGATATACGGGTTATCTCCGGCCGCGAAGAAGCCCGGCTTATCTATCTCGGTGTAGCAAGCGGTACAAACCTGATAACCACCCCGGTGTTTTTCATTGATATCGGGGGAGGCAGTACCGAAATAGCCATCGGGGACGCGGCGGATTACCAGTACCTGGACAGTTTCAAGCTCGGGGCAATCCGGCTCTCAAACATTTACAACACTCCGGACGACACGGGCCCGTTATCTCCTGAACAGTACAGGAAGATCCAGCAGCATGTCCGGAACGTAATCATCCATTCCCTTGAGAAAATACGGAAGCTCAGGCCTGCATCTGCCATAGGCAGTTCCGGGTCGATCATGAACCTTGCTGAGATTGCCCAGAAGGCATTGCATCCCGGCGCTGACTCATCTGATGCCGCGGTACTTACCTACAAGGACTTAAAGAAAGTGATTGACCTGCTCTGCTCCCTCCCGCTCGAACAACGCCGGAAAGTCCCGGGGATCAACCCGGAGCGGGCGGATATCATCATCGCGGGGGCAGCGATCCTTGAGGTGTTCATGAAGGAACTTTCTCTCGATGTTATTGCTACCACCGGGCGTGGCCTGCAGGACGGTCTCCTGGTTGATTACCTCTCCCGCATGGACAACTTCCCCCTCCTTGGGGAACTCTCGTCCCGCCAGCGGAGCGTGCTCCAGCTCGGGCGATCGTGCGGTATCAACGAGGTGCATGCACGGACCGTTACGAGCCTCGTGCTCGAGATGTTCGATTCTGCCCGGGAGCAGAAGCTCCATGACTTTTCCGATCTCGACCGCGAACTCCTCGAATATGCCACCTTCCTCCATGATATAGGTTCCTTTATCTCGTATACCAATCATCATGCCCACTCGTATTACATAATAAAAAATTCAGAACTGCTCGGGTTCGACCAGAAGGAAGTGACTTTCATGGCCACACTCGCAAAATTCCACCGGAAGAAGACGCCTAAGAAAAAAGATCTCGATATCTCCGATCTTGATGTGCGGGAGCGGGAGGCCCTGAAGGTGCTTTCCACATTTATCCGGCTCGGGGAGAGCCTGGACCGGAGCCATGCAGCCCTGATCCAGCATGTCCGGTTTGCCCGTGTCGAAAAAGAGACTGTGCACCTGGAAATAGTTGCACGCGGGGACTGCCAGCTGGAGATCTGGGGAATAGAAAGTGAACGGCGGAGCTTTGAAAAAGTGTTCGGCAGGAACCTGGTTTTTGAAGTGATAAATCCTGCCCTGCCATAATTCTTTTTGGCTTTTTGTAATTGTGCTGCATCTGGCCGGTACGCCTTATGGGATCAGCCGATCTTCCTGAGGGCTTCTTCAGCAGCCATTTGCAGGGAGATGTTGCCGTCCGAGAGACGTTTCACGAGAGGTGTCGAGGCCCGCGGATCTCCGATCTCGCCGAGAGCCCATATTGCATATCCGGCAAGGTCCCGGTCTGATTCCATAAGCCTGACGAGAGGATCTACGGATTCTGTGGCCCGGAGGGCGCCAAGGATGAAAATTACGGATCCGACAAGATTCCGATGGGAATCGCCCAGCGCCTCAACCAGGGCCGGAACAGCGGGGTCACCGGTATGTACCAAGGCATCGTACGCCGCAGATCGCACCTGCCAATGATCGTTTTCCAGGGCGCTGATGAGGAGCGGGATGCAGGCTGGATCACCGGTTTCAGCCAGTCCCCGGACCGCATCAAGCCTTGTTCCTTGACTGTCGGACCCGAGATCGTCTGCCCACCGGGTCCTTTGATCTTCAGGCACTGTACTTTTCCGGTTTCCCGGAGAAACCGTAGTGGCAGCACGCAGCGGATCCTGTCCCGGCCCTGCAGGGTCGAGCCCGAGCGCAACAGACCATGTCTCCACAGCCCACTGTGCTGCGTTGTCCGAAAAGCCCAGCTCGTCCTGGAGCCGTTTTGCCAGGAATCCCTTGAAGAGCGGGAACGGCAGCGAGTGGCGCGGGGAAAGGAGATCGGCTGGCACCTGCTGGCGGACGGCATTAACGAGAACAAAGATCTCCCTGGTGCACCGGGCGCAGGTATCCCGGAGCAGCCCTTCGCACCGGAGCGGATCATATGCAAGGGATGTGCCATACCGTGCAACAAGCGATGCAAGAATCCCGGCCGGTTCGTCGTTCATGGGTTTGCTCCTGGTACGGGGGCAAGGATAATGAGCTCGACGCCTTCAATACGGATGGCAGTCCCGGGATGTAACGGTACCGCACGATCCGGGGGGACATCCGTGGTCCTTCCGTCCGGGAATGTGATATGCCAGGGTTCTGCTGACATGTTCCGGATACCGGCTGCCCCGGAAATAGACGGGTGCGGGACTACGATGCCCACGACAGTCGCCCCATCATCGCGGGGTGTTGCCGAGGAGGAGATATGACGCTTTCGCAGGGTTGTCCCGAGCGAGAGGAGGAGGGAGGTATTCCCGGATGGGCGGCGGATATGGAGAACAGGTGGCGGGGTGATCACAGTATGGCAGTGCCAGCAGGGAGGAATCCTGCTGCCAGACCCGGCAAAATTCTCGGCCCTGCACCGCGGGCAGCAGGCAATCCGGTCCTTGATCCGGGAGAAGAGGCCCTGCCACTCCCCCTCGGTTACGCGCCTGTCCGGGTCACGGAGTCCTTCTGAAAAGGCGCGGATAAATGTGTCCCGGAGTTCTCCGGGACAATATGCCCATCGTTCACGTGCGATTGCATAGTCCGGGTCCTGCGGGAGCTGGTTGGACACATCCTGCGGGTCAAACACGAAGACGGGTGTCTCTCCGTAGACCCTCTTCTTTGCCGGGATGTCCCAGCAATGGAACCGGTACTCCATCTCGCCGTGGAAGGGATGGTGCCAGACCCAGAGGTAGAAGAGGAGGACCGCAAGGGAGTGCAGGTCAGTCTGGGTGGATGGATCGGCCGTTCCGCGTATGATCTCCGGTGCCATGTACTCCATCGTACCCCAGACCTGGCAGCGCGACTGGCGGTCCACGCCAACGTTGTCGTTGTCACAGATCAGGATATCGCCGGTCACCGGGTCGAACATCAGGTTCCCCGCCGAGATGTCCCGGTAGCAGTGGCCGGAAAGGTGGAGTGCCCGGTAACTGTTGGCAAGCTGGTATGAAATTTCGCATAACGCGGAGAAGTTCGGCACCGGTTTGAGGTGTGCCCAGACTTCGCCGAGCTCGGTAAACCTCCTGGTGTCAATCCGCTGCATCAGGTACCCGAACGGGCCTGACGTTCCCGTGGTAACGAGATCGAGAGGCCAGACAAACCGTTTCCCGGCAGCACCGAACGGCGGGCCGGTCCGGACCAGGTAGAGGATCGCGTTCCGCTGTTCCGGTGTTGCCTGTTCGGGCTTATACCATTTGACGGCCTGGTACCCGTCCGGTCCTTCGACAAGATAGACCTCTCCCTGCGTGCCTTCGCCCAGTTTTTTCAGCACATGGAGTTCGGCGCCGGATAATTCCGCTTTCACCCGTTGCCCGATCGAGAGCGGCATCACCACACTCCCGAGAGCGTATCCTGCCGGGGCTCTGCAATCTGCCGGTTTTCTTCAGGTGCCGGATCAGGGCCCGGCTCACAGGTTCCTGCCGACGGGTTGATGCAGACGAACACCATCGTCATGTCATCACCACTGGCGAGTTCCGAGTACCTGTCCAGCCAACCGCTGAGGGAACCGGCCACGCTCTCGATCCCGAAATCCCGGATGCGGGCAGCGAGGCTTGTTATGAATTTCCTGAACTCTTCGCCTTCCGATCCATCGAATGAATCCGAGACTCCGTCGGTGGCTGCAATGAGGACGCCTCCGGCCCCGCGATCCAGCGTGGCCGTGCGCCAGAGCAGGTGGGCGTCCCGGGACGAAAGGGAACGGGTCTCCGCACCCATGAGGGTGGTATCGGCAGGAATAGGATTATCGAGCGTCCCGTCCGGGCGGACAAGGACTACATCCCCGTCGCCAATCTGCCCGATAAGGATTGTATCTGCAAGAACCATGGCGGCGATCAGCGTAGTGCCGTACCGTGAAAAATCCCCGGATCTGCTGCCATCCTGCGGCAAAATGTCGATCTGACGCCGTTGTGCATCCCCGAGCACCGCTTCCCGCCATCGCCGGGTAGCCCGCCGTGGGAAATCGGCCCGGAATTCCGATCGCAGAATCACCCGGGATGCGGTCTCCCCGTGGATCCGGTGGAATGAGACCAGTTCATCTATCGCTGCGTGGACTGCAAGCGCGGCACCGGCCCGGCTCTGGTCATGGCGGGAGTCTCCGTGACCATCAGCTATCGCTGCCGCAATGCAGGGTATTGCACCGGAAGCTCCGCTCCAGAGGGCGAATGCATCTTCGCAGGGCCTGTTCGACCGGAGATGGGAAGCCCCGGTCCGGCTGGAGCCGAATGCCCAGCCGAGGCCGGGATCACCGGAACAGAGAAATTGTCGTGAGGGGTGCATGCGACAGGGCTAGAACAGGTCAGTGTTGGACGTGATCATGGGTGGCGGGGAGTCGAGCGTGACATTGGAGGTATCGTCTGCGATACCGGTACTGCGGCTCCTGCCACGGGAGGAAGCAACCGATGCCGAGACCGAGGCCCACTTGATGTAGGAGACAAGCTCTTCGGGGGAATGCGCCTTCAGGAGACCGACCGAGTCCTGGTTCACGAATTTCAGGAGTTCGGGTTCATTGTAGTCAGACTCATCGCCGATCGCAATTGCGAGCCGGACTGCCTTGACGCCCCAGGGGATCTTAGTGAGATCGGCGATCGCGTTATCGTATTCATCGCGGGGATCCGTGCAGAATCCATCGGAAACAAGGATACAGACCGGGGGAAGACCGCGACGGGGCATACGCTCGATCGAGAGTTCCCCTTCCAGCAGCCGCAGGGCTTTTGCCGTGGCAGTCAGACCGGAGGTCCCGAGTTCCGGCCAGGTGAACTGTTCGATCGGGACCGGGTCCGGGCCCACGTGCCACGCAGCATCGTTGGAAAATTTGATCGCCCGCATGAAGATCTCGACCTGCGGGTATGCAGCAACGGCCTTTTGGACTTCCGGTATTGCCTCACGTATTGCCTGGTTCAGGGTTGCAATCTTCTTGCCCCGCATGGAGTCTGAGCAGTCGGCAATCCAGAAAAAGTGGAGTTTCTTGCGGACAACCTGTCCATCCGGAACCGGGACGGTATCTTCTATAGTGTAGCCCCCTCAGATACCATCATTCTGGCAGATAACCATATAAGGTCACCGTTTTTTAAGAATCCGACCGAATGAGAAGTAGCATCATATCCCGGGGGCTGGCGATCATCTCCCCCTGGAACAGCACCAGAACTTACGGGAGACCCGGACGCAAAAAAATTATTCTTCCCGGAGCATCCGGTCGATCGCATGGGCGGCACTCTTGGCGGCACCCATTGCGAGGATGACGGTCGCTGCGCCGGTTGCCACGTCACCGCCGGCATAGACCTTGCGCATAGAGGTACGGAACTCTTCATCCACAATGACATTTCCCCGCTTTCCCCGCGTCAGTTCCGGCAGCAGGCTGATGAGGAGAGGGTTTGGCCCCTGCCCGATCGCCGCGATGAAGATGTCGGCATCAATCGTGAAGCGGCTGCCTTCTATTGGTGCCGGCTCCGGTCTGCCGGATGAATCCAGTGCGCACATCTCCATCTTCACGCATTCAACACCGGTCACTGCCTGGTCGCCAAGGATCCTGACCGGGTTTGCGCAGGAAACGAACTCTATCCCCTCCTCTTTTGCACGGGAAACCTCGGCAGCCCGGGCTGGAAGATCCTCTTCGCGCCGCCGGTAGACAAGCGTGACTTTTCCTCCGAGCCTGAGGGCAACGCGGGCCGCATCCATCGCGACATTGCCACCACCGGCCACCACGACCCGGCTGCCCCTCTTGACCGGTGTGTCGAAGACGGGGAACCGGTCGGCATGCATCAGGTTGACCCTTGCCAGGAATTCGTTTGCCGAATATACTCCGGGGAGATTCTCTCCCGGCAGGCCCATAAAATAGGGAAGGCCGGCACCGGTCCCCAGGAATACAGCATCGTAATCCAGGAGTTCCTTTATCGTGACGCTCCGCCCGGCCAGGTGGTTGAGTTTCAGGTCAACACCCAGCGAAAGCACGGCATCGATCTCTGCTTTCACGATCTGCTTGGGCAGACGGAAGGCCGGGATGCCGTACATCAGTACGCCGCCAGCCGCGTGCAGGGACTCAAAGAGCGTGACATGGTACCCCATTCGTGCCAGCTCAGCAGCAGCGGTGAGCCCGGCCGGGCCGGCGCCGACGACCGCTACCCGTCGGCCGGTGGTCGGCTTCTTCTTGGGGAGGACCATGCCATGTTCCCGATCCTGGTCGGCTACGAAGCGCTCGAGTTCGCCAATCGGGATCGGTTCTTCCTTCTTCCCGAGAATGCATTCCCCTTCGCACTGATCTTCCTGCGGGCAGACACGCCCGCAGATCGCCGGGAGCATGTTCTGCTCCTTGATGATGACAGCAGCCTTTTTGAAATTTCCGGCCGCTACTTCCCGGAGGAACGCGGGTATGTCGATACCTACAGGGCATCCCTTGACACAGAGGGGTTTCTTGCACTGGAGGCAGCGCCCGGACTCCGCCATAGCCTCTTCCGGCGTGATCCCGGTATCCACTTCGCCAAAGTCATGGATACGCCGCCCAACCGGCCGGTCATGCATGGTGCTCGCCTCCGCCACACGCACAGAGATGTGCCTGGTACTTTTCAAGCGATTCCTTCTCTTCAGGCTGGTACGTGCGCAGGCGCTGCATAAGCCTGTTGAAGTCCACTTTATGGGCATCGAACTCGGGACCGTCGACACAGGCAAATTTCGTGGCACCGTCAACAATTACACGGCAGGAGCCGCACATGCCGGTCCCGTCCACCATTACCGGGTTGAGGCTGACAAAGGTCCTGATCCCTGCGGGGCGTGTCACTTCGCAGGTCACTTTCATCATCATTGCGGGCCCGATGATCCAGACTGCGTGGACGGGCTCTCTTGCCATCACCTGCTTCAGCAGGTCGGCGGCAAAGCCATGGAACCCATTGCTGCCATCGTCCGTGGAGATGAGCAGTTCATCGCAGGCTTTTCCCATCTCGTCCTCGAGCAGGAGCAGGCTTTTGTTCCGTGCGCCGACAATGCCGATGACCCGGTTGCCCGAGGCTTTGAGTGCCCGGGCAATGATCGGGAGGCTTGCCGTGCCGACACCGCCACCGACAAGAACGCAGGTGCCGAATTTATGTGTCTCGCTGGGTTTACCGAGTGGTCCGGCAACGTCCTGGATATGGTCTCCGGCATGGAATGCGGCGAGGTGGTTGGTGGTCTTTCCGACAGCCATGAAGATGATGCGTATTGCGTCGCCGTCCACTGCTGAAATGGTAAGAGGGATCCGTTCGCCTTTTTCATCGATCCGTAAGATCACGAACTGGCCTGCCTGCGCGTGGTGGGCCACATGAGGCGCTCTGATCCACATCTGGCAGATCTTCTCGGCAAGCTGCTCTGATTTTTCTATGCGAAACAACGTTTTCACTCCTCGATTAAAGATACGAAATATCCGGGATGATGGGAATATTGTTGATAGTATGTTGTCTGTACTTCTTTTTCGCTAGAGCTTCTTTATCTTACGCACCCGCACGGCTATCCCGCGCTTTGACCGGGGAATCTCTTCAGAAGGCAGTGCAGCACGGCCCGTGCCGAGCGCACGTGCACCGACTACGAGTACCTCGTCGCCGTCACGAATGCCGGGGTCGGTCCGGGTCACGCCCGGCACAAGCACATCGCCTTCCGGTATGAAATCGTCAATCCAGACGCGGTACCCTTCCGGTATCATCTTCCAGCCATCGAATGTGGGGCGGAGCAGCCCCGTGCCGGTGTCGATAGAGAAGAGCTGCGTGTTTCCTTTGCTGTAGAAAACTTCGGGATAGTGGCCGCGCAGCGTGATCCCTTTTGTATCGACATCCACGTTGAACTGGTAGGAGATCATGCCGTGGAGCCGGTCGTCTTTGATCTTCCTTTCCCCGGCAAGTGCGGCATCGAGTGCGTTCAGTGCCGCGGGGCTCGCCGGGTTCCCGGTGCAGGAATATTCGAGCGTAATACCGCAGGCTTCGGCAGCCTGCCGGGCAACCTCCAGGGCTCCTCCTTCGAGGTGGGCGATGATCCGCCGGTACTGGTGGCGCCGGAAGTAACGTTCGACCACACCGGCAATGATTGCGCATTCTTCTGCATCCCAGTAGCCGGTTACCGGCACATCGTAATGACCGGCCGGGTAGATGGTCTCAAGTTCCCGCGGGACAAGGCCGAGGGGGGAGGTGACGATCAGCTCGTGGGCCCGGCTACCTGCCGCCATCTGGAATTTACGGTGGCTCTGGGAGAGGGAGTATGGTTTTCGTGCCGAACAGGGAAGGAGTACCGCAACATCGCAGCGGGGTGGGACATACCGGTTGACCACGCGCTCGGCAAACCGCTTCACTTCAACGCGCTGCATGGACTCACCGGAGTTCGCCTTCATGACACTGCTCCGGCCGACAGGCTGCTGCGTTTCCATGAAGGTATACCTGTTGTCCAGGTGGCGCATGATCGCTACCTGGGGCGCATCCATCCGGCACCGGGACTCCACCAGTTCGCGGAGCTGCCCCTGCTCGATGAACCGGGTGACGAGCGCGATTTCAGACCTGAGCGCCTGCCTGTTGTGCTCTTTGAGATTCGTGTCCCTGCATCCTGCACAACCGCACAGGCCGGCTGCCAAAACCTCTTTTGGGAAATCACCTTCCGGTGTGCAGAACCGGCCTTGTGCAGCCTTGAGATCCACTGCCACGTAATCAAATAAATCGAACCCGGAATAGCAGAGTATGGCAATGGTCGACGGAAGGGCCGCTGCAGGAGCGTACCACGCCGTATCGGCCGGTGTCTTCTCCTTGAGATCAACCAACCAGTCCACATAGGTTCGCGGATTGGCGTATGCCGTGTGCCATCCAGACACCATCACGCAGTCGCCACTCTGTGCAGGATTTTCGAGCCGCGGATGGATGGTGACCGGCTGGCCCTTGTTTGCCGGGGGGTACTGCTGCACGAGCGCAGCAGGTGCTGACAGAGGAAGATTCGTATATTCTTCATCCAGGAGTGCGGGAAAGAGTTCTTCACATTCAGCAGCGGCGGGTAATCTGAAGGCTGTCATTCCGGTCTCGAACAGGCCGGTGCGGGCAAGGCCGTCCCGCTTCCGTATGTTATACCGGGGCATGCCAGAGCTCCAAAGTGGCAAGTTCCTTCCTGACCACCGGTTCCCATCGAGGGCTGCAGGAGACCACGATCCTGCTGCCAGCATGGCTTTCGGATAAGGCTTTTATCCCGAGGCATCCCTGGCGCACCATATCCTCGTCCCACTCGGGAATCTCGCATGGCCCAATCGGGAACGTCTCTCTCAGTTCAGCGGGGTACGGGCCGAAAGGTGGTTTGAAGTGCAGGATATCATCGAACCCTTCAGCGCGGGTGCCATCGAATGATACGAGCACGTCCCTCCCGAGGTTCAGGCGCGAGAGTTGTCGCTGGTACCGCAGGACCTCGGTACGCCGGCAACTCTCGGTACCCCGGTAGAAGAAGCGTCGTTTGGAGGCACGATCATGTGCTTCGAGCGCAGGCACGTGACCGAGCAGGGCCCGGTATCCGGCCAAGAGCTGCGGGTGGCCCCGGCAGCGCTCGTCCACCAGTTCCCAGAGTGTGCCATCCGCGATTGCCTGCCGGATCCGTGCGATCTCCGCGAGAGTCACGTGGAGGTTGTGGAGGGCAAGCAGGCGTTCCCGATCTTTCGCGGTCCGGAGTTCTTCTGCGGTATGCGAACGACAGACTGCACAGGCACAGGGCAGATCTGCAAGCTCGCCGATCCGGTAACTGCCGTGCGCGGTGAGGTACCGGCCGTCTTTTGCATAGAGTGCGTAAGCAGCCGAATCGAAGAGATCGCACCCCATCGCGGTGGCAAGGGCAAACATGGCCGGGTGGCCGGCACCAAAAAGGTGGATACAGGAAGCGGGCGAGAGAGTCCGCTTTGCCGCCATCACGACGCTGACAAGATCGCGGTACCGGTATGATTCCATGAGCGGGACCACTGCGCCTACCGGGCAGAACGAGAACCCGAGATCGGTCACCTCGCGACCCGCCCGTTCCCGGAGATCTTCAAAGATGCCCCCCTGGACCGGACCCGCGATCGGTGCATCGCTGCCGAATACGTCGCGGGCTTCTTTGAGGCGCTGCATGGTGACAGAGAGTTCCCGTTCAGCAGTCTCGCGGTCTGATGCGGGAGATGTCGGGATGTCGAGTGGCACCCAGATGTCGCTCCCTATATCGCGCTGGAACGAAAGGGTTTCGGTATTCGTGATCGAGACCTGACCATAGACAGAGAGCTGGAACGAGCCGGAGTCGGTCATGATCACGCCGTCAAAATCCAGGAGTTTGTGGAGCCCTTCGGCCAGTGCCTGTTCCCGGTACTGCTGGCTCTGGGAGAAGATGTAGGCATTTGTTATGAGCGCCTCGACGCCCATCTGCCTGAGTTCCTTTGGGGTGACCAGCTGGAGATGGGGGTTGATGACCGGGAGCAGCGCGGGAGTCCTGACAGTCTTTTTCCCGATTGCCAGCTTTCCTGCGCGTCCTGCGCAATCGCTGTCCAGACTTTCAAATGCAATTGCCATGGCGCACCGTATGTGCCTTTAAATAAGCTCTCTTCAGGTTAAACGGTTGCCCTTCGGGCCCTCTTCATTCAGTGTTGTTCTGAAAAGATCTGGCCTTCGAACGTGAGGAACTCCACGGCCTCGTTCTTCCAGCAGTGATCTGAAAGGCCGGCCTTCATACAGGTATGTTCAAGAAATGTCGTGGGATCCCATCCGTATTCCGTAGCAACCTGGGGGAGGAGCAGGCCACTGGTGCCCATGCCCCGGACGATCAGCCCATGACGTCCGATCTCGATCTTATGGGGGCGTTCTGATGGTTTTGCATCAAGGGGTACCGGGACCGTCAGGATAGTGATTTCAAGGGAGATATCCTCCAGTTCCTCTTTTTTTACCGGAGGAAACCGGGGGTCTTCGAGCGCAGCAGCAGCGGCGGCATGGACGATGGCTTCACCTAGGGGCATAACCGGGTACGGGAGTCCGATGCATCCGCGCAACTCCCCGCGATCGCTGAGCGTGACAAAGACACCCCGTTTCTCCCGGAAAACCAGCGTCATCTTCTGGACAGGTTTTGGTTTCTTTGCACAGACATGTTCGATCGTACCGCGTGCCAGGCGGACAGCCAGTGTTCCCTCTTCAGCGGTCAGCAAATCCATGGTGTTCCCCCATGCTTGTGACTGTCTATAGCCCGTCATGGATAACAACTTATCGGATTTCTGGTATCTTCCCTGGGGGGTTATACAGAACCTCCGGGAGAAGGCCGTGATCCAAGCTCACGGCGCTGTGTTTATCCCGTGTGAAATCCTATATGTACAGGAGAGGGAGAGAGCGGCCGACGGTGACTTCAGTGTCGCTGAGGAAAGTCCCCCCACCCACCGGTCACGCAGCCGTACGCAAGTACGGGTGGCGAGAGTCACGGCAATGGCACAGAAAC
>Ga0074046_10000119_pt1 | contig 65911 bp, 63 predicted proteins | sample BogForMeECP23OM3_FD_94441 | JGI IMG/M metagenome (GOLD analysis project Ga0074046, IMG submission 94441) | Bog forest soil microbial communities from Calvert Island, British Columbia, Canada - Bog Forest MetaG ECP23OM3 | ecosystem: Environmental > Terrestrial > Soil > Wetlands ... | reverse complement strand
CGTCTGAACAACCCGAACCACGTCACGCTCGGTGCCGTGAGCATCTTCCTCGGAGCGAAGTTCTAAGGTGGCCACTATGGTAAAGATCATCAACACAAGCGGAAAACGCAAGACGGCAATCGCCCGGGCCACCCTCAAGGCCGGCAAGGGCGTCATCCGGGTCAACTCCGTGCTCCTCGGATCCTATGGTTCCGAGGTCACCCGGATGAAGATCTCCGAACCCCTCCTCCTCATCCCCAACGCGGTCAGCGGTATCGATGTCACCATCGATGTCGCCGGTGGCGGTGTCATGGGACAGGCCGAGGCGGTCCGGACGGCACTCGCCCGCGGCATCCTGAAATGGCATAACGAACCCTCGATCAAGGACATCTACCTGGCATATGACAGGACGCTCCTGGTCAACGATTCACGCCAGAAAGAAACGAAGAAACCGCACGGCCGCGGTGCACGCAAGAAGTTCCAAAAGTCTTATCGTTAAACCAGAAGATATGATGAGAGGTCAGATATCTTGATACCCGTACGATGTTTCACCTGTGGAAAACCCATCTCCACAGCATGGGAAGAGTTCAGGGCACGTCGGGAGAAAGGCGAGGATCCCAGAAAGATCCTCGACGATCTTAATATTTCCCGGTACTGCTGCAGGCGGATGCTCCTGACACACAAAGAGATCATTGATGAGCTCAACCCGTACCAGTAGACGACAGTTGACAGTTTGAACGCGGGGTCGTAGGGTAGCCTGGACCATCCTATTGCGTTCGGGACGCAGTGACCTGAGTTCGAATCTCAGCGACCCCATATCCAGAGCATGTGAAAAATCTTTCAAACCCAGAAAATTTAAGAGAATTCTTGAGGACGAGGAATGCAGACGCAGACGTATACCCGGTACGAACGGGCCAGGATCATTGGAGCAAGGGCTCTGCAGATATCAATGGGTGCTCCGTTACTTATCACCACGGCACGAAGCGATCCGCTTGAGATTGCGATCGAGGAATTCAACAACAACACCATCCCCATTACAGTGAAGAGGAAATAGAGGGCGTTATGACGATCATTGAGGTAATCGAGCTGCGGACCATTCTTGACAGCCGGGGGAACCCGACAGTCGAGGCCGACATCTATACGTCGGGCGGTTTCGGCAGGTCGGCGGCCCCGAGCGGTGCCAGCACCGGCACCCTGGAAGCAAAGGTCAGGCCCCCGCGGGAAGCGGTGGACTTTGCGGTCCAGAACGTGCTGCCGGCCCTGATCGGGATGGACGCCTGCGACCAGGAAGGATTCGACGAACAGCTCCGGGATATTGACGGTACTGCCGACTTCTCGGAGATCGGGGCAAACATTGCCGTTGCCCTCTCGCTTGCAAACGCGAAGGCCGCTGCCTCGTCCATGGACATCCCGCTCTTCCGGTACCTGGGCGGTGCATTCGCAAAGGAGCTCCCCCTCCCGCTTGGGAATGTCATCGGCGGAGGGGCACATGCAACGAACTCTACCGAGATCCAGGAATTCCTCGTGGTTCCCGGGGACGCGGCGGATGCAGAGGAAGCGGTCTTTGCCAATGCAGCCGTTCACCGGACGGTGAAGGATCTCTTAAAGAAACGCGGTATCTCTGCCGGCAAGGGTGATGAGGGTGCATGGGCACCGCAGATTGACGATGCCCTCGCATTTGAGCTCATTGCCGAGGCGACCGGATCGGTCGCAGACGAGATGAATATCTCGGTGGATATCGGTATCGATGTGGCTGCAAGCCAGATGTGGAACGGCCAGGGATACCAGTACCGCGACAGGGTACGCTCGACAGAAGAGCAGATCGCATACATTGCGGAGCTCGTGGACAAGTACAACCTTGTCTATGTCGAGGATCCCCTCCAGGAGGACGATTTTGATGCATTTGCGGAACTCAACACCCAGGTCGGCAACCGCTGCCTGGTCTGCGGGGACGATATCTTCGTTACGCAGGTCGACCGCATCATGCAGGGCATCGAACAGGATGCCGCCAACTGCGTTCTCATAAAACCCAACCAGGTGGGCACCCTCACTGACACTTTCGAGGCAGTGCGGCTCGCCCACACTCACGGCCTGGACACGGTGATGAGTCACCGGTCCGGTGAGACAACCGATACGACCATCGCACACCTCGCCACCGCGTTCTCCTGTGTTTTCTTAAAATGCGGCGTTGTCGGCGGGGAACGCATTGCAAAACTGAACGAACTTATTCGCATAGAGGAACAGCTATGACCCAAGTAAATGAAATGGAAATCGAACTGAAAGAACCGCTCATCCCCGTCGAGGAATACCTTGCAGCCGGTGTCCACATCGGCACCCAGCAGAAGAGCGAGGACATGAAGAAGTTCATCTACCGTGTACGCGGCGATGGCCTCTACATCCTCGACATCCGCGAGACCGACTCCCGGATCAAGACCGTTGCCAAATTCTTAAACCAGTACGAGGCCCCGAATATCCTCGTCGTCACCTCCCGGCAGTACGGCCAGTACCCTGCCAAGAAGTTCTCTGACACTATCGGTGCTATGTCCGCGACCGGCCGGTTCATCCCGGGCCTCCTGACCAACCCCGTGCTTGATGGATACATCGAGCCCCAGGTCATCGTAGTCACCGACCCGATCGGCGATGCACAGGTGATCAACGAGGCAGTCCAGTGCGGTATCCCTGTTGTCGCGCTTTGCGATACCAACAACATGACGAAGTTCGTCGACCTTGTCATCCCGACCAACAACAAGGGGCGCAAGGCACTCTCGATGATCTACTTCCTCCTGACCCGCGAGATGCTCAGGCTCCGCGGCATCTCCACGGCACTCACTCCCGAGGACTTCGAAACCGATTTCTGATCGCGGTCTGATGCGGTTCCTTTTTTTTCAGGGCGACCGATCGTTAGATATAATAGTACGACCAGAGGGTTGATCCGATGAAGATGCGTGCATGCGCAGTGGCTGGCATGTTTTACCCGCGCGAGCCCTCCCACTTGGAGCAGCTGCTCGGGAAGTTCTTCTCGGGCACGTCGCCAGTGGCAGGTAATCCTCTGGGCATCGTCTCACCCCATGCCGGGTATATCTACTCGGGGCAGGTCTCAGCCCACGCCTTTGCAGCGATTGCAGAGGATTTCTCCGGCACCTTTGTGATCATCGGGCCCTCCCACCGGGGGTACATGACCTGTGCTTCCGAAGTACCTTGGGAGACACCGCTCGGCATCGTCGATACGGATGCGGAGTTTGTCCGTGCCCTTGATGTTGAAGTCGACGAGTTCTCCCACCGGGACGAACACTCGATCGAGGTTCAGGTACCGTTCATCAAGTACCGGTTCCCCCGGGCGCGTATCGCCCCTGTTATGATGGGGCAGCAGGATTATGTCGGGGCCATACGGCTGGGTGAGAAGATCTTCCACGCGATCCGGCAGACAAAACGCGAGGTGCGGATTGTTGCCTCAAGCGACTTCTCGCACTATGTGCCGGAACAGAAGGCAAAAACGGACGATCTCTATGCGATCGAAGCCCTGGAGACCCTCGATACGAAAGAGTTCTACCGGAGAATCGGGGAACGGCAGGTGACAGCCTGCGGGTACGGCCCCATCACGGCGATGGTGACGGCCTGCAGCCGGCTCGGGGCAAAGGCAGCCCGGCTGATCCGGTACGCCACGAGCGGCGATGTGACCGGCGACTATCGCGAGGTAGTGGGGTACGCGGGTATTGCGGTGATCTAGGTTGGCGACGTGGAGTGCGCCGGGCAAGGTATTTTTGTTCGGCGAGCATGCGGTAGTATACGGTAAGCCTGGCATAGCAATGGCAATAAAACCCCGTGTGTTCGTTACGGTCCGCAACACGAAACGGGCGGCAAAGGCCAAATCACCCTACATCGACGGGTGTTTTGACGCGATGGGCGTGGTGGGCAGCGTATACATCAACTCCCAGATCCCCAGTTCCTCGGGACTCGGCTCGTCTGCCGCAGTCACTGTTGCCACGCTCTCGGCGATCAATGACGAGTTCGGCCTTAACAAGACCCGAGAGGATATAGCCAACATGGCATTCGAGATCGAGAAGACCGTGCAGAAAGGGCGGGCAAGCCCCACGGACACCACAGTCTCCGCGTATGGCGGGATCGTGCTGATCAGCGGGGGATCGCGGAGGCGACTCCCGCCCCAGCACATGCACCTGGTGATCGGCGACTCGCTCGTATCGCACAATACCTCGAAGATGGTCGAGATGGTGGCGGAACTCAAGAAGAAGAGCCCCGCGATCGTGGACCCGGTGCTGGACGCCATTGAGGGTGTGAGCCTGAGCGCGATCCATCACCTCAATAATCCCAAGGAACTGGGCCGCTACATGAATATGAACAACTCCCTGCTCGAGGTCCTCGGGGTTGGCCATCCGCAGCTCTCGCGGCTCGTGCTTGCCGCCCGGTCGGAAGGGGCGTTCGGCGCCAAGATAACGGGTGCAGGTGGCGGGGGAAGCATGGTGGCCCTCTGTCCCAAGCAGCTCAAGAACCGGATCGCCGGTGCCATCGAGGCCTGCGATGCCCGGGCGATCGTGACCACGATCGATACGGAAGGGGTACGGAAGGAGAAGCATGCATAACACGCCCGTAACACAACCTGACCGCGTCATTCTCAAGCTCGGGGGGAGTGTCATCACCGACAAGAGTGCGGACTGTGCAATAAACCGGGCCGGCCTTGAGTCTCTTGCTACGGCGATTGCTGGTGCAAGGCAGGACGGGATCGTGATAATTCACGGGGCCGGCTCCTGCGGGCATCCCGAGGCAAAGCGGTACCATCTCGACAAGGGAGCCTCCCTCGGGAAGACCGAGGGTATCTACGTGACGCATCGCGCTGTCAGCGGGCTCAACGATGCTGTCGTCGAGATCCTGCGGAGTAAAGGCGTGGCAGCATTTGGTGTCCACCCACTCCACGTAGCCGCTGCAGATAACGGCAGGCTTATAGGATTTGAACACCGGCATCTTGAGACGATGCTTGCGCTGGGAATGGTTCCTGTGATCCACGGCGACGTGGTGATGGACCTCTCACGCGGGGCCTGTATCGTATCGGGCGACCAGCTCGTGCGGTATCTCGCGGCTGCATTGCAGATCAGCCGTGTCGGGCTCGCCACCGATGTACCGGGAGTGCTGGATGGAGGGCTCGTGGTGCCGGAGATTTCCCGGCAGACGATGCACCAACTCCATATCGGCGACTCAAAACATACCGATGTTACCGGTGGAATGAGAGGGAAAATTGATGAACTGCTCGCCCTTACGGATGCGGGGACGGAGTCAGAGATCTTCCATGTCTCGCGGGTGTGCGACTTCCTTGCAGGAGCCGCGACTGGCGGGACAAGGGTACGGGGGAAGTAAGAAACATGGGAGACAAGCAGCGGTTCACGTCATCGCGGAAACTGGATCACCTGCGCATCTGCGCAGAGGAGCAGGTCGAGAGCGGTGATGCCGGGTTTTCGGATATCAGGTTCGTGCACAACGCCCTGCCGGAATGCGACATGGGCAAGATCAGCCTTGCCACCCGGTTCCTGGACCACGAGGTCTCCTCCCCCCTCTTCATATCGGCGATGACCGGGGGTCATCCCGGTACAAAGGACGTGAACGCCCGGCTCGCCCGGGCAGCCGAACGCTTCGGCATAGGCATGGGGGTCGGCTCCCAGCGGGCTGCCCTCGAGAACCCGAAACTCGCGGACACGTTTGCCGTTGTCCGTGACGAGGCGCCCCATGCGTTCCTCGTGGCAAACATCGGGGCAGTCCAGCTCCGCGACCATGGGATCGCGTGGGCCGAGAAGGCGGTGGAGATGATAGAGGCCGATGCCCTTGCCGTCCACCTGAACTTCCTGCAGGAAGCGATCCAGCCGGAAGGGGATCACAATGCCACCGGCTGCCTTGCCGCGATCGACGGCCTCTGCCGGGAGTTTAAAACGCCGGTCATCATCAAGGAGACCGGCTGCGGGATTTCGGCGGCCACAGCACGACAATGCTGGGGCGCCGGGGCCAGTGCGATCGACATCGGCGGCTGGGGCGGGACGTCTTGGGCCGCGGTCGAGGCTGTCAGGGCCGCAGAGAGTACGAGGAACGAGGACAAGGCACTGCAGTCGCTCGGGCAGGACTTTGCCGGCTGGGGTATCCCCACGGTCGTCAGCCTTGCCGAGGTGCTTGCCACCGGGGGCCCGGTCATCGCATCCGGCGGGATGCGGAGCGGGCTTGATATCGCCAAGGGACTTGCCTTCGGCGCAGATCTCTGCGGTATGGCGCTTCCGCTCCTGAAGCCTGCGATGGAGAGCGACGAAGCACTCGCCCGCACCATAGAGGGAATCCACCGGGAACTGGCAGTGACCATGTTCCTGACCGGTTCTGCCCGGGTTGCAGATATCAGGAAGGCACCGGTCTACGTCACGGGCAGGACGCAGCAGCTGATCGATAAGGATAATCCTGCACGCGTCCGGCGTTCACCGTAACCGGGTGCCTGCGGGCACAGAAGAAAACACGGGGAATTTTTACACAAAAATACCCGGGACAAGACATACGGAGAAGATTATGGATATAGAAATTATCGCAGTGGGCGGATACGACGAAGTCGGGCGGAACATGACCGCGGTTCGCTGCGGAAAGGAAATTGTCATCTTTGACATGGGGCTTCGCCTGGACCAGGTAATGATCCACGAGGACGCGGAGGTTGAGAATATGCACTCCCTTGATCTCATCAAGATCAAGGCGATCCCCGACGATACCCTGATGAACGGGATCGAAGGATCCGTAAAAGCGATTGTCTGCTCGCACGGGCACCTCGACCACATCGGGGCGATCCCGAAACTGGCGCACCGGTATAATGCCCCTATCATCTCGACGCCATATACCACCGAGCTGATCCGGCAGCAGATCTCCGGCGAACAGAAGTTCGGCGTCAACAACAAACTCTTTGCGCTCAGGGCCGGGCAGCGGTATACGCTCTCCCAGAACCTGATCCTCGAGTTTGTCAGGACGCAGCACTCGATTATCGATACGGTCACCCCGGTCCTCCATACGCCGCACGGCGCCATCGTGTATGCCTGCGACTTCAAGCTCGACCGGACCCCGGTCATCGGCGAACCCCCGGACTTTGCCCGGTTCCGCCAGATCGGCAAGGAAGGCGTCCTTGCCCTGATCGTCGAGAGCACCAACATCGATATGGCAGGACGGGCCCCGAGCGAGCGGATCGCAAAGGACCTTGTCCGGGACACGATCACGAGCTACGAGGACGACAAGAACGCGATCATCGTCTCGACGTTCTCGTCGCACATCGCCCGTGTGAAGACGATTGCCGAATGCGCCCACGAGATCGGCCGCAAGCCCGTGCTGCTCGGCCGTTCCATGGAGAAGTACTCGGTCACCGCGGAGCAGATGAAACTCGTCTCGTTCCCCGAGACCACGAGCGTCTTTGGGAACCGGCGGACCGTTGACCGCACCCTGCGCAGGATGATGAAGGCCGGAAAAGACAAGTTCCTGCCGATCGTCACCGGCCACCAGGGAGAACCCGGCTCGATCCTCACCCGTCTCTCACTGGGTGATACCCCGTACCAGCTGTCGAAGGGCGACAAGGTAATCTTCTCGGCAAAGGTCATCCCGAACCCGCTGAACTTCGGCCAGCGCTACCTGGTCGAGCAGCACCTCAGGATGGCAGGCGCCCGGATCTTCGAGGACCTGCACGTGAGCGGCCACGCGTACCGCGAGGACCACTACGAGTTCATCGGCCTCTTAAACCCGCAGCATATCATCCCGGCACATGGCAACCTGAAGATGACGGCAAGCTACGCGGACTTCGCCAGCGAACTCGGCTACACAGCCCACTCCACCGTCCACCTGATGAAGAACGGCCAGAGGATCAAGATCAATTAAGGAATGGGGAAACAATGTCGGAACTTTTACCGTACCTGGAATCGGTTGCAAAAGAGATCGACCATATGATCGACCGCAACTTTGCAGGAAAGACCGGCGAACTTGACAAGGCCTCCGCCCATCTCCTCGCAGCGGGAGGCAAGAGGCTCCGACCCGCGGTGGTCATGCTCGCGGCGGACGCGGTGAAACACGGGAGCTCAGGCAGTATCATGCACGCTGCCCTTGCGCTCGAAGTTACCCATACCTTCACCCTGATCCATGACGACATCATGGACGACGACAACCTGCGCCGCGGCGTACCGACCGTCCACACGAAGTGGGACCTGCCCACCGGCATTCTTTCCGGTGACGTGCTCTATGCCCACGCCTTCGAATACCTTTGCATGGCCACGGCAAAGGACGATGCAAAGGTCAGGGCCGTCATGATGCTCACGAAGGCCTGTGCCGATATCTGCGAGGGCCAGTACATGGACATGTCCTTTGAGCACCGCACCGATGTCCTGGAGAGCGAATACATGGAGATGGTGCGGATGAAGACCGGTGTCCTCTATGCGGCTGCCGCAGGGATCGGGGCTGTCCTTGCAGGTGGTACCGAAGCGCAGGTAAAGGCGCTCTATACCTTCGGCCAGAACACCGGCATCGCGTTCCAGATCCAGGACGATCTGATCGACCTCCTCACGCCATCGGAGAAGAGCGGAAAGGACCGGGCCTCCGATCTCCGGGAAGGCAAGCAGACGATCATCATGATCAAGGCACGGGAGAAGGGCCTCGACCTGCTGAAGTACCGGCGCGATCTTTCCGATACCGATATCGACGAGGCAATCCGGGAACTAATCGATGCCGGCGTGATTGCTGATGTGAAGAAGATCGCAACCGACCTTGTTGCAGACAGCAACCGGCACCTCTCGGTCCTCCCGGCTTCAAAAGAACGCCAGCTCTTAATGGACATAGGCGAATTTTTCGTAACCCGGAGTTATTAGGATGGCAGGGGACGATCCAAAAGACCTCCTCTTCCTGTGTGCACTCCAGAATGCCGTGAAGCACGGCGGCGTGCCGCAGGGGGGTGCCGTGATCGGCATGGTGATGGGTGCACACCCGGAACTCCGGAGCAGGGCAAAGGAAGTCTCGGCCCTGGCAAAGGAAGCGATCGCCGACGTGGCAAAACTCTCCCCGGAGGAGCGGGTCACTACCCTTCAGGCCCGGGCCCCGGAGATGTTTGCTGCGCTCTCGGAGAAACACGAACACAAGAAAGTGCTCCCTGATCTCGAGGGAGCAGAGAACGGGGTAGTCATGCGGTTTGCCCCGAATCCTTCGGGCCCGCTCCATATCGGGCACGCCCGTGCGGCAGCGCTGAACGACGCGTACGTGAAGCAGTATGGCGGCCGGTACATCCTGCGGATCGAGGACACTGATCCGAAACGCGTGGACCCTGAGGCGTATGATACCGTTAAGGAGGACATAAAATGGCTCGGCCTTGGGATCACCGGGATCGTCACCCAGAGCGAGCGCCTCCCGATCTATTACGATCTCTGTAAGCAGCTGATCGAGCGGGGCGGGGCATACGTCTGTACCTGCGACAACGAGCACTTCAAGGAGCTCAAACAGCAGAAAACGGCCTGCCCCTGCAGGGACCTGCCCGTGGCAAAGAACCTCGAACTCTGGCAGAAGATGCTCGACCACGGCTTTAAGGAAGGTGAAGCCTCAGTCCGGATCAGGACCGATCTTACCCATCCCGACCCGGCAATGCGGGACTTCCCCGCATTCCGGATCCTCGATGCACCCCCCCACCCGAAAGTGATGGCCCATGTCTACCCGCTGATGAATTTCTCGGTGGTGGCAGACGACCACCTGCTTGGCGTGACGCACGTGATCCGGGGCAAGGACCACATAGCGAACACCCGCCGGCAGCGCTATATCTACGACCACTTCGGCTGGAAGGTCCCGGTCTACCGGCACTACGGCCGGATGGGGATCGAGGGCGTGGTTCTCTCCACCTCGCAAATGCGCCTTGGGATCAACGACGGCACCTACACTGGCTGGGACGATATCCGGCTTGGCACGCTACGGGCCCTTGCCCGCCGGGGGATCCTGCCCGAAGCCGTGAAGAATGCGATGATCGCGATTGGTATCGGCGATGTGGACATCTCGTTCTCGTGGGACAACCTCTACGCGGAGAACAAGAAGCTCGTCGACCCGACCGCGAACCGGTACTTCTTCGTGCCGGATCCGGTGAAGGCAACGATTGAGGGAGCGCCGGCTCACACGGCTCACGCCCTCCTGCACCCCAGCGACGCGGCCCGCGGCTCACGCGCACTGGAGTTCACCGGCACCGTGCTCATCTCCCCGGCAGAGCTCGTGCCCGGCATAACAATGCTCCGGCTCAAGGACCTTTTCAACGTGAAGATCGCGTGGAATGGTGACACCCCCTCGTTCTCGTACGGCGGGGACTCGCTTGCCGATGCCCGGGCGGCTAAGGCCCACATCATCCAGTGGCTGCCGGCACAGGCAACCGTGCCCTGTACGCTCCTCACGCAGGATGGGGTGATCACGGGAGCCTGCGAACCTGCCGTGAAGACCGAACTCGGGAAGGTTGTCCAGTTTGAGCGGGTCGGGTTCGTAAAGATCGATGCGGCCGGTGCGGACGGGGTACGGGCGTACTTTACGCACAAATAGGTTCATTCACTCCTTAAAAAATCGGGTTAGCTTTGTGCACAAATTGTCTGTCGGATTTTGTCAGACTCTTTTTTTTTAAATCTCTTCGTCCACCCCTTGTGCCCCAAGAGTCGAAGAGCCGGATGGCTCTCCTTCAGCCAGCTCTTCCCTTCGGGAACAGCAGACTCCCCCAGTGGGAGGTGGGGCACAAAGCGATAGCGCCCAAACAGGTAATATGGCACTCCCACAAAGTACAAGGGCGGTCCGGGGGGACAGGCACGGTCCCCTCCGTACAATTTAAGGATCACCGTCATCCTGTATAGTTTTTTTATCGTTCCCGTCATACAAGTACAAATCCACATGCCATCCGGGGAGATCAGTCAGGCAGAGGGCGAACCCGAGGAATCACGGCAGCGGCTGGTATTTACCGGGCTCTGCCTTGACATCCTCATCCTGATCCCGGAGACCGCTGCGGTCATCCTCTCCGGGTCTGCCACCCTCTTTGCCGATGTCATAAAGGGTGCAAACGAGATCCTGGCCAGCTTCATTGCCCTCCTGATCATCCGGCGGGTGACCGTGGGCGGGAAGTTCACCTACGATTACGGGATGGGAAAGTTCGAGTCCTTGACACGGATCATCACCGGCGGCGTGATGTTCATTTCCATCTGTATCCTCCTCATCTTTACCTTCCGCAGGTTCATCGTTCCCGAACATTTCGATATGGATGCGGCAATCATCGGTATCCCTCTCATGGTCCTGGCCGGAATCGCGGATTCGTACCACTGGCAGAAGAATTACCGCCGGGCCCAGACAGACGCCTCGCCTATTATGGAAGCACAGTGGCGCCTCCGCCGGGCCAAGACCTTCTCTGACCTGTTGATCCTCCTGGCGCTGATACTGTCAGTCCTCCTTGTCCATTACAGCTGGGCGGAGTATCTCGATCCGGCAGTCTCGTTTATCATCATAGTGTTCCTGCTGCTCGCGGGGTACCGGGAGATCTCGTCTTCCCTCCCGGACCTCTTCGACCAGACCCTTGAGGAAGAGCTCCAGCTCGTGATCCTCCGGGAACTGAGCTCCTCGTTTGACCGGTACGAGGAGTTCCACGGTGTCCGGTCGCGCCGGTCGGGGAGCAGGATCTATATCGATGTCTTCCTCGGTTTTGACCCGGAACAGAAGATGGGGGATGTGCAGGAGTTCATTGGTTCCTTAAAAGAATCTCTTGAGGAACGGATCCCCGGCAGTGTTGTCTGCATCATCCCTACGACCGAGAATGATCACCTCTCTGCGGCCTAGTGCCGGGAAATAGTGTGCAATTTTTTTGGAAAAAACGTAACCGGTGCGGGTTAATGCATCCCGTAGTGCGCAGAAAAAAATAAGAAACGATTGAATTATATACGCGGCATTCTCAATAATAGTAAGTACCTTGCATAGCAAGATACTGTGTTAAACACTTGACACGTGCAGGTCCGGCATCTGCCCTCTGCACTCATCCCCGGGGACAGCGAGACCCCGCCGCAAATCCGGTGAAACCTTCTCTGCGGTCCCGGGACCGGGCATGCCACGGGCATCGGAGATCCCATGAATATCCAGTTCAAAAAAGGCGTTCTTGAAATCTGTGTCCTCTCGGTCCTTGCCCGCAAGGACTGCTATGGGTACGAGCTGGTCCACGAGATCTCCAAGATGATCGATATCTCGGAAGGTACGATCTACCCGCTCCTGCGCCGCCTTAAGGACGAGGGCCTGGTCACTACGTACCTCCAGGAGTCCGGCGAGGGCCCGTCCCGGAAATATTACCGGCTTACGGAAACGGGACGGACAAAAGAACGGGAACAACGCGAAGAATGGATGCAGTTTGCCGCATCCGTGAATACCCTGCTGGAAGGAGTTTTGCATGCAGCAGAATGAAGAGGACTATCTGAAGACCTTAAAAGATCGGCTCACGGGGTATGTCAGCCGGGAAGATCTCGATGACATCCTGTCGGATTATGCCGAGCATTTCAGTATCGGAATATCCGAAGGACGCAGCGAGGACGAACTCTGCCAGGCTCTCGGCTCACCGGATGGCGTGGCCCGGGAGATCCGGGCGTCGTACCTGGTGAAGAGGGCTGAGCAGTCCTGCGGGGCAAGGAATATCTGGAGTGCGGTCATGGCCACCCTAGGGCTCGGGCTCTTCAACCTCGCCGTGGTCCTGATCCCGTTCGTCATCCTCATTGCCCTGCTTACGCTGATCTTCGTTGCAGGAATGCTCCTTATCATTCTCGGGCCGATCCTGCTCCTTGTATCGATCCTCCATCTGCTGGGAGTGGCCGTTGCCATGCCGTGGCCGATACCCCCGGCCGGAATCGTCAAGTCCCTGGTACTCTCAGTCGTGGGAGTCTTCCTGATCGTGGCGGCATTGGGGCTCGGGAAGTTCTTCTACCGGGTGGGAATCCGGTACCTCAAATGGAATATCCGGATAATACGGGGAGGAGAGGGACCGAACCGGGATGAGGAGCCCTGCCTCTCCACCGCTGCCATTCCCCGTGACGGTGCAGAGAACCTGGAGCTCCAGGTACAGCTCCGGGCCGGGGATATGAGCGTCAGGGATGGGACCAGTGACAAAAACCTGGTCGAACTCGCCACACACGGCACGGCCTGTGCCCGTCCGTCTGTCTCTGCATCCGCAGACGGGAAGGGCAAACGGATTAGGATCCGGGGCCGGCACACAATTGACCGGTGCTGGTGGTCCGACGAATCTTCCCCCGCGATGGAGATCAGGATCACCCGGGATGTACCGACAGCCCTCGAGGTCACGAACAAGGCCGGACGGACTACTCTTTCCCTCGGCAAGCTCAACCTCACCGGACTCAGGATCAGGAACGGGGCCGGCGAGACCTACATCGATCTTGCAGGGTATGCCGGACCCGGTTTCGGGGCCGAGATCAGGAACGGTGTCGGACACATGGTGATTCGGGTGCCCAAAGAGTACCAGCTCCGGATACATGTCCACCGCGGCATCGGTGATACTGACGTGCACGGCCTCCTGGTAGAAGGCGACACGTACGTGACCCGGCCTGAGCGATCGGACGCTCCGCAGATCACCCTCTTTGTAAAACAGGGTGTAGGTTCATTATCCCTGAAGGCAGTATGAATGAATACAGAAACAACCGGAATGGAATTATGAGAATCGGCAGTACAATCATCGCATTCATCATCCTCTTCGCCATCATGGTCCTGGTCATCCCGCCGGTCCATGCGGACGATACACCGACCGTAATTATAACCAACTACACGGTAAGCCCGTCAGTCATGATGCCGGACAGCCTCGGTACCGTTACTATAACGGTAGAAAATACCGCGGCCAGTGCTTCGGTCAGCCAGAGGTCCGGGGAGTTGTCACCGGATGTCTATTCCGAAGTCAGGACAACGGATATCAATGTCAACATCCAGAATATCCATCTCGAAGGGTTTGGGATCAAAGTCCTGACAAATGACTTTGACCAGGTAGGGGAGCTCGGCCCCGGCCAGTCCCTTCCCATCACTTTCTCGATAGAAGCTCCTGACAAGAGCGGGATATACTTCCCTGAAGTCTGGATCGATACCCTGGGCGCGAGGAGCACGAAATACCCGATTCCTGTCAATGTCAACACCTCAATAGGTATCCAGAAACAAGCGATCCTGATCATGGACAGTTCTCTCACGGGGGATGTCAATCCCGGTGATGAGGCTCCGGTGAACCTGACGATCACCAACGCGGGCCAGTTCCTGGCGGATGATGTCACCATCAGCATAGCCAATGTAAGCGGAACCGTGGCCCCGAAGACGAGCAATCTGTACCACCTCGGGACGATCGGCCCCGGCGAGCAGCAGACTATCGGCCTTGTCCTGCTCACCGACAAAACGGCAAATCCCGGCCTTGTGCAGGTCCCGGTGACGATCGGCTACACCACGATTGACGGCATACCCACCACCCGGCCTGCGAGCATTGACATGATGCTGAAAGGTAAGGCGGAACTGGGTTTTGTCTCGGTGGACACCTCCCCCGCCAGGCTGACAGATAATACACCATTCGATCTCACGGTCCGGATAGAGAATACCGGTACCGGCGATGCAAAGCAGGTCTCTGCAACGGTCGACTTACCCGTGGAAGGGACAAAAGAGGCCTTCATCGGCAAGATCACGCCCGGCAACGATGCCCCTGCACTCTTTCTTCTCGAAGGGATGAAAGGCGGCGACTACCCGTACAACCTGACGATCTCCTATACGGACGACATGGGTGCACATACTCTTGTAAGGCAGATGAATATGCGGGTACCGCCGGCTGACAGTTCCGGTAATATCATCCTCGCGCTTATTGTCCTTGGTATCCTCGGATTCCTCGCCTACCGCTACTGGTACCTGCCTTCAAAGAACGGGGACGGAAACCTCCCATGGGTAAAAAAGAACTGAAGGTCGCGTTCCTGCTTGCCCTGCGGTCGCTCCAGCGGGGAAGCCGGTCAAGCGTGATCCTGACCGTCCTGATCATCGGGATGTGCTTCACCAACATGATCTTCCTGCCCTCCCTGTTCAACGGGATCGAGCAGAGCATAACGAAGCAGCTTGTGGACTATGAGGTCGGGAACGTGCTTGTCAGCCCCAAGTCCGGCGACCAGTACGTCAACGATCTTGGTGGAACGCTTGCCCTCATTAACGGACTGCCCGGCGTGGAACGGGCTACTCCCCATTATACCGAGGGAGCGACCTTTACTTACCGCCAGCGTATTCTCGGCGTCTCGGTGCGGGCGATTATGCCTGAAGACGAGACGTACGTCTCTCCCCTGTACACAAAAATGATCGCAGGTGATTACCTTGGCAACGGTGACACGGGCGAGATTATTATCGGGAAACCCGTGGCAGGTGACGCAAATATCCGGCCGGAAGATGAGTACCAGCCATCTCTCGGTGGTGTCCGGGTCGGTGACTCGGTCACGGTCGCGTATGCAAACGGTTTCACGAGGAACTACCGGGTGAAGGGCATTTACTCAACGGGCTGGAGTGAAGCGGACAGTGCAGCGTACGTCTCGTGGACTGATATGGAGCAGGTCCTCGGCAAGCCGCTCGATCAGGCATCGACTATCACGGTCAAGGCAAAACCCGGTTATTCCGAGACCTTCGTCAAGAACGAGCTGATCCAGTACGGGGTGGCGGACACGGTCCAGACCACCACTGACCTGCTCTCCAAGAGCCTGGGAACGGCGTTCCAGAGCTTTGCGATTATCAATCTGGTCTCCCTTATCGTGAGCATCATCATCACTACGGTCGTCCTCTTCATCGTTATCACGATCAAGACCCTCAACAGCCGGCGGCAGATCGGGATCCTGAAGGCAATCGGCGTGGATAAAGAGGTCATCATGCACAACTACGGGTTCCAGGTGATCATCCTCGCCATACTCGGGATTATCCTTGGGATTTTCCTCACTATGCTGCTTGCAGTGTACATGACGATTCATCCGGTCGTGACTCCCGCATGGTCGGCAACCCTGTACCTGACACCCATGGACATCGTCACGAACTCCCTGATCCTCTTCGTGGCCGCCCTTGTTGCCGGGTACGTCCCTGCCTACCAGGTGTCGCGGGAAGATATCCAGACCGCAATGAGGGCCTGATGCCATGATCGAGATTGAGAACCTGCAAAAAATCTACCGGATGGGAAATGTCGAAGTCAGGGCCCTCGACGGCGTGACGCTCGGCATTGAAAAAGGTGAATTTCTCGGTGTCATGGGAGCAAGCGGGAGCGGCAAAACAACGCTCCTGCACATGATGGGACTCCTCGATGAACCCACCTCCGGCAGAATCGTGATCGACAGTACGGAGATCTCCCATCTGAACGATTACGAGAAGACCATGTTCAGGCTCTACAAGCTCGGGTATGTTTTCCAGGACTATGCGCTGGTCCCCGATCTCACGGTGATGGAGAATGTCTCCCTGCCGGGGATGCTCAGGAAGGACCGCACCGAGAAGGAGTACCGCGAGGCAAGTATCGACATCCTCACGAAGATCGGCCTTATCGACCGGCAGGACCACCTCCCCCGGGAACTCTCGGGGGGCCAGCAGCAGCGGGTCTCAATTGCCCGTGCGATCGTGAACAAGCCCGACATCCTGTTTGCCGATGAGCCGTGTGCGAACCTCGACACCGAGAACTCCCGGATGGTGCTCGATCTCTTCCGTGAGATTAACGAAGAGATGAAGCAGACGATCGTGATGGTTTCGCATGAGGACTGGCACAAGGAATATTTCCACCGGATCATCCGCCTCCAGGACGGGAAGGTGGTAAGTGACGGGAAGTGCGGGGAGTGAGGGGCGCTCCTGAATGCGGGTGGTAAAAAACCCTCCGGGGAAGACGAAAAGGATGGATACTCCGGCCGGTGAGCCTCCGGCTGCCCCGTGGCGCGGGTACTTATCCCGGAGGATCGATACTGTATGGCAGCCCATGAATACCATCCGTATCGAAAAAGTAATCCGCTCCCACCGCCGGACCATTGCGCTCGAAGTGACCCACGATGCAACCCTGATCGTCCGGGCGCCGCTCCGGGTCCCTGCCGGCTTCATCGAGGATATGATCGAAGAGAAGCGGTCGTGGATCCTGCGGAAGATGGCGGAGATGCGTCAGCGACCGGCCACCCCGGTCCATGAGTACGTGGAAGGGGAACAGTTCCTCTTTCTCGGCAACCCGTACCCGCTCCGGTTCATGGACAATAATGACGGAAAGATCGAGCGCACGGACAAGCTCTATGTTTCCCGCGATCTTGCGCCTGACATACGGAACCGGCTGAAACGCTGGTACACGCACGAGGCAGGTGCAATCTTAAAGGAGCGCTGTGCATGGTTCTCGATGATCACAGGTCACACCCCGGCATCGATCCGGGTCAGCGACGCGAAACAGCGCTGGGGTTCCTGCACCCACACGGGCGGGCTCAACTTCAGCTGGCGCCTCGTCCAGGCCCCGCCCGGGATCATCGATTACGTGGTGGTGCACGAGCTCGTCCACCTGGTCCAGCACGACCACTCCCGGAAGTTCTGGGACAAGGTCAGGGAGATCATGCCGGACTATGAGGAGCGCCGGAAGTGGCTCAGGGAGAACGAGCGGCTGCTGAGGATATAACTTGGGAGGGGACAGTGCCTGCCCCCTCCCAAACCCACCCCCGCGCTTTGCAATTGTGTCGTATCACCTGTTCTGTTGGCTGACACGTACGGAGTAGCGCAAAACCCGACGAGGCGTTTTGCGCGTTGGGCATCACAATTTTTCCGAAGTATTGAATTTCTCACTCCTCAAACTCTCCTCGCTCCGGCCGCGGCTTCATGCACTCCATCCACTTCTCCATCTCCACGAGCGGCTCAAACCCGCACTTCCCGTACACCCTGTGGGCATCACTCGTCTTCAGGAGCCACTGGTACACGGCCTTCAGGTCAGGGTGCGACATCGCGAACCTGACCATCGCCCGCCCGATCCCGTGGTGGCGGCAGTCCGGGGCAACGATCACGTCGATGAGATACGCGAAGCGGGTCTTGTCGGAGATCACCCGGCAGAACCCGACCTGCCTCCCGCTCTCATCGTAGGCCCCGACCACGAGAGCGGAGTTGCGGATGCCTTGCGCAATCTCGTTTTTCGTGATGCCCGGGCTCCAGTACGTGGTGGAGAGCATGGCCTGGATATCGTCCACACGGAGACGGGCCGGGTCCGCTGAAATCCCCGTATTCATGGTGCGTTACGGACCAGCCGTGCCCCGAGCTCGAATGCGTTTTTGCAGTCTTTCGGGAACTGTTCGTCCCGCCGCTTCTTCTTCTCCACCGGATTGAATGCCGTGGAGACATAGTTTGCATAATCGTCGAACTGGTACGTGTCGGTGACAAAGAACGACTCGCACGACCCGAAGATCCTCGCCATTGCCTGCTCGGTCCCTTCGGCGTTCCGGTTGAACCCCCGTTCCTTCACTGCCTGTTCGGGGGCACCTGCCGTGTAAATGAAACCGGTCCTGATCTTCCTGCCAAAGAGCGTGGACCGCTCCGGGTCGTAGACTGAGTACGGGAACATCAGCCGTTCGAGGAACGACCGTGTCTCCCCGGTCGTGATGCCGTAATAGATTGGAGAACCGATGATTATCGCATCGGCCGTCTCTGCCTTTTTGAATACCGGTGTGAGATCATCTTTCGCTGCACAATGGCCGTAGCTGGCTCCGCCGATCCGCTTGCAGGCAAAGCAGCTCCGGCAGCCCTTGTAATCCAAGTCGTACAGGTGAAAAAGTTCGGTCTCTGCCCCTTCGGATTCAGCACCCTCCAGTGCATGGCCAAGGAGCATCGCGGTGTTCCATGTTTTCCGGGGGCTTCCGTTGAACGCAAGGAGTTTCATAGAGTTTTCTTACGGGAGCCGGGGATAAAAATGTTGAGGGAATCCCTTACACAAGTGCCGCGAGCGCCCCAAGTCCGATCCCGGCAGCATAGAACACCATCGCCACGTGGAAGCAGGGCAGCACCCGCAGGGCCGCGTCCGGTGCATCGTCATCGTCCCGGTGCATCAGGATTATGAGGCTGGCATATATCATCAGGATGAGGCCGGCAGCGATCCCCGCCCGGGCGATCCAACCCAGTCTTGCCATGAACAGGCCTGCGGTCACGACGTGGACCGCAGTGAAACCGGCAATCCAGTACGCGGTCCCCGGCTGGCTGAAGATGAACGGGATCGTCTTCATTCCCTTCACCCGGTCGTTCGCGATATCGATGAGGTCGTTTGCCCCGAGGTGCGCGAGGGCGAACGGGTAGAAGAAGAGGAAATACAGGAATGCGGCCAGGTCCGGCTTCCCGGCGCAGAGGTAGCCTGCCACCGGGAAGAGGGCGAAGTCGAGCCGGCCGATCAGCTGGGCGAAGGGGTGCTGTTGCTGCCGCTTCTCCTCCTGGTAGAAGACCTCGATCGTGTAGCAGAAAAGCATGAGGAGCAGCACATAGACTGAGTTGGGGTAGGGCAGGGTCAGCACGAGGCCGGCCGTGAGGGTGGCAAGACCAACGAAGAGCCCGGTAGCGAACCGGGGCGAAACGAGCCCCGCCGGGATCGGCCGGGTGCCGTACGACCGCCAGTACTTCGTCAGCCTGCCGGTGTCAACATCCTTTGCATCGAATTCACGGTCAACGTAATCGTTCAGCACGAGCCCGGCCTCGAACCCGAGAAGGCCGATCAGGGCGACTTTTCCGAGGACAAGCCACGAGAACCCGCCATACGTTGCCGTCGCCAGCAGGTAGCCGGAGCAGAAGAGCAGCGGCCAGGCAAAGAAGAACCGGAGCCGCAGGAGATCGATCCAGGCCTGTGCAGTCGTGTTCATTATGAGGAGTTTTGCGCTGCACCCTTTTACAAACTTTCCCGGGCAGCTCCTGCCGGGCCGGATACCGGAATGGTGGCCAAAACACTTCCTTATCAGGAAAGCCGTCCAATATAACAGGATGGATTCCTTCTATATCGTTCCGGAATCTCCCGGCGACTCTCCCGCAATTTTCGAGGTGAACCGGCAGGCGTTCGGCCAGGATGGCGAAGCCCGCCTGGTGCGTGCCCTGCGGGAAGACGGGGACTATGATCCCGAGCTCTCGCTCGTTGCCGTCCATGATGGCCGGATCATCGGCCATATCCTCTTTCCCCCGATCAGCATCGTTTCTGAAACAGCGACAACCCCCGCGCTCGCGCTTGCCCCGCTCTCGGTACACCAGGACTACCAGGGCATGGGCATCGGCGCAGCCCTTGTACGGGAAGGACTCAGCGAGTGCCGGAGGCTCGGCCACCGGATCGTGATCGTGGTCGGGCACCCGGGATATTACCCGCGGTTTGGTTTTACCCAGGCAAGCGGCCGGGGCATCCATGCGCCGTTCCCCTGCCCGGACGAAGCGTTCATGGCGCTCGGCCTTGCCGATCGGGCGCTGGACGGGATCTCCGGGACGGTCGAGTATCCGGTTGCATTTGATACTACGGGCGCCCACACCTCGTAGCATGTATCCGGTCCCATACTTTTTCTCATTCCTTTTTTCCCACGGTTGCGAGATAGATCAGGAACTGGTCATCCCCGTTGATCCCGAGCAGCCCGTCCATGGCATCGTCATCGAATGCTGCAATCGCGCAGACCCCGCATCCTATGGCTTCGGCCGCGAGGTACAGGTTCTGGCAGACATGGCCTGCGTCGAGGTGGAGGTCACGGTAGCCCCGCTCGCCGTACCGCCACGTCATCCGGTACGGCACAGCGGTCCAGAGGAAGACCGTTCCGCTCCTCAGGATGAACTGCTGGTCGAAGCAGGCATCCGTGATCCGGTGCGGGAGGGAAGGATCTGTGTCCAGCAGCTGGAGCCGGTGGGAGAGGGCGAGGTAGCGGTACAGTCCCGGTTCAAGCCCTTCCACATCGTTGACCAGCAGGAATGTCTCAAAGGCATGACGGGCGCCGGCAGACGGGACCGTGCGGAACGTGGCCTGCGTACCGTGGACGGTCTGCACGCCCTGTGTGCTCCAGAGGAGGAAGGATAGTTCCTTCAGGGAGATCGGCTCGCGGACATATGAGCGAATGCTCCGCCTGCGCCCGATAGCGGTGCGGAGGTCCAGCGGGAGAATATCGAGAGACTCGGGTCGGGGGAGACCGATGATGGGCTTTCCCGGGTCCGGTGGGAGTTCGAGCGGCGGCTGGGGCAGGCCCTTCTGCTGGTCGCTCTTCCCGATATACGGGTACTTCGTCTTCTCCATGAACTCCTGCCCTGTGCCGGGCGGCCGTGGATCGGCTCCTGCGGATGGTGGCATTGCCTCTTCTCGTATTTTCCCTCTCCTTCCGGGTATGTCAGGGTATCGGTAGGGGCAGACAACCGCTGCGTTCTTCTCCTGTTCCGCGATCTGCCCCCTCGTGCCCCGTTGTACCCCCAGCATTATAGCCTCTTCCCGCCAATCCTAGAGTATACACCATGGCGACCGGCTCCCCTTCTTCATCTCCCAGTGGAGGCGACCTGATCAGATACCTGCAGGTATACCGCCATCCCGCAGGTGATCCCGTGGACCGGGAACTGGTCGCTGTCGGGTCGGGCACAGTCCCGAAATATACGGGGGAGTTCTGGACCCCGAAACAGCGGCAGGCCGGTTCTATCCACGAGGTCTCATACCGGGCCTGTTTCAAACCACAGCTCCCCCGTTTCTTCATTGAGCGCCTCACAAGGAAGGGCGATGTAGTCTATGATCCGTTCAGCGGTAGGGGAACCACTGTGATCGAAGCCGGCCTCCTCGGCCGGAACGTGATCGCCAACGACGCAAATCCCCTCTCCCGGATCATAACCGAGGCCCGTTTCTTCCCTCCCGATCCTGCTTCTGTAGAGAAGCGCCTGCTTGCCATCCCGCGGGACGGGGGAAATGCGGAGATCGATCTCTCCATGTTCTACCACCCGGATACCGAGGGGGAGATCGTCGCCCTCCGGAAGTACCTGCTCGGCAGGAAAGATGCAGCACGGGAAGACCATATCGACCGCTGGATCGCGATGGTTGCCACAAACCGGCTCACGGGGCATTCAAAAGGGTTCTTCTCGGTCTACACCCTCCCTCCCAACCAAGCGGTCTCCCCCCAGAGCCAGGTGCGGATCAACCGGAAACGAAAGCAGGCCCCGGAGTACCGGGACACCAGCGCCCTTATTCTCGCAAAGACAAAGAGCCTCATCCGCACCCTGCCTGATGACCTGAAGAAGAACCTCCTCCGGGCCGGAAAGGGCGCCCGGCTCCTGACCGGGGACGCCGGGGAGACGCGGGTGATCCCGGATGCATGCGTACAGCTCACGGTCACCTCCCCGCCGTTTCTTGACATCGTGCAGTACAGCGGGGACAACTGGCTCCGCTGCTGGTTCAATGGCCTCGACAGCGATGCAATCGGGCGACAGATCACGATGGCCCGGACCGTTGACGAGTGGGCTGCGGTGATGGCCCGGGTCTTTCTGGAACTTTTCCGGATTACGCGCCCCGGGGGATATGTTGCATTTGAGGTGGGTGAAGTGCGCAAGAAGACGGTCCGTCTCGAGGAGCATGTTATCCCGCCCGGCCTTGATGCCGGTTTTGCCTGCGAGTGCGTGCTCATCAACCAGCAGGCCTTCACCAAGACTTCCAATATCTGGGGCGTGGATAACAACACATGCGGTACCAACACGAACCGGATCGTGGTGTTCAGGAAGACCTGAACCGGAGAATCCGGCAGGGACTCCCTATTAAAAATTTGAACAGTCTTTAAAAAAAAACAGCAAATCTTGATATTTTGACGGCGCCAACCTGCTGTGAGTGATTACGGGATTGCGGATGGCTGAACCCAGGTGCGACAGAAACGGGAACCCGATGGAGTGCCGGCAATGGCAGTGAAACGGTTCGCGGTTCCCGGGCTGCCCCTCATTGCAGGTTTTATTCTCCTGGCATTGTTGTGTTGTACGGTGAGTGCCGCGGATAATACCCCCGCTTCATCGACGAACGGGATTGCGACCCGGCAGGCCCACCTTGCCTGGACCGCTCTTACGAAGGAGACAGAGATGAAGACTGCGATCACGTACGTCAATACGCTCTTCAGCACAGACACGACGAATATGAGTGCTGATCTTGCGGCGTTCCAGGCAGAAGAGGCCCGCATCCCTGCAACCGCATCCGATGCAGATCTTTCGTCCCTCATTGCGGACATGAAAGATACCACAGCCCTGTTTCGGAACGAGACCACTGTACAGGTGACCGTCGGTCAGGGTAAATGGGACGAACTCGAACAGCAGATCGGTACAGCCACCGCAAACAATCCTTACCTCCTCGATAAGCAGAACGCCTACTGGAACACCCGGAGTACCGGCACGCTCGCAGATTTCGATGCTTGGGTAGAAAACAGCCAGCATGTGCTCGACGGCCTGAAGGCAAATGGCTTCGATACAACGACCGCACAGCGGACTCTCGATGGGATCTCGTTCGATCGGCCGGATATCCAGTCGGCCCTTGGATCCCGATCGGAGACCGCTATCGCTTCCGCCAGCCAGCAGCTCCTTTCACAGATGCAGGCGTTCTCCGGGCAGGTGACCGCTGTGCAGGAGCAGGTCCCGGAGGGTATCCAGCAGCAGTTCTTCATAGACCAGGGTTACCGGGTGGTCGAACGGGCGGATAAGGTCAACAACGATCTGACCATGATCCTGATCGATATTGGTCCCGCAGACCCGGCACTCTCCCAGACCAAAACCGATCTTGCCTCGGCACAGAACGTACTCAGCACCGGCAATCTCGGAGCAGCCAGAACCCCGCTCCGGCTCGTGCGGAAAGACCTGGTGGATCTCGCGCAGGCCTACCGGGACACGGCCCACAGTGCCGATCTCCCCCCGCCCCTCTCGGCTGAACTCAATTCCATGGCAATCCGGCTCGATGATACCGCAGACCAGATGGGGGCGGCGCTGTGAAGCCTGAAGGTACCCACGTCATAATAGCTGCCGTCATACTGGTCATCATTGCCCTGCTGGCCGCAGGCTGTATGTCGATACCGGGGCCGGGGGATACGACAAATACCCCGGCTGTGGCCCCCCCTGCAGTTACTCCCGCACAAGCCCCGGCAACCCTGGAGCCGGTGGTGAGAACGATCACTGTAAACCCGGTACCGGTGACCACGACGCCGGCGCCAGGGTATGAAACCGCCACCTGTGCAGCACAGGGCGGTACCATCGTCTCCCCCGGGGAGAAGTGTACCGGATCCTATCTTCCTGCCACCAATTCCTTCAGCTGCTGTTCAAAAAATCCCGTTGCGATCGGGAACGGGAATGTCACGGCCGCGATTTCCTCGTTCGATCTCTCTCTCAACCTTGACGACAACCCCGGCAGCATTACACCCTGATTCATCTCCTGCCCGCAGGCCGCCGTGATCTTGTCATCCCTTTCCGACCGGTCTGTGATCCCCGTTCCTGCATGGTGATGCCCCGGCGCTCCCGTATTCCGATGGTACGGCCATCCTGCCCCGTAACGGGCCGGGCATTGCTCCCGGGCGTTCGCGTTATCGACCGCCGCGTCCGGCCGGTGAATACGGATGTCAGCACGCCTTAAGTATCACGACATCCAAGGTGTATTCATGGTCACCCGTATCGTCCGGTATGCGCAGATCGTGGACGTCCTGAGCAAGTATGGCTTTGGCATTGGGCTCGAGAAGATCTTCCCCGGCAGGGCCCGGTTCCGCCTCCCTTCATCCGGTCCAAAATCCGATGTCTCGACCATCTACGAACGGATACGGCTTGCCCTCGAGGAACTCGGACCTACGTTTGTGAAATTCGGCCAGATCATGAGCACGAGGTCCGAACTGCTGCCGCCGGAGATGATCGAGCAGCTCAAGAAACTGCAGGATCATGCAAAACCCATTCCGTTCTCCGACGTTATGATGGTGATCGAGGAGAACTGCCCGGACTGGCAGGACTGTTTCTGCGATATCGAGGAGACGCCGGTTGCGTCTGCATCGATCGGGCAGGTGCACCGGGCATATCTCAAGGACGGGACCAAGGTTGCGCTCAAGGTTCGTCGCCCGGGTATTGACGAGATTATTGAGACGGATCTCCAGATACTCGAATCGATGGCCGAAAGGATCGAGATGGTCTTCCCCGAGACCCGGCTCTATAACCCGACCGGGATGGTGGACGATTTCGCCCACCAGATCGTCAAGGAACTTGACTTCATGCACGATGCCCGGAATGCCGACCGCATGGCCCGGAACTTCCGGGACGTGCCGGGCATAAAGTTCCCGAAGATCTTCTGGGAGTTCTCGACCCCCCACGTGCTCGTGATGGAGTTTATCGAAGGGGTACGGATCGACGATCCCGAAGCAATGGTACAGATGGGTCTCAACCCGCACGAGATCGGGGTCCGGGGATTCCATGCCTACCTCAAGATGATTTTCGAGGACGGGTTCTTCCACGGCGACCCGCATCCTGGCAACCTGTTTGTAACAAAAGACGGCGACATCGTCTTCCTGGACTTCGGTGTCGTGGGCATCCTCAGGCCCGAGAAGCGCCAGAACTTCATCAACCTCCTTTTTGCTCTCGTCAACGATGATATCGAGCTGATGATCCGGTCGCTCGAAGGCTTCGGCATCGTGATCGCGGAGGAGGACCGCGAGGGTCTCCGGGACGACCTCTACATCATGATGCACGACTTCTCCGGCGGCGGGGAAGGAGTCTCCCATTTTGATTTCGGGCTGATGGTCAGCGAGCTGACAGACTCGATGCGGAGGTACCGGCTCAAGGTGCCGATGAACCTGATGCTCCTCTTAAAAGTCTTCATGATGGTACTGGACATCGGCCTGACACTCGACCCGCAGTTCAATTTCGGCACGGAAGTCACGCCGTACCTGACGAAACTTGCCGATACCAACACGCTCTCGGCCGGTTACGTGAAGCGGGCGTCGATGACCCTCCTGGAAGCCGCGGATGCGATCCTCGACATGCCCCGCAACGTGAACCTGATGCTGCGGAGGCTCTCGACCGGGACCTTCAAGCTCGAGATCGTGGACACCGATCTCCAGAAGCTCCAGATGGCGCTCGACCGGGCAAGCGACAAGGTGATGATCGGCCTCGTGGTCGCCTCGCTCGTGATCGGATCCTCGCTCGTGCTCCAGTCTTCCTCGTTCGTGCTGCCCAAGGAGGTCACGTGGATAGCGATCGGGGCCTTCACCGCGGCCGTGCTGACAGGGTTCTACGCAGTCTACCATGTCGTGTTCCTGAAGTTCCGGATGGAGCGGTAGGGGCGACCGCCGTCCTCCTTTTTTCCATACCGGATCTTGATAGAACCGGTAATTCCCGCAAGCATACCAGCCCGATGGCTGGTGTCGTGTGCAGAAGAGTTCCGTTGGAAATTTTCAGTGGGAACCGCAGGGACCTGTCGGGAGGCAGGGGTGATCCGGGAAGAACTATCAGGGTCTTCTTTGTGGTATGGTCTCCCCTTTTTGGCCGGGGGCCGGAATGTGGGACACGTCCGGCCTTTGCTATACGTGTTCTCCCGGGTCGCTGCATATTTCGCATTTACCCCGGCGGAAGGTTATCCTGCTCTGGCCGAAGTAGTTCCAGAAAAATGCGATAATTACAGCGATTATCTTTCCAAGAAGGTAATTAATGGAGAAGATCTCCACGGCGACATAGAGGATCCCGAGGGTCAGGGCAAGGCTGCTCATGGAGATAAGTGCAAAGGAGAAGAACTGGCGGAGATAATTACTGCCGGTATCCTGAAAATTGAGATATTTGTTCAGGATAAAACTGGCCACCATTCCGCAGGAGTACGAGACTGTTGCCGAGTAGATGTACCATATGCCGTAATATTCAGTAAAAAAATACAGGAGGCCGATATCGATCAGGGTAGAAAAAAATCCTATCAGAAAAAACCCGATAATTTTTTTCCGGTTGAGAAGAGCGAGGATATTACTCCCGACCCATCGCTCTGAAAGATATTTCATAAAACGGTAATTATCCCGGGCCTGCTGCCCCGGCGCAATCATACAGGGATGATGCAGCGTTGATCGTGTTCACTCCTGATTCGTTACCGGAAGAGAGGTCCACTGCGGTGCAGTGAGTACTCACCCAGCTGGTGATTTCGCTGTTGCCCGCGTTCATCCCCCCGCCCGCACTTCCTAAACTCCCGGTGAGGAAGTACCGGACTTTGTCCTCCTGGATCAGGGTTGTCAGGGAGGTTATGTTCAGGATCCTGTCGCTGCCGGAGAATCCCCCGATGGACATGACCGGCCTTCCCGTCTCAATGATCAGGCTGGCCCCGGCCTGGCTGCTTGGGACCGCCAGTATCCAGGTCTCATTGGTTGTATGGGCGAGCAGGTAATTCAAAAGCCGGGTCCCCGATGCACCCCCCATACCTGGCAGGGTCATGGACCCCCGGCCTGATCCATAACTGGCATCTGCCTGCCCGGAAAGCCGTTCACGTCCAGCCTGATCCTGTATGAAACTGCCACGGTCCATGGCGGGCATAATTCCGGTCCCCGTTCCCATACCCACGCCATTCCGGGTGGCCTGGGGACCCGCAACGGCCTGATCGCTGCCCGACGTCAGGGTTGTACAGGACCAGACAAAGGGAGAAACGAAGAGGAGCCCGAGCGCGATGATGACCATGTATTTCTGATAGTTTTGTGAGACTATAGTTTTCTGTATCTTCAGATATGCAAGAATTCCGGCACATCCGACCGTCCCGAGCAGGACGAGCGGGATCAGGAGCCCGGACCATGCGGCATCATACGAAAGGAAGAGGGCCTGGAGGAGCCCGGTTATCAGGGCCGCCCCGACAAGGAGCCAGCCTTTCCAGCTCTGGATCAGGTACTCCCGGTACATCGCGACAGCGCCGATCCCGACAAGGGCCGCAAGAGGCGGTGCGATGGTCGCGATATAGTAGGTGTGCCCGAATGCGGTTGTAAAACTGAAGAAGAGGAGTCCGGGCAGGAGCCAGAGCAGCATCGCGATGAGGGTGAGCCCCCGCTCGCCTGCGATCCCGATCTTCTCAAACCCTTTGAGCGAGAGGGAAGACGGTCTTCTCACCCAAGCGAGAAGCCCGATCAGGGCAAGGGGGAGGAGCCAGGAGAACTGGCCTGCAAGCTGCTCCCCGAAGAACCGGGTGATGCCCGGCGTTCCCTCGCCATTCATCACGCCGCCGGCTGCACCGGCCCGGGCCGCCTGGTCCCCGTAAGGACTTCCCGATACTCCCGCGCGGTTTCCTCCCGGCCCATATGCGGAGTTCGCACCGGCAGCCCGCGTGTTGCTTCCCGATTGCTGCCCATCCTGCCGGACAGATCCGATCCTCTCACCTCTGGCGTCATTGTCAATACCGGGCATCCCACGGTTTTCCAGGCCCAGGCGTTCGAGGCCGTTGTAATTGACGATGAGCCCAAGCACCGTGTTGTCCCCGCTGCCGCCGATATATGGGCGCTGGTCGGCGGGAACCATATCGACCACAGCTGCCCATGAAAGAGAAACTACGAGAAGAACTACCATGGCGATTCCCAGGTGGAGCGCCCGTTTCCTGAACGTGAAGTCCGTTGTGCCCAGGAAATAGACCGCGAGGATGGCAGGGACCACGACGAACGCCTGGATCATCTTGATATTGAACCCGATCCCGATGAGAATGACCGATGCGAGGAGCCATAGGAGGGACCGCTCCCGTGTTGCTTTGAGAACGGCCCAGACCGCAAGAAGGAGAACGAAGATGAGCTGGGTGTCCATGGTGCCGTTACGGGACACTGCGACGAGAATGGGGGTAACGGCAAGGGCGAGGGCCGATACCAGTCCTGCGGTTTTCCCGAACGGACGGGAGACGATGAAATAGATGAGGGCGACTGATCCGATCCCCGCAAGGGCCTGAGGAAGGACGAGAACCCACCCGCTGAAACCAAGTACTGCGGCAAAGACCGCCTGGACCCAGAGGCCGACGGGGGGTTTGTCTACGGTGACAAATCCTGCAGGATCAAAGGAATTGAAGAAGCCGGCAGCCGGGTTTACGATCGCGCTCTTTACGGCGGCCGCATAAAAAGTGTTCGTGAAACCCTGGTTCCAGATGTTCCAGATGTTCAGGAACGCGGATAAGAGCAGAATTCCGGCAAGAAGGATCTCCGCCTTATATTTCAGGATAAATTCCCGGTTGATCAAAATTATCACCTATGTAGCGGCAGAACCGTGGTACCTTCACTCTGCCTGGCATGAATTGTCATGTTTATTGGACATAATGTCATATATGTTTTACCAAAGGTGCAGATCAGGGGAATATCGGAATGTAGGTTCCTGTTTATCATGCCTTCTGGCAGACCAGTACTCATCGGAGCCCGTAAAAGTCCCCGTTTGCCAATCCGGGCAATGCCGATTTTTCTGCACAGGAAGCCGTGTCCACGCCGCTGAAAAAGTCTGTGAAATTCGGATATTTTGGGAAAAAATACCCAATTCAGCGAGATCAAACCTGCAAAATAGCGGCCTTTGTACAGCCCCCTTTTTCCGGCTATAGTTTAGACCCTGCCGGTGAAGGAAACCCCCTTCTTGTGATCCGGGGATCCAGTTCATAAGTCCCTCTCGTTCCGGTGTTTGTGGATAGTGAAATCACGTGTCCCGGATTTGTTCCGCAACAACCTCCCACGCCCGGACCTTCTCCGCGAACGGGACCGCCGCATTCGCCGGGCTCGTAGAGGGGAGCGTCACGGCCGGCACGCCGGGAACTTCTGCACGCTTGTGATAGAGCCGGGCCGCGGTGCTCCCGTTCAGCGCCACGAGCCGGATGTCCTTGTGCGACCGGACAAACCCGGCAATATCGTTTGGCACCGGGTCCCGGATCCGGCTGTCGGCACTGCCCGGCCGTTCGCACGAGCCGATCACGTCCCAGAGCGCCACACCGCGATCCGCGAGCCGGGCGATGCGGTCCGGGTACGGGAAGTTCATGGGAATCGCGAAGAGCGCTTCCATGATCTGCCAGAAATGGTTCCGGGGATTGCCATAATATTCTCTGTGCGCAAGCGAGATGGCACTCGGGAAACTACCGAGGACCAAAACGCGGGGCCCGCAGCCTGAAACGGGACGGAGGCCGGGTGCCCGGGGGTTCGTGGGGTGCGGAATGCCGTCCATAAAAAAAATCAGATTACCGGCGGCTCTTTGACTTCGCCGGAGTTTTTGAAATAGAGGTTGCAGTGACAATGGCCCTGCTTCGAGACCTCGTCCTTGTGGAAGATGCAGGGACACTCGATGGCCCGGTCCTTCTCCTCATCGCCGCTCCGGAGCCGGCAGGGGCAGTAGGGCCGGCCGAACTTGTTCTTGTTGCGCACGAGCCCCTTGATTACCGTGCTGAGCTGCTTTTCATCGGTATTGAGGGACCAGCCATGCTTGTGTGCATAGGCCTTTGCCCACTTGAGTATATCCGCTTCTGCAATGGAATCTTCGGTCATGATGGTTTCAGGAAGTGTTGTGGATACATTGCGCATCCATATCATTAGCCTTTTTGATGCATAGTGGGGAGGGGGCCCGTGGTGGCGGCAGGGGCCAGGGTCCATCCGGTGTATTTCATCGCGTCTTTACCGGGGCTGGCTTTGGTTTAGGTCTCGCGGCAGCCTTGGCCGGTGCTTCTTTTGTCACGGCCTTTGCCTTCTGTATAGTAGCTGCCTTCACCGGTTTCTTACCGGCTTTTACCGGTGCTTTTGCTGCCGGCTTCTTTGCAGCCTTTGTGTTCGCCGTCTTCGTTATTCGTGCAGTAACCCGGTTGTAGATCGCCATCACGTCGCCCTTGTTGAACCGGTACACGTCCTTATCAAGTGACTCGCCGGTCTTTTTGTCCCAGAGGCGCATCGAATCCATGCTGATTTCGTCGCCGAGGTAGATCGTCTTCCCGTCACGGCCGAACTCCATCTTGAAGTCCACGAGGGTGATCCCCTGCGAGGTGAGGAGCTTTGCGAGGAGGGTGTTGATCTTCAGGGCGATCTTCTTGATCTCCGCGAGTTCCCCGGTAGTTGCGAGTTTCAGCGCTACGATCAGGTCGTCGTTGAGCATCGGGTCGTGGCGGGAGTCGTCCTTGAAGTCGATCACGATGACCGGAGGATCGAGTTTCGTGCCCTCCTTGAACGGGTAGTTCCGGACGATCGAGCCGGCCGCGACATTGCGCACGATCACTTCAAGCGGGATCATCTGGAGTTCCCGCACTACCATCCGGCGCGGGTCGAGCATCTCCACGAAGTGGGTCTTCACACCGTGGTTCTCCAGGTATTCGAAGATGAAGGCCGAGACCTCCGCATTGTAATTGCCCTTGTTCTCCAGGACATCTTTTTTGCCGCCGTCAAATGCCGTGATGTCGTCGCGGAACTCCACGATGAACTGGCCTTTGACATCGGTGTGGTACACGGACTTTGCCTTGCCGGTATAGAGGAGGTTCTTTTGCTTCACGTCAATTGCTCCTTAGTGCTCCTTAGTCTGTACTCTTTGTGCGAGCCGGTTTATTAGAGGTTGCAGATCGGGGTGGAACCATCCCTTTTCGATATACTTCGGGTAGATGCAGAGCCGCTCCACGAGCTTCGCATTACCAGCGATCTCCTTGAGTTCCTCTAACGCCGGCCACGGGTGCTCGGGGTTCACGTAATCGATCGTGAGCGGGGAGACCCCGCCGAAGTCGTCCACACCGCAGTCGATCAAAATGCGTGCATTGATCAGGTTCGGCGGGATCTGGATCGCGATATCGGCCTGGAGGATGTCCCGCGCCATCCGGATCGTTGTGCAGACTTCATCCGTAGTCGGCACCGGGCTCTGTGCGAGCGGGGTGCCGGGCTTCGGACAGAAGTTCTGGATGATAATCTCCTGGATGTGGCCGTACCTCCTGTGGAGGTCACGGATCGCAAAGAGTGAGTCCTCACGGTCGGTCATGGTCTCGCCTATCCCAAGCAGGAGACCTGTGGTGAACGGGATCCGGAGTTTTCCCGCGTCCTCTATCATCGCGAGCCGGGCATCCGGTGATTTTCCGGCCGATGTTGCGTGGGCCGGGATCTCGGCGGTCGTCTCAAGCATCAGCCCCAAGCTTGCGTTCACCAGCCGGAGCCGCTCCATCTCCTCATACGTGAGGATGCCGGCATTTGTGTGGGGGAGGATGCCGGATTCGATCCCCTCCCTGCACATCGCCTCGCAGTAATCAAGGATCGTCTTGTAGCCGAGCGGGGCAAGGAGTGCGGTAAAGCCCGGCTCCTCTTCCGGCCGCTCGCCGAAGGTGAAGAGCGCCTCGGTGCACCCGAGCGCCGCACCGTTCCGCAGGGTCTTCTCTACAGCCTCCGGCGCCATGATGCACCCTTCCTGCACCGGTGTCCGGAAGCAGCAGTACCCGCACCGGTTCCGGCAGGCAGTGGTGAGCGGGAGGAAGACATTGCGGGAGAAGGTGATCGTGCGGCCCATGAGAAGAGGTTCGTCCCCGTAGTTATTGAACGTTAAGGTCTGATTGCGGGTCGGCGGGTTGCGGACCCGGGGGGATGTCGCGAAAGGTAAGCATAATCAACCGGGCAGACCAACCTTGCCTCACAGGAACGTTCTATGAGGGAACCCCCGTTGTTTTGGAAACCGGCAAAGGTGCCGGAAGATCCCGGCGAACCTGGCGGAAAAGAAGGGGCCGGGCCAGACTCAGCGGACGCGCCGGCGGATATCGAACAACTCATGGAAAAGATCGCATTCCTTGATAAGAAACTCAACATCGTGGGCAGCGTCACCCGGCACGATGTCCTCAACCAGCTGACTGCGATCGCCGGGTACAATGAACTACTGGGGATGATGGTCGAGGACGAGAAACAAAGATCGTACCTCGAAAAGGAGACACAGGCAGTCGACAAGATCAGGCAGCTGTTCCGTTTTGCCAAGGATTACCAGAATATCGCGACCGAACCGCCCCGCTGGCAAAGCCTGAATAACACCCTCCACCGCGTCCGGGAGCTCATCGATCTCGATGCCATCAGGATCCTTTCAGAGACCGGAGATCTGGCTGTATTCGCAGACCCTCTTTTCGAGAAAGTGTACGTCCACCTGTTCGAGAATACACTCCGTCACGGCAATACGGCAACAGAGATCCGTATCAGTCTGCATCCTGAAGGCAAATCCCTGCAGCTGATTGTTGAAGATGACGGCACCGGTATTCTGCCTGAAGACAAGGAGAAGATCTTTGAACGGGGATACGGGAAAGGCACCGGCTGGGGGCTCTTCCTCGTCCGGGAGATCCTCGCGGTTACAGGGGCCACTATTATTGAGAATGGCGAGCCTGGCAAAGGCGCCAGGTTCCAGATACAGCTCCCCCCATGTACATTCCATGAAGGCGGCGGGGAATAAGTCCTTTTCTCCTTTAATAAAAAAAGTGGCGGTCGGAGGATCAGGCAGCCTGTTCCAGTTTTGCCGGGTCAACAGCCACCCAGACTTCGGCCTCCTTTGCAGAAGGCCTGGTGAACCGTTTATCATACAGCTCGAAATCGTGCGTATAGGTCCGCGGGAGTTCGGAAGCCCAGACATTTGCCCAGACCCCGGTGATCTCGTCCGGCATCCGCCCTTTTGCCCGGAAGACCGCGTAGGTCTGCGGGGGGATGCGCCGGGTTTCCATCCCCACAGGCACGGTATCGGCCCTGGTGACCCCGCACCCGAGCAGGTAGGAATAGTACCCGGTCCAGTCGCTCTCGTAGTCCGAATAGACAGCGTACATGACCGGGGGTGTGGCCCGGTGCGGGATCTTTGCCGATGCGTTCTGCTTAAGGAACTCCTGCCAGCAGCCGGGGATGCTTTCCTGGGCGTCCGCATTCCGGGTGCGACAGGCGATACCGACAACGGTCCGTGCAGGCAGTTTTTTTATCGCAAACTTCAGGCCATCCATTATTCAAAACGTTCTGCGGCTGAGAAGTTAAACCGTTCTTTCCCCCTTTCCCGGTACCGGGCGGCGAACATATCAGCACCTTTTTTTTACTCCCCCGCGTACCAGCTAGCTGATGTGTCCTCACGCCCTGATCCCCTATAAACCCAAAAACCCGAAGACCCGCCTCTCCGCCCTCCTCTCACAGGAAGAGCGGGAGAAGTTTGCCGAGGCGATGCTTGCTGATGTGATTGATGCGGTAAAAGACGTCAACTGCATGCCGGTCATTGTCAGCACCGAGCTCTTCGACAGTGAGCTGGTCCAGATCACGGTGCAGGATGCGGACCTGAACCAGACCCTCAACGAGGTCCTCCCGCGGGCCGAGAACAGCGTGATCATCATCATGGCCGATATGCCCCTTGCCGACGGCCCATCGATACGGAGGGTCCTTTCCACACAGAAAGACATTGCCATCGTGCCCGGGCGTGGTGGCGGGACAAACGTGATCTTCCTTAAGGAACCTCAGAAGTTCCACGTCGATTATTACGGGGGCAGTTTTGCAAAGCACATGGCGATCGCGGAGCAGGCCGGGCTCTCGGTCGATGTGATCGACTCGTACCGGCTGCACACGGACATCGATGAGGAAGAGGACCTCGTTGAGCTTTTGATCCACGGGACGGGCAGGAGCAGGGCGTACCTGGAAGGCCTCGGTTTTGTCCTTGCCACGGACAAGGGCCGGGTGGGCATCTCCCGCAAGCGATAATGGTATCGTTTCAAACCGCGGGCGGCATCGTATGACATGACCGTCCGGACTATCGCTCATCGAACACCTCAGTTCGTCGGATCCTGATGATCTCCCCCATGGAGCTGCAGCACTCCCCGCACAACCGGCACCACTTCCTGTAGTAACCTGTTCGAACACGGGAGAGGATAAACATTAACGCTGGTGCCTGCGGCATTGTGGTACCTGGCATCCCGGTGAATAGCGGTCCCGGCAGGGCACCCGTTGATCCCCCGTGAACGATATGGTGAACCGCCCGGTTGAATTATTCCTCGTTTTTATCAATAATTGGGCGTTCCCCAGGATCCGAATATAATAGCTCCCGGGAGCATCGTCATGGAGATCATCCCTGGGGACCAGGGAACCGGCGGCATTGTGCACCAGTGTCGCGTGACCCAAAGCCTGCCGGTCATATGATACGACATACCATTGGAGAGACCAAATGAAGGAACCCTATGAAATAATCGGCTGCATACTGCTGCTGCTCATTCTGTTGGTTACATCAGCAGCCGCAGACCAGACTGTGAATTCCCAGACCTCAACTGACCCCGCTTCACAGATCTACATATCATCCTATGATCTCGATCCGGCAGTCTTCTATCCCTATGAGACCGGCACGGTTACGGTTCACGTTGTCAACCCTTCAAACACAACAGTGGGGCTTTCAGAGCCCGATCTCATCAGTCAGAATATCCTTGTCTCGAACAAGGACGCATTCTCCACGATGACAACGACCGGATCGGGTTCTACGGTGGATTACCCCTTTGTTATTACCGTAAAAGGAATTGACGGGACCTACTTCCCCTTGTTCACGGTCTCCCCCAAGGAATGGGGCGCAAGTCCTATCCACTCCCAGATCAAGATCGTCGTGGATTCAAAAGACCTTCAGGCAGTGATCTCAGAAAAACCCGATTCCTTCCCGGCCTCAGTCGACAAAAGTGTGAACCTGACCCTTATCAACCCGCGGGCAGGGGCGCTGACGAATATTGTGATCACACCGTACGGGGATGGTATGCAGATCAGCCCGGGCATGTCGTATGTCTCATCCCTTGATGCGGAAAGTTCCGTTGAAGTCCCCTTTATCGTTTCGGCCACCCAGGCAGCGAACCTTACCTTCCATATCACGTACCAGAACGGGGAAAATGTCCATACCAAAGACATCGTCCTCCCGGTAACGATCGGCAATGACAAGACAGCCGCCGAACCGGTAGTCAATAATGTTGCGCTGACCTCCAAAGGCTCCTACTATGACATCACCGGTGATATCACCAACGCGGGGATCTCCGATGCAAAGGGGCTTGTTGTCTCGGTCGGGTCCACGGCACAGGGAACAGAAACCTACCCGGAGTATGCGATAGGCAGCCTGGCATCGGATGATTCCAACAGTTTCGAGCTGACCTTCACGACCCAGAATCTCGCAGCGGTCCCGATCGTCATCACCTGGAAGGATTCAACCGGGAACTCATACGAGGACATCAAAACGGTCGATCTCAGCTCGTCTTCCAGTGCCGGTGGCACACCCTCAGGTAACAAAACAAGCAAGACTAGCTCGAGCTCCCGCTTGGACGGATCCAGCGGAATGGGTGGACCCGGTGGCGATATGGGTGGACCGGGCGGCTCTTCCGGCAGCAGCCTGCTCGGTATTACGACCTCAAATGGAGGAGGAGCCAGTTCCTTCTACCCGTTGGTTGCCGTAGTCATTCTCCTTGTAGCCGGAATCTTCGGATACCAGAAGCGGAAATGGATTATGTCGAAGCTGAAGAAGCAGTAAGGGGCCGGATATGACAAATACCCCCCTTATCAGCCTGGTGGATGTGACAAAAACCTACCATCTCGAGAGCGGGGACTTCACGGCACTCAACTGTATCTCACTCGATATCCTGGAGAACGACTTTGTCGCGATCATGGGACCATCGGGTTCCGGGAAATCGACCATGATGAACCAGCTGGGGATTCTTGATGTCCCCACGACAGGAAATCTGTATCTTGACGGAAAAGACGTGGCAGCCATGAACGCCTTTGAGCGGACGCACCTCCGCCGGGACGAGATCGGGTACATCTTTCAGAAGTTCTACCTGATCCCCCTCCTGTCGGCCTACGAGAACGTGGAATATCCGCTCATCCTGAAGTTCAAAAAGAGGGATACCACCGGCAGGGCCTCGGAGATGCTCGCTGCCGTGGGAATTGATAACGAGAAGGCCACTCACCGGCCGAACCAGCTCTCGGGTGGCCAGCAGCAGCGTGTAGCGATCGCCCGGGCGCTTGTCAACGACCCGAAGATCCTGCTCTGTGATGAGCCTACCGGCAATCTCGATCGGAAGACCGGGTACCAGATTATGGATATCCTTTGTGATCTGCACGCGAAGGGCAAGACAGTGATCCTCGTCACTCACGACCCCAAGGTCGCCGAGTACGCCAAGCGCACAATACACCTGGATGACGGCAGGATCGCAGAAACATGATCGATATCTTCTTTGAACTCGCAATCAGGAGCGTCCGGCTGAACTTCACGCGCTCCATCCTGGCCTCTGTCGGCATCGTGATTGGTGTTGTCGCCATCTCCTCCATGGGGATGCTTGGGACCAATATGCAGCTGGAGGTCAAGGACCAGCTCGCGTCGAGCGCCAACACCATCGTCCTCTCTGCGGATGCAGTCCGGATGGGCCCGCCGGGTTTCAGCCCGTCATCCTCTTCCACATCCACGACGTCAGGGATTACAAAGCTGCAGCTTACTAAGATTAAACAGGTGGTAGGAACCAACGGATCGGTCATCCCTCTCTACGATACGAACACCGAGTTTACGCTGTCGTCAGTTGCCGGCAGGGGCACGGTGTACGGCATGGACTCGAACGATGTCACCAAGTTCCTTACGATCGACAATGGGACGAACATCGGCGGGATCAATGAAGTCCTCGTCGGCTCTTCCATTGCAACCAACTTCAACCTGAAGATCGGCAGCAGGATCAGGATGGGGTCTGACTCATCCACCTCCCGGCCCGAAGTACGGATCGTCGGGATCCTTAACGCACGGGGCACCGTGGCAGATGGTGTCAGTACTGATAACGGGATTGTTGTCTCCAGGGACTGGTACACCAATGAGTACGGTGGCAAGGACGAGTACAGCCAAGTGAATGTGATCGTTAAGAACACTGACGATATATCAGATATAGAGACTGCGCTTGATGACAAGATCAATACCGACAAGAAAACACCCGCCATCCGGATCCGGGATGCAAGTTCCCAGCTCGACACGATCTCGTCGACACTCAGTACCGTCACCACGTTCATCATGGCAATCGGTGGTATCTCCCTCCTTGTCGCTGCTGTCAGCATCTTTAACGTGATGATGATGTCGGTGAACGAACGGGTGCAGGAGATCGGTATCCTGCTCTCCATAGGAACTGAGACGGGAGAAGTGAGGCGCATGTTCCTCTATGAGGCACTGGTTCTTGGGATTCTCGGTGCCCTTATAGGAGGGTTCATGAGTCTGGTCATCGGGTATTGCGTCGTGAACGCTATGATCGGCACGACCGCGTATTTCTTCCTCCCGGCAAGCATCGCCTATATCCCGGTCAGCATGGCAATCGGCATGGTAGTCTGTGTGATCTCCGGCCTCTATCCCGCATGGCGGGCTTCGAACATGGACCCAATCGATGCACTGAGGGCAGACTGATCCCTGATAAAAAAAACCTTTGCAGCCCGGCCATGGCAAAAGTTTTCGCTCACAGCGCCTGGCTGCCTCCAATACCCGGGAGGGATACAAATGTCCATCCTACTGGAATTTTATGTGCAGAAAGTAATGACAAAGATCCCCGGTCCCAAGTACTGTCAGCAGAAAACAACTACGGACAAGAAGCGATCGAAAGACTGATCCTTTTTTCTACCGGTCCACCACTTCCCGTCACATAGCCGTGCCCACGTCCCCCAACCCTGCGGCAGAGATATCGTTGCATCCCGCCCCACGTATCAGCCAGGTGTTCCCACTCTCTTATTCTGCCAAATACCCTTTCGGGAAATCCTGGCCTGCCGTACGGGAGCAGGGGAATAGTACACCGGCTGGTTCAATTAATGCCGGTACAGGCACTATATTTCACGACACCCATGGCGTGAATATAACAATAGTCCGGGAAGATGGGGATGCAGGATGGTTACCCCGCCGCGGGTGATCATCAGGAAAAGGAGGTGGTTGCAAGGGACGGCAAATCATAAGAAAACCACTACCCGGCCCGCTGACTCAAGGGGGAGTTCTTCCTTTTACAGGGGGAAAATCTCTCCTGCGGCAAGGGCCGGTACTGCGGGGATATACCAGATGCTGGCACAAAGGACAGCAAAAAATGATGCACAAGGTTCAGGAGAAGTACAGGAAAACCCGAGAGAAGGACAGGGATATACAATATTCCACGAGCAGGTATATCCGCGGGGGAAGCAGTACATAGAGGTCCTCCCCCGTCAACAGGCACCAATGGCGTTCAACAGCCTGTTCGATCCCCGGGAACGGGAATGCGGCGGAACCCGCAGCGCCCTTCCGCTCACCGGAAAATCCCCGGAAGGAAACAATTCTATCCCCCTTCCAAACCTTTTTTTACTTACTTCATTACCCGGCTGTCAGGTATTTGGATTATTGTCCCCTGTGTTGCGGGCAGATGATCATTGTTACTGGTTCAATCCTGCGGTTTTTTGGCGACGGGGATTATGTTTACTCCGCGGTGTAATTTATGTCGGTACCCATTCATTATTGCCCTTTGCTCATACTGCGAATATAAAAGAGTCCGTGGTAATTCGGATACCGGATGATGACCCCGAAAGGGATCACACTGAACCGGTGATATACGATACAGGTGCAGTTACATCTCCCCGTAACGCAGTGTGATACTGCCTTCTGGCCCTGCCGGCGGAATCTGCAGGCAGGTGCCCCACGGGAAGGAGGGCCCGGAACCGGGCCGGACTGCACCTGCACCGGATCCCCGGTTCACAGGCACCACATTGGTGTTCACCAGAAAAGATAAGGAGACACGCATCCTCATGAAAAAAAGTACTATCATCATGATCATCGCATCAGCGATCCTTGTGGCAGGAATATTTATTGCAGGCTGCACGCAGGATAGCGGCAGTACGTCCGCATCCTCGGGCCAGGTGCAGGCCGCTGCCACGGCACAGGCAGCAAACCCCTCGGGCCAGCAGGCAACCGACGCATCTTCCGGCTCAACTGCCGGAACCCCTTCAGGCACACAACCTGCCGATATGCAGGGTAACACGACCCATCCCTCCGGCACACCGTCGGCAGGTCTGCAGATGAACGGCACCCAGCCTTCGGGCACTCCTCCGGCGGGTATGCAGATGAACAGGACACGCCCATCCGGTACACCCCCGTCAGGTGGCACCGGTGGCACACCTCCGTCCGGTACACCGCCCACGAGTTAATCCTCGTCCGGCTCGTTACACCGTGTCGTCATGACCCGGTTGCCCTGTGGGCAAAAACCCTGAATTTTTTTATGTCCCGGTCCTGCGGAAGTCTACCCCTGAAGGACCCGGTTTATTCCCTCTCTGTGAACGGATGGGAGAACATGTCTGAAAAAAGTACGCCCGGGGTCACTCCGGCGCAGCTATGATTTCCATGTCGGTGATGATATACCTGACAGCAGGGTAACGATCTGCGGGCTTTTTTGCAAGACACCTGAGAATGATCCTGCTGATTGCAGGTGCATCGGCCCCCTCCAGTTCCGGGGTCTGTGGCGCATTGTGGAGGATTGCCTGGGTAATCTCCCCCATCCCGGACCCGCAAAATGGCAACCGGCCGGTCACCATCTCGTAGTAGAGGACCCCGAGCTGGTAGATATCGGTCCATTCCCCGGCGTCACCGTAAATGTTCGGCGCGAGTTGCTCCGGCGCTGCATAATTCAGGGAGAAGCTGATCATCCCCGTCTTCTTTGTGTCCGTCATGGCCTTAGCGAGCCCCCAGTCCGTAATCTTGGGTGTCCCGTCGACCGTGATCAGGATGTTTTCCGGCTTGATGTCCCTGTGGACGATGCCCCGCTCGTGCGCATAACGGAGCCCCTCGGCAATTCCCCGGATTATGGCGGTTGCTTTTGCGGGTGAGAGTGGGAATTTCAGGTCTGCAAGGGATTGTGCGATATACTCCATCTCGATGTACGGCATGGGAAAGACGTTTGCCGCATAAATCTCAACGATATTTTTGTGGTGAAGCCCCTGCCAGACATGGAGCTCCCGCGTGAATTGCTGACCAGTCAGCTCATCGAACCGTATAGGGATCTTTACGGCAATGTAGCGGTTTTCATCCGGGCTCCAGACCCGGAACACCCTCCCGACCCCCCCTTCGCCCATGTACTCGGCCACGGGATACCGTTTTTCCAGCGCCGGGGGAAGTCGGGCGGTGTAAAACGAGTGTTCAGGCTGGCCCGTGCCGGCAGGTGCGGGGTGTGCCTGACCGGGTTTTTTCACAAGGGTTACATTCCGCGGGGATAAGGTCCCGGGCAGGACTTCAAGCACTGCCTGCGGCGTCTTTCTGCGGGAACGTTCGAACCAGACTCCCGCGATCAGGGAAAGTCCTATGATGAGTCCGATCACCCACCAGAACTGGAATAATAGGCCGGGGAATGGTGCCGGGGGGAGTGATCCTGACGTGCCGGGCGATGAAGGGAATGCACCGGTATCAGGGGGCCGTCCTTCCTGCGGATTCCCCTGCGGAAGTTCCGGAAGCTGTGTGCCGGAAAGAAAACCCGGGGAACCCACAAGACTACTCACCTGTGTGGCATTGAACGGCGCAACGGATCTGACGAGCGCGAACGAAGATGGCGGACTTACGAGAGGGGCATGATCGATCACTTCCACGATCCCTCCCGCGCCCTGCCCTTCTCCCGGGGCGTTGCCTAGGAACGTGTATGACGCATTGATCACCCCGTTCCCGTCAGTGTCCTGCCCGGTATACTTCTTCCAGTAGTTCCCAAGCGGGCCGGACCATGACTTCCCCTGGTACTGGTAGTCCTGACGAGACGAGAACCAGGCATTGTCCGCTGTCTGGACAGAGACGTCCACGGTGTTTCCAATCTCGTTCAGGTAGAATGTATTGGTAAACGAGGACCGGTCAACAACGATACCGACACTGTTATTCGTGATCGTGTTGTCCGAGATGATATTGTTGGCCGCGTTCCTCAACTCTATCCCCTGCAGGAGTCCTTCCACGGTGACCCCGCTGACCCGGTTATTGTTCGAGAGTATGATAAGGCCGGTCTGTGCCGTGCCTGAAATAACGACCCCGTTCAGGGTAACGCCGTCTGCCGCAAGCGTAATACCTGCCTTCCCGTCAATGGAGACGAGCTCCGGCGGGTGGCTGGTATCAAGCGCACCAAAGACAAGGGGCCGGTCAATGACAAGGTTCCCGGTATAGACTCCTGCCGGGAGAAAGATGGAATCCCCGCTTGCCGAACGGTTGATCAGGTCCTGGACCGCCCCCCCGGTACCATTATAGATAAAGACCTGGGCAGACACCTGCGGGACGGCCAAGGCGACCAAGAGGAGTACAAAGGCCAGGAGGAAAAATAACTGCTTACTCATGAGCCGTCCCCACGATCCCGTTATGCGTATCTCCTTTTACTTAATTTACCCGTTCATCACAAAGAGAAATCGTGCCGAACTCTCACCGATTGCCAGATCGATGACGTCGCCGTTGCCGACAGGTGTCCGGGTCATGGGGGTGATAAGGCCGGCATTGATGTAGGTCCCGCTCGAGCTCCCCCGGTCCTCGATGAACCATTCCTTACCGGTCCTGAAGACGATCGCGTGCGGCTTGGTGATCCGGGTCACTGCCGCGTACTCCTCGGGAAGCATGATATCTCCCTCCTTTCCGGACGCGGGGAAGTCGGGATCTTTGCGTCCGATGCTGATCCGGTCCTTTTTTAGAAAATAGGTGGTCCCAGCCGCAGGGCCTTCCACGAGGTGGAGGGCAGGGACCTGCTCCCCGGTCTCTGCTATGATCGCCTTCTTCACCGGATCGATTTTGGCATGCAGGTCACCGTATCCCATTGGGATGTTGATACTTGAGAAGACACCGATATTCCGGATCAGCATTTCCATCCCCCCATCGATAAGGGAGAATTTCCAGACCGGGTGGATGCCCTTAACGGTCTCCCGCCCAAACCCTGCCTCCTTCTTCACCAGACCGATCACGACAAGCTGGTCGATGTGTTTCTTGGTATTGGCATAACTGGTATCGATCCGGGATGCGATCTCACTGATCTCCTTTGGATCCTTCTCGATCACCTTGAGGATCTTCAGCCGGACCGGGTTGGAGAGTACCTCGAGGTATTCCGACAATTCCTGTAAAAATGCGGGATCCGTTGAGATGGTAACGGTCTCTTTGTCAGACATTGAACACCATGGTCGCTCCGGGATCGTATCCGGACCAGATTGTCCGGGTACGCTTAGTGATACGTATAGTGCATGGGGTGAAATAAGTTGGTATTTACGGGGGGTCTGCATCGGCTTACGAGATGTAGGTGCGTAACCGTGGCCGGATACGTTTGTCTCCGGACATTCCGGGATATATGATCCCGTACGGTTCAATACTTGCCTTTGCAGTTCTATCCTTTTACCTGTACCGTATCATCAATATATCTGGCCCGGCCTGCCATGCCACTCGCTATGACAGAAAGAACCTGTGCAGTGAATACCGGCGCTCACGGAAATATGCCCTTATCCCCGCGATGCTGTTCCGGCCGGGAGGCCTGACCGGATGCCCACGAACAACCCCTGGTACCTGATTACGTCCGATGAGATCGATACGATCAAAGGATATCTTCATGCCTGTGGAGAACCATCAGCCCGCGAGGACAGGATCGGGGAGATCCTCCAGCTTCTCGATGTTGTCCGGGATCGCCGCCCATGAAAGTGAAGGCTTTTGTCAGGTCCCACGCGGCCGGACTGCTGCTTGCCGGCATTCTCCTCCTCTCCGCATTCCTGAATATCTGGAATATCTGGAATGCGGGTATCACAAATACCTACTACGCGGCCGCCGTCAGGAGTATGCTGGAGAACCCCTCGCTCCTCCTCTATAACTCGTTTGACCCGGGCGGATTCATCACGGTGGACAAACCCCCGCTCGGGCTCTGGGTCCAGTGTCTCAGCGCGGTGCTGCTCGGGTTCTCCGGGTGGGCACTGGTGCTCCCGCAGGCGCTCGCCGGTGTCGGATCGGTTGCGCTGGTCTACCTGATCGCCTCCCGGCCATTCGGGAAGACTGCGGGACTGGTCTCGGCCTTTGCTCTTGCAGTCACCCCGATCTTTGTTGCTGTATCGCGGAACGGCACCATGGACGGTACCCTTATCTTTCTGCTGCTCCTTGCACTCTGGGCAGCGCTCAAAGCGGCCCGGGAACCGTCGCTGCTCTGGCTGCTCATCTCGTTGGTCCTCGTCGGCCTCGGGTTCAACATCAAGATGATCCAAGCCCTTATTGTTGTGCCTGCCATCCTTGCGATCTACCTGATGGGGACCTGGAACCTGCCGGTGAAACTGCGGCTGGCCCACGTTCTCCTCGCCGTTGGCGTGCTTGCGGCAGTCTCCCTGTCCTGGGCAGTAGCGGTGGACATGATCCCCGCAGAACAGCGTCCGTATATCGGTGGCAGCGGGGACAACACGGTCCTTGGATTGATCGTCAATTACAACGGGATTCACCGGCTCGAGAACGGGATGATGACGCTGGGAGGGAATGCGGGGCTCCCTCCTGCCGGCATGGCGCAGGCGCCGGGTGACTTCACTCCGCTCTGGTCAGGAATAATGGCAAACCGGACCGGAGACCGGCCCGGCAGTCAGGATTCTGTCGGTTCCGGTGCCCCTCCGGGCATCCCGATGGATGCAATGGGTCCGGGACCCGGCATGGGATCAGGGCCTGAATCCGGATCCGGTGGAATGACCGGTGCCGGTATTGGCAACACTGTCGGGGGCACTGGTGGTGGGGGCGGGATGGATAACGAAGGATCGCCCGGCCTGCTGCGGCTCTTTGGCGAGGGGCTTGCCAGCCAAATCAGCTGGATGCTGCCCTTTGCCCTGATCGGCCTTGCGGCACTCTGGCGACGCCCCTCCCCGCTCACTTCTGAAGGACTGGAGAAGACCGGGCTCTTTGGTGAACGGGGCATGACAATGGCTGCCTTTGGTCTCTGGCTCCTGCCCGGGCTCCTGTACTTCAGCTTCACGACCGGCTTCTGGCATACCTACTACCTGGCTACGATCGCGCCGCCGCTTGCAGTAATCACCGGGATTGGTGCCGTTGTTATGTACGATGCCTGGCGCGACGGAAGATTAATGGGCTGGACCCTGCCTGGTGCGGTGCTGGTGACCGGTCTTGTACAGGTCTTCATCCTGCTCTATACCCCAACATGGTCGGGAGTTCTCCCGCTTCTCCTTGCAGCTGGGATCCTTGCACTTGGAATCCTGCTTGCTATCCTGAAGATAAAATACGGTACTGCCTCCGGGACCCTCCCGAAGGCTGCAGTTCTCGTTGCTATCGGGCTGCTCTTTGTCTGCCCGTTCATCTGGTCCTGCACGCCCTTCCTGTTCGGGACCGGCAACATCCTGCCGGTCGCCGGGCCGCAGCTAGCGCAGAGCGGCGGAAACGAGGGTGGCGGCATGGGGTTGCCCGAATCGCAGGAACAGGAGAACGTGTCGGGACTTGCGGCATATCTCCTCAACCATTCGACCGGTGAGAAGTTTCTCGTTGCCGTGCCAGGTAGCATGAATGGTGCCGCCGAACTGATCATCTTGACAGGGAAACCGGTGATGGCGCTGGGCGGGTTCTCCGGAAGCGACCAGGTGCTGACCGTGGATTCGTTGAGTCAGATGGTGAGTGATGGTAAGGTACGGTTCTTCTCGATACCTTCCACGTCTACCAACGGATCGGGACCGGGAAGCACCGGCACGAGCACTGGCAACTCGCTGCTCTACACCTGGGTGCAGGATCACTGTACGGCAGTCTCTTCATCAGATTGGGGAAGCACAACAAACAGATCCACGGCCCCGGGCATTCCGGCCGTATCATCCCGTACCAATAGTACTGTATTGGATATGGGGATCAGCCAGCCCGGCATGGGTGACATGAACAGCCTGTACGATTGCGCCGGGTACACGAGGCAGGCAGATACCTGATGCCTTTGGGATATGCCTGTGGAGATACGGGGATGACCTGCCATCAGCCGGGAACCGCCCATCGGGGGACGCTCCTCTGGTTCTCCTGTGCCGGGGCCGTATCCTCTGTCGTCGATATCGGGCTCCTCTGGGTGTTCGTTACCGGCCTTGGCCTGTGGTACCTTCCCGCCGCAGCCATCTCGTACTGCTGCGGGATCTTGGTTAATTACGGTATAAATAAGTATATCACGTTCCACGACGGGACGACTGATTATATCACGCAGTTCACCACGTTTGTCGCTATCTCTGTCAGCTGCCTGTGCGTGAACCTCTGTATCATCTGGCTTGCCGTAGAACAGTTTGCCCTCAACTATCTCTTAGCCAAAGTGATCGCAACCGCCTTTGCATTCTTCTGGAGTTATTACGGGCAGAGCAGGTTCACGTTCCGGGGAGGAAACTGATACGGTCCCGTATCCGGATGATGGGGATATCGGGAATGGACTTCCGCTCACCGCCAGGAAAGTACGGCTGGACATCGAAGAAGAGATCCGGAACGAGGAGCGTTTCCAGGCGGACAGCATCCGCCGGTCCCGGGCCGATTCCCGACCCCGGCAGGTCCCCGTCCCACCCTGCCCTGTTCACCACTTTAATGAGGATCACCGGAATATCTGAATATAATCTACACACGAGGCAGGGAATATTCGAGCGGTTCTTTGAACAGGCAACAGAGGGGCCTGCTGAAAGCCCTCACGCTTGAATGGAAGTGCCCCCGAATGCGAAGGAATGAATTTCAGGATCCTTACCCGGGGGCAGCGTAAGGGCGGGGAATATCGCACCCGCTGCAGGTACTGCCGGGCAAAGTTCCGGGTGCCGCAATTCACTGCTTATTTTACCACGAGGACCTTGCAGGGCGCAGCCCGGATGATGCTCTCTGCGACACTCCCGAGGAGAAAGCGCTCGATCCCCCTCTTTCCCTGCGTGCCGATCACGATGAGATCGATGCCTTTTACCTGTGCATAATTTACGATCTCTGCGGCAGGTTTTCCCTCGAGGATAACGGTTTCGAGGTGCACACCGGCAGCCATGTCACGGATCCGGCCCAGCGCCTTCTCCCCCTCGCGCTGCATCAGTTCCCAGGTATTCCCGATCATAACCTCGGGAGATGCGGATTCGAGCGTGCTGATGTCAGCCACGTATGCGGCGTGGACCTCCGATCCGCAGGCCCGGCCGATCCGCAGCCCCTCCTCCACCGCAGCCATGTTCTTCTCGGATCCGTCGGTTGCGACGAGGATCCTGGTAAACAGTCCCGTTGTCATGACTTCATCCCTCCTGTTCCTGATACGCGATCATCTTTCGTTCTTCCCTGATACCTCTTGCGGATCTGTCCGGGTATCGGCAGCGACAGCGCCCGGATTGTTCAGCTCGTGCACATATCGTTCCCCCCTCATTGCGCAGAGCACTGCGGATATCACCGAGAGTGCCGCACCGACGTAGAACGTGAGGGCGAGCGAGGGCATAAATGCCCCGGCAAGCGTAGTCGGGAACCATGTGGACCCGGTCAGGATTGCGATGGTTGCCGGGGCAATCCCTGCGATTGCGGCGACCGGCAGGCCCGCGAGGATCATCTGGACCGGGTTGTACCCGAGGAAGGCGGCAAAAAGTGCGCCGGTCGGGGGGATGGCGCTCATCGGAGGGATGAGCGAGGCGGCACCCGCGCTTGTCAGGGAAGCGGAGAGTGCCGCAGGGAACTCCTTTGTCAGGCCGAAGACGATGATGGTGAAGAACATTCCCATGCTGATGACGAAGCCGGAGTTCATCAGGGTCGACATCATGCCGGACGCTACCCCACGCTCTGATGGCGGGACCGAGTTCATGATAGCGGCAGAGTTCGGTGAAGCGAACATGCCGTTTCCGATCCCCATGATGAAGAGAGCGACGGCAAAGGGGAGGTAATCGAAGTTGTAGGGCAGCAGGGCGAGCATGACGAACGATACTGCCACGAGGAGCATGCCGGCCGTGCTGATCCAGCGCGGGCCGTACTTGTCCGAGAAGAGCCCCGAGACCGGGCCCATGATCACAAAACCGATCGTCAGGGGCAGCATGTAGACACCTGCCCAGAACGGTGTAGACTCAAAACTATAGCCGTGCAGCGGAAGCCAGATCCCCTGCAGGAGCATGATCAGGATGATCATCACGCCGCCCCGGGCAATGGCCGAGAGGAAGCCGGCCGCGTTGCCGAAGGCAAAGTTCCGGTTCCGGAAGAGGGCCATGTCGAACATCGGATCTTTCACCCTGCTCTCCACGATGGGGAATGCGATGAGGAGGAGCAGGCCTGCGACCGTGCACGCGATCACGAGCGGGCTCCCCCAGCCCATCGAATCGTTCCCATACGGAAGGAGTGCGTAGGTGATCCCGATCAGAAAGATGGTCAGCCCGCCGATGAAGGTGAGGTTGCCCCAGAGATCGATCTTACGGGCTTTTGTCGGGTACTCAGGCTCCCTGAGTTTCATGAACGCCCAGATGGTCCCGATAACGCCGAACGGCACGCTGATCAGGAATACATACCGCCAGTTGTAGACCGCAAGGATGCCTCCGATTAAGAGGCCGATAAACTGGCCGGAGAGGGCGGCGACCATATTCAGGCCAAGGGCCTTGCCCCGCTCGTCCGGTGGGAAGGCATCGGTGAGGATCGCGGCGCTGTTGGAGAAGATGAACGCGGCCCCGACCGCCTGAATGAGCCGGAAGAAGATCATTTCGATGGCTCCGGCGTCACCTTTACCCGGCGTGAGGAATAGCAGGAGAGAGCCAGCAGTAAAGATCGCAAACCCGATGTTGTAGAGCCGGACCCGGCCGTACATGTCCGAGAGCCTGCCGAAACTGAGCAGGAGCGTGGCCGTGACGACGCCGTACCCCATCAGCATCCAGAGCAGGTACTGGAAGGAGGTGAGCGGGTTGATGCTGATGCCGTTGAAGATCGCGGGAAGGGAGATCAGGATGATGCTGCCGTTGACCGTTGCCATGAACGTGGCAATCGTCGTATTGGACAGGGCCACCCACTTGTAGTGGATGCCCTCTCCTGAAGAACTATTATCCGGGGCGGTTTCGCCCGGTTGCGGGGAAGTTTCCAAGGTATTCACCATACTATCCTCATGCAAAGGATCTGCCGGGCGGGAACCGGCGCCTCATATCATCCATATGTCACGGGTAATCTCACGTATAGGGGACAGTATGCAGTGTCACACATACTTTCCTTTTGCAGAGTAAGAAGAGTCTTTTGTGGATATAGATTCTGCGGCAGATCGGAGCGGCCCGGCAAAAACCGGGACCTGAAACGTCCGGACCGGGCTCCGTCATATCCCTGCTCCAGCGTGGTTTATCCTTCAGCGGTACGCATCACTATACAGGATGAATACTTCACCCGAACCGACAGGTCCGGTGACTCTCACTGTACGATCTGCTGCAGGCTGGAGAATACGAGGGCAGCCGGGGTTCCACACCCGCCGGAATGCCGTTCCTGTCCTTGCCGGGGGATCGCCATGAATCGTCCCGTGACTGGGCCGGCATCCCCTCCTGGAAAGACAGGATTTTTTTCCGGAAAAGCCGGTTATTATTCACGTTACCGGAGGGGCTATCCGGCAGGTATCTTCGATGCCATCATCGCCGGGTTCGGTCTGACCCCTTCGTCGGAGATCCTGGATCTCGGCTGTGGGACCGGTAATGTGGCGATCCCGCTTGCAGAACGGGGATTCCATGTCCATGCTGTCGACCCCGAACCGGAGATGCTTGCGGAAGGCCGGAGACGCAGCAGGATATCAGGGAGCTGCCGGATCGGGTGGCATCTCGGTGCAGATTCGACGCTTACCGGTCTCGCGCTGCCCCCGCTCCGGCTCTGTACCATGGGCCTGAGTTTTCACTGGATGGACCGGGTGGCAGTACTCACGATGCTGGACGGTATGATCGAGTCAGGCGGAGGGGTGGCATGCCTGAGCAGGAATGACAGTTTCTTCTCGCACCTGGAGAACGGGTGGGGTGGTGAAGTCAGGGATGTGCTCCGGGAAATGCTGGGAGAGGCCTGGGACTATTCAGGCCGTCTGGGACAAGGGCAGGAGATCCGCCACGAAGATGTCTTTTCAGCGTCACCGTTCCCCGTGATTGAGAAGCGCAGATTCATGGTCCGTGAGTCCCTGACTATAGATGATATCATCGGTCTCCAGTTGAGCACGTCTTATGCTGCGCCCGTGCTCCTCACTGACCGGTATGATGAGTTTCGCACCCTGCTGACCCGGCGCCTGCTCGACCTCGAACCTTCGGGAATATTTACCGAGGAGTCCGTGATCCATCTCATCATGGCAAAACGATCATAAAAACCGGGATAATGCCCCGGCCCCTCTTACCACGTCTTCCGGTCCTTCGCAAATGCGCCCATGAAGAGACATTCCGTGGCATCGATCGTCTCGACGCCCACATGGTCCCCGATAGGGAGGCCGATGCCCCGGATAATGGCGGCGGGCGTGCACTCGTCCGCCTCGCCCATGACGAGCTCCGCGGCGGAGGCGATGTTGTCGGCGACCGCCCGTTTCGTCACTTCGAGCTTGCGGCCGAAGAGGTCGGAGCGCCCGCGGTCATCGATGACCGAGGGAATGCCGGCCGAGCCGATGGCAACGCCGCTGCACCCAAGGCGCATCGCATGGGTGCGGCTGTCAGCGATGATGACCCCGACCTGCACGCAGGCCTTTGCCTCGATGGCCGCCTTGATCCGGATTGCGCTCTGGTCGGGATCGGCGGGGAGGGGGGTGACGCAGCCGGGCGGGGCATTGGAGGCATCGACGCCGGCATTGGGAAGGAGTGTGCCGCCTTTCATGCAGAGCAGGAAGCCTGGGATACCGCCTACGATCGAGTCGCTCTCCCGCAGGACGACCTCAGCAGTCCGGGGGTCCATGCGGTATTTCTCGGCGAGCTCCAGTGCTTCGGGAGAAGGGGTGATGATCGAGAGATCGATCACATTCCCTTCCGATGTCGCCACCGCTGTCTCGGCGAGGACGAGGATATCGCCCTCCTCGAACCCGCCGCATGTCGCATCTGCTGCGGCAAGTACCCGGTCCGCTATCGGGTCGCCGCTGCGGATGATGCCCGTCGAGAGGCCGAAGACCTCGAACGAGGAGTTCACGGGGCTTTCACCATCCGGCTGTACACTCTTATAGCATCGAGGGTCTCTTTCACATCGTGCGTTCGCACAATAGAGGCGCCTTTCTGGAGAAGGAACATCGTGACTGCTAGGCTGCCCGCGAGCCGCTCCTCCGGCTCCCGGTTCACGAGATTACCGATGAAGCTCTTGCGGGAGATGGCCGCGAGCAGCGGCCGGTCGAACTTCCCGAACCTGTCGAAATGCCGGCAAAGCTCCCAGTCGTCATCAAACGATCGGAACGGGGTCCAGAGGCCTACGCCAGGGTCGAGCACATAATTGTCGATCCCGGCCGTCTCACAACGGGCTACTACGGTCTGCAGCGTCTTCTCTGTGGCATCAAGACCAACGGCATCGCCCGGCATGTAGTCCGTGGCCATCACGAATGCGGGGAGGCCAGAATCTGCCACCCGCCGGGCATAGGCATCTGAAGCGAATCCTGCGATATCGTTCACGGCGTGGATCTCATGTTTCAGACAGACGTCCAGTACCCACGGGTTCATCGTATCGATCGAGATCGTGAACCCGGTCCCGTCCAGCTCCTTCAGGGCGGCATCGATCCGGCTCGCTTCCTCAGAACCGCTGATCGCCTGTGCATTTGGGGCGGTGCTCCGGGCCCCCACGTCGAGGATATCCGCCCCGGCCTCTATCATCTCTACCGCTTTCGCATGGACCTCGTTTGCCGGGATGTAAGAGTCGTGGTAGAAGGACTCATAGCTGCAGTTGATCACCCCCATCACGCGGGGCGGGGCGTCACCGCCAATCGTGAGCTTGTTTATAATACACGATCGCATGCCCTCTCCTGTGCCGAGCGGAAGGTGTTTTCCATCAGGGTGGCGATGGTCATGGGGCCCACGCCACCCGGTACCGGGGTGATGGCCGAGGCGATCTCTTTCACTGCCTCGAAGTCCACGTCGCCGACCAGTTTCCCCTCAAGCTGGTTGATGCCGACATCGATGACAACCGCGCCGGGCTTCACCATCTCCGCGGTGATGAAATGCGCTTTACCGACCGCAGAGACAAGGATATCCGCCCGCTTCAGTTCTTCGATAATATCCACCGTCTTGCTGTGGCAGATGGTCACTGTGGCATTGGCGTTCAGGAGGAGCGCTGCCATGGGCCGCCCCACGTCGATGCTGCGGCCGGCAATAACTGCCTTCTTCCCTGCGATCGGGATATTGTATTCGGCAAGGAGGGTCATGATCCCCGTTGGGGTGCAGGAGGAGAACTTCGGCCTGCCCGAGAAGAGGAGCCCCATATTCTCGGGATGGTATCCATCCACGTCCTTGTCGGGCCGGATCGCCCCGATCACCCGCTCCGTATCCACCTGCTTTGGCAGCGGGAGCTGGACCAGAATACCGTCGATATCCTCGTCACGGTTCAGCCTGCGTACCTCGTCGACGACCATGCGGGTGGTTGCTTCCGGGGGCAGTTCGATCCCCACTGACGCGATCCCAACCTGCTCGCAGGCCCGGTGCTTCATCCGGACATACATCTGGGACGCAGGGTCGTTCCCCACGATGACCGTTGCGAGCCGGGGCTCCAGCTTTGCGTCCTCGATCATCTCCTTGAGGAGTTCGCGTCGCTTCTCTGCCGTTTTTTTGCCGTCGAGAATGGTGACCATGGGGATTTCCACCCTGTGTTGTAGTGCTTATTCGGGATAGATAGGGAACTTTCCGGCCATGGCTTCAACTTTGGCATGGATGTCCCTGATTGCCGCTTCGTTCTTGACGTCTTTGACCACGGTGGCGATCCAGGTCCCGATCATGCGCATCTCGGCCTCTTTCATGCCCCGTGAAGTAACGGCCGGAGTCCCGATCCGGAGACCGCTCGTGATGAACGGGCTTTTGGTCTCGTTCGGGATCGTGTTTTTGTTGACCGTAATGCCGGCCCTGCCGAGCGCGGTCTCCGCATCGAGACCCGTGATGCCCTGCGCGGTCAGGTCGAGGAGCATAAGGTGGTTGTCGGTACCGCCGGAGACGAGCCGGAGGCCGTTTGCCATCAGGGTCTCGGCGAGTACCTTTGCGTTTTTAATGATCTGCTTATTGTATTCCTTAAACGAGGGCCGGAGGGCTTCCTGGAAACAGACCGCCTTTGCTGAGATCGTGTGCATCAGGGGGCCGCCCTGCATGCCGGGGAAGACTGCCTTATCGATCGCCTGCCCGTACTCTGCATTGCACATGATCGCGCCGCCGCGAGGGCCGCGGAGGGTCTTGTGGGTGGTGGTGGTAGTGAAGTTGACCACGCCGACCGATGTCGGGTGGAGGCCGGTGGCGACAAGACCGGCGATATGGGCGATATCCGCCATGCAATAGGCGCCGGCATCGTCAGCGATCTCCTGGAATGCCGCAAAATCGATGGTCCTCGGGTAGGCCGAGGCACCGCAGACGATGATCTGCGGCTTCTCCTTCTTTGCCATCTCCGCGACAATACCGTAATCGAGCATCTCGGTCTTCGGGTCTACGCCGTACTGGGCCACCTGGTAGAACTTTCCGGTGAAGCTGACCGGCGAACCGTGGGACAGGTGGCCGCCCTGGTTGAGCTTCATGCTCAGGATCTTCTCTCCCAGCTTCATGTACGCAAAATAGACCGCCATGTTCGCCTGGGTGCCCGAGTGGGGCTGGACGTTTGCATATTCCGCGCCGAAGAGCTTCTTCAACCGGTCGCGGGCAAGGTTCTCCGCCTCATCGTGGAACTCACAGCCGCCATAGTATCGCTTGCCCGGGTATCCCTCGGCATATTTATTGGTCATGATGGACCCCATCGCCTCGAGCACGGCGTGGGATACCAGGTTTTCGGATGCGATCAGCTCAAGGCCGTTTGTCTGGCGGAGCCGTTCCTTTTCGATGATATCTGCAATTTCTGGATCCGTTTTGGACAGATACGACATATGGAGAAGGGTTCGCGCTTAAGAGGTAATAGGTTTTCTAGGAGGAGATTTGGAAACAATTAAACCGGGTAATAATACCGTTCCACCTTTCAGATCCTGACGGACTTTCGGGATAGCGAAGAATCCTTGCGGATTCTTCTCGTTCTCAATCTCCTGATGAACCTTTCGGAGCACAAACCTTTTTTCCTAATCAGGCGATCATTACTATTATTATTAATAAGGATCACGCCGCACCACTACTACTAAGGGTTCTGTATGGCGCAGTCTGATGCAAAGATCAAATATCTTGAGCACGAACTCGATCAACAGGAGAAGCTGATTAAGATGATGGAAACTTCAGGAACCGGAGTATCAGAAGATCGGATCGCATCGCTTGAAAAGAAAGTCCGGGAGATGGAAGCGCTGGTCAAGGGACTGACCCAGGAGCTGCTCGACCTCAAGTCGATTGCAATGAAGATGTCCAAGCAGACCGAGGAACGGAGCAGGCAGGAGCTCAAGCGCGGGCCGATTGTACAGGGATCAGCAGCCCCGGCCCAGGCGGGTCCGTCCGCAGCTCCGTCTGTTGTCGCCTCATCCAGCGGCAGCACCGTGATCCGGCCCAAGGGTGCACGGGCACCGGAAGTCCCGGCGGAACCGGCAGAGCCTGCCATGGACCTTATCATGCAGCCCGACGGCACGATGAAACTCGAGCCCCGGCGCGGTGATAAGAACTATATCGTCGCATCCGCAGGATACGGGCGCAACAAGAAGGGGACCTCCGTCAAGGGCAAACAGAGCGACCTGATCTACGCCGCCGAGGAAGACAAGTCAGATTCTGCAAAGAAGTAAGGGGCCCGGTCTTTGCACATCACAGAACTGGAGATCGATAATTTCAAGTCTTTTTCAAAAAAGACAAAAATTCCCTTTCTTGAGGGGTTCACCGTCATCTCCGGACCCAACGGGTCCGGTAAGTCCAACATCATCGATTCCATCCTTTTTGTCCTTGCCCTCTCGAGTTCCCGCAATCTCCGGGCGGAGAAGCTCACCGACCTGATCAACCTGAACTCCGGGAGGAACACCGCAGAGGTCGCGCTTGCGTTCTCCGACGGCACGAAGATCCGGCGCAGGATCAAGCGGACGGGCAACGGGTACTACAGCTACAATTACCTCAACGAGCGGCTCTGCAAGCAGAGCGATATCGTGGACCACCTGGCAAAGCACGGGATCAAGCCCCATGGCTACAATGTGGTGATGCAGGGCGATGTCACCCGCATCATGGAGATGAGCGACTTCGAGCGCAGGAAGATCATCGACGAGATTGCCGGGGTTGCGGAGTTCGATACCAAGAAGGCACAGTCGCTCTCGGAGCTCGACGTGGTCAGGGAGCGGATCGAGCGGGAGGAGCTTCTCCTGCTGGAACTAGGCAAGCGGGCGAACGAGTTGAAACGGGAACGGACGCACGCACTGGAATACCAGAAACTGCAGACTGATCTTACGTTCTACCAGAACTGCCGGGCCGCCGCCCAGCTCCACGAGCGGGAGAAGGAGCTCGCCTCCCTCCTCCGTTCGGCCGAAGACCATAAGATCCAGCTTGGGCGCATCGCCTCCGACCGGAGCCTTGAAGAGAACGAGCTCTCCTACCTCAAGGCTGACCTCAAGGATATCGACGAGCTGATCAACAAGAAGAGCGGCGCCGATTACCTGAAACTGATCGCAGAACTCGAGGAGGCAAAGAGCGGGATCAAGCTCGCAGAACAGACGATCGTGCGGCTCCGGAAGGAGAAGGAAGGCAACCTCGAGACGATCAACCGGGTATACATGGACAGCAAGCGGGCCGAGGCCCGTGTGGCTGAGTGCACCGACCAGATGCGGACGCTCACCATCGACCGGACGAACATTGCGATGGAAGTGGCCGCGGCCCGGACCCAGCTTGCGAAGTTCGAGATCGAGATCAAGCAATACAGCGAGGACACGGAAGGAGCCCGGGACCGGCTCTTCGCACTCATGAAAGAGATCGAGGAGAAAAAGGGACTGCGGTCCGGGATCCTGCACCAGCAGGACATGTTCATCGAGAAGAGCCGGATGCGGACGGGCGAGCTCGAGCGGCTCACCGGCCTCCTCCGGTCGCTGGACGAGGAGTACGGGGCAAAGCGGGCGCAGCTTACTGAGAGCGAGAAGAGCGTCGGGGACCTCACCGCCAGCAAGAAGGAGCTTGACCGGAACCTCTCGGAACTGGAAAGCTCCCTCTTTGCCCAGCGCTCAACTCTTGAGCGCCTGAAGACCGAGATACGGGAGCACGAGCAGGATGCAATAAGGCTCGAAGCGGCGCAGCAGGCCCGGGGCGAGTCGGGCGGCAGGGCACTCGAAGCGGTGCTGGCGCTTGAGGGTGTGCACGGCACTATCGCAGACCTCGGCAAGGCCCCGGCAGAATTCACCGTGGCGCTGAATATCGCGGCGGGAAACCGTCTCCAGTTCGCGGTCTGCGACGACGACCAGATCGCTTCTGACGCAATCCGTTACCTCAAGGAGGAACGGCTCGGCCGCGTGACGTTCCTGCCGTTAAACAAGCTCAAACCCCCGGTCCTCCCTCCCCTGAAAGAGCCCGGTGTCATCGATTACGCAGTGAACCTGCTCGATTATGACCCTAAGTATGATCGTGCCTTTGCGGTCGTGTTCGGCAGCACGGTTGTAGTCGATACCCTTGAGCGCGCCCGGAAGCTGATCGGGAAGTTCCGGATGGTCACACCCGAAGGCGAGATCATTGAGAAGAGCGGGGCGATGACGGGTGGGTCCTCGAAAAAGCAGGGTGGCCCCCGCGGCTTTGGCGCCGCCGTGGACAACGAGATCCTGCGGATCCGGTCCCGGCTTGGCGAACTGCAGGGAGAGGCCTCGACCATCGAGGCCGGTGTCAGGAGGCTGACCGAAGAGGTAGATGCAAAGCGGACCGCCCGGAACGAGATCGAGCAGAAGGTGGCCCGGTTCGGGATGTTCACCGAGGAGTTCTCGCGCAGGTTCGATGCGATCACGGTCGAGAAGCAGACGATCGAAGCTGCTGTCGCCCGCCAGCAGGAAGAGACCCGGAACGGGGCGGCTGAGCTCTCCGCTCTCGAAACGGAACTGGACCGGACAACGGAAGTCATCAACGGGCTGAACGGCCAGATCGGGGAGATCAAGAAGCGCCTCGACGACACGAATATTCCCGCACTCACGGAACAGATCGAGAAGAAGAGAAAGGAGATCGAGGAGTCCGAGCGCCGCCTCCGGAACAAGGACGCGGACATTAACGATGCCCAGCGCGAACGCCAGCACTTCACTGCCCGCCTCGGTGAGCTGGCCGGGGAGCGGGACCGGATGGAGGAGGCCAACCGGCAGATCGACGGGGATATTGCGACGGCAAACGAACAGATCGCTACGAGCAAGGCACAGATCGCCATCCTTGAGGATCGCCAGAAGGAGTTCTCGGGCGAACTTGACGAGCTCCGGACCAAGCGGGCCGGGGTCACCCAGCACCTCCAGGATTCGGAACTGAAACTAATGAAGTTCGATGCCGAGACAGAGCGGATCACGATCCAGATGGTCGCGATCGAGGAGCGGGCCCGGACCCTCGGGATCGAGATCGACATGCTGAAGCACCAGGTCGGCGAGATGGACACCCAGCTCACCCTCTCCGAGATTGAAGGGAAGATCGCGGAGGCCGACGGGGCGCTGCGGAAGATCGGGGCCGTGAACATGCTCGCGATCGAGGAGTACGACAAGGTCCAGCGGCAGGTGACCGAGCGGACGGAGCGCAAGGAGACGCTCTCGACCGAGCGGGCGAGCTTAATCGACCGGATCGAACAGTTCGAGCAGATGAAGTACGAGGCGTTCGCTACTGCGTTCAGGGCGATCGATACAAACTTCCGGAAGATCTTTGCCCGGCTCACGAGCGGCAGCGGCCACCTGGTGCTGGAGAACGACGAGGATCCGTTCGCCGGCGGTATGACGTTTGCCGTGCAGCCCCGGGACAAGAAAGTACACCTGCTCAACTCCCTATCCGGCGGCGAAAAGTCCCTTACTACGCTCGCCTTCATCTTCTCGATCCAGCATTACATCCCGGCCCCGTTCTATGCCTTTGACGAAGTGGACATGTCGCTCGACGGGGCGAATGTCGAACGGATCGCCTCGATGGTTACGGAACTTGCCCCGGACTCGCAGTTCGTGATAGTCTCCCTCCGGAAACCGATGATCGACGCAGCACAGCGGATCATGGGTGTGACGATCCGGCCGGACAAGAGCACCCTTGTTACCGGGGTAAAAGTTAATGGCTGAACAGGACAGGACCGGTAAACAAAAGGGCAGGGGAAAACGGGTGGCACCGTCCCCCGGCTCCCTTCAGGAGGCGCCCGGAATGCAGGACGAGTCCCCGGTACTTACAGATGCGGGTTCCCCGACGGTGCCGGCAGATGCCCCGATTAATCCCAAAGTTCCGCTGGCACTCGTGGCAGACGGTATTATAGCAGGCAGTCCTGTTTCTGATACTCCCGATCCCGCCCCGGTTACCGGCGATAGGGGACAGCCCCTGACTCCTTCCGTAGTTTCCGGGGCACATAGCCGGCCACAGGAGCTGGCGGATTCTCCGGCAACCCCTACTCCGTCAGGTATCGTAGAGGACCCGGTCGAGATCCTGGTGGGCCTTGCCGAGCGTGGCGAGATCGATCCCTGGAACATCGACATCATCGAGGTGACCGACCGGTTCCTCTCCGAACTCGAGCGGCGCAGGGAACTTAATCTCCAGCTCTCGGGCAGGACCCTCTTCTATGCAGCGACCCTCCTCCGGATGAAGTCCGAGCAGCTCGACCAGTCCATCGAAGAGGATGAGGCCGTGGAAAACGGGGACGAAGGGTTCGGCGAGGACTTCGATCTTGCGCTCGATTCCGATGTCGCCTACGAGGGCAGGCTAGGCCCGATCGAGCGTCTCGAACACGAGATCCAGCGCCGGCTGGACCGTAAGATCCAGCGCAAGAGCCCGATCACACTCTTCGAGCTGATCACCGAGCTCAAGAACATCGAGAAGGAGGAGCGGAGGCGCAGGCGTATGGCATCCGACCCGACGGAGACCTACCTGATCGATGCGGACGAAGTCGTGAGCATCGCGCACGAGGAAGGATTCCAGGAGTCGTCGATGACCCGGCTCGCGGAGTACCTTGAAGGGCTGGAGATCGACGAGGAGATGACCCTACGGGAGTTATGCACGAAGATGGAGTGGGGTGTTCCCGAGGTCTACATCCCGCTCCTGTTCCTTGCGCTGGACGGGCGGTGTTCCCTGCGGCAGGAGGAGTTCTTCGGGGATATCTGGGTGCAGATCCGGCGGGCGGATATTGAGGGAATTACGCTGGACACGGCGGCAGAATAAATTACCGGACTTTGAAATCATAGATTATCAGGTGCTTTTTATTAAATTGCGATGAATGACGCCGCTTCCAACGGAGCGCCCCGCGGCGGATTAATGACTAACAATGTGATTTCTTTTTTGCCCCGCTGTGCCTCGGAGAGGCCCTGAAGCAGGGAATCCTCGTAAATCGATTTTTGTTACACACAATATATAATGCCATTATATTGTTCTTTCTTCACTAGGTATATCGGATTTAATATTACGGGGCCTTTAGTTCCCTCCGTGGTATCCTTCCCGATCTGGATATCAAAACAATCCCCGCGACCACGACAGGGAAATCGCTGAGAAGGATGCGGAGTGACCGGTATCCTCGTCGATACCTACGCGTGGATCGAGATCCTCCGGGACAGTCCGTGGGGACGGCAGGCACTGGAATGCATCGAAGGGAATCCGTTGCTGGCAGTATCCGTCCTGACGCTGTATGAACTCCAGTACCGGCTGGGGGATTTATAGGAGGAAGATAAGACCGCCTCCCTCCTCGCAACGATCCTGTCCTACGCCGAGACGATCCCGGTCGATACGCCGATCGCGGTTGCTGCGGGCTCGATCAAATCCCTGCAGAAAACGAAGGACTCCCGAATGGGAGCCGTTGACTGCATGATCCTTGCCACTGCCAGGTTTCGCGGCTTTAGGATTATGAGCGGGGACAAGCACTTTGCAGGGCCCAGGGAGAGTCTCGACATTTCCGGCGCCTGACCGATCACAAATTTTCCAGCCGGCCGTGTAATTCCCCGGACCTCAGGAGAACGTGTGTACTGGACCTCGGATATCGATGCCAATTATCAATTGGGATTTACCCCGACATGCAGTCGCTCATCCACCCGGTGACCTGGAACGTCGGCGGCCCGTCCCCGTTCCGCATATCGTTGTCCATACGCCACTCGAAGAGACCGGCGAGGTTATGCTCCTTCACGTAGGCACATTTGGCGGCAACCGATGCCTCGGTATCCGGTCCCCCGCCATCCGTATACCCGTCCTCGCTCTCCAGGCCGCCGACCATCTTATCGTAGGGGAAACCGGCCAGGTAATACGAGTCTGCATAGGATGTGAGATCATAGGTGTCCCCGGAGCCGTACGACATGATATTGAGCTGGTCCACGCTGTCTTTCAGGCCCGCAACAGTCTCCGCCGACTCGACCCCGGGCCAGACTGTATGGGTCAGCAGGTAGGGTCGGCCGTGCGGGTTATTCCCCGCCGCGGCGAACGTAGCGTGGCACTTCGAGAGAAGTGCTGTCAGCTGGGGGGCATCCTCGTTGATCTGGTGGCTCTCCCAGTCCATGTCGTAGCCGTCAAGACTGTACTTCTTCATGTAGGCCACGACGCTGTCGGCAAATTTCTGCGGGTTCTGTGCTGCCTGGAGGTACTCGTTGTCCATGTCCCCGCCGAAGTTTGACGATATGAGGATCTCGGCATCCGGGTTGCCCTGCCGGGCCAGTGCGACAACGTTCCGGATCTTTCCAGCGTTCTCTTCGCGTGCCGTGCTGTCCTCCGGCGAGCTGCCCACCGGAAGATCGGTCAGTACGCCATCATGCACCGTAGCAAAAGCGATGTACACGCGGTTGACCTTCTTCCACGGGATCGCGTCCCTGTCCGCCATCGCGGCATCGTAGGCATTGTCGAGGAGGAAAAAGTAGGCGGCGATCACCTTCCCGTTCGCAGGGGTCGTGCCTTCCGGAAAGCCGGCTGGAGTGACGGTAACGACATTTTCGCTCCCGGTTCCTGTGCTCACGGCGCTTCCGCTCCGGGGCTGGCTACCGGGAGTGCCAGAACTTCCCCCGGAGAAGAGGTTCCGGATCATGGTAATAATACCCTGCAGGAGATCTGCCGCTGGGGCCCCCGGGGTTATAAGGGCTGTGACCGTCGTCGCAGGAACCGGTTGCAGCACGGCCCGGACCTCCGCTTCCTGGCCCGGTGATACATAGACGGTTGTCGTGTATGGCTGGTAACTGTCAAGATAGATGGAAACCGTGTGGGAACTGTCACCGGGAACATTGAAAAATTCCGTATATCCCGTGCTGTCGATCGCTTGGCAGTTCCCCGAATTATCGGCACTGTCGAGACATGCGCCGCCACCGGGAGGTGCTGCATCCACCCGGATGCTGCCGTCCTGTCCTTCCGCTGCCGCAAGAGTTGCGAGAGAAAGGCATCCGATCAGGAAGATCACGATGATTACGTGAAAACAGGCAGTACGGCGGATTCGTTCCCGGTGCATACTCTCCATTCGTTGCGGTGGATATTGCTCTTTTGCCTGTTTCACGAAATGGTTCTGAAATTACTCAAAAATCCTGCAATCTCATCCTGTTGAATTATCGGTACGGATTGTCAGAAAAAGCCGTTAATTATTAATGTTTTGATACACGGCCGGTGGCATAGGAGCCTGGCATGGCGATGATACGGGCAGCAATGCATGAGGAGGAAACTACGTCCCTACTGATTCCTGGCGCCTCCTGTTTTAAGTAAATAATATCCCGCACAAAGCGCAAGGAGGATTGCAGCCGTCCCGAACATATTCAACGGGTTCGCGTTGCCGGTATCCAACAGAATTATTCCCCGTGCAACAGCGATAATCGCAATGATCATCACAACCTCGACATGGATCACTTTTTCATTTACATATGCCGATGTCACTGCCAGGAGTTCCACCCCGATCAGGACGAGAAGGAAATACCCGAAAATGCTCAAAAGCTCTCCCTGTTCGAGAAGAAGCGGGGAATTAACAAAAAGAGCTACAAATACGATGTAAATCAGCTCGCCGATCGAGAAGGTGACAATGAGCGCGAAGAGGACGATGAGGACAAGATAAACGATTTTTTCATATTTTTTCAGGATATCGTTTGAATCCATAGTAGCAGGTAATTAAACAACTGATATATATGTTCTGAAAAAATATTCTGAAAAAACCCCCGCGCATTCAATGTTTACCTGGATCTTCGCAACGGATGGATCATAACGATTGAGATACAATGGCGGGATCGTAAAGATCCAGGCCCCGCTTATCCCTTCAACGGTACCCACGGTGCCAGTACCGACCATGCACACACCGCTTCCGATCGTGGTAATCCTGGGAGCGCTCACCGGTACCGGTATCATCTTTTTCATAGCAGGAAACCGGAAGAAAACGGTAACCTGCCACCGTTTTTGGGGCTTCCTGATCCGTGTATGTCGCAGCACGGTTCAGCTGCATTTTCGTGACCCCGTGATTCAGGTTCCGACACAGAATATCTGATAACGTAACGCAGATGCTATGGCTTTATGTGACCGTACCGTAAATAGCCAGATATGTACCGGACACTCCAGAACCGTCTCTTTTTATCACTCGGAATATTCCTGGTCATATTCGCTTTCGGTATTCCCCCGGCAGCAGCGGCAGCAAACGCAAATATCCAGCTCTATATCGAGCCCTCCAATGCTGTCGCCACCGCGTGTGTTGACAACCACTGTCAGATCACGTCCATGTTCCCGGAAGGCGAAGGCGCCTCGTTCACGGGGCTCGATAGTAACAGCTACCATACGGTGACGGTCACGCTTGACGGTTATCAGATGTACTCCCAGACAATCTACCTGACCACGGGTACCCAGGTTGTCGACGCAGTCCTGCAACCGGTCCCGACACCGACCCCGGTTGCTCCCGGCAACCTCGAGATTGAGGAAAACCCGAAGGGTGGCACCGCATGTATTGATGGCACCCAGTGCCAGAATCTCCCGTTCGACCAGAACGCTGGCGGAGTCTTCGATTTCTATTCGCTCGCCGGCAACACGTACCATACGCTCACGATCAGCCTGAACGGGTACCAGTCCTACTCGGAATCAATCTTTGTGGACACAGGCGGCAACGATGAAGAGGCGGTCACGCTCGTACCGGCGGCCCCGACCCAGAACCTGCCATCCACCGGCCAGCTGACCGTTCATTCCATCCCCCCGGGAGCAGGTGTATATCTTGACAACGGGTACAGGGGCGTAACGCCGATGGTCCTCACGAATATTCCCGCAGGGAGCCACACCGTCATGTTCCAGATGAACGGGTACCAGGAACTTTCTGCCGAAGTGACCGTGGTTGCCGGAGGAAGCGTTGATGTGCCCGGGACACTCACGGCATCAGGCCCTGACCTACGCCAACCCCGCAGCCAACCCCGACCCCGAAGGCCGGGCTCGGCCTGATGCCGGCGCTCGGAGCACTCATCCTGTGCGGAGCGATCTTCCTGTTCCGGAAGAACGGGAATTAACTTTTTTTCAAGGGACAACTTCATACGGGACGATGGCAAAGACGCGTCTCAAGGATAACCGGGACAATAAAAAGTGTTTTTGCCAGGGGTTTAGTCTCTCTGGCGGCTGATCGTTATATCCTGCAGGAGTGTTGCATCGCGGTTTATCCCGGGCATGAGAGAATTTCGAATATTTTATCTGCCGGAACACAACATTACGAAATGTTCACGGAGGTGGACTGGGTATGTGGTTCAATAAAGACGAGAAAGGGCAGGCATCCTGTATGAAATGTGACATGATCAAGATGGCCATCGGCATCATTGTTGTGATCATCCTTCTCATTATCGCGCTCTTTGCACACCGTAATCTCGTTACCGGGATTACTGCCTTAATCGCCGGCATAATTATTGGTTCATTTCTGGGCGAGAAATGTGCAATGAAGACGTGCAAACAATAATTTTATCCTTTTTGTCATGGTGCCCGTTGATCTCCCGGTTCATGCAAGTACGGGCACACTGTCGGTCCACTTCCCGACCCTGGTGCTGATTGCATCATCATTATAGGATGCAAGTGTCACGCGATCGCGTGCTATACTAAGGAAGAACAATTCATCGTTCGAATCATGGCACTTCAGTACGACGGAGAAGAGGTCGGCAGAAAGGAAGTGCCGGACTTTGCCGCCGTGCGATGTGATGTTGGCCATGTTTGAGATGACTGCTGAGACCCCGGTGTCATACCCTTCCACAGAATTGTACATCTCCGACCCGAACCCGATCCGTTTCCCGTTCGCGTCCGTATACACAAATTTCGCAGTATACATCTCCCGGACTTTCTCGAGCGGATGGTGGAACTTACGGGCACTCCGGTATGAGGTGCATTCAAGGGGATTTTTCAGGAGGAGATCCTGGATTACGGCGTCAAATGCCGTGATGTCCGGGAACGGCTTCTTCAGCCGGTGGACTGCACTCTTGGTACCGGCTCTCTGGTTGAAATGTGCCATATCTTCTCTCCCCCACCTGCCAGGTATCCGTAACGGTCCGGGTTTCTGCACCTGTCCCGGTCCTGCAGCATGGGCTGTCGGGATCGCAGGACGATTTCCCTCTTCAAGCGTATGAGGGGGGCCGATAAATCCTTGATTGTCATTGGCCCGGGAGACTGTGAAGGGTCGCACGGTGTACATACAGTGTGGCCGCTGCCCGCCGGGATAGTGCCGGTTGGTGCCGGCCTTCCGGGAGTTAACGTCATAAAATGACAGGGCATCAGGAAATTGTTTGACGGGTCTGATGCGTTGATATGGGCTTCCTGTATCAATGTACACCGCTCGACCCCTTTCAGGCATCCTTCCGATCTGGCCGGTTTTTTTTAGAAAACCGGAAATAATTGTGACGTGAATTTTTTGGTTATCCCGATATAAACGCGGATATTTTCATGTAGGGGTCATATGGTGTACTTACATATACAGACCGAACCCTGCCGCACCCTCCGCCCGGTCTGTGCCCCGGTCCGGAAAACCATGCGCGATTGCGCGGACCAGGGCCGCATATGAGCGATCCTTCCGGCCCCGGCACCCTGTTTCCGGTGGTTTCCGGAGCATGCGCGATTGCGGCAAGTGTCCGGGCGGGATCGGCCCGGTGTACGCTCGACCGCCGTGAATCGTTCGTTCCGCGTTTCGCGCTTGCACAAACAAAAGGTACGAACCCGCACATGCTTTCTGCGATTGCCCGGTTCGCGCAGGTACCGGATGACGGGCCGGGAATCGGTAATTTTTGGAACCATTCCGGTTTTGGAATCCGTTTCCAGATTATCCGGAATCCGGATATTTTGTCTGCAATAGTTCCGGTCCAAATATACGGGAGTGGAGCATGGATCATCTTTAAATGGTTGACTGTGTTATATGTAGATCCACAAAATCTGATGACGAACCGACGAAACCGCCTCTCGGGGATGGTGTCGGTTCCGAGGGAAAAACAATGCAGGCAACAAGGTATAAATAACCCTGAATCCTATATTGTAAGCCCGTGAATGCGTCAAACAATACGACGAAGATTCACAATCAGGTTCCCTTGATGAAGGGCCAGGCACGCAAGTTTTACCTGCCTTGGTTCCGACGGGAAATGATGCATGTAACAAGGTATAAATATCCTTGAAACATACAGTAATAGCCCGTGTTCAATCAGGCAACACGACGAAACAATGAGCGAAATCTCAATCATGAAGATTTCTTTGATGGAGATCCAACGAGATCTGGCTTGACCAGAGTTGGTTCTGACGTTGATACTGGCAATGCGGAAATTTGTTTAGTAACCGCTAATTCCTTAGAACAAGTTCAGATACGTGTGCGTACGAAGTGTACAATTAATTCTGGTTGATCCTGCCAGAGGCCACTGCTATCGGAGTTCGATTAAGCCATGCGAGTCGAGAGGTGCAAGACCTCGGCATACTGCTCAGTAACACGTGGACAATCTAACCTACGGAGGGGG
>Ga0074046_10000115_pt1 | contig 66771 bp, 74 predicted proteins | sample BogForMeECP23OM3_FD_94441 | JGI IMG/M metagenome (GOLD analysis project Ga0074046, IMG submission 94441) | Bog forest soil microbial communities from Calvert Island, British Columbia, Canada - Bog Forest MetaG ECP23OM3 | ecosystem: Environmental > Terrestrial > Soil > Wetlands ... | reverse complement strand
CCCTCCTCCCTGACAGATAGCAGAACGCTCGTCACAAAGGTCACGTCAAATGGCACGTTCGAAAGGACAGTGTTCTTCTCGTTAGGAATCATCATTGAACGCGATTGGGGTTAAGAAGTAATCCGGGATCCTTCTCCTGCTGTCCGTATTTTCTCCTTGTTCCTGATGAGTGCCAGCACACGATTTTTCATACCTATCTCACCCATACTGTTCAGGAACAAGGGGTGAATCAGATCATAGAGGAATAGATCAGATCTGATAGCTACTTCAAATGCTATTAGGTTACGATCATGATCGCTTAAGTTGAATAACGAGTGCCACCGAATTAGTGGAGGTGTGGCCTATGAGTGCACAAAGACAAGCCAAAGTCGACAGACGCAAAGGCAACCGAAGACGAAAGAAAACTCGGTCTTTGGAAGAAGAAGAGGAAAAGCAGCGTGAAGAAAGAGGATAAAGAGTAAAGAATACAGAGTCGAATGAATCGCACCCGAAACTATGACCTATGTGACTGAATAGGCTCCCTCTTGGCATTCCGTTTTCGCTCCCTTTCGCCCATGCGTGTGCGCTTTTCTCTTCGTGCGTGTCTTCTTCGTGTGCGCTTTCTTCTTTGCCGACCACTACGTCTGGGCAATTGTCTTCCTCTGATGTTTTTCATAGATGCGGAGGTTTAAGCGCAATGGTCTTTAAGCAGTCCACGAAAGTTTTTCATCTAGTTCTTGATGGCTTTTTGAGCCGGTTCGTGTAGATAGATACCCGCACGTTCCAAGGCTCCCCTAACAGAAAAAGTAAGAAACTCGTCGTTCAAGAAAATCCATTTTTCATTATCAGGATTCAAGACCGTCATAATCAACCGGGTCAACCAGTAGCAAAAGCCACTCTTCAGAGTTACTTTTCGAACATGTTGCGAGGGCTGGTCTGAAATAACTTCTTACGAAGACCTCCTACGTTCCCTCGACGTATATGCCCAAATGATCCAGAACAACCAAAACTTAGCAATTTCAGAAACACTGTAAACGAAATGGTGAAGCCAGAAACCACAACGATCACACGGCCCTGACGTACTCCTATTTTAGTAACGCAAACTCAGGTCAGTTTGCTTCCGTACATTGAGCAAAAACTCGCATTTTTGCTGAAAGATTGGTTCATTGCATTTTGGACAGTGAGGCAACTTCACGTCACATTCTATAGCCGTCCTTATCATTCCCAGTTGACTGTAGGTAAATTCTTCGTTAGACTTGACTCACGGAGCTTCGAAAACGGCTCAAAACGAGGCAAACGATGTCAATAACTGGCTGTTAAACCCATGATATGGTGGGGCCGGTGGGATATGTACCCACTAATATCGTGGGTACAATCCAAATCGCCATCACCTAGACCCCGCCTGGCCCGACCTCAGTTCAATTTCCGTTGCTCGCACCACTAGCCCCACACACACCAAAACTCGTCCATTAGGACAAGGGGCCTCTTTCTTTGGCACGAGAAGACCACGAGTCAGAAGTCTTCGTGACCCAGCCATGGATATATCAGAGCGACCGCGTCACCATCATGCAGCTCAGCGTTCAACCCGCCTACGAATTGGTACGAGCGTCCGTTGATTAAGATCCGAGCATACGGCCTAACATCGCCGCTCTCTGTAAAGATAATGTCATCGATACGGTAAGAGTCTACGATTTCCTTCAACACATCCTTCAATCTCTTCTGTGAGGAGACGAACTCTACGCGCCCGGTCCCCGTACGCTGCCTGGGAATGCCCATGAACTTCACGGTCAACCTTACCATGCTAAAGAGAATCTCCTAGTTCTATTCGAATATGAAGTGAAATACGTGAATTCTCATTGGCTTCACGAAGCATGTGGATTTGAAGATAAATATGGAAATCGTATACACTGCAAATACAAAGCGTTTAACTCGGCGCGTTCGGGAAACATATAATCATGACTCTTGGTGGATATGCCAACCGGATCGCAAGAGTTAACCTAACCCAAAACAAAGTCGATTATGAGCCGCCAAATGAAGAAGACCTGAAAAAGTACATAGGCGGCCGCGGGCTCGGAGTGAAATATGTTTTAGACAACGGGCCAAAAGTGGAACCATTCTCTGAAGACAACATACTCTGCTTCATGACTGGACCTTTGGTGGGCAGCGAGGTTACGATGAGTGGCCGTATGGCCGTTGTCACGAAATCACCGCTAACAGGAACAGTGACGGATTCTCATCACGGGGGTTGGTCAGGTGCTCGGCTTCGATGGGCAGGCTTCGACGGAATAGTCTTCAAGGGCAGGGCGAAGAAACCCACCTACGCCTACATTGAAGACGGAAAAGTCACATTGAAAGATGCATCCCACCTCTGGGGTAAGAACGTTCACGACACAGTCAAGGCTGTTCGGACGGAACACGGCGAACACGACACAAGTGTGGTCACCATAGGACACGCCGGAGAGAAACTGGTCAGGTTTGCTGCAATCATCAATGAGAACGATCGAGCCTCTGGAAGAGGTGGCACGGGCGCAGTCATGGGATGGAAGAATCTGAAGTGCCTCGTAATCAAAGGCAACATCAAAAACAAACCTACACCCGCGCACCCAGACGAATTCAAAAAGGCCGCGGCTGTCGCGAGCACCGCCATCGTACAGGGAGCTGTGACGTCCCCCAGGAAGGGAGGTCTATCTGTTTACGGAACGGATGTACTCATGAACCTCGTCAATGAAATCGGCGCTCTCCCAACCAAGAATGCTCAATTGACGCAGTTCGACCAAGCAGACAAGCTAAGTGGAGAGACCATAAAGGAGACAATATTGGTCAGCGACCCGACCTGCCACGCCTGCCCTGTTGCATGCAAGAAAGAAGTAGAAGTGAAGGAAGGCAAGTACAAAGTCCGTATGGAAAGCACCGAATACGAATCAATGTGGTCGCTCGGAGCCAACTGCGGATGCAACAACAAAGAGGCCGTCGCAAAGATGGTCTACCTGACCAATGATTATGGAATGGATGCAATCGAAACCGGCAACTGTCTCTCAGTCACAATGGAAGCGAGCGAACGCGGACTCATTCACGAGAAGATTCAGTGGGGCGACGCGGACGTAATGATTGATCTCATTCACAAAATAGGGAAGAGAGAGGGTCTCGGTAATACTCTCGCGGAGGGCTGTTGGAGAGCCGCCAAAACATTTGGGGACGAAGGAATGGCCAACCAATCAAAAGGCCAAAGCATAGCTGCCTACGACCCGCGAGGCATGCAAGGAATGGGAATAGGATACGCCACATCCAATCGAGGCGCATGCCACCTCAGAGGATACACACCTGCAAGTGAAGTTCTCGGCGTACCCGGAAAAACCGACCCGCTCGGATGGGAAGGAAAAGCCAAACTCCTAACGATCTTCCAAGACCTACACGCCATCTCGGATTCATTCGACATCTGCAAGTTCAACGCGTTCTCTGAGGGAATCAACGAATACGTCGCACAATACGACGCCATGACTGGTCTACAATTGGACGCGGACGGTCTGATGAAGGCTGGTGAAAGAATCTACAACCTAGAACGCTACTACAACAACTTATGCGGATTCACAGGCAAAGACGACTCGCTCCCGGAAAAATTCCTGAAACGACCCGGCTCTGGGCCAGCTACGGGTCACGTGTGCGAACTCGATAAGATGAAGAAGGAATACTACGGAGCTCGCGGCTGGGTTGACGGAGTGGTCCCCCAGCAGAAACTAAGAGAACTAGGAATAATCACCTAACTCGCATCCGCAACTACTCACGGCTCGGGATGTCAAGAAGCCCAAGAGAAAGCTCCCATGAAAACAGAATGATTCAGCAGCAGATTCGGCTAGTTTGCGCGCTACCATGTAGTAGCAATGACCTTGCAATTGTTTCACCTGTAGACCTTGTGCGAAGAAAACTCCTAGTTCTTGCAGCTTAGAATATCGATCGGTCCGTCGTCGTTCGTCGTAAAAAGTGTGTGTGTGCGCACCACTAGCCCCACACACAGTTTTCAAACGAACGGCGGTCCGATTTTGGACGGCCACACCAACGATACCACACACTAAGCGCGACTTCTATGTTGTTAGGCCACTCTGCTTCTGGAGTCTCTCTACCAGTTCCCGGTGTCGGGCGTCGGTCCTTGCCTTGGCGAAGACGGGCGAGTACATCACCGTTGAGGCGGTTATTGCATGGGCTTCGAGGGCCCTGTTCACGTACTCAAAGTAGGAGTCGAGGTCTCCGAGGGCATAGTAGACGAAACCGACCCAGTTGAAGCCTATCGGACCCATCTTGGCATCCTCGATCTTCCTGACTGCGAGCAATGCTCTTTCCCTGTCGCCCTCCATGGCCGCGATGAATCCTCCCATCCAAGTGACTCGAGGATTGGTGGGATCGAGCTTCTCCAACTTCGCAAGCAGCTCCTTAACCTTCTCGACATCCCCTTTGGCTAGGTAATACTCCGCCATACCCCTGTACGCGAACGCCGGGGCCAGCTGTTCGGTCTTCTTCCAGAACTCCAGCGCCTCCTGCTCCCTCCCCGTATAGAAGTATGCCACCCCGACCCGGAAGATGAAGTCGGGTCTGATGGGGTCCAAGCGGTAAGCTGCCTCTATCTGCCTCACCATCTCCTCTGGCTCTCCCTTTACTGCCGCCAGCTCGGACAGCATCCAGTGGGGGTCTGGGAGGATCGGTTTAAGTTCCAGCGCCTTTCTCGCCTCCGCTTCCGAACCCACGACGTCGTCCTCGTTGAAGAACATCACCGCGAGCGACGAGTGGGCCTCCGGAAGGTTCGGGTCGAGGTTGAGGGCGCGCTCCAGCAGTCGCCTCACAGTCGTGACTAAAATGTCATAGGGCTCAATTCCTTTGTCAGCAAGGAATTGGTGACATTCTGCCTCGCCCACGTACGCTCTCGCGAATCCATGATCCAGCTCGATGGCCTTCTCGAAGAGAGTTATGGCCTGCTTAAGTGAAGCCTCGGTCCCCTCCCTCAACAGTTCCCTGCCTCGCAGGAAGCAGGTGTACGCCTCCGTATTCTCAGTAGCCTTCTTCGTGATCACGCGCTTCTCCGAGTCCACGAGCCGAATCTTGAGTTCCACGGCCACCTTCTCGGCAATCTCCGACTGAATCGCGAAGACGTCCTCCAGCTGCCGGTCATAATTCTGGGCCCACAGGTGACCTTCCGTTGATGTGTCGATGAGCTGCGCCGTTATCCTCACTTTGTTGCCTGCCTTTCTGACGCTGCCTTCAATCAGGGTGCCGGCGTTCAGCTCCTTCCCCACTTCCGAGGCACTCTTCTGTGATCCCTTGTATTTCATGACGGACGTTCTTGCGATGACTGTCAGCTGTCTCACCGCCGAGAGCGATGTGATCAGCTCCTCCGTCATTCCGTCCGCGAAGTATCCATCTTCAGGGTTGGAACTCAGGTTTGCGAAAGGCAGAACTGCAATCCGCCTCTTATCTAAGCCCGCTCCCGTAGCCTCTTGCCTCTTGTCTCTCGTCGCCTGTCTCTCGGGGGCTAATCCTTCTAAGGGAAACTCTTTCTCGACGGTTTGGATCCCATGCATTCACTTGATTCGTAGATACTTCCGCGTTCCACCTTCAGATTCCTTCTCAAACATCTCAACGTTGCCGTCGAAAAGGTCAACGATGGCCTGAACGTCCTCGGCTGAATGCATGTAGGGGTTTAGAACGGCTAGGTTTGTGATACCCTTCGACCGCAGTCGTTCAAGTAGTTCCGTGAGCCATTTTCGTGTCTGCAACGCCTTATGGCGAAGCAGAATGTCCGAGAGGATGTCTATGACCAAACGTTTCGGTTGAGTTGAAGTGAATACTTCACCGATCTGCAGGTTCACGTCCGTCAGGTTCTCAATACCCTTCCCTGGGATAATGTTTCTTGCTGGTGAGACGGGTTTGTCGCTGCAAACCAGCGACCTAACATTCTCACTTGTTTGGGTTCAAGTTAATCTGGTCAAGGGTGGATGTGTCGAGAAGTCGAAGCACAATAGGGTCATTGAGAATCTTTGGTTCTTCATCGATGAGCTGGTGGACAGAACGCAATGTTGCAGCACGGAACGCGGTATTGCTGGGGTGACGGTCCGTCACACAATTCCACCTAAGAACACCCTGGAAATACTTGCACGTATTAGCTTGTGCGAAGCTGAATCGCTCACCAGTTTAGATCATCAAGGGTTTGAGTTGAGAGAGAAGGTCTGAATCTCTGAACCTGTTTGCCCTCGCCCAGAATGATGAAAAGCTTTCTCGGAAATCCTGCGAGTTGATGCCACAGCAGGCATCGGAAACCGTAACCCCAGACTGGGGCCCTGAAGCTTTCGTAGACAGGCATTGCATCGCAAGTAGTCGCCTGTTGAGGGCCCTCAGAATCTGTTGATTTAGGCTCCTTCCCGTCCCATTATTGTTGACGAGCAAGGCATCAGATTAATGTCTTTTAGCCCAGCATCGAGTCGGGTTTAGCTCACTAACACCCAAAGCCTCCACTGAAACATCAGTTCAAAAGAATTTCCGACCAAGAAACTGTTCGGTATCCCCGGTGACCACATAATCAAATTTCCCGCGTCGGACACTTGAGCACATCCGCACCGAGGATCTATGGTGGGGCCGGTGTACATTGGACTATAAGTACAGATCATCAAGCGAATGTTAATTCTTTGCACGTTGGTAGCAGAGCAACCATTCCTAGGCTGAAGATTTGGGTCCTGACGAGCTTAGCCAATAGCGGTAGATCAGATTCAATTACATACCTATATGATGAGATAACTGGCTGAAGACGCATTCTTCAAAGTTGAAGAAAGCAATAACCAATTTCCCAATGTGCTTTCCTCCAACTATTCATCTATCTTCAATTGAGGATTCCAGCCCACTTCCCAAAGATGACCGTCCGGGTCCTGGAAGTACCCAGCATAACCGCCCCAAAACGTGTCTTGAGCAGGTTTGACAACATGGCCTCCTGCCTTTTCTGCCTGCTTCATTACTTCGTCAACCTCTTTCTTGCTGCTCACAAAGTGGCCGATGCTGAATTCAGTTGTACTGTGCGAGCCCAGTGGAATATTGGCGTCCCAGGCAATTTCCTTTCTGGGATACAGCGCGAGTATCAATCCACCCTTCATGTTGAAGAAAACGACGGCTCCATGTTCAAACTCCTTCCCGACGATACCCTGGGTCTGCAAGCCCAACCCTTCATTATAGAACTTCAATGATGCTTCTAGGTCGTCTACTCCTATCGTAAGGACGCTAATTCGAGGTTTCATGCACTCAGTCACCACAAAATTTGTTTCTCACATAACAATTGGACCTTGAAGCATTTATCAATTGAAGCGTCTTACAATCCATCGAGAGCAGAGGAACTAGAGCATCTCCTCCAGCTTTTCTTTAGGTTTCGAATCGTCTCCACAAAAGTTGTGGCCGGTGGGATTTGAACCCACGATTCGTGGGATTAATGACGATTTTTGGGAGAGAGCCCGAAGGGATTCGAACCCTTCGAAGTGAACCGCAATCATTGGGGTGTCCAACCGTTCTGGCACGTTTCGTTGCAGCATTATCGTTAGAGTTAATCTTTCTTCGTCGCCTTTGGGGTGTCGAGTTCTTCTGTCTGCAGTTCCTTGAAACGTGTTTCCACGAATTGAGATAACCTTTCCTGACCGTATTCGCTTTCGTGTTTCTGCTTGTCGAGGTGTTCTTTGATAAGGCGTAGTAGTTCGTTCGTGTTTAATGGTTTAATCAGGTAGGCGTCTACTCCTTTGTTGATGGCTGCGATTGCGTTTTGTAGTGCTGGGTAGCCAGTGAGTATGATCTTGACCATTTTCGGTGTTGTTTCCTTTAGGGCGGTTAAGAGTTCGGTGCCTTCCATGTCTGGGAGGCGGATATCAATTAGGGCGAGATTGTAGAAGTTTGCCTCAGTCTTCTCGATGGCCTGTTTTCCGTTCTCTGCGGTGTCCACTACGTAGCCTGCGTGCTCTAAGGTCATTGAAACCGTTCTCCTAATGCTTTCCTCGTCATCGATTACTAGGATTCTGGCTGGTTCGTTCATTTCTGCTTCACCTCCACAGGTCTGATGGGAAGTTGTATTGTGAGGGTTGTGCCCCGTCCAACTTCGCTTTTCACTGAAATGCTTCCTCCGTGAGCGTCAATAATGCGCTTGCAGATCGCCAACCCTAAACCCATTCCCTTCGCCTTGGTCGTTTGGAGGGGCTTCCAGAGACTCTCCATCGCCTTGTCCGGTATACCCGACCCAGTATCTGTCAAGGCGATTTCGACATTACCGTCAGATTTCTTGCTGCTTACGGTGAGGGTACCGCCTTGTGGCATGGCGTCGATTGCGTTCTCGATAAGGTTGATGAACACCCGCTTCATCATGTCTGGGTCGACTCTGAGTGTTGGTTGGTCTTCCGACAAATCCTGTACCCTAACATTCTGTGGAACCCTGACAGCTCCTATTGCGTCTCTCGTAATCGACTTCGGCGTTGCCTCTGCTAGTTTCAATTGGATTTCCGCCGAGTAGTCCGAGAGGTCTTTGATGATAGCATCTGAATAATGGATGCTCTTCTCGATTAGTTGCAGCATCTCCTTTCTCTCTTCCGTCGTCAATGACTCTTGCTTCAAGAGATGTAGGGCTCCGGCGATCCCTTGCAACGGGTTGCGCAAGTCGTGGCCAACCATCGCGGCAGTTTCTCCAATCGCGGCGAGCCGCTGTGATTTGACAAGCTCTGCCTCCAGCTTTTTCTGTGGAGTCAAATCGATTATGCAGATCAAAACTTTGGCGAGTGATTGCTCGTAGCCAGGAACTACAGCGCATATAACGTTGCAATGCTTTGTTTCGCCGCGCAGAGTTATGTTTTCGAATTCTGCTTCATAGTACTTCTTGCCTTGAACCAACGCAACGAGTTCGTCTACAAATGCGCGATTCGATTGTTCTGTTAAGACGCCGCTTAAACCTCCGATAATCTCATCCACCGACTTCGCGTCGTAGAAATCTAAGGTGGCTTTGTTCATGTTGAGGACTTTCACCAGCGCAGCGCATTTGGCAATGTCCTCGGGGTGGTTGGCCAAGTAGGCACCAAAATCTGAAACTCCCTCTTGTCGCAATTCATCTAGGAACTGTTTCACTGCGGAGAAGTCTTCTTCCCACAGTGATACTGGGCATGCTTCAAACAGGTCACGATACTTCTCCTCGCTTTGCCGTAGCTCCCCGGTTCTCTCAGCCACCAACTCCTCCAAGTGCAGCGAATACTGCTTCAGTTCCTCTTCTAACCGTTTGCGTTCGGTGACGTCGCGGAAACTCCATACCCTCCCAACGAGCCTGGTTCCTAATCGTTGAGGTTGCGAGTAACGTTCAAACTCTCTGCCGTCCTTAAACCTCAAGACATCAAACGATTCTTTTTCAGGTTTGGAATAAAGTTCCTGTACCTTATCAACAAATTTCTGGGGATCCTCAAGTTGATCCGCGACAAACTGGAGCAGTTTCGCGTCATCTCTGGTTTCGAGCAGATTGACCGGTATGTGCCATAGTTCAGCGAAGCTCTGGTTGAACGAGGACACTTTACCGTTCATGTCGACAACAAGGATTCCTTCAGCAGTTGATTCCAGAGTGGCACGATGCAGTGATACAGATTCTAGGAGCGCTTTCTCCATATGTGTGCGTTCAGTAATGTCTCTAACAATGCTGACCCAGCCAGTTCGGACTCCTTTATCGTCGATCAATGGTGATACAAAGTGCTCAGATGGAAATAGGATGCCGTCCTTCCGTTTCATTCGGTACTCAGGGATGTGGAAAGGCAACCTGTTCTCCGCTACCGCATTAAATAACCGAGATTGAAACTCTCTGAGACTCTCGTCGCTTGCATGGAGAAAGTCAGTAGTCTCGCCTAACATCTCTGCGTTTGCGTACCCGAAGATTCGCGTGGCCGTCTCATTGCATTCAAGTATAGTAGGAGGATTCTTTGCATCTAGCACGAAGATAGCGTCAGTCATGCTGTTGAAGGTTTTTTTGAGGAGATCCGTTTGGCGCCTCAACGCCTCTTCTCTTGATAGGCGCGCGAGTTCTGAGGCGACGTGACCCGCGAGGGTTTCGAGCAGTCTCTGATCTTCATCGTTGAAGGCATTGAGTTGACTGCTCTCCACGTTCAAGAGTGCGACGGTCTTGCCTTCAACGATCACGGGTACTGCGAGTTCCGAAAGCCGCGTCGTCGATACCGCCTTTCCTGAACGGCCTGCAGCATCAACATACCCTTTCTCTTTGCTAATGTCGGCTATCCTAACCGTCTGTTGTGAGTTTACAGCCATCACTGTGAAACCGGGGCCTCGCAGACTCAATTCTGAGAAGGAAGGACTCCATCCGCGCAACCCAACAAGACGAAGGCATTCCTTCTCGGTGTCAACCACATAGAAATCCGCCAGCTCGACTCCTAGCGGAGACTCGATTGCGTCCAAGGTGTACTTGATGATCCCGTCCAAGGATGTGGCGGAGGCAAGTTGCTGTGCATGTTTGTGAAGTGCAATCAACTTCCTCTCGTAGTTTAGACGCCTGTACGCTGAGCCAACATGGGATGCGAGTATTTCGAGAAGTCTTTGATCATCCTCAGTGAAGTTGTCTAGCCGAGTGCTGTCCACGCATAGGACTGCAACGACTTCAGCGTCGATAAATACGGGCACGACCAGTTCCGAAAGAACGGTAGGAGGTCCCGTCCAATCGTACCCTTTGGGGTCGACAAAGGAGGGTTCTTTTCGGGTATCGGATATTCTGAGTGTCGTTTTGGTAGTTGCAGCTTTGACTGTCGTGCCTCGTCCCTGGAGTGGCTGCGCTGAGAAGGCTGCGCGTCTACCTCTGCTTCCCTTGATTTGCAGAGAACCTTTTTCAACTAACAGGAAGTAGGCGTGTTCGAATCCAAGTGTAAGCTCCATTGCATCAAGAGCGCACTTGACTATGGCGTCAATTTTCTCCGCTGAGCTGAGTTGCGATGCGTGCGTGTGTAGCGCCAGCAGTCTAGTATCATACTTGGCGCGTTCAATGATGTACTTCCGTTCAGGGTTCCGTAGCAGTGGTCGCGCCTTCATCGACCTGCCCTTGGTTAGGTTTCTTTTCGTCATTTTTCCCCTCTTTTTCTCAATCAACACATGTACCCAACTACTTGGATGGTGAGTTCTGCAGCTTGATCTTTGCTTCGTCAACATATTCGAGCAAAGTACGACTCAGATTCGCTGTGAACTCGAGCCCTAATTTGAGATAAAATTTCCTAGCGATGGCCTTAGTTATGGTCTGCGAACTGCGAACGCCAAAGGTCTTCTCTAGAGTAGTGAGTAGAGTGTCAAGTCTGTGAGGGAGCTCATCCCGCGAAATAGAGTGAAATGTTTGTAGATGAGCGTATAGCGCATCAACCACGGCTCGGCTAAGTAGCTCAGTTATGGTTTCATCTATGGATTCGACCAAGGCATCGTTGAACTCTATGCCGAGTTGTGGTTGTCGCAATTCAATCAGCGGATCTTGAAGGCCTCCATGCGTCAGCGCCTGAGAAATTCATTCCTCGATCTTCACGATGCCTCGCTTTACCAGAATCTTATCATGGTCTTTGAGGAACACTACTAAGTCGCCGTTTTCAGCCTTGAGGAATTCACGTACACGTTTCGGGAGCGTCAACTGATATCTTCCAGTAATCGTAGACTTACCTACAACCTCCAATGAACCACGCCTACATGGAAACATGGAATCCGTGAACATATGTATACTGGCACTGCCAACAGAACCCTTTGGTAACAAACCAAGCAAACCTGAGAAAGCCCTCGAAAACGGTTCAAAATGAGGAGACCATGGTCAAAAACGGTCTGTTAAACTCATGATATGGTGGGGCCGGTGGGATTTGAACCCACGACCTCTGGCCCTGAGACCTTCGTTTCTTAGGGACGCCAGCGCCCCAGGTTGACCGCGCGCATAAGCGCTCTGGTATCCTGTTGGCGGAATCGTGTTCCCAGACCAAGTTGTCCAGAGAGGCAACGCCATATTCTCTTCTAGACGACGGCCCCGCCCTCCGCAAAGACGCCCCAAGGCTCATAATAATCTTTCATCCGAGATTGAGAGTTTGAAGAAGAGCTTCGTAGCTCTCAATCGACCCTTCCCGTTTGTATTCGGTTAGGGATTTCAGGATTTTTTTCTTTGCAGGAAATATCTTTGGGCTATGAAGGGTTTTGGAGAGACTGCCGAACAAGAAGTATTGTAGTAGGGACGTTACGTTTGCCATTCGTCTAACCATGCTTGCACTTTCAAAATCCACAATGCAAGCCTCGTCCTCATTCCCGATGAGAACGTTCCTTGGCGCATGGCTCAGTTCACCGTGATCCAGGCCAACCGCGTCAAGCCGGAAGCAAGCGTCGAGTAGATGCGAAAGCACTCGCTTCAAGACACTCCTTTTGATCACTGAGCCTTCGGCCCATCTGAATAGCGGAACTCCATCGACCAGTTCCATCGCCAACAGATTCGTCGTAGCTGCGATCAGTCGAGGGCCAACCTTGACCGCGTTCGCTAACCGTAGAAGCCTAGCCTCCTCATCCATTGATGGGCGGTCGGCGTCCAAGCGCCTCATCTTAATGGCTACGGGTTTCCCTTCGATTATGGCTTGGGTGACGATGCCTACGCAACCTTTGCCGAGTATTGGAATCCCTCCAATCGTTGTATGGCCAGTGAAGCGAATCGCGGTGACTCCTATGGATGTGAGTTCTTTGACCCTCGCATCCGCCTGGCCTTGATCGGCGGTCGGATACGTGAGGATGCGTTCGTACCGCGTACCATGTATGTCCTTAAGCCGAACTTGGAGGGGCTCATTCAAGCCATGCAGGCCTCCCTGAAAGGAGCGTATTCATCGCTTTTGCAAACTCTTGATTCCTTGAGATCAGGCCTCCCAAGGATTCATTCCTGAGAACCTGAACCCGCTTTCTGAAGCAACGCGCTGGTTCGGACGCAACGCCAATATCGGTACCTCCTGATTTTAGCGCGGTTTTCAGTAGGCCAGTTGCGGAGGGGAAAGCTCGCCTCTTCTCAACAACCCATCGCTCTCCTTCCAACCACGGGCCCGAAACCGTATCTTTGCTTCCCAGATGTTTCCCGAGGAAAGAGGCGCTTTCAGTAGACCTGGAAACAGGGGGCCCAAGATGCCTCCTTGCGGAAGGGAGTTCATCTAGTTCCAACTCGAGAAGAATCACATTCAGAGATTTTTCATCGCTCCATGATAGAGATCTAATGATACTGAAGTCGTTGCTCTGGAGAAGGTTCACAAGTGCTCTTTCAGTTCTATACAATTGACTCCACAGGATGTCGACAACTACGTCCATTCTTCCAACGACGATGGCAACGATTGTTGACCCACGAGCCTTCACTCGCCTTCTGTATTCGGCCGCAGTTAGTCGATGGATTCTTGGTTCCTGAAAGAATGAAGTTGAAGGTTCTGCGAGGAGGGATCTGCAGGCGGCAACAAAATTCCACAACTGCTCTCGACGAACCGCGGCGCCCAGGTTTCGGCCCTTATCCACGGGGTCGATTACTATCAATGGTTCCTGAAAGATTTTATGCACTTCATCGGCCCTGTTTTGGTAGTAATTTTCTAGATCGATAAACTGAGGCTCTCGCCAACTCGAAAATTCATTTATCACGCGTTCGAATTCTCCGCGAGATGCGATCAGGGTTTCACATAGCATCCCGCTGAAACCTCCGGTCTTCGTATCGGCACCGTAACCCCCGATGCCCCTCATGAATGCCTTGAGCAACCGCACCTCATCACGCTGGTCTAGGGTGAGGTGCTGGCGGATGTACTCTGTGTGGTAGGGGCTCCTGTCTGTGGCGCTTAACCATTGGCCTCTTTGGACATTGTAACAAGGGACGACGTTGACTCGAAGTTTCCTTCGCTTACTGAGTTCTACAAAGGATTCGACGTATGGGTGTTCCGCGAACCTTTCAATAATCTTGTTAGGGTAGAGCGCTCGTTTGGCCGGAGGTAGGCAAACGTCGCGGAGTTGTGTTTTCGTGAGGGTGGGCGATACTCTCATGAATACGTCGACATCAGCGTAGCCCCGAATCCAGGTGTCCTTTGCTACTGAGCCGTCGAGCCGAACCTCCGCGGAAATTCCTGCTCTCACGCATTCATGCTCTACGGCGGCTCTAATTTCCTCAGCCTTCTTCTGAACGGCGGCTCTTAATTCTAAATCGGGAATTATCTTCGGCTTAACTTCATTGCACACCGCCGCGAAGTTGGTCAAGAGAGAACACTAGCTCTCCGTTAAGGAGAGGCATTTGCTTCATGAATCGTTGTGTAAATTGGCCCTTTCGGAGTTAACGTACTTTTCTTCAGTCTGACCGCCTTCACGGCCATATTCCCGAAGTCACGTTCTCGCATGCTCTCGATGAACGCAGCCAACGGCTCCCTGTTTACTCCTGACCTTACACGCGCGATAGTCATGTGAGGGCTGAAGCCCTTGTCATCCGGTGGAAGGCCAACCGTCCGAAACCTCGGCTCAAGTTGCTGAAAGATTGCAGCCAATTCCTCCTGGCCTTGCGTTATTCCAACCCAGACGACGCTTATTCTTCTGAGGTTCGGAAATGCACCGAGACCAGAAAATTGAGCATCGAACGTTTGAAATCGCAGTTCGTCCATAGCGGCTTTGACTTGTTCCACGGTTGCCTGAGGAATCTCGCCAAGAAACCTCAAGGTTAGATGCATTATCTCTGGATTGACAATCTTCAAGCTCGCGCGGGTCTGCTCCAAGCCCTGTTGTGCTGCGATTATGCGCTCTCTTATCGTCGGGTCGTCTAGATCTACTGCCACGAAACTTCGTATACGTTCCTGGGACAATTCGTTCTTCCAGCGAAGGCTAATATTGGATAAGCGAATTTAACGATTCACAGCACTGTATCGTGTTGGAAGAACCGAGGGAGAAAACGACCGGCGTATGCAAGTAAAGAAGCGCATTATCGCAATATCGGGCATGCCCGGCGCCGGAAAAGGGATTGCTACTGAGGCGGGAAAGAGGCTTGGGCTTGAAGTCTTGGTTCTAGGCGACGTAATCAGAGAGGAGACTCAACGGAGAGGGCTAGAACCGACTCCGAAGAACGTTGGAAGCGTTATGCTTCAGGTGAGAAAGGATGAGGGCCCGACCGTGGTGGTGAAAAGGTTGGTGCCGAAGATCGAAGCAAATCCGTCAGCGACGCTCATTGTTGAAGGAATAAGGAGTGAGGATGAACTCCGGGAATTAAGAAGCAAGTTCAACGTGGTTACTTTCGCCATACACGCCTCACCAAAAACAAGGTTCGAGCGACTACTAGCAAGAGGGAGGAGCGACGACCCCAGAACCTGGGAAACATTCTACGAACGTGACACCCGAGAGCTGAACGTTGGATTAGGCCACGTGATTGCCTTAGCGGATGTGGTTCTGGTTAATGAGGGTACGATTGATATGCTTCAGGTAAGTTTCAAAGCCGCGTTGGATAAGCTGAACTCAGAATGAGCTTAACCGTCGCAGCGAAAACCCCGGTCCAATCAACTGAAGACGAGGCGAAGGTTGAACGAGCCCTCCTGAAACTTTTCCCATCGGCTAAAATCGACAGAATCGCTGGGCCAGATGAAACTGTGATTTTGAGCATTCACGGGAGCGGGTTGGAGTGCTTGGCAAACCTTCGCAATCTGATCAAGCAAGAGAGGATTCGTAGCGCTGCAAGAGCAGTTCTCATTCGCAACACACGCGGGCGAAGAATTCAGATCTATTTGAACAAGCAAGCCGCCTTCATGGGGCGAGTATCTTTCTGTGAGCCGGTCGGAGAATCTCCACACGGGCCGATCTCAGTTGAATTGGATTGCGACGATACGCAGTCAGTAATCGATTACTTAGCCTCGCCTCCAAACCTGGGCCTAGATGCCGATGTCACGCGACGACGGAGACGGTGACCATGTCCTGCGGAAGGATAGTGTCAGTGAAGATCGCCTTTGCCTGACGTAGGAGCGGGTTTGCGTCTTCGTACATGGCGCTGATGTGAAATAGCGCTAGTTTTCGTGACCTACTTTTCTTCGCGACCCGTGCAGCTTCTGCCGCCGTAGAATGGCCGTACTCCCGTGCTCTCGTGGATGCAGATTGGTCGAAACAGCTGTCGTGTATGAGCAGGTCTGAGCCGCGTGCCAGTTTGATTACTTGAGGGCAGGGTCGGGTGTCGACGGCGTATGTGATCTTTACTCCTCTCCTCGGAGGCCCAACGACAAGTCGCGGTGCTAACCGGCGGCGTCCAAGTTTGATCGACCTGCCCGACTGCAGCTTCTTCCAAAGTGGGCCCTCCGGGACACCTAATCTTCTTGCCTTCGCAGGGTCGAATCTGCCTGGTCTTGGTTTTTCCTCGAAAGCGTAGGCTAGGCATGGGATTCCATGCTTCGCTGCTGCGACCTTAACCGTGTATTCGGGATCTCTTATTTTGAAGCCGGGTTTGGCCTCGTAGATTCGGATTGGAAAATGTGAATAGAGTTTGACTATGTTGTTGACTGAGGTTACAAGTTTCGCGATGCCCTTCGGACCTATGATCTCTAGCTCACGCGTTCGCCCCATGAAGGAGAGTGAATGGATCATCCCTGGAAGGCCGAAGACGTGGTCTCCGTGTAGGTGGCTAATGAATATCCGCATCTTCCGGTTAATTCCTGCCCTCGCGTACAGAAACTGACGCTGGGTCCCCTCCCCGCAGTCAAAGAGCAACAACTCGGGCCCTCTCCTCACGAGCACGCTTGGAAGGTTTCGGAACTTGTTCGGAACGCTTCCGCCCGTTCCAAGAAACGTCACTGAGACCGACATGCTTCGGACTACCCGTTAACTCGCTCCCGTTGGACCGCATTCAATGAAAAATTGTCTAGCATATGTTATACATCGCGGTGTCAGCGACTCTGTAGTACCGTGAATCTTCTAGTGAGACTCCGATGAACCCTAACAAGGTGTTGTTCCTTAACCGTTAGGCCACCGTCCTCCGCGTACCCCTCCACATCAACTTCAGCCGGTGCAGAGATGCACAGGTGCCCGCCTCTTCTCAGCATGCCTCCCGCTTCAATCAGGAATTCGTGGATGAGCGTTGTCATCTTCACCCCCATGGTAGACGACCCTCGCCCATACGGTGGATCCGTAGCCATAGCCCCCAACCCCCCCCTATAGGGGGGGGTCCTCGCATCCCCATGCACGTAGCCCAAGGCGTCGAGTTTGAAGTATTTCAGGTTCCTGCGGGCCCCCCGAAGCATCCGTGTGCTTGCATCTACCCCTAGCACATCGCAGCCGATTACTGCAGCCTCGATTAGAATGCCTCCAACTCCGCAAAAGGGGTCTGCGAACTTTTCGCCAGGGCTTGCTCTGGCAAGGTTAACCATGCACCGAGCAATCTTCGGCGGCATAGTGGACGGATGGAATACAGGGCGCTTTCGTGGCCTCCTAGGTGCCATTAGGCCGGATGGTTTCTTGACGCCCGATATGCCGAACATGAACTGGGTTCCGTAGAGTATGCAGGCAAAGGTTAGGTCGGGATGCTCCAGCTCAACCGTCAACCTCGGTACGGACTCTTTCACAACTGAGCCGACATCTCGTTCCAATTTGACGCGTTGAATAGCTTTCATTGTTCCTCCTATCCGGGTTGATCGAACCGCGAAACTGCGAACTCCCTTCGTTAACTCGTCCAAGGGCTGATTCTTCACGAAGCTCAGGATTTGACTTTCGTCTGCCTCACATTCCCCCACACGAACCCCACACCAATCGTACATCAAACTCCTCTCCGCTACTCTCGTCAGCGCCTTCGGAGGTGCTGCTAGAGTGAGAAGTCGATAATTGGAGACGGCGGACGATGATGGAAATCCTTCCGATTCAAGTATGGCCTGAATCTCGGCCGCAGGTAGTGACTCGTGCTCGCCGGAGAGTACAAAGAATAGCGACCTTTGGAGGTTTGACTGCACCGGCGACTCAGTTAGTGAGTTCATTGCCCGACTAGGCGAATGTAACAGAGAGCGCGATTAAGGTTGATGTTTTCAGCGATGCCCTAGTTCTTGGCCGCAGTTTGTGCAGAACTTTTGATCGGAGGAGTTTTCGGTGCCACAATTATCGCACTTGACCGCTGCTGCACCGATAGTTGCGCTTTGGGTGGCCGCGGGAGTTGGTGTAGGTTTGGTTTCTGGTGGGGGACGTCGCCGTGACCGCCAGACCAGGAGACCCCCAATAATTGCGCCCGCCACGACGATTATCGCTATGAGGGGTAAGTAGCTGGTGGACCAAACGGCTTGGACTGTGTGCGGTTTGTCCATTGTGATGGAACCCTGCGCTGACGTACCTGTGAAGTCGCCCTGCCAACTAACGAAGATCTGTTGAATTGGAAAGCCCGACGGTGTAGTTACCGAAAATTGTGCGGTTGACCCGGCATCGTAGAAGCCCGAGCCTTGCGGGTTGCCGTATGCTGAAACTACTACGAGCTGATATTGCGTGGTATACTTGGCGATGGCCGTATACGGCTTGTCGAGCGTTATTGAGAGTGGGTTCCCTGATTGTGGAGTGCCGTTGATCTGCCAACCTTTGAACGCATATTGTGTCCCCGTGCTACCGGCCACTACCTGAGGTGCTTGGCTGGTCTGGACCGATGTCCCCGCGGGGAACCAGCCGCCTCCAGTCACTTGAGTAACGCCGCTGGGGTCAGTGTCCACTGTAAATTGGTACTGCGTTTGGTACGAGAATGTGAAGCTTCCACTCGAGGTCACGCTAAGCGTATTCTGTGCGCAGTAGTAGCGAACCCCCGTGTCTCCGGCGACATACTGATCGACAGAGATCGTGTGTGAAGTGTTAAGCTTGAAAGTAAGCTTCTCGATCTGTCCACCGCCTATGGTGCCTTGGGGTTGGCTGTCAACCTGCACCTGCGCTGAATACTGGGTCGGAACACCATTGAGTGAGATGGAGACATCGTAAGTATTCGGCGACACGTCAAAAGAGGCTTGTGCGCTACTTACTCCGGAGCAATAGTCGTCGGCCTGGAATGACACCGTCCAATGCCCAATCGTACTTGCCGTCAGAGTTTTCGTTATGCTATAGCTCCCGGAGAGCAGCTGGTAATCAAAGATGGATGGTGCTCCGGATGGAGGAGATATCGTGAGCCGACCCTCCGCAGGCCTGTTCGTCGACAAAAGAATCGTAACCTTATCGCCAACGGTATAGGTCGACTTGTCCGTCGCGACAGTGACCGAAAGTGGCGGACCAACTTGAACGACTGTTATCGAGCCGCTCGCTGAGCTAGCATCGGGGTTGGGATAACCTGGAGGTTGAGGCCAAGGAGCAGTACCATCTGTTGAGTTCGTGGCCGCTACAGTAAATGCATACGTACCTGGGCAGTAGAGCCCGGGGGCGCTGGTCGTCCCAATTGACAGAGTAGTACTTCCCGCACCGGTACCTCCTCCTGGTGGGGTCGAGACTGGATTAGACGAAAAAGACGCACCCGACCCGGAAAGGCCTGAGAGGGTGAGAGAGTAGGTGGTGGCCAACGCGCCGGACAAAGATACGGTATATGATGCGCTCGTACCTTGCGGGACGGCTTGGTTAGTAGGTGAAATGGATACTGTTATTGGTGATGCGTAAGCCCGAGGTGCGAGAATGACGATGAGGATCATTACGCCGAATAGTGTCATCGGCTTGGAGTATCTCACAATAAATCCGACCCTGACTGCTGACCTATCCCGGTCCATTTTACACTATTTAAGATACACGTCGCAGATTCCTCAAAGAGTTGCTCTGAGCAGGTCACAGGTTGACATTGACGTTGGGAATTCGTGCGAACTAGCAAATAGTTCTTGGATTCAACATAATCGTCAGACCTCCCGATGGTAGGGCGGGAAAATTGTTTAGCCCATTCGGACCCTGTACTTGTTAACGAAATCTCTGAAAGATTGCATTGAACCTTGGTCCAAATGGGTCGCGAGTGTTGAGTCATACTGCTGAATGAGTTCGTTCTGGATTCTAAGCATTGATCTGGCCTCGTCTTCATCCACTTCGCCGCGAGATGAGAGCATTACCATGAAATTCGCAAGCGTGCTGTAAGCATAGAGCTTCAGAAAGTCATTTTGAACATTTTTCTCAGAAGACACACTCTCACCCCCACGACCAACTTCGATTTTGTTTCAAGTGTCTATTCAGCGTCTGGTTTCCCGATGTGCAACCCTCGCTTCTTCTCCGTCTTTTCTCACTGGATTGACTCTTTAGCTGCTCCTTTGCCACCGCGACTACGCATATCCAGAATCGCCGCGATAACGACTAACGCCACGACTGCTCCGTCAGCAAGATAAACGTTAGTATAACTCGTGGTCCACGTCGCGTGAACGGTCTTAGGGCCATCCATCGTTACGGAGCCTTGCGGTGATGCGCCCTAGTAGTCGCCTTGCCACTGTGTTGATCGGTTCATATGATCTTGTTTCTGTCTAGGGCGACTTCCGTGTCCACGAATTTCCACCTGAACATCTTCTGAATCCGTAGGACCATCCTCGACTTATCGTCGACTACTTTTTCCGTGAGTTGAATATGTCCTTCGAACAATTCTACGATTGCCTGCAGATCGGCAGATGAATGCATCTGTGAGTTGAGAGTGGCGAGAACTGTGAAGCCTAGCCCTTTCACTCTGGATAGGAGTTGGGTTAACCATCTTCTCGTCAGTGCGCTCTTGTGCAAGAGCAAGAGATCATCTAACAAGTCAATGCAGAATCGTTTCGACGCTTCTGCGGGTGCTGCTTGCAATAGCGCCATGAGGTCGATATTTATTGTGCTTAGATCGAGTCCTGTAACCTTGATATTTGATTGCCCTGCGGCTCGTCCATCTGCTCTGGTGACTACGACATTCAACTTCAAGGGAGCGGAAATGATCAGGTCTTCGACCTTAGAAGGGTCTTTTCCAAGGTACAAGCATTCCTCTCCAGAGTAGATCCCAGTCTGAATTACCCTACGCAGAATCAGGTCGCGTTCGTCGCAAGCCGGTGAGGTCAACAGCGTAGCAGTTCCAGTAGGAAGCCCGCCATTGAGCAAGTAATCCAGTGGGGGAACGCCGGTAGGAACTACAGCACGGGGAGATTCCACTGCTGCCTCTCTCGCTTGCTTTTCTAATACAGAATACGATTCAGTGCGCCGCTTCTTGCGCCCCATTTGAAAACGCGTAAACCCAAAGGCCGCGACACTGAACATCGTTACGCCTATGGCAGCGTAGGGGAGCAGATTCATGATTGAGGCGGCGGTCGACGAGGGCTGCTGAGTGAAACCAACCGTTAAGCCGACGTCTGAGACTCCAGAAAGATTTGTTCCACTCCACGTCGCATAGTTCCGTCCATTCTGTTGCCCCTCTGTCGCCGAGGACGGTTGGAGGCCTGTGGGCTGATAACCTACAGGGAGCAGTATGGTTACCGTGAGTGACTCTATCGGAATTTGAGACGCGTCGAGTGTCTCGGACCAACTAAGAGAATCTTGGCTAGAAGTGACGTCATATTGATAACTGAAATCGTATGATTGATTGCCATTGATCGCGTTTCGGAATAGAATCCTTAGGACTGGTTTCGTTGGATCAGAGCCCGGAAGCGGATAGAGGAAACCTAACTTTCCCCCGGCGTCGGAAGCATTCGTGATCTGCACGTCTTTCCCTTCATACCATACTCCCCAATCTAGGTAAGTCCAATTTCCAACACCGAAAGTAATTGACACACTCCTTGTTACGTGAGCAAGGCGCGGGGATACGATATCGACGACGCTTTGAATCGAATTGAAGGAGAATGTGGGCTCGGCTTTTGCTTGCGGGGTCAAAAACAAATGACTGCCTAAGATGAGGCAGATCGCGAGCGTGTAGATCCAAAGTTTCATCGTCAAGGGGGATACATCTACTTGAGTCCCAGACCACATTCTGGGCAGTATGAGGAACCGCGTCGTATTTTCATTCCGCAGTGAATGCAAAATTCTGACGTAGCAAGTGAAGGCGCCGGGCCTGCTCGGATTTGTCCTAACTCAGAACCTCCCTTAGCCGTTTGACCGGGGCCAACAATTGGCTGTTGTCCTGCGCCTATCTTTGGTTGAACTTGCCGAGTCCCGGGACCGATTGAGGATTGGGGGTTGCTCGTACCAGGTCCAATAGCACCCGAACTCTCGTGGCCAGCAGAGATTGCTTTCGGTTTGGAAACTCTTCTCAGGGTTTGAGTTGTCGCGACACCAGCGGCTGACCCAGCTACAACTACGGTTGCGACCAAGGGGATATTTGGAGCCGGAAGAACTTTCATGGTTTCTTTGACAAGGTTTGAGGCAGTAAACCCTCTTCGAGTAGCATTTGCATAGAGAGTGTATGTTGCAGGGCGAGTGGAAGCGCTGATTGAAACCAGAGTCTCAAAGGTTCCGTTCGCGCTGGTTTGCAGTGTGTAGGATCGCCCCGTTAGTGTGATAGTTATGTTGGCGTTGGGCACTGCTTCGCCTGTTTCTAGGGTTGTAACATTTCCTGAGAGTGTTAAGTTCTGGCCTGGCATTATAGTGGTTAAGCCGCTTACGAATAGTACGAGAGTTCTGTATTTTACGAGAAATGTTGTAGATTCAACAAGGTTTGCTTGTTTGGCTGTCACAGTGTGGTTGCCCTCTGCAAGCGGATTGTTTAGTGTTATTGGGATCTGTAGCGAGAAGTGGCCAGATGCGTCGACGCTAACATTGAAATTATCATCCACTTCGACAAGCACAGGCGTACTGGGGATCCATCCGTCACCCTCCAAGACAACTGACTCACCGGGGTGTGCTTGTAATTCTACTGACGGATACGTGATTGAAAGGGTTGGAGAATATGTTTCGACTGTGAAGCTTACCAGCTTTGTATCAGATGCGCTTTGAAAAGTCGCAGTCGCGGTGACGGTATAGCTTCCTCCACTAGTCGTGAGTGGCAGGATCGCGCTTCCCGAGAAAGAACCCGAGTTTGACGGTGTGAATTGGAGTGTTTTTCCTAGGATTGCAACTGTAACGAGTGCTTGCGATGCTGAAACCGTGTTCTGATTGCTGTAAGATTGGCCGTAACAATTGGCGTAAACATTTGTCTCGTCGACACTGACCGACCCGGCAAAACTTACAGTTTCGCCTGGGCGGAAAATCTGTTTGTTCAAGCTGAAACTGAGAATTTGAATCTGTGGCGTAGTGGAGATCAGATAGTATTGCGTAGGATCGCATGCCGATGAGGTTACTTGGCTGGTCACTTCGGTGGGATTGTACTGGACAGGTTGGATGCCAGGGCTCCCCATCTCTAACGTCGCATTGTTCGATTGTGATGGGATCAGGAGTACCAGAGGGAGGAGTAGAAATGCAGAGAATACGATCGTAGATGCGCGCGGAGTCAGATTCCCTCACTTTCCGTTACTGTTTCTGGTTAGGGGGCTATCTGTTTTGGGGTGAGGCGAACTCTTAGGAAGTCTTATTGTTGTGAATCAGGCACAGTTCCGTAGCATTGAAAGCAATACTCTCATGGTTGATGTCCGCTGTCGCCGTCATCATAGGGCTCTTTACGCTTTATCAGCTGTTCTCGGCCTGGATTCCTAGCGACGGCTGGACCACGGATAATCTTGCAAGCCTCGGGTTTGCATCCTTTATGATAGCTGCTGGTGGAATAGAGATTTGCAAGCGGACAATTGTAATGTTTCCGAAGCGTGAAGACTCAAAGCGCTGCAGGTCGTGTGGAGCAATGATGCCGCTAATCGCTAAGTTCTGCCGGGAATGTGGCAACCACTTCTCTCAAGGGAAAACATAGCATCGCTACTTTGGAACGTCCCCCTCGGTCGGGGAACTCATTCGGTGTCAGACCCTCCGATGTGCAGCTCTCGTTTCTTCTCGTCTTTATCTCCGGGTTTCTCTTTCGGCTTAGTCTCTTTCGTCGCTCCCTTTTTACCGCGACGACGTGCAGCCAAAATCGCCCCGACGAGTAGCAGGACCGCGACAGCTCCGCCAGTAAGGTAGGCGTTTGTGTAACTCGTTGTCCAGGTTGCGCTGACGGTCTTCGGGCTGTTCATCGTTACTGAGCCCTGAGGTGATGTGCCCGAGTAATCTCCCGTCCACTGCACGAAGACCTGCTGAACCAAGTAGCCTACAGGCGAGCTCACTGAGAATTGAGCTGTTGAACCTGAATCATAGTAACCCCCGCCCTGAGGGTTACCCAGTCCTCCGGGCGAATTTACCGTTAGGAGATATTGCGTGCTATACTTTGCAACGGCAGTGTGGGGCCCATTCATGGTCAGGGTGATTTGGTTCCCGGCTTGCGGACTGCCATCCACGCTCCAACTCTGGAAAACGTACTGGACACCAGTTGTACCCGGTACGGTTTGCGGTGCTTGACTTGTTTGGGCGCTGGCCCCGACGTTGAACCAACCTCCACCAGAAACCTGCGTCACATTAGCAGGATCCGTTGCTACCGTGAGTTGGTATTGTGTCTGGTATGAGAACGTGAAGCTTCCAGTCGAACTCACACTCACTGTGTTCTGGGCACAGTAGTACCGAACGCCTGTATCTCCGGAAACGTATTGATCAACCGTGAGAGTGTGGGTTGTGCCAATCGAGAACGAAAGCGTCTTCGGTTGAGATCCAGGCACTGTTCCTTGGTTTGCGCCGTCAACTTGTAACGTCGCGGAATATTGTGTCGGCACGCCCGACAATTGGATCGACACCGAGTATGTGTTTGGACCAACCGAGTAGGTAGTTGTCGCGCTGTTGAATGAGTTGCAATAATCATCCGCGGCAACATCCACAGTGTAAGTCCCGTATGGCTGGGAAGCAGTCAGCGTTCTTGTCACTATCCTTGCGGAATAGGTCAAGAAGGTGTCCGTCTTCGAAGGACCGCTTGGCGGTCTGATGGTAATGGTGCCTTCGGCTGGTCTGTTCACCGAAACTTGCAGGGTTATCTTGGCTCCCTGAACGTAAGATGACTGATCCGTCGAAACGCCTACAACCAGAGGTGGACCAACGAGAGACACGTACAAGTTTCCGGATGCCGAACCTGTGTCCCCTGGAGCGCCAGTGTTGGTTACGCTGACCGTGAAGGCGTAAATTCCGGGGCAGTAGGTCCCGGGAACTTGGGTAGTGCTTATCACCAAAGTACTAGATCCTGAAATCGCGCTCACTTGGCTAGGTGAGAAATCGTAGCTGGCATAACCACTAAGGCCCGAGAGGCTGAATGCATAGGTCGCCCCCAACAACCCACCGCTGAATGACACGGTATAGCTAGCCTGGCTACCTTGAGGAGCACTTTGTGATGCGGGAGAAATCGTAACAGAGAGAGCTGCATTAACTCTGGGCGGAAAAACAACCGCGAGAGACATCATGAGAACGAGGACGATGAGTTTGGACCTTCCTGACATAACTTCAACTCAGGTGAGGGAGATGATTGGTGGAGTTGCTATTTTAAGGTAAAGGCGAGGCTCAAACATGAGACGTTGGAAACGCAGTTTAGTGCTGCTGGGGAATGGTGACGCTTGACCAGAATACTTAGGAACATCTTTGGCTCAGGAGTTTAATGCGGCGATGAGGGAATCAGAGTTAACCTGAACTACATGTTGAAAAGGCATTTACCCCGAGTCGCACAATGGTAAAATTGCATAGTTTATATACGTATCAGTGCCCCTGTACGGGCGAGGGAAAGGGCACATTTGGCTATTACTGACTGGATCACAAGCGAGTCCGCGCTGCGGTGGATCAAAGAGAACAAGCGCGTCGAGGAATTTCTCGGCAGCATATCCAACCTGGGGACGCGGGCGACATACGGCCAGGGGCTCCAGCAGTTCTGCGAATACACCGCGGAGACGCCCGAGCGTCTTCTGCAGATACGCTTCACGAAGGACGGCAAGCAGCTGAAGGATTTCCGGGAGAAACACGAGCTTCCGAAGCCCGTGACGGAGGACAGCGAGGATGGAGCCAGGCTCATGTTCGAGCTGCTGAAGAAGTTCCTAACCGTGGGCACGGTCAAAGACAAGAGGACGTGGACGAGCAAGGGCGGCCGGGCGATCAAGATAGGCAAGCTCAGCAAGACGAGGCGCATGATACTGGACTGCGCGGTGCGCCGCTACTTCCGCCACTTCACCGGGGACCTGCCCCACGGCGACTGGAAAATAGAGGACTACGGGCGCGTGCCCGACCACGAGGAATTCGATACCGAGAACGTGATCCACGGCATCAGCGAGGCACGGGAAATAATTTCGAGCTGCAGGGAGCCGTACAAGACACTCTTCACGGCGTCCCTCTACGCGCCCCTCGGACGAGACGAACTCGTCAAACTGAACGACCTTTGGAGGACTCAGATCCGGCCGCAGCTCCTCAAAAAGCAAGACCTCATAGTCCTCCACTACGCCCGCCGGAAGAAGAACCCGCAACCCTACAAGCCAATCGTTCCGGCCAAAGTATTCGAGAAGTACCGCAACATCAAGGACAGGCCGTTCAAGAACAGGAATGGAACCGACGTGCAGCATGACGATCTCAATTTTATTTGGCAGGGGGCGCGGCGAAGGTCCAGGTCCGAGAAGAAGGAGGTGCGCCAGCACGACCTCCGCGACCTCTGGGAGACCATAGCGGACCGCGCCGGAATGAAGGCCAGCATCAGGAAGTTCATAATGGGCCACGGGGTCAGCAAATACAATTACAATAAGATCTACAACGACGCGGCGCTCGTCAAGCGCGAATACCGCAAGTTTCTCGACTTCGTGGACGCCGGCACTGCGCCAATCCGCCGCCAAGACATCGCCGCGGAGTTCCTCCGGGAGTCCATGCTGTCGGCGGGCGTGCCCGAGGACGAAATCAACAAGGTGGACCTCACGCGGCCCGACGCCAGGTCGGTCGTCAAGGACCTGGTGCTCACGCGGCGGCAGGAGGCGCCGAAAGCGAACAGAAAAATATACGAGACCGTCAAATCCCAAGGCGAGCTGGTCGAGAAGCTGAACGCCGGCTGGCAATCGGTCAAAAGGGAGGACCTGCCCCCCAACCTGGTAGGCTTCCTCATATTCCGGGAGGCAGACGCCAACGACAAGAAGAAGTAAAAGGCCAGAGAAGCGCAGAGCCCGCCCGCCCACGAGGGCGGACGTCGCCAAGCTCCGACGGCTGCTGGAGGAAGAAGAGAGACCGGCGTGGCGGATAAAGCATCTCAAGGAATGGGCGAAGCGGAAGCGCGGCCTCGACCCCAAGGCCCTCAAGGCCATCTTGGCGCTCGGGGACGAGCTGCCGGCTGAAATCGCGTGGGCGAAGATGGAAGTCATTCTCGATATGATCGAAACCGAAGACGAGGAAACGTGACCAACCTGCGCTGGCTGAAGTGGGCGGTCGCCAAGCATTTCAGGGAGAGGGGCCTCGAAGTCAGCCTTCGCAGCATCAGGGTCGGAAACTGCATGATCGACGGAGAAGTCGTCGGGAGCGCATGGAAAATGGCGTTGGAGCTGAAGTCCACCGGCGACGACCTAGTCCGGGGCCTCGGTCAGCTAAGCGAGGCGCTGGCGAACGGCTACGACGAAGCCGCCCTGGTCACCACGATCAGGCGAGCCAGACGGATCAATCCCTCAGTGTTCAATAGGCATCGCTTCATACTTCTCGGCGTCGACAGCAAGGCGAACGTCCGCCAAGTCTACCCCACCTATTCGTCAAGAGGAGAAACAGGTTGAAGCCGCGGGGCCCGCCGACCAAACCGCAAATAGAGGAGCTGATCGACTCGTTCCACACGCCGCAGGAGAAGCTCGCGGCTGAGCTTGGCGCGTTCGCCGGAATTCGATGGCGCATGATCCCGTCATTGTCATGGTCGTTAAACTTCTCTGACTGCATGGGTCTGCCGGACGGATTTGTCGCCAAACCCGCGCGAACCCCGGTCAAAGTGCGCCTGCTCCGACGCGTAGGGCAAATGCGTCTTCCACACTTCACGTTCCTTCCAGAGCAGGGCCTGCGCCACCTCCACGAAACCTACCTCCAGGTGAAGGACAAGGTCGGCGAACCAACAGCGCACACGTTGCTTCCGCTTGGGACACAGGCCATCCATGAGATCCCTGAGAAGCTCAGGAGGCGCGGCCTCAAAACGACTGACTTGCGCCACTACTTCGTCTATTCGCTGGTCCGCGGCATGTACCGGGGCGAGACGGACCTGACAGACGAGGGACTCCGCTTCATGCTGGGATACCCGCCGAGGCAGAAGGACTGGCGCCCGGACGAAGGCCGCCTGCGGGAAGGGTATCGAAAACTCGAACAGGCATATTTCACGACGATCTCCCAATCGAAATCGGAAGAAAGGAACGACCTCGACCGGACATTCCTGAAAGGAACATACGAACTCATAAAAGGCATTAAGAAAGACTAGGACGACTAAGCATCAACTTTCCTTGACGCGGCCCGCAAGGGGAAATGGCCGAACGCTCACGGTTTCCGCGAGTGCTTCTCGTAGAAGTCCGCTAGGCGGTTTATGATGTCGTCGTAGGTTTCAGTCTTTTTGCCAAGCTCGGCGAGCCGCTTCCGAGTTCCCCTCAAAATTCTGATCGTCGTGGTGGTGTCTCCCAACCAGTTCAACCCGCCTACTATGGAGGCTGGCTACTAACGGCGGTAGTATATTTAAGCAGAACGACGCATAGCCGTTATATAATACGCATAACGCCGTAGACAAGGTTTTTGTGCGAGACCCGTGGGCCCGTGGGGCCGCGAAGTGTTTGCGATGGGCAACAAAATCATTCTCGTGGTGTTGGTTTCGAGAACGGATTTGGAGTTCTCTAACGAGGTCTTGGAGGCGCGGGTTCGTGAGAGCCTGCGCGGGTTGACGGACGAGTGGGAGGTCGAGCATATTGCAGTCGTCGAATAGGTCGAACGTCGTGGCGCTCCTGCTCCTCGCCCTAACGGTTGCGCTGCTCTTGCTGGAGCTTGCCTCGTTGCCGGTCGCCGGGCAGACGCCGCAGACGACGGTCGACATAACGATCGACTCCAGCCCGGAGCAGGGCTACGGGTTCATCATGGTGGACGGGAGCGTCATCCATACCCCGTCGATCTACAGCTGGGCCGTGGGGTCGAACCATACGGTTTCCGCCGCCATCGCGACGCGCATGGACGCCGACTGCGGGGCCGACGCCCATCAGTGTGCCTACAACTTCACGGGTTGGAGCGACGGAGGGCCCCGGATGCGCACCATAACGGCGAATGTTGGATCAACGCTTTACACCGCCTACTTCGTGAAGAACGCATACGTCACGGTCGCGACTTCGCCGTCCTCGCTGAGCGACGTGCAAGTTGACGGAGCGCCGGTCGGATGGACCCCCCGCCTCTACGTCTGGCCCGTCGGCTCGACCCACACCCTGACCGCTCTCAACACTAACGGGCTTTTCACGGACTGGTCGGCGCCCAGCTTCACTTCGATCTCGATGAACGCCATCACTTACACGGTTCCCAACTACGGCGAGACGGTCACCGCCAACTACGTCGCCGACACGAACACCACAACGACCCAAACCACAACCTCAACGGTCACCACCACAAGCACCACGTCGGCGAATAACCAAGTGGCAATCGTGGTGACGAGCAACCCGACGAGCGAGGGCATCGTGGCGGTGGACGGCACGAGCATAGACACCCCCACCACATTCTACTGGGTCATCGGGTCGCAGCACTACTTGACGGCGCCGCTGCAGGCGCCGGGGATCGACTGCGATTGCACATACCAATTCACTTTCTGGTTTTCGCAGAGCGGACGCCAACACGACGAGAGCGTCTTCATCTACACCGTTCCACCGTACCCCGAGACGGTCACCGCGTTTTACCAGCTGATGACGACCATGACGACTTCGAGCTCCACGACGGCGACCGCGACCTCGTCCACGACAACCACACAGACGACCGTAGTGACGACAACCGTTTCCAGCACCACTGCCGTGCCAGAGTTTCCCCGCGCCTCGGTCGGCGTCTTGATGGCATGTATAGCATTCGCTTCGCTTGCAGCTCACGGGCGGAGGAGAGAGACTCGGTGAATTATTGCTGCGATGTCCCACACTTATTGCAGAACTTTGCGCCGAACGGTAGCTCCGCCCCGCATTCTATGCAGAAAATCTTTGAAGACGCATCTTGCCTTGCCTTCGAATCGAGAGTTGTCGTTGTCGTCATTGACTTTCTGATTCGCCTCGAATACAAGAACAAACCAATCAGAGCTACTCCAACTATAACGGCAACCGCCATGAGCTGTGGCGTGCTCTGGGGGAGCACGTTTGATTGAGCAGGTACCCGTTCGTTAGCGGAGGAGATTCGATGATTATACGAAATCGGAGAGGCTGGTTGGGTTCAATCGGAGTTTGATGTTCATGGGATCGAAGACCTGTGAGAGTGACGCGAATAGACTGAGAGCGTAATCGTCCACATCGATCTCATGCCACTGGATTCCAGGCGATTGTGGCCATATTCCATCCGTTTACAGGGGAGAACTTAGGGGACTAACCCAGCTTCGTTTGATCTGGGGAAGTGTGTGTCAATCGGTTTTCTGGAGCGGTTAAAAAAGAGAGGGGTCTTCGGTTACGTGGTATTCTGTCTAGCGAGGCGGCGGAAGCGCTGGAACCCAAGCTATTGAAGGGGGTTGCTGTCTTCGTCCGTACACGACCAGACCTGCGGTTGCAATGACGACGACTGCCAGTATTACTGCGATTGCAACGTAATCGAGTAGGAAGTTATTGTGGTTTCGAGTTTGATATTGCGATGAGTGGCTGTACGAGTGCTGATGTACCGATTGTTGAGATGGCGGAATTTGGGTTGGAGGTATAATGGGGTATGGGTATGCTTGAGTTACTGTGGTAGTGGCGACTTGTTGGTTTCCTACTACGGCTTGGAATGTTTCACTGGTCGCAGAAATTAGGCTCCCGTATTGGCTGCTGTAGAGGGAAACGGAGATTGTGACCGTGTGGCCTTGGGTTGTTGGGGGTAGGTTGAATCCTAATTGTCCGTTGAACGTAGTACCGCCGTCGGTGGATTGTAGAACACTGTTCACGGTGCCCAAGCCGACGTTTGAGGTTGCGTCGTAAGCGTTGCCTGACGCATATAGCGTGTTGCCGAATGTCGTTGTGCAGGTTGCTGACATGGGCACTACGATTGGGACGTTAGAGTAGGAGTACGTTGTGGGCATGACGGGGTAGCTCAAAACCGCGGTGCAGGGTTGAGCCTGAGCCAAGACGCGGTTGCTGTTCACTCCGATCGCCAGAATTGCTATGATTAGAACAATGCCGAGTGTAGCATAATTACGCGTTTTTGTGCATGTTCGAACCAATTTTCATCACGTAGAGACGTGTCTAGACACATTTAAAAATGTATCGACATTTTGTTACACTTCTGAAGTCCTGGCGAAATTTGCCGAAAAATGCTCACTTCCAATACTAGTCGTGCTGATGCTTCTGGCCTACTCTGTAATCAAACGTAGAACTAGGAATCCGAAAAACATCCAACGGTAAGCTGACGCCATAAATCAAATAGGAGATGATTTTGGTGGCCTAGCTTGCGCCCGATTGAGCTTCATAATCGTACGAATCAGTGCATATGTCGCCCCATCACAATAGTGTAGTGGGATGGCCACCTTGCGCATCCACAAAAAACGGAGCGAGCACGTCCGCTGCCAACTCTGACAACTCACGCTTGAGCTAATCGAGTGTGAAGATCCCCTTTCCAAAGGACTAAGAATAACCTGCTTAGAGGATAGTTTGGTCTGTATTGCCGCCTTGTTCGCCGAAGCATAGAGTTTCTCAGACCCTTGGATTATCTATCATATTCATCCTAATGATAATCGCGGCGAGTTTCCCGAAGGTTACCAGTCTCCCGGTGTCATCTGGAACATTTCCGGTCGGAACCATCGTCGTACCCATGGATGACAAGCAGGTTGATAGAATTCATGTATATGGTTTCATTCACGAATTCCTCAGGAATAACCCTGGAAGCGAAGTCGCTCGCATCATTGAACCACCAAGCGTCGTCCTCCAAACCGATTCGACCCCTGCGGGAGCTATCTATCAGGGAGGGCCGTTTCTTATCGATTCGAGTTTAGCTTACGCTGTGAACGCCATGCTGGCCAATTCTACTTTCTCAAAGGTCACTACCACCGATCTGACTGCATCCTTCAGCTCGAACCAAGTGTTCTTCATCCAACAGCCGTCACAAATCCTTGTAATTAGCGACGGTTACTGGGGAAAGACCTACCTCACACTAGGAAGGATGGGAATCAGCTACACTCAAGTCTCGACCGCCCAAGTCATGGCTGATCCCAGTATGATCAATCAGTATAACTTGGTCGTGTTAGATAGTCCGGGCTGGTACGGAAACCCTTCGGCCTACACGCCGCCGCACAGGATGCAGATCAACGCGGTTTACAGTACCATCCAAACGTGGGTTGCGGCAGGGAACGATATCATGTTTACTGATGCAGCGATATTTGACTTAAACTCTACTTTTCCTGGATACGTTCAACTCGGAAACCCCGGCGAAACAGGATCTTGGAAGGGTACGGTATACAGTCCGCCCAACGGTTTCGATTCTGAATTTCAAAGTCAATACTACAATCCTGGACAAAACCCAAACCAAGTAACTATCTTCACAGAGTATGGTGTTGGAAATTGGGTCCCTAACGCTGTTCAACCCGCCAACACTGGAGACGTCAGAGTATTGATGGATACAACCGACTATGGCTCCGCTCCCAACTGCTTACAAAACTGTCTAACCACCCTTCCACACGCGGATCTTGCATTTTATTTTCCTTACGGTACCGGAATAGTTGAAGGACTAGCCCTCCAGCCCTATGAGCAACTGTACCCAACGTATGCGGACTATAACGGGTACTACGCCGCATACCAGCTGTACGGAAACCAATTCGTCGAGGGGCCGACTTCGCAAGCAGCGACTGAATCACCTGCATCAGCTCTCGTCACCCCGATGATTGCGACCGTCACTACGACGTCAACAAGCACCAGCACGCAAATGCAAACGAATTCATTGACGACAACTTCAACGTCTGTGGCTGCGCAATTCGTTACTTCAACCACCCTCGTAACCACAACTCTCACGAGTCCATCGACTGCAATCACGACTACCACCTCGACAAGCATTCAGCCGCAACCAACAACTTCGACCGTTTTGTTAACATCCGCCTTGAGTAATGTGCTAACTGAGACTATGACCACGACATATACCAGCATTCAACCGCAAACATCAATCATAACCACCACAACGGGAGTTGCTCTTACCACCGTTACGTCCACCTCTCAGACAAGCGTGCCGATCTACTTTCTCTCCGACCCGACACAGGTCTGGATTCTAAGTGCGCTATTCCTGGTCATCGGGGGGGCACTTCTTTTTCGATTCAGATCGCGGTTGGTTCGAAAACCGATAACCTGCCCTAAGTGCGGAAACGAGAATCCCGCCTATGCAGACCGTTTCTGCGTCAAGTGTGGAGAGCCCCTTTCAAACCGCTAGAGATCTTGCATCTCCGGTTGGACCGATTTGCGAAAACGGGAAAATAGATTAACCAGCCTCCAGTACGAGAATTTTTCACTCGCGACTTACGTGATATCAGCCATGCTTGCGGAGAAAGCGAAGAAATCGAATAGCTTGGTCCAGATGCGGTAATCATAATGCGCGGGAAGCCAAACGGCAAATGCCCTAAATGCGGCATACGGGTGGTCGAAGGTCAGGCTTATTGTGGACGTTGCGGGAGCCTGCTTGTTTCCTGCGTGTCTTGTGGATACACCAACCTTGCTGATAGTAAGTTTTGTCACTTTTGCGGTCGCAGCCTGCTCGCCAAGAAAATTGAAACTCAGAACGAATCGGTCCCTCCTTCGACCCCACCGATATCTATTGAAGGAATGCGTACATGCCCATCATGCAAGAAAGTGATTGGTGCTAGAGAAACCTTCTGTTCCTATTGTGGCGTCAAGGTAACCATCGTCCGCGAAAAACCTCAACTCGATCCACCCACCTTGACAGTGGCCCTCACCATGATCGACAGGGTAACGAAAGCACATCATCACACAGAATACAACGAGATCGATCAACGTACTGCACGCCTCGGTGATGCATTGTTCCAGGAGGGTCAGGCGCGCGACGTTCAAGAATTATCGTTGGACGACCAGTACGATATCTTAGATGGTGTGTTCAAAATCGTTAGAGACGACGTGCCCTACAGACCCGACGTTTTCGGTGAACATGTAAGATGGCCGTGGGAGACGCTGATAGCCGGAGGAGACTGCGATTGCAAGGTAGTTCTTCTTGCAGCAATGCTTGCGAGCGTTGGGTTCAGGAGAATGTGGATCTGGATACTTGCCCCAGGCACATACTTTGATCCTAAGCAGCAAGACCAAAAGAAAATTGAGGGCCACGTATTCTTGGAAGTGGAACTCTCAGACAGAGGTAAGCGGGAACCACGGCGGCTAAGAAAGGTAGACCCATCGTGCGAAGACTGCTCAGTAGGTGAGATCAGTGAGAGCATAGAGCCATTCCTGGAGAACTTTTACAAGATTCCAATATTCCCGATAATTCCATAGGAGTCGTATCGACAAAGCCGAAAGTCATATTAGGCAGCACGTATCGTAGTGTCGATACGTGTCTAGACAGGTGGATGATTTTGACTGACTGGTTGATTATCGTATTTGTGATGGCGACAGGGTTTGTGGGGCTGACAGTAGCTTTAGCAGCAATACTCTGGAACGCGATGTCTGGCTTGCAACTTGACTTGGCTGCTCGTCGGCCACCGACATACTGGTCATGCGGGACTCAAATTCAGCAGGTTCCCATTATCAAACCACTGCCTAAGTTTCCCGTTAGAGTTAGGAGACTTAGGTAATTGCCTCGTTCTCCTATCCGTTGTCCTCACTGCGGAAAAACAGTGACGAAGAATTCGAAGTTCTGTGGCAAGTGCGGTATCGAACTAGGACGTTGTCTTTTCTGTCGAGCATTCAATCCATGGTTCGCTGACTACTGCCACAACTGCGGTAATCCCATGACAACCGAATCTAGCATTCCTGAACCCATAGAGAAGGTGGTTTACCTAGAAGGACAGAATTTGAACCAACTAGACGAGGCGTTGTTAGCGATCATCAAGCTTCGGGATGGCTCGATTTCTGTGTCTGAGGTGTCCGCTATGTTGGGTGTGTCGAAGGAGGGGCTAGTACAGAGTATCAATAGACTTCAGCGGTATCACCTAATTCAACGGTCTTAGGGACCCTCAACCATGGGAAAGAGCGGATACCTTGGGATTGGTAAGGTTCTAAGGAGTAGAGAGTTGTAAATGGACTTGAAGTCGTGAGGAGTGTAAGGTGCCCACTCGTAGGCATTGCATAAGCTGTGGGTTCGAGAATCCGCCTTATGTTCAAAATTATTGCGTGAACTGTGGTAACGCCTTAGCTAGTGAACGAAGGCGTTGGGCACGTTGGCAAATCCTTGCTCTCGTACTAGTCATCGGTCTTGTTCTACTTGCCGTTCCTACTTTTCTCATGGTATCCACGCCTAGTCCAACAACAACAGAATCTTTGACCAATCAATCCACTACGACCGCCATATTGCCGACTCAGACTCTATCTCTAGGAACAATTGTGACAAGTCAAGAATCACTGGGAGTGATAAGCTCTAACCCGGTCTCGGTTGGCACCATTGGAACGCCAATACAGATATCCGCCACCGTAACTGGGCCGGTGAGTACCGTTACTCTAGTTTACGGCCCAGAAACCGAAGGTCAAACCACAGAAGTCCCCATGAATCCGATTGGAGCTGGAGAATTCAGTTATGTCATCCCCAGTAATCAGGTGACTGGCAACATCGCTTACTACATCAAAGCATCCGATTCTACAGGCAGGCAAGTAAACACAACCACATACCACATCGTCGTTGCTGATTTCAACATTCTACCACAAACTAGTTCCTTTACAGTTTACAGAACAAGGTATGCAGTCACAAATATCCAATTAGTGTCAATCAATGAGTTCACACAACCCGTCCAACTATCGGCAACTGGAAACCCCAGCGGCTTGACGATCACATTCTCAAGAAACCCCGCTCCGATAGGATCGGTGAGCCTGAACGTGACTGCTGATTCCAGCACCCCATGCGGGACATATCCAATAGTTCTGGTTGCCAGCTACCTACCCCCTCAATCACCGGAAGTAACGAGACAAACTACTCTCGATGTCACGGTAGCCGATTTCGGACTGCAAGTCGCACCAACCAGCGTTATAATGCAGGCCGGTTCAACGGCAACATTCAGTGTGACCTTAACTCTCCAAAAGGGGTTCGTAGACCCTGTGAGCATAACCCTCTTGAACCTTCCCCAGGGCGCAACATATGTTCTAACGGCAAGCAACCCAACCGTTCTTGCCGGATGGAGCGGCAGTACTACGATAACGCTTCAAATCACAATCCCGCCCTCTACCGTAGCGGGCACCTATCCCATTTTGATCGAGGCAATTGGAGGCGGGCTCGTACACGTCCTAACTGTTCAACTAACAGTAGCATAGTTCAAAATTCTGCATTGTGACTTTATCCTAGACATGTGATATCCGAAGGCATACTATCCCTTTACTTTGGTTCAGCCTAAGAGATTCTTCACATTTCGACATGTTTCAAGAAGCCTGCGAAGGCCTTTAGAGACTGTTGAGAGAGAATAGTCGTCTGGTTCAGGCGTCAACAAGATTCGCGTGGACATCAGCATGATCGCCGATACGAAAACTCTACAAACCCTATTGTTTGAGCGCAAAAATTGGACTCGTTTTTTCTCGCTCCATACGTTTGCGGTGGTTGCTAATTACCGCGTCAAGCTCTGCCTGGATTAGTGCGCTCCGGTTGATCTTGTTGCGGTGAATCCAGGTCGCCTGGTCAGCGAACACGTATACGCCCCTGACCGCGCGGGGGCCGTGCTTCGTGGCTGGGAACTCCGTCCTCCCGCCACGCATCGCCGCTTCGACACATTCGCGGCAGAACGCCGAGAAGTTAGGGAACAGGTCCCTGTGGCTGCGCACGTAGTCGTGCTGATCGCGCCTCATGGCGACTGACATGAATACTAGCTTCCGCTGCGACCTCACGCCCGCCCTGACCTTGCCCACGCTGTTCATGCCCGCTTCGTCACCCTATCTTTGACCTCATCTCGCTTGGATGTTACAGGTGCTACATGTTTCAGGGACGGGCGTGCGCGGACGGCAGCGTTCCTGGCCCGCTTCTGGGTCGCAATCATCCGGTAGCATATTGCGTCGAGCAGCTTCTCCCTGACCTCCGCCTTTGTCTTGCCGATCGCCGTGGCTTCGGGAAACTCGAAAGATTGCGCGTGCCACGTGGTGTCTCCCTTGACCCTCCATAATTTCGCGTGCCAGTGCTGCTTCCTACTGGGGTGGTAGATTTTGTCGGCGATCCTCTGGCTAGTCAGCAGCGTGAAGATCTGATACTCCCGCTGGAGCGCGGGATCCCCGAACCGCTTGCGAGAGGCGTTACACGTATTACTGGTGCTGCGGCGTCCACCGATGCCCCCCGAGGCGACACCGGTTCCACCACGGGCACTGCGTCTTAGCATGCTCGCCGCGCCTCCCACAGGTTCGCTTGTCCCTCCCGGGACGCCAGCTCGTACACTCGCTGCGCCGTTTTCCGGTCACGGAAGTAGAGCACGCTCTGTGTGCTGTGTCCGCCCCTCTTGCCCGTGATCTTCCAAAGCGCCCGGTAGAACCGCATGCGGGCGGCCGGGTCGTCGGGCTGGTCGTAGTCCACGATCCACACCGTCGTTAGGGGTGCTACGCTCATGACGACGCTGCCTCCTCCTCACGCCCGTCGAGCCGCCTGCTGATGGCTGCGCAGCTGTCGTCAGAGAAATTCTTGTCCAGCACGGGGCAGATCAGTGCGTGCAGGTGTAGGTGGTCGGCTGCGTGGTGAACTAGCTCGTGGAGAACAGTCAGGGGCAGACTGCGGAAGCACCATTCAACGTCCCCGAATTCTGCGTACGCCATGTCCGCAATCAGGTAGATGCCGTTGTCGTGGTAGAAAGCTCCGCCGTCGTAGTCTGCGTCAACGTGGTATTTGCGCCAAGCCTCACCGTCGGTGAGCACCGTGACTTTCGGGAAGATTTGCTTCCACCACGCCCCGCGCGGCGCTTGTGTCTGAGCTACCCGACCCTGCGGCCTGGTGCTTTTGTTGTGGTTCATTTTTCGCTTTCGGCGGTTTATGACACTGACTCTTCCTAGTCCGCGAGCGCCCGGTGGCTCCGCACTGAGGATGCGGTACTTCTCAGCGGCTTTTTTCCTCACGGTTCCCGCTCTCCGACGCCTTGGGCGCGTTGGCTTCCAGCATCCGGTCGATCTTCTGCTCCCACGCCGCCATGACCGCGAGGGCGTCGCTCCGGGGCACGGCGTCCTCCACCGAGTAGTCGACCCGGAGAGACTCGTACTGCCTCAGCGAGTAGGTGCGACCCTTGCGGACGCTGATCTTAACGGCCTGCTCCTCACCCATCATCAATTCGCCTCTAATCTACGGTTGGCCTCATCTCGCTCCAGTCTGCGGACACCAAGGGTCCAACCGTTGGACTAAGGAACAATGGCGGAAAGAAAAGGTCGGAGCACGTTGACGGCCAACCTAGATCGGCCACGGGTGGTGAAACGTGTCTCCTTTGCAAAGTAGCCAGTGCGCCAACCGTATCCCCGCTATCTCGTCCATGGTGAGGTGTCGTGTCGTCTCGTTCGATACTTTGCCAGTCTCTCGTATCTCCTCATGTGCGCGCACAAACCATTTGCTTGTTTTCATTCCCTGTTTTTCTGTCGCCATTCTTCTTCACCTCCGTGTCAATGAGGCCGCGGCGGGCCGCGGAAACGGGGGTGCGGTTCGTCTATGCGTTGGCAATGAGGCGCTTACGGTCCTCGTGGAACGCGCAGGGCTTCCCGCCATTCTCTTGGCAGTCCTCGCATTGCGCGACGGCGTCCAGCCAGTCCCGCTTCGTTACAACGTGCAAACGGGTCACCTCCACTACCATTTATTGGCGCCTCATCTCGCCCCTGTCCGGGACGGTTTTCTTGACGCGACAAAACGTTGAAGCGGTTCGTTTATGAACTATTGCAGATCGCGGCGCGACTGCACATGCAATCCCCGAGCGAATTTTCTCCACTAGCGGCGTTGCGGTCTGACGACAAAACGTTATAATTCTTAGGGCAGCCATGACGGTTTGAAGATAATCGACGTTGTCGTACAGAGGAATGTCTAAGTCCGAAGCGTTGTCAAAGTTGACCGAGACCGTTAGGTGCTTGCTGAAAAGGGAAGGACTAGAGAGCGCTTTCTTTGAAGCTCATGATGTAGACGCCGTGGGAGGAATTCCTGCAGTTAGACTCACAATAACCTACCCAGACTCGCTCTCTCCAAATCAAAGGATTCGAGCTCAGAACATCTCTGGAGAAGAATGCGCTAAATTTCTAGGCGAACGATACGGGTAGACGAAAACAAAGCCAAGTCCCTAAATCGGAACAGAGCCAAAAACTGTCTTATCCTTGAACTTGAAAATAACTGGAATACTGCACCACTATTCCGGCCGGTCTCATCTCGACTGTCGGCGCTTGGTCAGGATCTCGGTGTCCGACACTTGTCCACAGGTCTCGCACCGTGTCGTCAATCGGTACGCTTCAAGGAATCGGTTCGCCACTAGGACCGGGATTTGGAGCTTTGCGAGCTGGATGAGGCGGGTCGGCCGTCCGCACTTCGCGCACGTCTTGGACGCTTCCACTGCGGCGTCACGGTTCGCTTTGACCCGGCGGAGCATCTCGCAAACCGCTCTGGCGGTTTCCTCGCCGTTCTCAACTATCTCCGCCGCAACCAGGTGGGCGCAATTTCCCCGGTAGGTGAACGCCTCGCAATCACACGTGACGCTCGCAAGGTCGACGTCGTGGTAGTTCTGTCTGCTTCGAGATTTGACTTCGCAAACGGTTTCGGAGACCCGCCGGACCAGCCCCTCAGCGGCAATGGCTTGGGCCGACCTGAAAACGTCAACGTGCCGCCACCCATCAGTGAACTCTCGACTCCTCCACGAACCACCCAACACAATTCACACTCCGTGTGGCGGCCTCATCTCGAGAGCAGGGAGGACGTCCGGGCGTTGGGTTGCGGTGCTTGAACCAGAGTCGGTTGGTAGACTTGTTGCGGCGGTGAGTTCGCCTGGTCGAGGATCAGTTCAAGGACTTTTGCGACTTTGGCGAGGACCCGCATGCACAGCTTGCCGACGGCTTCGGGGGTTCTGTTCTCGGCGTAGTGCGCTAGGTAGTTCCACGCCTCGCAAACATATGCATCATTTCTGTAAAGCCTGCTCAGCGTCGCGGCGGTTAGTTCTGCGACGGCCTCCTGTTCGGGGACTTGCCCCGGTTTCAGTTTCTCGATTTGCGCGTGCGCGGCGTGGCCGAGTTCGTGCCAGAAATCATTCTCGTTCTCCGTGGCCAACGTTATGGTGCTATTGCCGCTGCTGAACGCGCCGTAGCCGATCGCCATTCTCTCGTATTTGACGAATAGGCCCCACCTCTTCGCAACCTCGAATAGCGGCGGCAGTTTTCTCGGCTGGTAGACGGGCAGAGGTCTGCCGGCAGTGTTCTCGGCCGCGAACATTGGGTAGGGACAGGCCCTGAACCCTACGAGCTTTTGGGCGATCTTCTCGCCGCACTCAGTGCAGAAGGCCGCGTCTTTTCCGGTTGGTTTGCGGCTGCACTTCGGGCAGACCGGTATGCGGACTGGCGCAAGAATGTGGAACGCTATCCGCTTGAGCCGGCCGCCGCACTTCGTACACTTCATGGTTTGAGGAACAAATTTGCTTGGAACCACTAGGCCACAGTCGGCGCATTTGACCGAGCCGACTGGGAAGCGTCCGACCTCCTGCCATTGCTGGTAGGTTCGGGCGTCCGTCGTGCCGTGCGCGACCATTATGAGTTTGTTGCCGAGACTCCAGCGGTCGCAGGGCTTTCCCTCCGTATGAACCAGCACTTTCGCCACGAGGTTCGGGAGCTCCTTCGTCTTGAAAATTTCAACAATTTCAGTCAACGCAACTTGCGCCTGGTCGCTTGTCCACAATTCGCTTCACGGCCCAGGCCGGGCCTCATCTCGCGGCCGGCTGCTTTGGGGAGCAGATTTAAGCGCTCAAGACGCTGAGCCTACGTCCACGCCACACAAGGTCAAGGAAGAAGCTCGAGATTTCGGCTACTGGATCGAGGTCAGAATTGTGGGTTCGGGTTTCGCGGCGGCCGTTGTCGGAGTTCGGGCTTGAGAACGGGCGCGCCGATTGCGTTGGTTTGCTGCTCCATTTCAGCTCCCAACCTTTGCGAGACCTCGCTTCGCCTTCTGTTTGGCCCGCCAGCGCCTGGTGGCCGCTGTGCACTTGTCGCGGTGCGCCTTCGCCCACGCATTCCCGTAGCGATCGCTCTCCTTCTTGTAATCTCGACTCGCACGCCTGCGTGCGTTGAACCTCGTCCTCTCGTTTGCGGGCAAAAGTTTTCTGACAATCACTTGCTTCCTCGAAGCTAATTCGTGCTCTTCGTATGTGAATAACTCCTCGTCGACTATCTCCGTGACCGAGTTGCCGGCGGAGTCTGCGTTGTTCGTTGTAATCGTGTGACCCAATACCTCGCCACACTTGCCGCAGACCACTTCGTTCTCAGCCGCCACGGCTCTGTGCTCCTCGCAGACCGCCACGGCCCTTTTGCCCTCTGCCATCCGCTTTTACCCCTGCTAATTATTAGCAGAGGCTCTATTTAACTCTGGGTCCAGAAAGCCGCGTTTTGTGGCGTTTAGTTATATAATTCAGTGAATTTTGGCGCCTGGGCCCCGAGCGCCGCAAAATGATCCGGTAAAAGAGATGGCAATCAGAGCAGAAAAATCGAAAGAAGAAAAAGCAGGGTTCGCCGGATTTTCGTCGGCTCGCCGGCGGGATCTACGGCGCTAGTCGTTTACCCAGCGCCCGCCGAATTTTTCGGACCACCATAGGCGCTGTCGCACGCCGTGCCTGGTTCTTTTCTCGCTCGTCTGCTGCCACTCCAGCATTAGATCGGCGCCATATTGTCCGTCCGAGCGCGGGAGTTTGCCGGTCGTTGTAACCTCTGGCCAATCTGCCATTTGCCATCTCGCCTCTAACTTAGCCGGGCCTCATCTCGCCTGCTACTTCCTTGCGGCCCCCAAACAAACGCCGGCCAACTGTGGGTACAACCCAGCCCTCGCAATCTTTCCCAGTGCTCTCCAGTGCTGGAGAATATGCTGGAGAATACTAACTGCGGCCAAAATCAAAAGCGATAAATCGGAAGCTAACGGGTGCGCTCTGTGATCTCAATTGGGTCGGCGAAGAAATCCGAGGAGATTCAGCGTAGGACGCAGTATGGGCCACAGCGTTCTTGGCAAGAAACCTCGACCCGAGAAGCTCTCCAACAAAGAGAGCTTCAAAGTCAAGGTGTTGGGACGTGAGGTTTCAGTGAGGCTTCAGTCGCTGTGGCAGGGAAGAAGACGACCAAGAAGAGCCTAGAGTTCAGGCCATCGGACTCGAAGTCAACTCCGCCGACCTCAACAAGCACCGGAAACACTAGCCAATCTCAAACCTCCTCCTCAACTCAGTAAGAACCAGCCACTCTCTCGACTACTCTGAGAATCCAATCCTCCAACAAGACTACTAACCGTCCATTCTTAACAATCATTCAGCTGGGGAGAGTGTTGCTGGTTCTTTTGATTAGAGAGACTATATCTGCTTTGATTTGAAAGATTCTAAAGAAGAGAGAAGAGAGAACAGAGAGAAGGAATTTCAGAAGGTTGCGGTGGTTCAAGTACAACCATAAGCATCAAACATTTTTCCGGTTCCGCAGGCAGGGTCCATAATCCTCACAGCAACCAGGGATACCACAACTACTCTCGCCAGCACGACACAAAAGGTAAGCTACGCAAAGCAACCCCCCACTCACGCCCCGAGCCAAGCAAACCGCAGAACCTTAACTAGCAGGCTTAACAAGCCACCCACCCAAGTCAAGCGAAGCGCCGGCGCATATCATTAAGGGAAGTCCCTGAGCCGCTTACCTTTCTCACTCTAACCGCTTTCAGGCGTTCTGGGCGTCGAATAAGCGTATTTTTGTGTCGTGCGACAAAATCCTCGTTTGACGCACTCGCCGCTGACTCGGTTTAAAGGGTCACGCGCTATAGTTTCTGATGAAATTTGTCGAGTGATTTGGCGGACCGCTATCGCGCCATCCGTGACATCGACGACGTACCGCTAATCGACTGGTACAGGGAATATTCTGAACATTCTGTTTCATCGAATTCCGTTGGTTTCGACGAGTCCGCGCTTGAGGCCGTTCAACGGATGCTCGGCACCCCTCCCTACATATACTCCGCAGGGTTGCTTGAGGAACTGTTACGTCTCGGGCGACGTCGAGTGTACCGTCAGCTGGAGAAACTTCTGATTTCAGGAGCCGCGACCTGCGTAAGAGTCCCAAAACCCGATGGAGGATGGGCAGACTGGTGGTCCTTAACAGATGCTCCTATCCGCGCCACTTCGGGGTCGTTACTCCATCAAGCACTCATAGTCAGCATCGGAGATTGGCTCCGCACCCACACGCGCTTGCTGCATGAAAGTGAGGTGCACGATAGCATTCTCGAACCGTCATCGGAGGGACCTGACTTGTGGATCGTAGGCAGTAACGAACTTACGCTCGCGGTGGAAATCGAAACGGGGTTGAAGCACAGATGGTTCTCCCTTGACGAAGCCATTTTGGAGTTTGAAAACATACTTCGAAGAAACGCAAGGTACGACGCAATCCTGATGATTGTGCCAACTGAGCGACTGAAGACGCAGATTGAGACCCTGGTCGGGAGAAGGGAACATCGACTCACCGTTATGACCGTCCGTGAACTACACACGAAGTTTGACCCATACTACTCCAATCTATGGCAGCAGCACTCGCAGCAGAACCAAGATAATTTGACGTAAATTGGTTGCACCGATATCAAGCGATCAACCTCGGATCGGGTGGCCTGAGGTCCTCCTTCCGAGAGGTTGATAGTAGGTCAACTATTTTCTCGAGAAGCTCGTTTGTCCGCATGACCCTGTCGAACATCATTCGAGAGAGTGAGTCGGGTACGGTCTCGTGGACCTCAATGCTGTGGGGATGACTGCCGTCCGAGCTGATCACTAGCCCCCTCTCCTTCTTGTAGGTCTCTATGCGGAAGGGAGGGAAAGAGTGGTGTTCATCAAGCACCGTGAAAACTCTGTGTCGCCTCACGACGCAGAACATGTTCGTCCACGCCTCATACCTACGCCAGAAATCGCGGTCCATGAACCCATGAGTAGGCATCACACGGGAGTCGGTAGGGTCACCCCCGCACCTCCTCAGAATCTCGTCGTAGAACGACTTCTCCACCCGGTCACGAAGATCGGCAAGATCAGCGACCGTCACCAACTGCTTCTGATGCTTCCGCGAAACGACAATCTGGCAGCCCCCCGTCAAATAGAGCTGGATTGTGAACTCTCTCCGAGGTTCTGTCCACACGAGCATACCGTTTCTGTTACTCGCCCTATACCACATCCCCATACATCTCTCCCGGACAGCAACCTGACCAACCAACCGCACCAGCTCACGCGGAGCACTGCAAGCAAAGCCATACCTCTCATGGTGGATGATCCCGAACTCCCGGAGAGATCTCAACGCGCTTCTTTGGGACTGAGCCTTGCGGGCAGTGAGATCTGCTTTCAGTTTGTTCCTGATCGAGTAGACGAGGCGCCGATTGCGATCGTTGTTGAGCACTTTTGCCCTCCCGAGAACTTCTGCAGCGGCTAGTTTCCCGCTGTTTTCTTCGGTTTGTATTACGTGGCGTATGCGTGCGAAATTAGATGTCAGCGGGGTCGCATATTTCGCGTTGATGTTGCGCTTGACCGCGCTTTCGTTCACGTCGCTACCGTGCTGTTTAGAACTCAATGGCTTTCACTCCTTCGACGGACGCCATGATGTGCGGGATTGGAACGGCTACGCTTTCGGTGTGGTAACGGGTTAGGGGCGACGCAGCAGCGTTTTTCGCTACGACGATTTTGAAGCCACCGAAGTCAGACCGAGCTAGAGAGAGCCAGTTGTTCTTGTTCTTCAACCAGGCCCTGACGAGGGTAGGCCAAGGCAGGAGATAGCATCGCCTGCTCCCTTGGATCATGTATGCGACGTAGTCGAATGCAGTCACCGACTTTCTCATCCAGCCGGGCGTCGCAAGTTCCCGCACCGACAGGTATTCGAGAAGAACGTCGTTCCACGCGCCCTCTCGGACGATCTCATTGACCCGCAGAACGTCGCCGTCTGCGAGGCGGATATAGCGGTCAATACCCCCACTCCGTATATCTTCGTCACGGTCGTAGGGCGCGCTCACCATTCTTGTCAAGGAAGGAAACGCCTGCGTGTAGATCCTATCCCATAGCTTGTCGTCAACGAAGCGCGTGCCCTTCTTGAGTGAGGTGTGGTACTCGTGAATTCTCAGCGTGGGTGCGATCAATGCCTCTCCACCTCATTGCCCCAAGCCGCCCATTTTTTCCGTGGACGACCGCGAGCGTACAGTTCGATTTTCTTCGCTGTTGGATACATTGCCTCAATTAATTCGTAGACGATGGCGGGCTTCTCACTGTGATCGGTGCGTGATGATTCAAAGATTGAGGGTGGGCGAGCTGCCGGGTCGGGAGTCTGCGGATTGCCTCGGGTTCCGACCAGCAAGTATTCGTGCTGAATTCTGAAGTAGTACCCCATTCCCACTTTGAGTTTGTTCCAGACAGCGCTTGTCTTGTAGGAGAAACCCCACCGTTGAAGCAGCTGTAGTCCTTCGATGAGTTTCGGGGGCGGAGTCCACAGGAACAGGACGCAGTCGTCCGCACAAATGTTCTCAACCGGTAACGCCGCGAGTTCTTCAAGTGTTTGAGTTGGATAGTGATTTTCGATGACTCTCGTGTTGGACTTTCCGAACGTGTAAGCATATGGCGGATCCGCAAGTATGATGTTGAATTTGCCGTTCGGCAGCGACTGCGTCTTGTCTTTCAGTTCGTACCGAATAAGCTCTTGTTTTGCAATTATGAGCTTCTTTTTGCCGGACCTGACTTCCTGCGCGAGATCCGGTCTAGCGGCTTCCAACCGCTTGAAATCGCTCACATAGTGCTGGTTCACACCGACAACTTTCGCTGCTCGGTCCCTTGCCTTGCCGGCCTCCTCAGGGTGGGGAACCGGTTCCCTACCCTGCCTCTGCCTCTCTTTCGCTTCCCGTTCTAGGAGTGGAAGCATGTCGCACGCTACGGCCGCCTTCTGGTCCGCCGTCAAATGCCTGCGTTCTAGGTTAAGAGACACGACACGCTCGGTCGGCGATCCTGGACCACCCCATTTCATGAACCTCGGCTCTACTCCTAGTTCGGAGCAAGCTCTGAGGCGGTTTTTGCCGTCAATGACCTTGCCCTGGTAAGTCTCGATTGGAACAAGCAACCCATGCGCGGCGATGTCCGCCTTCAACGCCTCAAATTCTGCGTGAGACATGGGCGGGAATAATGAGCATACTTCGTGTAGCTCTGGGAGCGGGCCACGCTTAATTATTACTTCGGCCGTAGACATCTCTGGTCACCGTTGGTGGCTTGGTGTGCCGGTGCCGCTCCGTGTGGGTTCCAATCACGGCGGGGCGGCAGAGCACCACTATTCTTCTAGCCTGCCTCCTGCGGTCGTTGGCCGCTTCTTTCTCTTCTCCATCTCCGCTAGTATGAGGTGACTTTTGATTGCTCGTCTGAGTTCGCGCAGGCGGCGCTCAAGCTGATGCTCCATCGACCGCCGCAATGATGACAGGAACCGGAACGGCGATCCTGGGCCACGCCATTCAATGACCCTCGGTTCTACTCCTGGTTCGGAGCAAGCCCTGAGGCGGTACAGGCGAGACCTTGGCGAAGATATTTCCGAACTTCCATGAGATGCATGTGGCGCCATTCTCTTTCTCTTACGTTTTCGACGCAAGATTTTACGACAGCCATCGTATTTAACCGCGAGCCTACTCACAGACTGCACGTGCAGGAAATCAAAAGGACCGATTCTTACTCTATTCGCCTATTGGGCAACGAGATGCCTCTGAAGTCTCCACATGCAGTCATGAGGGTCATGTGGGATGGGACGGATCGTTGTCGCCCTCGATCTTGTGGCCTGCACCTTCTACAGCCCGACCGCGTAAAACAGCGCGTGCACAAAGCTCCACAATCGTAGCCCTTGAACGATCGCGAAGATTCCGACGACCACTAGAAAGCCGCACCAAGCCAGGTTGTTGTTGCCCAAACCCAACCCTCTGAGCCGGGTCTTCGGTGTGATGAAAAGGCCGTTCATCGTATTCCAGTCCGCGATCAAGTGGCAGAAGCTCGCAATGATTCCGGCGGCCACCGTCCATTGCCAAAAGTCTGCTAGGCCAAATCCGAGAAACGACGAGAGAAAAACGAACAACATCCCTATCCCTAGCCCAACCACCGCCCCGATAATCGGCGCCGTGTACGGCGCGTGGGTGAGCCACGTTCTGGTTCCGAAAGAAGCCCCGGAATTTCTGTGATGGCCGAACATATCGATCGCGGTGTCCGTAAGAGTTGCTGCGAAGTAGACCGGAACAAAGAGTATCCACGACGAAAGGCTCGCCGAAGGAACAGTGAATCCGCCCACGAACGAAGGGATAAAGATCGGAGTCACTCCCAACACCGACGCTGGTAGAGCAGGCAGACTAGGTGCAAGAATCAACGCTGCAACACCGGCCGAAAAAATATGATGCACAATTAGTTTCGGCAACCTACAGCCTGCCCTCCGTGGCTGCGGTGACGTCGACGAAAACCTTGAGCAACTTAGCGCCCGTCACGCAGAATCCCAGGCCCAGGCCGGCCCATGCGTGTTAGATTTAAACCCAGCAGGGCACCCAAGGGATCTCCGCTGTCTCCAGCAGGAAGGTGTAGGTGACTCGAAGATACTGACGGCTACTAGGATTGTGAGGGTAGCGGCTACTATCATCCTCGTCTCGGTTTTGTTTGCCGTCTGGGTAGAGGTTATTCCCGTGTGGACCCCTATTTCCATCCCAATGGATTTGTTCTACTCAAGTAGAGACATCTTCATTCATGCAACGGTTTCGTCAAGGGAGCCGGAATTTGCTGAACGAGTACCAGTTACGGTACATGCTTTTGGAAGCATTGGAGTTCGAAGCGTTGGAAGTAACGGATTCGCAAATGTGAGCGTGTTGAAAAATGTACTCACGGTTTGCGTTGTCTTTAGTGGAGCCTATCAAGTCGTAGGCGATAAAATCCTTACAAACTTCAATCCAGAACCAAGTGCAGGTTCATGCCTCGGCATAACGATCACTCGGCCACGTGAAAGTTACAATTTGACCGAATGGATGGAATTTGGTCCGGGCGCTTTTCTTGTGAGTGATGACCAGACGATTGAATGGTTAAGTCCCACTACTCAATCTGTCCCAAGCATAATAATAACGTACAATGGCACCCTATCAATCGATGGTGTACTAAGGAATACTATTAGCGAGAGCTATCCCGACAAGAGTCTGCAAATTGAACCCAATCTAACGCTTCAATCGGACAAAGCGTACCTCAAAGACTCCGTGGTAGGAATAATTGTCGTTGTACTTGGCTTGATACAAGCGATACCGTGGGCAATCAGGAAGCGCAAGCAACGGGCGTTAAAATCACCTAAACGACCATCTCGAGCCAAGTCACGACGTTGAAGACCAAACATCCTACAAATAGATACCAACGCAAATCCATCCCGTGCCGTACCAGACTGTTGATTTGATTTTCGAGTATGTGCGTCCCTGCGTAGACGAACATGGGAAACCCGCCCCAGTCTATCCACCCGATTATCAGGTGGGTCATCCGGAACTGAAGCCCTACATGGAGGCGTTCCGCAGAGCGAACAAGAAATTGTTCAGAAACGGCTCGGACGGCCTACTCCTAGCTCAGGCCGTTCGGACCGGCGTAGTGAGCGCGGACGAAGCAGAGTCAGTGCGAAGGCTTCGCACCATACGTGATTTCTGTTGCCACTTCAACCCCTACTGCCGCACGCTGCATAACTACAAGGAATGTCTGCAGAATCTCAACATCGAATTCGACGCATTCAGCGAGCTACCGCAGGTCGCCTCAAAGGTCTTCGAAGAAACTAGGCGGCTGCTCAACACTTGGGTCGGGCGAAGAAGGACACCGCATTAAGTTCGTAGGCACAGGAGGAAAAAACTCACTCAAAGATCAGAGGAAGGCGATGCTCTGAACGTCCTTCTCCGAAATGAACATCTGTTTGCCGAGGCCCAGCTTCTTTGTCGCCTCGTGGTTCCCGTCGCGGATTATCATTTCGGGCTGGAGCAGACGGAGTTCCTTGGCCGTATCGCCTGTCCCGACCGAGTCTAACTGGCCCATTATTTCTTGCCCCAGCGCGGTGTGCACCAAGACGAAGTTCGGCTCGTTCCGCTTCAGGCTCTTCACAATTGCCCCCCACACGGTTCCCGGATGATAGCCTTGCCTGAACAGTTTTCTTCCTATTAGCCCGGGGAAAAGCCCGATCGCAATTGAGAGTGAGAGCAGCAACGTGATGTTCTGCGGCATCAGCGCGGCTTGCCTGATTTTGTCGAGGCTATCGAGCGAGGTCAAGTACGAGAAGGGGACGTATATTACGAGGCTGAGCGCGAAGCTGATCACCGTCATATCGAAGTCTGAAAACTTTCGGTCGTACGCGAATACCCACGCAAAAACCTTGGCCGAAACGAAACCCGGAACGAGCAGGACCACCAACACAAGAGCGTCCGCTAGCGAAGGGAGGTCGAGGGCCATGTTCTCCTCTACTGCTTCTTGGCTTCCTTCTTGATCGGCTCAGGCTGAGGAACGGGCGGAGGGGTTGCGTTGACCGTCGCTGCGAGGTCTCGCCGTTCGCCCTGGAAGACCTGGAAGTACCCTTTGATTTTGACATCCTTCTTCTCTTCGTCGCCCAAGATTATCATGATAATTTTTGCAGACCCAGGTTATTAGTAGTGAGGGTCAACCTGGGCACCGTGAACTATTCACAAGGGTTCAAGTTCAAAGGGAGTTCACGATTGTTGCAGTGCATGATGAATAGTTCACGGATGTTGCCGTGAATGGCGGAGCTGGATAATTTGCAAGCTCTCAAGTGAAAAGTCAATTATAGAGAAGAGTGCCCTTCAGAAGAGTAGAGATGAAGCATCACGAGGTTGAGCGACCTGTGTTGAAGTCAGATAATACGCCACGTAAACGCAACAAGGGAAGTCGACTGTCTCCAGCCGACCACTCGACTAAGATCGAGGTTGCTGACTACAGACACAAAGGCGAGAAGAGAAAGAACGTCCCCGATGCGGGACTGGCCCTCTACAATAACAAATCCCAGGCGCCAGTGAAGTACAACTATGATCCGCACCTGGACCCCCAACTCATCTGGACGGGTAAGTCAGAGAGACCGTCTTTCGACGTGGAAACTATCTCCCTTCATATCCACGAGCGAGTGTCAACAGAGGCAATCCTCAAATCGGTTCAAGAAACAGAGCCGCTTCGCCAGGTCAGACTGTTCGGTGACCCTGACTTGCCGCTCGACAAACGGATAGAGTTTTACAGACACGAGATGGACTGGACAAACCGCCTGATTCTAGGCGATTCATTGCTCGTCATGAATTCTCTTCTGGAGCGTGAGCTGATGGCCGGCAAGGTCCAAATGATATATGTTGACCCGCCGTACGGAGTTGCGTTCAATTCCAATTTTCAGCCTTTTGTGAACAGTCTCGAAGTAACAGATGGAAAAGACAGTTCGCTCACAAGGGAAGTCGAACAAATCAAGGCATACCGTGACACATGGACGTTAGGGATTCATTCATACCTCACGTATCTGTCTGATCGCCTACTGCTCTGCAAAGATTTGCTCGCCCAAGAGGGCTCGATTTTCGTCCAGATCGGAGTCGATAACGTACATCTCGTTCGGTGCTTGCTCGATGAGGTGTTTGGAAAGGAAAATTTCATGGGTGAAATCGTGTTCGTGAAAGGCCCCAGCTCTGCCACACGCACGCTCGATACGATCTTTGACTTCCTGCTCTGGTATGCAAGAGATAAGGAAGCTGTCAAGTACAAGAAGTTGTTCGCGCCACACACCTCCGATTCCATAAACAAAGTGTACAACATGCTTGAACTGGCGGGTGGTACTTTCCGTCGCCTCAAACGAGGCGAAGTGGTTCCCGAAAATTCGAGACGGTTCGCAGCTCAGAGTCTTTACTCTAAGAGCGGAGGAGAGTCGGTGCGTTTTCCGTTCGAGTTTCGCGGGCAGTCGTACCAGCCTCCGGCGGGGTACTACTGGGCGACCAACCGGAACGGGCTTGACGAGCTGAAGAAGAAAGACAGACTTATCGTAATTGGAAGGCATTTGAGAAGGAAAAGCTACCTCGACGACTTCCCATTCGGTAACGTAAACACTCTCTGGACTGATACTACGCCAAGCGGTTTTGCCTCCGAGAGAGTCTATGTTGTTCAGACCAACACGAAAGTATTGGAACGCTGCCTTCTGCTCACCACTGACCCCGGGGACTTAGTGTTCGACCCAACCTGCGGCAGTGGCACTACTGCGCTCGCCGCCGAGAAACTCGGCAGACGCTGGATTACCTGCGACACAAGCCGCGTTGCTCTCGCCATAGCCCGTCAACGAATGATGACTGCAAGATTCGAATACTTCAAACTGGTTGACCCAGAGAAGGGGGTCGACTCGGGGTTTGTTTACCAGACAGCTTCGCATGTCACTTTGAAATCCCTTGCTCAGAACGAGCCTCCACCGACTGAAACCCTTTTCGACCACCCGAGGGCCGACCAAGGAAAAATCCGAGTCACGGGACCTTTTACAGTGGAAGCCATTCCGGCTCCAGCCTTTCAAGAGCCATCATTAACGGGCCATCCCGCTGCTTCAGCGGGCGACTACACAGATCTCGCGATAGACTTGTTGAGAAAGAGCGGTGTAACATTCGCTGGGGGAAAACGGATGGTCATAGAGAACTTGCGACCAACATCGTCGGCTGGTTTTGTTCACGCGGAAGGTGAAGCTGGTCAGAACGGGGGCAAAATACGGGTCGCGGTATCGCTCGGTCCTAGATACGGGCCAATCACGGCGAACCAGGTTGACGAGGCAATTCGTTCATCATACAGAATGGGGTTTGACGTCCTTATTTTGGCCGGATTCGCGTTCGAGACGGAAGCTCAAGCAATTATCCAAAAGAACCCTATTCCGAAGGTCTCAGTACAAATGGCTCACATTAGCCCAGACGTGATTGTGGGAGCTTACTCTGATCACCCCCTTCTGAAGACAACGAAGACTAGTCAGATTTTCACGGTCTTCGGAGAGCCTGATGTCAAGCTCGAGAAGACCAAAAATGAATTCAAGACAAAGCTTCTCGGTGTTGACCTGTACGATCCAACGACAGGGGAAGTCCACTCAAGCAACGCCAGTGACATTCCGCGGACCACGCCTTCGAGGTCTTCGCCGAAACCGCCGGCAGAACACCCAGAAGAGTCGCCGTCGACGTCTTCCCGCAAACCAGCAAGAAGGACGCCTACGGGCTGCTCGGCTACATAGCCGCCGTGAAGAACATCGACGCCTACATCGTGCTGATAACCGAGCACGCGGACGGCCGCGAAGTCTTCAAGCGGGTCGAAGGCTTCCTCAAGGACACGAAGGGAAAGCTAAGCGTACCAACCACCGCGATCTTGATCGAGAAAAAGGACACGTCCGCAGGAATAATGGGTGCCAGACGGGCGCTGGACGCTGCCCTCGCACCAAAATGAATGAGTTCGTTTCAGCGGGGGCGCGGCTAGTACAACTCCTGCGGGTTCACGCTTAAGCGTTTCATTTTCGCTTCGGTCTCTCAGCCACAGTCCGCGGTTCCTTTCAGTAGTTATTTGATTGCGCGGTTCACGGCAAGAAGGGAGATCGTGTTGCTGTGTCCGTTATGCCGGCGTGAGGACTTGTTCTACGACCATTTGATGTTAGCCTGGCGGTGCCAGGATTGTAAGAAATACTTCCAGTACGACGAGGAGGACAAGACCCTGAGGAGAATCGGATCGAGTACAAACTTTTCGTTGTGCTGAATCATCATGCTGGTCGAGGACGCTTCAACAAAATGCCCCGGCTGCGAGAATCAGTTAACATGGATTGGGAGAAGTAAGCGACCATGTCAAGGCTACGATGTGTACGAGCTTGATTTCCGCTGCGAGACGTGCAAACGTGAATATCGGTTCAGAGATGGGAAGCTGAAGGAGCTGAAGATCGAACGCGACCTTATTGCTGAACAGATGGCGATGCGAAGAGCCGAGCTCGGCGCATTCCGTAGTCGTCGATGTTTGAGTTGTGGCGGCCCCTTAGACGACTGGTTAAATTGCGATTGGTGTCATAGACGGTTTTCCGTAGAGAGCGGCGAGCTTGTGCTGAGAACGGAGGAAGCTTTGCAACCTAAGCCTAAGATGAGTGACTTCTATGCCGACCAGCAGTAACTACACTATTCGAACCGAGCGATGGTGCAGAGCCTGTAATTCCAGAACTCCTCAGATTTCTGTCGGCTGCCGCTACTCCACTCCAGAGAAACTCAAGGTTCCCAGCGTTCTGATAAGGAATGTCACGTGGGTCTGCCAATGGTGTGATCAAGAAGAGGCGGAGTCTAAGGAGATTGCCGTGCCATCAGACCGGGCTAAGATTATCCGCCGTCTTCTCTCGCTCTCGGACGACTACGACGTGCTGGGGTTGGAGCTGGAGGCGAAGCCTGACGAAATTGTGGTTCACGTCCGACTTCCCGACTGTGACATGAGCGAAATGCGTGCAGTCAAGTTCAAGCAGCAGGAAACAGGTTTCATAACGGTCGATGAGCTCATGAGTTTACAGCGTGCAGGCTACAAGCGACCTGCAGCTGTTCCGCCTAAGCCTCAGCCTCGGGACGTGGCAACATTGCGGAAGCGAGAAAGACAGCAGGCTTTTGCCGGAGGCCCGAGGCCATATGATTGAAAGGAGTTTCTTTTGATCTCTGAGGGTGAGCTTGCTTGGCTCGTCGGCGCCACATACAAGATGGGGCAGGTCACTCTCAGACTATTCAGTTCGCCCGAATTGGAACCGATCGAGTGGGTCGACAAGGATTTTCAACCCTACTATCTCACCTCACATGAGCAGGGCGAACCCGTCAGAAAGATAGACCTCTTTACAGGAAAGGAGTTGAAACTAAAGAAAGTAATCTTCACCGGAAAGCCTGCGAAGAATACCAAGGGTTGGGAACTGGACGTCGATCCGCCTCTGAGCTATGCCTACGATAAGGGGCTTCGGTTTGGCATACTCCACCGCTTCGAGGGCGACGGTTGGGTTCCGGGCTCATCATTGACCAAGGAGAGTGGCTCTCGCTTCGAGGAATTGTTCGGAAGAATCAAGCAAAGTGACCCGCTCAAGTACGCTTCGCTGAAGGAGACGTACTCATACATCAGTCAACCCGTGCCAAAGATTCCTGAAGAGAAGCTCAGTCTCCGTGAGGTCGGCTCCCAGGAAGATTATCACAATGCATTTCTATTGAGTCGTTTGGCGAACCTTCCTCTAAACAGAACCTACCGGAACTATTCAGTTTCCGACTGGATTCGTTCAATGCTGAGCACCTACTACCGTGCCCACAGTATACTGATTCCAAACTCTGAAGAACTCAATCTCGGAGACACGAGAAAACAGGTGACGGGCGCCTTAGCAATCGGCCCAGAGCCGGGTACTTACTTCAACATGCACGTCCTCGATTTTGAATCCCTCTACCCGGGATGCATAGATGTCTTCAACCTCTCATACGAGACCATCCAATGCCCACACCCCGAATGTCGAGAGAACAAGGTACCCGGCCAGCCACAGCTGCACGTCTGCACCAAGCGACGTGGAATCTATTCTGCCCTGGTTGGAGCCCTCCGCGATTTGCGTCTCCAGCTATACAAACCGGAGGCGAAAAAAGAGGAAGCGGATAGTAATGTCGTTGCCGCGTCACGTCTTCTGAAGACGTTCTTGGTCTCGTGCTACGGAGTGACTATAAGAATTCACGGCCTAGCAAGTCCACTTCTGGGTGAGGCGATTACTGCCTATGGAAGATTCGTCCTCCAGTCCACCTGGGATTTGGCTAAGAGGGTAAATCTCAAACCGAAGTACTCCGATACGGACAGTTTATTCCTGGATAATCCCAACGAGGAGGAGACTTGGAAGCTCATACAGGAGGTCGGAAGCCAGTTCCGGCTTCAACTGGCGTATGATCGCGTCTACTCGGTCTGCGTTCTGAGCACGATCAAAGCTTACTTCGGCATTCTTCCAAATGGAGAATCGGAGATCAAAGGATTAGCCATCGCCAAATCCAACTCCCCCCGATTCTTCCAGCAAATCTTCGGACAATGCCTAGCCCAACTATCCAGAGGGCGACGCTCACCGAAGGAGTTTGAAGCCGCCAAACAGCAGCTGCCCGACATAGTGGCTGAAGCGGTTCATCGACTCCGCAGGCGATCCGTAAGGCTGGAGGACTTGGAATACCGAGTTGAGCTTAGAGAGGAGCCGGCTGAGAAGTTACTGTCGAAGCGATTGGCGCAGCCCTACCAAGCCGCATGGCTGCTTGACAAGCAAGGAAAGCGGCCAGAACGTGGGGAGACAATTGGATTTGTGAAGGTGGTTTCATTCAGGTTGCAGGGGAGACAGTTCACCGTCAAACCCACTCTGCAAGCCGATTCGAAGGAGATTGACGCGGAGGACTACGTCATGAGTCTATACGCATCACTTTCTCAAGTCTTCGATCCCATGACCCTTAAACTCAAAATGAGCACAACTAACCTCTCAGATTTCGTCTAACAATTGCTCAATCGACCCAGCTTAATGGTTAGCGGATTGTATATTGACACAACACTTGTGCCTGATCCAATATTGCGGTGTTCGTCAAAACAGATACCACCATTTCCTCTTGCGTTTACCAAAGTCTTTTCCAAGCCGTCTCTCAATCTCTTTCTTAGACACGAATGGAAATTCAACCATCAACGATCGGATAAATTTCGATTGATTACGCTCCAGTTCTTCTTGCATATGACGCTCCCATTCACGGCCGCGACGACCTATCTCAATCCAACTGCCGCAATCTGAGCAGTGTTGATAAACACGGTTGCCTACGACTCTCACAAGTTTGTTGTACTCTGGATGTCGCACTAGCACTTTCTTGAGAGCGTCGACCATGTCATTCTGTGAAATCTTCAATTCTCCAAAGACCTTTGATTGCTCTCATCCAAAGTAGGCTTTTGAATTGAGCGGGTCAGTCACGCCTGTGCACATAAATCGCCAGAACTGTGAATATGCCTGCGGCTATTCCGCACACTACTTGAACAGTTTGCGGGTTCAAGTATGGATATTGTTGTAGCGGGTTTATGGAGCTTGCTTGTTTGAGTGTAAGTGTTGGAGTGCCGTACTGGGGACACTGATAAGGCTGACACGGAGTTACGAGCCTCGAAACGAAATCATAATTTGTGCTTTCGGGTAGAATTGTGTTGAATAATATGGTGTATTGACTCGTTGCGGAGTTGTACGTGTAGGATTGGGAGCCCTCGCAATCAATTGCCTGTCCCTCAATTTGCTTCGACCAGTCCATATTGTTGAATCCGTTCACCGTGAAGATGCATACTTCAGGTGCGACAGTGCATCCACCGTTGCCAGTGCATGAAGCAACATAGGTTACATTTACTTGGATTGACGTTCCCGATGGGAAATATTGCGATGGAGCGAATAATGTGTACGGAGGAGGGAGCTGCGTATTACCGTTTACGTTTGAGGTTTGTTGAACAAGTGTCCATCCTGTTTGAGTAAGCAGGTTCGTATAGACATAGGGATAGACGACAGCAACGAATGCTAGAACGGCAGCCATAACGGCGAACAGATTTCTTGGATTTGTTATCCATGACATGGTTCAAAAATCCTACTCTAGCGGAGACAGCACGCCCTAGACGCTAACAATTTGATTGATCTCTATCCAGCTTTGGTTACTAGTTCTCGCATCGTCGAGTCCAATTGCATAAGAATGGTGGTGTAATACGTCTTTACCAGATTTCTTTGAGGTTCCTCGAGATAGCTGTTATGAGCGACCAGGTTACGGCAATCAGCCAACTCGTCCACTTTCGTAGTTATCCATTCCAGTTTGGGAAAGTAGCCTTTGAAAAGCTCCCAATTGTTTTGTATCATTAGTCCCAGATCGTCGAAATCCAGGTAGAATAGTTCAGAAGTCCCCCTTGAAGGTAGCCAGCGTTTTCTCGCAGCATCTGCCTTTCTATCCGACAGTTTCTGCTTCATGTTGTGAGACATCATTAGGTTGTTTATGTAGTCGCCCCCGTATCTGCTCTTGGCGACGATTTCAATGAACAACCTAAGCGCATTCTCAATTGAATATAGATACACATACAGGGCAGCCATCTCTTCGCCTTTCTGCATGAGGTCGGCGGGCAAGATTGCGGCCATGATCTCCCGTGAAAGACCGGTCACGGTTTCATCAATCTTTGAAACTGAGGCATCTATGTTCTCTGCCGATTCAATCGAGGGAGAGAATTCAACATCCATTATATCATAACCTGAGTCAGCAGGCATCAACTCCTGACAAAACGGAAGGAGCTTATCCGCCGAGTCAGGCTCGACTTCTGAGAGTTTCTTCAAAGGAACATAGAAACGTACACCCGCTCGGAATGCATCCCAGCGAACATGTGAGAAACTGGTCGTCGTAACGATTACGCATTTAGCATTGTTCAGAAGGAGTGCTAGGTCTTTTTCTCCTTTGAATTCGAGATATTTTACTAACGATGCATGATACTTCTCGTCGTTTGGTTTCTCGTAAGTGAAACTAGATCCCAAAGTGTTCTCACTGCATTAGTCGGGAGTGACCTTTCTGTGTTGATTAGGTACCATAAGCCATTTGCGAAATGCGACGGCTATCGAAGCAAAATTTACTCCTTCACAGTCCTGAACGGAGAAGGCGCCAACGCGGGTCTCCTGAAACTACGGCGAACAAGTCCTCCTTAGCCCGGACAGGAAAAGGGTAGGTATCTCACCGAGGTTGAGACAGGAACCCTTGAAGGAACCACTCCACCAGCTGCTCTAGCCATGGTTTGTACCAGATTGCGATGTACACGGAATTGCCAGCGTAGACTGTGGAGATGCCTCCGCCGCTGTGTGGTGCGATGTTGCAGCACTTCGGGTGTGAGATGAACCGGTTGATGAGCGCGTCTTCGACGTCCATCGCGTTGTCTAGGCTTTCGGTCAAGTACAATATCTGAAGCTCGTCGCAATTGTTTCGAGCGTAGGCGTATGTTCTGGAGCGGGGGTCGTCCGTTCGTCCGATCTTGAACTTTTTCACTCTTTCATCCTTAATCAGACCATGGATTTCCAGTGCGATGTCTGGGAGGACTTCAGCGGGCCAACCTGAGAATGCTGCATAGTCGGTTGACGATTCCACACATTTTCCATCCTTGCGCGTTGGTCTTTCTTTACAAGCCCTCTTTCAGAATTGGTGAATTCGATAACACATTCACTTTAGCTTCCAGGGGTTCTTCAGGACGTATTCAGGGTATTCGTTGTGCACTCTCTCCAGCAGAGCCATGAAAGTCATCGATCCATAGTCTTTGCACACTTCTTGAATTCTCGTTCTACTCTTGCCTGTAATGAAGGATCTACCCGCAGTTCGCAAAATTGAACGCCCTTGTCTTGTCAAACCATACTCGATTACTCGACGTCCTGAGCTAGTCGATGACAATTTCTCAGTGAGCAACCCCATTGAGACCAAGTCATCTACTACTCTCCCGAGTTTGTTCGAGAACGGCCCATACCAGCCTCTGCCAAATTCGTAATCGACTCCCAATTCACTCCTCCCAGTATGTTGACTCAGGAATACGAGCTTCTGCAATCGAGTGCGTCCCTTTATTGTTCCTCCCATGAAGTTTGCCACAAACAAGGGAACAAGTTGCTCCACCACGGTGGTCTTGTCAGTCATTTTTCTCTTACCTCCTTTTGTTCACTTTTCTTCGAAATAAGCCCCACAGCTTCCTCAGCCTCACCCAAACGGTCTATCGCTTCATTAACGGCTTCCCGTTTCTGCGCGACACGTGCCAGCAATGATTTCTTAATGTCGTCCACGCCCACTGCAGCGTACAGCCATTTGGGTCGTCTTCCGCTTCGCTTTCGTCTTTCCTTCTCCGGTTTGATTTGGCTAACGAAACCGTTCGCTACCAATTCCTCAAGACATTCGCTCACATTTTTCTCCGTTATTTTCTCGCGCACTTGGAAAAGTGGCAGAGAGGCGGATCTAGCTATTCGCAACTTGTTATATATTTCATAAGATGAGAGGCCAGGGTTGACTTGTTCAAGTCTCTTCCCAAAGAGGAAGAGGAAAACGCGTATGTCCATCGAGTCAAGACCAAGTTCCGCGAGGGATAGAGCAATTCGACGCTCGATGATCGAACTCGATGTGGACAAGCCATCAACCGACTGAGGTTCCTGCTGATTTGCCGGGGCATGCCCCTAGCTGTTTACAGGCAGTATAATAGAAAAGTTTTCGCAAATTTAGGAAGAAAACTAACAGACTCTGACTCAGCTTGTGAGAAAAGTCTTCCTCGAATTGCGAAAAGAACCTTTTCATCCAAAATCCCCGTCTGGTAGAGACGATAAGGAAGAAAGACACAAATGACCTCCCTACTAGACCCACTCCTTCAGCTCACGGTCGGAGCATTTGTCTTCCTGCTGACCGAACTAGCCGTATTGCTGCTTGTTGAGCGCGAGGGCGACTACGGCTGGAAATGGAGATTCGGCGAAGCGGAAGATTATCCAGAATTAAATCCCTTTGTCAGCACTTGGAAAATAGCCGTTTTCTTCTTCGTGGCAATAATCGTGTCACCTGTCATTGTCAGTTACTTCCTTTGGAACTCGCTTCTAGTTCTGATTGGCTCAATGGCATATTGGCCTCTACTCTTCATCGTCTCGGTTCTCTTTTCGTTTTGGTGGATTTGGCACCACATAATTGGCAAGGACGTTGACATGAGACAACTCGGATTGTTGGCTTTGAGCGGGCTTCTGATGCTGCTGTTTGTCTATCTTAACACAGGAGGTTGAGGTCATGGAATTCAAGAAAATGAAATTCGAAGTATTTGTGAATGGTGACAAGTTCGAGTTCGATACCGATCAAGTGAAAGTTGGAACGCTGATAGAGGACGGTGGAGGGGTTCCCGGCGAATATGAGCTGCAGGAACGAGAGGGCGCAAAAGGCCCGATACTCCATACCTATACTGACCCGAACCAGGTAATCACGATAAGGAACGGCGAACACTTCACAACGCGCTACACTGGCCCGATTAATCCCTCCTGAGAATTGTCAGACGATAAATCCCCGGACGATTTCGAGTCGTATCTGAAGAACAAGGCATGGAAGTATGGCCGCAAGGAGCCAGTGGACAATAAGATATTCTTCTTGGTTGAAGAATACGAGATTCCGAATGGAAGACACTCGGGCAAGAAGATTAGGATAGCATTCCCGATTCCTGTCGACTACCCCTCAGCGGCTCCTTACGGAATTCACACACAAACGGACCTTGATTTAGGTCAGAATGTTGGCCCAAGCGGTCTCGGCGCGGATTGGAGGTTTTGGAGTCGAAACGTAAACGCCTCCAACTGGGTTCCAGGACGCCGTAATTCTCAAGTCTATATCGATCATGTGAACCGCTGGTTGGAAGGCTCATGAAACGCATGGAATACCAGGTTGCACTTACAGAGGGATTAGACAAGCGTCTTACTGAATTCCTTTTGAACGATCCTCGAGATGAGGAGATCTGTTTTGCAGTCTGGTATCCTGCGAGAGGGAGGGCGCGTTACAGCGCTCTAATTCGAGAACCAATCTTGCCTCAAGAGCGTGAACGGGAACAACATGGAAACGTGTCTGCTCTACCGAACTATGTGGATAGAGCGAAAGAGTGTGCGAGACAGGACGGTGGCGGCCTAGCTATGCTTCATACGCATCCGTCAGGCATAGGCTGGCAGGGTCTCTCACCCGACGATCTCTACTATGAAAAAGATGTTTTGTCCAGAGAAGTCTTCGGAATAACCGGCTTGCCATTCGTGGGAATGACTCTCGCGGGCGACGGCACATGGAGTGCGAGATTCTATCCCAAACAGACGCAGCGGAGGACAAGCCTTTCTTGGTGCAACGCAGTTAGAGTGGTCGGCAAATGTCTCAGAGTGTGCTTTAATCCCGCGCTGAAACCTGCTCCGAAGCCTAGGGAAGAGCAGCTGCGCGGCCGAAGCGTGTGGGGCGAAGAACGGCAAGCGGACATTATGCGCCTACGTATTGGAGTCATTGGAGCAGGAAGTGTCGGTTGCGGGGTCGCAGAGATTCTCTCACGAATGGGTATTGCAGAGCTGTGCGTTATGGATTATGATTTCGTTAAGAAACACAACTTAGACCGACTCCTGCATGCAACTCAAAATGATGCCGAGAGACGTACGAACAAAGCAAGACTGGTCTGTAAATGCGTCAAGGAATCAGCAACAACAGAAGTTTTCGAGTGTACGGCCTACGATAAGACAAGCATAGTTGAAGAGGAAGGATATCGTCTGGCTCTCGATTGCGACGTGCTATTCAGCTGTGTTGACAGACCGTGGCCCAGACAAGTACTGAATCACATCGCGTACACTTGCCTCGTACCTGTGATAGATGGTGGTGTTTCGTTTAACCTAGGGGACAATCATAGACTTATTCACGGAATGTTCAGAGCACAAACGGTCGGACCCGGGAGGGCGTGCATGAATTGTCTTGGCGTCTACGACCCGGGGCTCATCCAACAGGATCGAGAAGGATTGTTAGAAGACCCTGAATACATACAGCAGTTGCGAAAAGTCGGAAGAGAGCCTCAACGCCAGAACATAATGCCCTTCTCTCTTGGACTGGCTTCCTTGGAGACAATTCAATTAGTCGAATTGGTTACTGGATTAGCTAGGAAAGGCGACCTTGGACAGCAACCCTACGATTACTACACAGGTGAAATCATTCCAACGTTCAAATCATGTCATCCTGAGTGCGAGTACGTTCGAATTCTAGCCTACGGCGACATGAGGAAACCCGTGTTGTCTAAGGACATTACAAAAGAAAGAACACTGACCGCCAAGAACACCAGGCGAGTGAATGCTTAACTAATTCTCAAACTGGTTATGTTTCTTGATCGTTCTTGGCGCATCGTTACGGTTCCCGCGTCATACTTGACCAAGTCAAGGAAGCTGTTGAAGCGGCAGGCGGAGAGCTTGCTGAATTGCCAACAGTGGCTCAGGTCAAGTCGCTTGACGAATCGTCCACTGAAGCCACGCCAATGCCATGCGTTGCTCAGTTTCCCGACCAGAAGAGTTGCGACAAATTCAAGGACAGCGTAAGAAACCTGCCGCTGGACATTACCGAGGGCATTCCCATGCCTCACCAGACCAAATACAAAGTGGCGATCAATATGACCATTCCGACCGCATTCGAAACCACTGCACCTATGGCGAATATTCCAAAGCCTCAACTCCTTCGGCTAGCGCTATTGAGGAGTGCCGGAGACGAGGTCAATTACAAGAAAGCGCGTGCTGAAATCTTGGAGGATTCTGGTTTCTCAGTCAATTCAGAGACCGAGGAAGAGCTAGATCGCGCAGCCTCTGAGGTAATTGATGAAATGAACGCCACCAAGAAGAAGGATCCCCATAACACCAAAGACTAGAAAGCAAAAACCACACAGGTTCGAGGGCTGCACGGGACGACGAATACATGGGCTCTTACGATTCCCTGTGAGAGTTGACTACTTATGTGCTTGCAAGCCACTAAGAATACGTCTACGTCACAAACATCCCATTTGTGCTATGTAGGTATCCAGGGTTAAATTGATAGATCCTTCACGCATTAATCGACAAGGAGTCAATTCTGAAACAGCTTCAGGGCACGTCTGGTCCGACATAGCTTTACTATTATTTCGGAAGATCGTGGAAACGCCTGACCACGTTCGTTGTAAGCGTAGACATGCCCGAATTTTGCTAGATGTTTCAGGCAAGCATCGGACAAATATCCGCCTCTTTGACCATAAATGGGGTGATAACGCCACGGCACAAGTACGACCATTTTCGGTGCTATTATCGAGTCTTCTAAGAATTGTCCGAACTCCGTGGCAGAACCCCACGACTCAGGAAATATGAATGCCAGATCGAACAGCACATTTCTCAGATACGCGATTTCGACTATGCTCGGAAAACCGCGTGGAAAGTCATCCTCCGGAACTAATGCAGTCACATCGTTCGTCTTCAGTATTTCTGCCAGTCTTCTGCGCTGCTGCAGCATCCTGCCTCCTCCTCCAAAGAGTACTACGATTAGAGTTTGAGGCTGAACTTCGTGTTGGACTTTCTCGATCGATCTTGGGGTTTGCCAGCGTCTTCTCAGAAGTCGCCCGAATCGACTTACTAATTCGAGGTAAAACTCTGCTGCTATTGGGTCAAGAGCCAAGTCTGTCTGCTCAACTACAAGACCGAGTCGGTTCGCTAATATCGTTTCAGGCTACGATGACAATTCTCCATAGATGACAGGGGCGTTAGCTTGCGGCGCTTGACCGGTAAAATCGAAGAGGCATCGGTACCTCTATGCTCCACCTAGAGGCTAGAATCTCTTCCTAAAATTCAGCTAGCATTCGCCCTAACCATTGACCATGTATCCTTTTGGTTCGGTCAGCAGTCGCTCTTTAAAGGAAATCAGTCTTAACCTAGGTAGGTTGAATAGACTACGAATAATAACTCTAATGGTAATTTTCTTTGGCTTATCGAGGCACAGAAGAGGAAGCTCTCGCCAACCTAACGGCTAACGTAAGTAAACGTCTGAGAGATAACGGCCTACAATCGTTCTCCTTTGAAGCCCGTAGTAAGGACGTGGAGAATCTGGTGACTGGAGAAAAGGTGGGTCGTCCCTCTTTATTCTTCAACTTACAACGCCCACCAGATGCTTCACCAGATGACCAATCGAAGGCTGCGTCTATAGTCGAGGAGGAAAAGGAGAAGTACTTCAAACAGAGAGCTAACCAATCTTAGGAAAATCGGATCTCAACAGCTAATCCTAGGCATAGATTACTGCTTTTTCTTCTTCTTGGCGTTGACAAGTAAAGCACCGACATTGATACCTACCTTCCTGCCGTCTCAGCGTTCTCGTAGATCGGCAAGTGCAGGCTATGCGATTTTACCATTAGTTATCTCGTGTTGAGAAGGCACTTTACTGGTTTACTTGAGCTTCCAAGGACTTTTCAACACGTATTCCGGGTATTCGTTGTGAACCCTTTCCAGCAAAGCCAAGAAGCTGGAAAAGTCACTCCGTCAGGCAATGCGGCGCGAAGGCATAAATGTGTAACTGCTCATGGCAAGTGGGCAAAAGAGCCTATGAATGGGTTCATATGCAGACTGGATACTCGATGGCAGCACTAGCATTAACTGAACTGTTGATGGGACTTGTGCCATCTATCACGCTAAACATAGTTAGCGTTTGCAGTTCTACATCCTCGACGCAACAGTTTTGAACAAAAGTGTAATCAAATTCAACAGTCTCATCTGTGAGGGGACGAACTTTCTCTCGCCAAGAGTCCCCGAGCGCCAGTAGCCGCAACGGCGACTCCGATGACGAGAATTACCGACCCCGCGAGGAAAGCGCTAACCGAAAAAGCTGCCACCGATAAACCCGCAACGATCACACCTATGTGAACCACTCGTTCGTTGGTCCCGAGCCCCGTCACGTCGTCTTTCAATCTGTCCCTGTAACTCGTCAACAACAAGAGCAGGAGAGCAACAACTATGAAGCCGACACCGAAGACATACGTGAGCTCAGAGTAATAATTGCCAAATGTGAGCAAGAGACCCACCTCGTCGCCGATCAAGCCCGCACCAAGACCGAAAACAAGAGCGTAAATTCTCCGGTGAGTAGGGAGGGTTGATATTATGCCGAGCCAGCCCGCAACCGTTACCATTACAAGACCATACCAGAAATGGTGGACATGTACTCCGTCGATGATAACCCACGTGTGCGGGTGCAGCGTTGTGAAGATTCGAGCTCCACTAAAGCTCACGATAAACGCAAGTAACCCAAGAAAAGCAAGACCATGGTTGATAATGCTCCCCTGGTAAGCAGTTGAGGTTGCCATGACTCCAAACCCAGCATAATCAGACGACTGTAGCCGATGTCAAGTTCTTTTCAGTAGTAGCCTGAAGTTAGCGAAGGTTCGCCAGATAACATAGAACAGACCAACAATTGCAGCGATGATGGGAATGACTCCCCAGCCGTGAAGCGACTCGTAGGTTAGCGTTATGAAGTTGTAAAAGAGCAAAACCAGTGAGATGAAATATGCGCTTTCCGAAACGATATACTCCTCTAAACTATATGCGGTCCTCGCCATTTCTCCTGCGATAGCGAAAGTGATTGTGCAAAGCAGGAGACCGACTTTCACCGACAGCGGAAAGGAGTTTCCCAGAAGACCAATCGTGAACACTAAAGAGGTGAATGAAAACCCAGCGAGCGTCAGCGCGTTGCTTGAGAGCTGCTGCAGCACCCAAGCATGCTCCTCCGGAATGTCACGCTTGAGACCAAATTTCTTTGGCAAATCAAATTCACCCAATCACAAAGTGGAAAGTGTTTGAGATCTGTGTTCAGCCTTATGAAGGACTATTCTACCAACAGCAAAGAAAACAATCAGAGTGATGGCGGTAATGACGACAGGGTTCGGCAACCATCGCAGCAGTCCTTGATAGGACGTCCAAAAAACGAACGCTCCCACAACCAACCCAACTCCAGTGCCCTTCATAGTCGAAGAAACTTTCACGTTCAACAAGTAGGCTATCATAACCGTAACCCACCAACCGATCAGGAACGTGGAAAAAGCGAGTACCCCCGTTATTCCAATGATACCCGCATGGGCGAGCAGGTAATTGGATATGGGGAGATATTTCTTCTTTAGGTGCACCAGATGTGGCGCCGCGCGAGGGTATTGCTCGATCGAGCGCAAGACTCTCAGGCTTGCATATGTCGCAAAAGCAAGAATTGGTACGACCAGCGCTACGGACACGTAGCTTGGAAGTCCGATTGCAGATCCATTTGCAATTGCCAAACCAAAGCCTCCTAGTAGAGATAGAAGAACGAATTGCGAGGGCCAGGCTCTGAGAAGACCTCCGACTATGACACCAATCAAAAACACGATTCCAACAGTAAGTAAGGGGTAGGCATACAAAAATCGGCGAAACGATTCGATTTCCGGAGCAAAGATCGAGTAGAATTTTTCTCTACTTTTCCTGATTCTTAGCATTATGCTAACCTGAGCTTAGGTTGCCATCATTACTACTACTATCTCGATTTCTGCATAAATGTCGATTTTACTCGCAGGGACGGCACGGGGAATCGAGCTTCAGGGCCTTCTTAGCGGGCTTTTCCGACTCCTCTTACCTGCGTTTTCGTTTCAGTAGGTACAGTGACGCTGCTAGGGCTGAGAACGTTACCGCGCCTATTCCGCTGAATTCTGGTACGGGTATGTTGCTCTGTTCCAGGTACACGTTCTGACCGGTGCCCGTCTGGCCTGGTGAGACGGATACGGACCAGGTTTGAGGCGCGTAGCCTGGTTCTGCGATGGTGAACTTGTAGTTGCCCGTCGGCAGGAACGCCTGGTAGACGCCGTCGTACGTGTAAAAGTTCCACGTCGCTCCGGTGGCACCGGTCACGCTTAAGGTG
>Ga0074046_10000114_pt1 | contig 66796 bp, 44 predicted proteins | sample BogForMeECP23OM3_FD_94441 | JGI IMG/M metagenome (GOLD analysis project Ga0074046, IMG submission 94441) | Bog forest soil microbial communities from Calvert Island, British Columbia, Canada - Bog Forest MetaG ECP23OM3 | ecosystem: Environmental > Terrestrial > Soil > Wetlands ... | reverse complement strand
TCTGGCACGAAAGCTACGCAAGTACATTGCCGCCTACACCCAATCAGCCCGACCATTTCGTTGGACTTACACCGACCCTCAGAAGCGAATCCGTATTAACGAAATCACCGGGACAGCTTACTACAACCTGCTGTTCCGGTGGTTTGTGGGGTTGGAGATGGACGACGAGGTGTGGGACGTGACCGTGTTCAGCAAGAACCGGGAGCGACTGATTGCGGGAGAAGTGGCGCACAAGTTTTTTGCGGCGGTGCTGCAGCAGGCGCGGAGCGCGGCGTTGCTGAGTGACGAGCACTTCACGGTGGACGGAACGCTGATCGAGGCGTGGGCGAGTCGGCGCAGTTTTGCGAAGAAGCCGGATCCGCCGCAGCGGGGCACGGGAGCGCGCGGACGGAAGTTGCTGCGCGACACGCACGAATCGAAGACGGACCCGGAGGCACGGCTGTTCCGGCGGAGCCAGGCGGCGGAATCGCGGCCGAGTTATCTGGGGCACGTGATCACCGAGAATCGGAATGGGTTAGTGGTGGCGGCCTGTGTGACGCAGTCCAGCAGCAAGGCGGAGCGGGAGGCGGCAGCGACGATGCTGGAGCAAATCAGCGACGGAACCCGAAAGATCACGCTGGGAGCAGATAAGGGATATCAGGAAGAGCGTTTCATCGCCGGGTTACGGGCGCGGCAAGTGGTGCCCCACGTAGCCGAGTACGCGGTGCCCAGCAGACATTGGCCGAACTGGCTGCGGGCCGGGGAGCGGGAAGATCCGGGATTTTCGCAAAGTCAAAAGAAACGAAAACGAGTGGAGCAAGTATTTGGCTGGATCAAACACGTGGCGGGAATGCGGCAGACCAAGTTTCGTGGACGACGCCGGGTGGAATGGATGTTTCAGTTGGCCGCGGCGGCATTGAACCTGCGACGAATGCAGCGTCTGCTGCTGCAACCGGTGTAGTGCAACGGGATGGGTGTGTTCCCCGGTCGAAAAAACAGCCGGAGAACACGAAATCAGGGCGCGATAACGCACGGAAAAACAACTCACGACAAGACAGGGCGTGAGAAACATCCCATTTTTCCGCAAGCTGTTACAAGCGTGCCTGAGCAACTGATTCAGAATTAGTTCCTCGATCGGAGCGTAAGCGAATTCATCCGACTCAAGGAGATACGTATTCTCCAGAAAAAAGTGTGGACGGAGTGTGGATGTCCTCCGTTCCTTGAAGGAGGCCAGAAAGATGGCACCTTTTCTTTTGGTTCGAGAGCCGGCTGACTGTTTGGTTCTGCGAAGGCAGGAACCACCGCCGAGCGGCAAAATGCGAGCTGAGCGATTCTGCATCCGAAGAGTGCGCGCTCTCCCGAGCGCGCCTAGGCACCCGTGTTTTCCCTTGACAGAAGACTTACATGGATGTCGGTCAGTGGCTGTCTTCAGTCAGCGTGTAACCGAGCTCCTATTTGTGTGCGTGATGTTGTGTCAGAGCCGCCGATCGATACGGCCTCAACTCTCTGTTCTGCGAACAGGCGAAGGCGATGCGATCCGACCACAAGTTTCAGCTCAAATGCGGCGAAATGCGGCGAAGTTTTATTTTGAGATTTTGTAAGCCATTGAAAGAATGGCTCCTCAGATAGGACTCGAATCAACACTTAAACGTAGTTTCAACACGATGCAGGTCAGCGGATGACACCTAAGACCACGAAAAGCAGTGGAAGCCACGCAAACGGAGCGCAAATAGAGCGCACGTTTTGCCGGCTACCCGCGATGGAGGCAGATCAGTAAACCACTTCTCGACTCCCTTGGGACTGGTTCTGAAGCGGCGGCGATCGATCGCCTCTCCTTTTTCGTTGAGTGTGCAGTAATGGGTCCAGACATCTCCAAGGTCGATACCGATCGTCATCTCGACCTTAGCCGCTCTGCGTGGAACTTCCGCGATGAGGTGCTGCAATGGCTTTTTCATGGCTAACAGTCTCTCCGATCCGAAGGACCTGCTCATCCCATTTAGCGGTACGAATCCTGAAATCGCAGTCAACTTCTGTATTGCCCGTCGCTCGGTAGGAATCTCAGCTATTATCAGCGGGCAGGTTGCTCGTCATCGCCCGAAACGGCGAGTTCAGCGTCACCGTCCCACCCCAGCTAGTTCTTACGAATTATTTCTTACACTTTCTGATGTACTATCTCCGGTATCGCACGCTAGTTGCCAAACTTTGCCCTTACCGGAGAGCTCATGGATCGACGCAGCTTCTTGAAGTCCGCCACAGCAACAGGACTCACCGTAGGTCTTTTGAAGGCCAGCGCCAACGCCGCCATGCCGGAACACAACTGGGACAAATACGATTGGGGATCAGGGCCTGCGGTCCCCGACCGGCTTTATCAGGGGCCGTTCCCACAGTACGGTCCCTGCGCGGTTGTTCCCGAGAGCGATGTCTCGATGATTACTTCGCCGTCCAGGGAAATCGTCGGCAATTACGGCATGGGCCTGATCGCTTATCTTTCCGACGATACTGGACCGCTCAATATCCCCGGTCAGACCCCGGAACGAACTCTGGAGGATCTAGTCAAGCTACCCTTCGTCCAGAAGGTCTATCTCCGTCCCAACTGGCGCGAGGTCCAGAAGCAGCCAGGCCGGCTCGACTTCGCGGAGTGGTGGAAGATTGCGTTCGACCTGGCCCGCCGCTACGACAAGCCCATCGGCTTCCGAGTCCAGCTGGAGAATCCCGACGTTCCCGATCCGGGGATGCCGGACTTTCTCCTCAACAAGGTTCCCTACGTAAAGCTCAAAGGCGAGTGGAAGGGCAACCCCGCGGAAATGCGCTACAAGAAAGATAACCGCGTGCCGCGCTACGATCACCCGGCGTATCAGGCAGCGTTTCGCGAATTGAATGAGCTTCTGGCCGCTGAACTCAACGGTCATCCGCAGATCGAGTTCATGGATACGATGATGTACGGATTTTGGGGCGAAGGGCACACCTGGCCCTACGAGGGCAATCCCTTCCCCAGCCAGTTGGTCGCCGAACAGACCTGGGCGTCGATGTTCGAGACGCAACTCGAACATTGGACTAAAGTTCCGCTGGCAACGAATACGCAACCTGATTTCAGCAATGTGGGCAACGCCGATCTGCTGGATCGCACGATGCGCACCGGCAACTGGCTGCGTACGGACACGATCTTCATTGAGAATACTCAGATTGAAGCATTGAGCTACCGTCCGCCCTGGGCCGCTGCGATCTGCGAGGTTGGTTTCACCACCGGCGATGCGAAGGAACTTCAGATCGACGAAGATGGAATTACTTACAACGAGCAAATCATTTCTCATGCAGCCGATGTCGGCGTCAACTATCTGTCGGTTTGGAGTTGGCACAAGCAATCGGCCCGCAGCATTTTGAGCTACTACGAGAAGTTTCCGGGGCCGATCGATGAGATGGCCGGCCAGATCGGCTATCGCGTCCGGCCATCGTTTATCTGGACTTTCACCCGGGACGGAGCTAACGGTCTGGTGATCGGACTCGCCAACGATGGAATCACGCCTGTTCCTGGAGTACTTCGCCTTACCGTGTTCAGTGAGGACAACAAGATCAACGTATCAGGCTGCGTCGACCCAGGGTACCCGAAGCCGACTGGCGTTCATCAAGCCATGCTGATGCTGCCTGCAGGTGTCCAATGGCAGGGTCTGCGGCTGAAAGCCGAGCTTGAAGTTAAGGGCGTGCGTCATCCGGTCCGATGGGCGTGCCGGCAGAAGGTCAATTCGGATGGCTCACTGACCCTACGTCACAACTACAAACCTGATCAGCCGTTGGTATAGAGGCATAGGAGTGATGAGCATGAAATTTTCAAACCTCTTTATATTACTTGCTTGCGTCTCCGGAGCGTTTGGCCAGCCAAATTCCTCCTTCTACGTGTCGACGACCGGAAATGATTCGAATCCCGGCACTCAAGCAGCGCCTTGGCGCACCATTCAACACGCCGCAGACACCGTGCGTGCAGGTAGTACCGTCAATGTGCGGGGTGGAGTCTACGAAGAGCTCGTAAGCCTCAAGGCATCCGGCAACGCGACTGATGGATACATTACTTTTCGAAGCTATCCCGGCGAGGCGGCGGTCCTCGACGCAGCGCATTTCGCTCCGGATGGTAGAAGCGGCATACTGACCATTCATAGCAAGAGTTATGTCAGAATCGAGGGCTTTGAAATTCGCAACTACCGCACTGCCGAACATCGGCTCGCCCCGCTGGGTATAAACGTTATCGGGGCCGGCTCTCATATAGAACTGCTGAAGAACAACGTCCATCACATTGAGCAGAATTTTGAAGGCCGTGATGCTCCGGGACGAGGTGGCAACGGGTTTGGCATTGCCGTATACGGTACCGACGCCAAAACTCCTATCACTGACTTGATCATTGACGGCAATGAGGTGCATCACCTCAAAACCGGTTCGAGCGAGTCGTTAGTTGTGAACGGGAACGTCACGAACTTTCGCATCACGCACAATGTTGTCCACGACAACAACAACATCGGAATCGACGTCATCGGTTTCGAGCGCACGGCACCCGACCCTGCCGTCGACCAGGCTCGTGACGGGGTAGTCAGCGGCAATTTGGTTTACAACATTACATCGCGCGGCAATCCGGCATACCGCAACGATGAATCTTCCGATGGCATTTACGTGGATGGCGGCACCAGAATCCTTATCGAACAGAACGTCATTCATGATGTGGACTTCGGAATCGAGCTGGCTAGTGAGCACAAGGACCGCGCCACCAGCTACGTGACTGCCCGGAATAACCTTATCTATCACTGCCATACCGCGGGTGTTTCCATCGGAGGTTATGCGCCTGAGCGGGGACGCACCGATCACTGCACAGTGGTCAACAACACGCTCTACGGAAACGATAGGTCGGGAACAGGGCCCGGTGAGTTCCAGATGCAGTGGAACATGGCGGACAATATTTTTTCGAACAACATCGTCTATGCGGGGCCTCGCTGCCTCATCACGCTGAACAGATCGCAGGTTGAGAAAAGCCATCCACCCAACGCTGTCGATCATAACCTTTACTACTGTGCCTCCGGAGCGAACGCGAGCACCTGGAAAGAGGTTGATGCCACTGTGACCGGATTTGAAAAATATGTTGAGTTAACGGGGAATGACCGCCATTCCCGTTTTCTGGATCCGCATTTTGTCGACGCTGCCCAGGACTTCCATTTGCGTGCAGATTCTCCCGCGATCGCTGCCGGCACGACTGACGGAGTGCCGGTGGGAGAACTGGATCTTGAAGGCTCGCAGCGCGTCCGATCCGGAAACATAGACATCGGCTGCTACCAAAGAAAATAGGAGTAGTCCATGTTGAGATTCGACGTGAATCGCCGCGAGTTCGTGAAGATTGCCGCTGGAACCGGCGCCGCCTTGGCCATGCCGAATTTCGGACTTGCTGCAGTCTCTTCCAAAATGATCGGCATCCAGGTCGGAGCAGTTTCGTTTGTGGATGAAGGTACCGAGAAAGTCCTGGATGTGCTTCAGGAACGGGCCTGCGTGAATACGCTGTTTCTCGCGGTATTCACCTATGGTCGCGGTATCGCCGGAAGACAGATTCCGGGCCAACCGCTGCCCGATCACGGCAAGCAGGAGTACGATCTCAATTTTCACGGCGGGAACTTCGCCACCCCTCATCCCCAGTACTACAAGAACACAGTGATCAAGGACACGCGCGCGCCCGACCACGCCGACCTGGATATCGTGGCTGAAGTGCTGCCGGCTGCTAAGAAGCGCGGCATGAAGGTCATCTGCTGGCTCGAGGACGTGTTTCGCACTGACTTGCCGAACATCGGGAAAGTCCAGGAACGGGACCTCTACGGGCGGAATGCCGAGACGCTGTGCGTCAACAATCCCGACTACCGAAATTTCTTCACCGGCTTGGTCGAGGACTATGCGCGTTCCTATGACATCGACGGAATCATGTGGGGGTCCGAGCGGCAGGGTGCGCTTTCGGACAGTCTTGGGGCCACGCATGACACACCGCCGATCGATCCGGGTAACGTAACCTGCTTCTGCGAGTTTTGTCAGGCCAAGGCTAAGCAGCGCGGCATCAACGTGGAGCGCACCAGGCAGGGATTTCTCGAGCTGGAAAAATTCGTTCACTCGGCGCGCAGCGGCACGCGCCCCGTGGACGGCTACTACGTTCAATTCTGGCGGCTCCTGTTGCGGTATCCCGAACTGGCCGCCTGGGAAATGCTCTTCACTGACGGTCTTCGCGAAACGTACGCCGCAATATACAAAACCGTAAAAGCAGCGAAACCGACGGTGCCGGTGGGCTGGCACATCTGGCACAACAATTCGTTCAATCCGATCTATCGCGCGGAACAGGACCTGCATGAGCTCTCGAATTATTCAGATTTCATAAAAGTCGTTATGTACAACAACTGCGGCGGCGAGCGAATGGCGCTGTACGCGGACAATATCGGCTCCACCCTTTATGGAGATCTCTCGAAGCAAGACCTGATCGATTTGAACTATTCGCTGATGGGATTCAAGGAGGGCAGCTACGATCAGATTCCTCACACAGGACTTTCGGCCGACTATGTCTACCGCGAAACAAAACGCGCGCTGGAGGGGGTTGCCGGGACGAACACTCGGGTCTGGCCCGGCATTGATATCGATATTCCGACCGAGCCCAATAACAGCAAGTGTACCCCGCAAAGCGTAAAGGCAGCAGTTCTGGCGGCTCTCCGCGCCGGCGCGCCCGGTGTGCTTCTATCCCGGAAGTATTCCGAGATGCGGCTTGCCAACCTCAGCGGCGCGGGCGACGCGATTCGCGAGTTGAAATTATAGCCGGCTGACGCCGGAGCGCCGCTGAAGCATCTCATCGCCGAGGATCTGGAGACCACAAAATTGCGAGTGCTGACACTCAGTTCATGGTGACCACGTCGTACACATCCAGGCTGGGAAGAACGAAGTCAAGGCGAGTACCACGCACGGACACGTCCTTAAGCTCCATCGGTTGCCCGTCCGGCGAGAAAAGCTGAATCCGCTTGCTGTCGATCTGCTTGATCACTCCGTCCAAGTTGACGCTCACCCGAACATTCGTGAGCGGGGTGTCGTAATTGACGAAATGCAATATGACTCGCTCACTATCCGTCTTCTTAACCACGTTGGCCGCAACGTAATTGGTTCCGGGAATCGTGATCACCTGCTCGCCGGACAACTGGTTGATCCTGAGCATCAGTTCCCGGCGACCCTTGTCACTCTGCGCTTCGTCCAACATTGACGCTGGGGATTGCACGTCAGCAAGTTCCCGCAGCTCCCGACTGCTTCCGATGGTGTAGATCTTCCCACCGTTCTTCTTGTATGTACGGATGGCTGTGATCTGGTCAGCATCTATCCATGGGATGTTGGGGATGACGATCGCCTTGTACCGCGAAAGCAATTCGGGCGTTAAGCGGTGCAGGAGGACAACATCGTACATCACATTGCTCTCAGCCAGCGCGTTGTAGAGATTGTCGCGCTTCAGCGTGACCTCGAAACTCGGAATATGTGGTGGGGACACGACAGCGATTTTGCTGGCGCAAGTGACATCGGTGTAAAGGTCCTGATGATCCGACAGGAACGTGAGATAGCGGCTGATTTCTCTCCAAGTTTGAACCGCGATGGGGTTGTCCTGCATGATCCAGCCGTGCAGCAGTTTGTCGTTCGCCTCAGCTATGGCGAAGTGGGACTGAAAAGCTGAAGCCTCGGCGATCGGCTTTCTCCACCCGACCTTCATCCCATCGCGCACGTCGTGTGCGCCGGGATTCGGCACGCCCGGGTCGGCGCCCTCATATTTGCTCTCGTATGACTTCACGCCGTAACCGGAGGCGTAATAGAACCTGGCCTGCGCAATATTGTGTACCCATTTGCCATCCCACACGCCGGCTTCGCTGGTACCTTCGGTCTTGGTAAGATCCGCAACTTCATCGACCAGGATGTTGCCTTTGCAGTTGCCGAAGATGGAGATGTTCTTATTCTTGCTTGCGGCGAGTTGACGGACTTCGTCCATGAAGTGGATGACGTCACCTGTCCCTCCAATGGACCAGTCGTAGTACAACTCATCAACACCGGCGTCGATCGCGATCGCAGCCCCCTTGAGCAACACGTTGCGGCGGTAGTCCTCATTTTGCAGATCGGCGGCGAACGTGGCATTCGGCGCACGCCAGACCAGATTGCCGAACTCATCCCGGCTGATCCAACTTTGCTTTTCCGGGTGCATCAGCACGTCGCGAATCCCAAGACCGCCAACGGAGTTAAAGGCTGTGACCCGGATATTGTTGGCGTGGCAGCGGTCAATGAAAGCCTTGACGCGCCGATATTCTTCGCTGGATGTATCCATCGGAATGTGGGTCGCGACCAGATTGATACGTGCTTCCTTAAACATCTCGAACATGCGGTCAAGATGGTTCCAATCGATTCCTGCCCGGTAGAAATTCACCTTTCCGCGGCGTGCCCATGCGGGGATGTCCTCGAGCGAACGCTTCTTTTCACTTCTGTAATTCAAAATGAAGTCGAAGTCGCGGATGGTGGCACTTCGTCCTCTGCCCAGAAGCTGATAGGTCTGGCCGATCAGCGCGGGTGCAGTCTGCGGGACGGATTCCAGGCCAACATCGATCACCTCGTAGCCACCGGCATTAGGGCTCTTGAAGAACTCGATCTCATTCAGGCCCGCTTGGAGGTGGGCGGGAGTTAGGGGGATAACGACTTTGCCTATGATGTCGTCTCCACTTGAAAAGGAGTACCAACCTTCCTTGCCAGGCTGGTTCTTTTCGGTGTCTCGAACCGGCCCGGCCGTCTCTCCCATCAACCCAGGGAGATCGTAGCTGTGGCCGTTCACCGAGACATGACCCTCCCCTGGCTCAAGGCCACTGACGAGAACTACCAGGCCAGGAGAAGCCAACTGCTCTAGCGAGTCAACCTTGATGACGTAGCCTTTGACCCGGTCTTTACGGCCAGACAGTTCGTAGTCGTACGAAGGCGCCACGACATAAGCTTGATAGAAAGCTTTGGCCGGTTTAGCCGCCGGTTGAGCGTCACAAAGAGCGGTATGGTTCATGACTGCAAAAAATGTGGCTCCCAGCAGCATGCAAATAAGTCTTCTTGTCACCATTTCATCCTCCACTAGCATCACTTGAGCGTCCTCGCCCTCCTGCTACCAGAGAATCTCGAGGGATGCGGGTTCTTTATATTCCGGCAGCGTGATCAGGTATTCGGGTACTAAAGCTTCTGCTTGAATGACCTGTCCGTTGAACCGGATGTGTTTGGGTGGACGTGCACTGGAAAATATGACTTGCCGTCGCGGTGAACTTGCTTTATCCAAAATGAGCGTCAGAGTGTTTGTGCCCTCATTCACCTTGCGCACGGGCACAGTTACCGAATTTAGCGAGAGGCCGCTGCGCTTGAACGGGACGTACTGGAGCGTACGATCTGAGCTGACGAAGCCGCTCAGAACGTGATCACCTCGCAAATTGAATTCCTGGGAGTCCGCATGGAGCACCAGACCGGGTGCTGGTGAATCGACGGCAAAACGCCCCCTGCTGCGCGTCAACAACTGAAACTCGATCCCGTTCACAGTCCGGCGAACGGATGGCATTCGGCTGGACACATACACCACATGCGGTCTATTGGCACCATGCTCAGAGAGAGTCACCTTGACTTGGTTCTTACCTGCCTTCAGATTCGGAAGAATAATGACGCGGTCGGAAAAGGCATCGTGCGGCTGCCCGTTGACGGTGACCGATTCTATGCGGTATGCCGTATTTTCAATCCGAATACCCATGCCGGCGACAAAACTGGCGGTCGTGGTCCGAGGCAAGTTGGACAGGTCCAGCACCATCTCCAGCACATCACCTTGCCGTGTCCACGAGTAGTTCCATCCGGCCATCGCGTGAAGCTTCTCGACAACTTCCATGGGCTCTGGGGTATAGATCAGATGGGTCGCGAATTTTGACCTCAACGCCTCGTACATTGCCATGTTTGACGTATTCGCGATGCGAGCTGGCTTTGCAACCGCGCCGGCCTGCTGCTCGCCACCGCCGTGACGCAACGGCATGGAGGAAATGCTGTAGTCGTGCCACATCTGGTTGTAGATATAGCCGTGGCTGATGTCGCGAAACAAGTGATCGAACACAGCTTCTTGATAGGACGTAATCTGGGCGGTCGTATAGCTCCAAGTTGGATCGTAGAACCATTGGTAGTCCGGCGATGGCGTGTCGTCGAGGACCACGAAGTCTTGGTACTTTCCGGTGAACCACGTCATCACGCCGGAGCCAATGGGCGTGTCCTGCTCGAAGCCGTGCGTCATCATCAGCTGGAAGCGGCGCGCAATTTCCTCATAATCGCTGTTGACGATGGTGTCGCCGGGATTGATGAACAGAACCACCTTGCCAATATGGGCGCCATTGCTGGTCATGTTGGACTCGATCTCCTCAATCGAGCCATCTAACTCTTCCTTGTACTTCTCCGGGCCCATGCGCGACTCGATGCGGTGATACTTGCTGTGGCTCCCGATCTGACCTCCTAGGTCTTCCAACTGCTGTCCCAATTCGGCTAGGTCCTTCCATCCTGCTTTCGCGCCTGCGCTCGACACGAAGCAATAAAGAGGCACGACTCCCGTCTCGCGGGCGGTATCGAGCAGGAACTTGAATGTCTGTTTCTGGTAGTCCAGGTTCTGCGTGTTGTCGGCGTCGAGGCGAACGATGACGGCCAGGTTGGCGTTCGAGAACTGCGGGGCCGGGAACGCACCGTGCACATCGCCGTAGGCAGCCCACTGGAGCGCCCGGATCAGCACGTTCACGACTTCATTTGGAAAGAAGCCCTGCGGCGCCTCGTTGCGAAAAATCGAAGTCGCACCTGCAAATGTGGTTGCATCGCTGATCAAGACCAGACGGCTCGTTCCCGTATCGCGGTAAGAGAGGAATGGGAACGATTCATGGGCGTTGGTGCTCGTGACGAGAACGTGTCCACCGGATGAGAACTGTTGGATTTCCAGACCTTTCGCAAGCGCCTGGCTCAAGTACTGCGAGGGCTCGAACGCACGCGTAATGTAATGATGATTGTCGCGGACCTTAATGCGGAAATTAGTGTCTCCCTTTACTCCGGAACTCGAGATGCCGAGCAACGACCATAGCGCGGCCGCGGCCTGAGCTTTACCATCTCTGGTGAATGCCCCGAGCGGCCCGTCGATTAATACGTTGCCGCCCTGCTTCAGGTAGCTCGCCAAAACCCGCGTCAGCAGGCTCACCGTATCCGGCTCCATGCTGGTGCATTCGGCGAACACGAGCACCCTGTAACGCGACAGGTGTTCGCCAGCAACAAGGTCCTCCAGGAAGAGCGTGTCGTAAGGGATGCCCGCCAGGTTTGCGATGCCGACCCATCCATGGGCGGACATCTGCGTCACATCCCATTGTCGGTCGAAGCTGGCCCTGCTCATGATCACTGCAAGCCGGGGATTCTCGACTGTTTCTCCCAGTAACGACAGTGGCACAATCAGCAGTGCCAGAACTCCGGCCATCAAACGCGGCAGTCCCGTGTTCAGCCTCGGGCCGCGAAAGCTCTTCGTGCATGCCAGCATCGTCGACTCCTCCCACGATCGCAGTTTCCGGCTCAGCATCTTGTTGTATCCATGCACATCCTCCGCGAGCTTAGTGTGCAACGTCGTAAGCGGTGCTTGGAGGTTTGATGAGCGGGCGGTCCGACAGCAAACTCGTTGACATCAAACTCATTTTACGGATTCATGCCGGCCTGCTTTTCTCCCGTAAGTGGCTCGTACCAGAAGACTGCGCCCTTCGAAATCTCGGGTAACGTAAAGGTCATTCCGCCATCGGCCTGGACGGCTTTCAACTCCTGCACCTCGCCCAGGAAGGGCAGGAAGAAAGCCTTGCCTTTGGATGCTCCCGCAATCGTGACGCGCACTCCAGCCTGCGGAGTTTGAACCGGGGTTACTCCGCCACGTAAACCGGCGAAGTTCGCCAGGAAGACGTGTGGCTTTCCGGCGACCTGAGCGATGTACGTGGCGACCTGGGGTGAGGCTGCAACGCTGATGGCAGGCTCAGTCTTCAGGCTCTTCAGGAAAACCTCTTGCGAATCGGGTGTCGCATGTTCGAAATCCGTCTCTAATGTAGCGGTATAGGATTTTCCCGGACAATCTGGGAAACGGACCACGCTCGGCGCGGTGTCAAGTTGCGTAACATCTGCGCCCGTGACCACGAGGTTCTTCCCGGCTGCAACATAGTCTCGCAACCAGGTTCTTTCGCTTTCATTCAAGACGCGCACATCTGGGAGGATCAGGGTTGGGCCGTGAAAGGTCGCCAGCGTACGCGGAGTGACAACTTGGAACTCCAGGTGTTTTTGCATCAGCAAGATCAGGATTCCACGATAGGAGCGGATGAAGTCCTTCGCATAGTAGTCCCGGGTCAAGGGAGAGAAGTACACTCCGATCGGATCTATTGGGCTGCGCGGTAGATAGAACGTCTTTTCGTGCGCCGCAATCCACGAAAAGATCTTTTTCCTTGTGGGCAGATCGTTCGATCCGGCCATGGAATGTCCGGGCGCGTCCCAGAAATTCGCGCCCGCCATAGCCTGAGACATGGCGAGGTTCATCATCGCTTCCCGGCGGTCCACTTTCTTGTCGCCATCCCACGAATAGTTGAGGATCCAGGTTGCCTTGCCCTGTGCGAACGCCCGAAAGGAATGCATTCCCACCTGATAGGCAAACCAGTCAAACGGCGTACGGGAGGACGCCATGTGGTCGCCTTCACCAAACTCATACTCGTGAGCGATCGCGTCCACGACGGGATATAGGCTATACACATCGGCCCCGACGCGCACCGCCTCCTCCTCAATGCCGGGATAGATTTCCGGAATCGTCTTGATCGCGGGATTCACCGACTTGGCGTTCTTGTCGATCTCCTGCATGAAGTCCGTGATGGTCTGAATTCGGAACCCGACCCACTTGCGAAAGTTCGCATCGGAAAAATCTCCCAGCTTGAGGTCATTCTTAGCGTCAAGTCCCGTCTGCTTTTTGAACGCTGCTACGGTGTAGTCGTCGAAACTGGCCCAGGTATCTTCCCAACCGTCGAAGTGGGTCATCCAGTACGGAATATCGACATAGATGCCGTCAATTCCGGTGGCAGCGATCTGCCGCACTCGCTCCATGTAGGTTTTGCGCCACTCGGGAGCATACGGACTGACCCAGACGTCTTCGTCGCCTTTCCGGATCCAGAAAGCCGCGCCGCCGCCGAAGACGGCTGGCTCACCGGTAATTTTGCGCTGCAGCCAGTCGGGATGATCTTTGGCCAGGGTGTGTGCGGTCTTATCGGCGTTCGCGGTAATGCACTCAGTCCCGGCGATGTAGACGAACGCCCGGTTGCCGGCCGCATGCGCCTTCTCAGCCACGGCGCGAATTGCTTTCAGCTTTTCTTCGGGGTTCAGAAAGCTTTCATAGCGCCCGGGAATGTCGTTGTCTACTTCGATGCCAAAGACGTTGCTTTCAACTGCATTGTGCACAATCTGGTCTGCGTTGTTGCTCTGCAGACCGTAGGCCCCAATACGCACGAAATGCGTCCAATTCTGTTCCCCAGAGTTGGGAGCCGCCATCAACACCAATGCGAACAGCACCAATAAGAAAATTGCGAGACAGCTTCTTCGTTTCATCGCGGCCCCCGTTGCGTACTCTGGATAACTACGCGGCGAAAAGTACTACATCGCTTGCAACCTGCTTCAGCCAAGAGACACTGCTTTTTGCCGGTTCTAAGATCGCGTCGGAGACACGCCCAAAGCGGTTCGGTTCGAAAGCCCGCGGCCAATGCGACAGCACTGCCGGCCTTCAGAAAGGATCGCCTGTGCATTGGCAACCTCCTCCGCCAGTCTTCGAACAGAATTCAGGGTGAAGGCCCGACCCCAGCCTTGGCTGGGATCGGAGCGTGATGTCAGGTTTGCGGTTAGAACTGGAACCGCGCCCCAAACTGCATTCTGCGGAAATTGTTGGTGGTGGATGTGACCGTGCCGAAAGTGCCATCACCGGATCCAACATCCGGGAAGGCAAAGCGTTGATGATTGAAGGCATTGAACATTTCGGCGCGCACCTGGAGGATCTTGCCCTCGCGGATCTTGAACTCCTTGGAAAGCGAAGTATCGAGGTTGCCGATGCCGTCGCCTCGTAGATTGGAGAAGTGCCGGGGCGCATTGCCGGGAATGTTGTCGCCGGGATCGGCGAAACAGTCCTGATTCAGGTAAGAGAGGCTTCCTCCTGACGCGGCCGCCTGGCGGTAACTCAAGCCGGTCCGGAGTTGGGGGCAAACCACGTCTGGCCGCGGGTTGCCGTCGGCCAGTCGCCCCACGCTGTTGTACACAGCCAGCGGCTGCCCGGACTGCACCGTGACAACGCTGGCGAGCGACCAGCCGCCAACAATGCCATCCAGCACTTGGTTCATACCGCCTCCAATCCAGCGGTCCCTTCCGACGGGGAGATCGAGAATGATGGCTGCAGTCAAACGGTGGGGAGCATCGTTGGCGCTGATCCCGTGCTCGGCCTTCAGATTGTCCAGCAACTGCGGATTATCGTACTGGAGGTTGCCAATCCAGGCGTTCCGTCCTGCAGCGGAATCATCCGTAGACTTGGAGAAGGTATAGTTTCCCTCGAAGCTGATGTAGTGGCTGGCACGCTTCTGGAATCGGATTTGCAGCGAGTGATACCAGGAGTTGGCATTCAGCGTGGGTAATCCCTCGAAGCCGCCATCATATTGCGGGTAGGGCTCCAGCAGCAGGGATTGCGGAATCTCGGCATCGGTGTAGCGAGAGTCCGCCACGTCGGCCGGGTTGAACATCGGGCTTGGGCAATACGAGGTCGGCGCGGCCGCGCTCGTGAAGCAGGATTGGAAGGGGTTGGGCACATTTGTGTCCAGATAATCCGTTACCCAGTTGGGGTCAAAGTTGGGGCCTGGCGGGTTGATGGCGGGATTGTTGGCTGCTTGTACGAGTTGCGTTCGAATCGACGAGGGCAGGAAGTTGCGATTGCGCGTGGAAATGCCTCCGGCGCCGGCCCAAGGCAAGTGCGTACTGCGGTTGGCGGAATAATCTACACCCACCACGATCTGCCCCGGAAACATGTGCTGAATACCCAGGTTCCACTGGTAGATCTCAGCGTTGCGGGCTTTGCCCGTATCCAAGTCGCTGGAGTTGCTGAAGCCCCACTGCGCAAACTTGCCGTATCGGGTTCCCTGCGGCGGCGCGAGGCCGCCAGGAAATGGGCTGTCACAGTTCGGCTGCAACGGAGAAGGTCCGAGACATGCGTATTGGGTTGCGAAATCGTCCTTGGTGAAATACATCTGGGCCGTCTTCGCGAATGCCGGGCCAGCATACTGGTAGTTGGTGGCCACGTTCATCCCATAGAAAACTCCGGCGCCGCCCCTCAGTATTGTGTTGGAGGCGAGTTGATAGGCAAAGCCGAAACGCGGAGCAAAATTGTTTCGATCCACTGGCGAGTTGCGGTGGCCGGAGGTGGGAAACACGGTCGTCCCGACGATGTTGCCAATCTGTCCAAACTGGGGAAACAATCCGGAGCCATCCCGGTCTACGGGAATGCTGATTCCCGTGTCTGCAGTGAAGTCGCTGAAGGAGAGCCGGTTGTAGCGCTCGTTGTAGGGAGTGCTCCATTCATAGCGCAAGCCGAGATTGATCGTCAGCTTGGGCGTGACCTTCCAGTTATCCTGCACGTAGAAGGCGGTTTCCTTCGACTTGTCCGCCACCGCGGGAACCAGATGAAGCGAGGCCCCATAGGCAAACCCGGTCAGGATCGTAGCAAACGGGTTTCCTTGATTGTCGTCCCCCAAGCCCGCATTGGGTGCGGAGGTGGTTACATCCCGTGAGAAATTGAAGATGCCGGTGGGATTGTCGGGTTGCCAAAAGTAGTTGAAGAAAACGCGCTGCTCGCCGCCGAACGTCACCGAATGAGCGCCTATTGCCCACTGCAAAGCGGAGGAGTAACTGACCAAAGTGTGGGCAAAGTGAGTATCGACGCAGCACTGATCAAAAAGCGAGGTCATACCGCCATCGACATTGATCGTGGGCATACGGGTAAGCCCATTGGCTGCCAGGACCGGCGACAAGCCGACAGAGTTCAGCGTTGGATAGTTGTTACTGATGCCGGGGGCATGCACGCGGTCCACGCTGATGCGGCTGGTCCAAAGTTTGGTTGGAGTGATAGCCCAGTTGTACTCCGCGCTACCGTTCTGGACGGTCGTGATGAAAATAGTGCCGTCACCGCCGTTTTCGCCGTCGCCGAAAACAGTGGGTTGGGTGAATGTGTCGTGATGACGACTGTAACGCCCGCCGATTTTGTGGTTAGCCGTGATCTGATGATCCACTTTGACATCGAACTGCCAGGCCGGATCGGTGGAAAGGATGACTTTACGGAAGTTGGTATCCGGATAGACTGCGCCGTCTATATTGGCGTGCGGATAAAGATTCAGAATCGCCTGGCCGATGGGGTCGATCTTGTCCGCAGGGATCTTGTCCAATATCGTCACTCCGTTGACTACATCGGAGAATTGGTTTCGCGGACAAGGCGTGGGAGATCCTTGACTTCCAGCGCACGGGTCGTAGATTCCAGCGGTTGCGGTAGCAGGATTAGAAGGATCTGGCAGGTTGGCCGGGCTTTGGGAGAAGTCACCAGTGCGTTCCAGGTCGGTGGGGACAATCCCTTCCAGGTTGTTGGGATCCTGCTCGCGAACCTTCTCGAAATCGACAAAGAAGAAGGTCTTGCTCTTCTTCAGAGGACCGCCGAGAGAGAAGCCATATTGATCGCGCACGTGGTCGGGCTTTTCGCCGGAGTTAAAGTAGTCGCGGGCATCAAACGTCGCCCGCTGCCCGTACCACCAGCCGCTGCCGTGGAAGACGTTCGAGCCCTGCTTCAAGACCATGTTCACGATGGTGCCGCCGTTGTTGCCGAACTCGGCGGAAAAGCCGTTGTTCTGGACCTTGAATTCCTGCACGATCTCGACCGAAGGCTGGTAGTAGACGTTGGAGTTGCCGCCCTCGCCCTGTTCCGGCGCACTGATGGGACTGCCATCGAGGGTAACTTGGGCCGTGGCGTTCCGCTGGCCATTGGAAACGAAGTTGGTGCCGGCAGGATAGTTGTCGTTGATCCCGGAACCGGTAGTCTCCGTCACCCCCCCTGCCAGAAAAACCAGCCCGAACATGCCGCGGCTGTAAAGCGGAATGTCGCGCACGTACTCGTTGGTGACGTCGGTGCCGAGGGAGGAATTCTCCGTGTCCAGCAAGGGCGCAGCCGAAATGACCTCGACGGTAGTGTTGACCCCCAGTGGGTGCAGTTCGAAATCAATCGTGGTCTGCTGGTCCACTTGCAGGACGATATTCTTTTTCTCCACCACGCGAAAACGCTCTGCTTCCGCCCTGATGGTATAGACCGCGGGGCGCAGGCCGGTCAAAAGGTACAGCCCATTGTCATTGCTGTGCGCCGTGAGAGAAATATTGGTGGCGTCGTTGGTGATCGTGACCGTTGCGTTCGGCACTACCGCCCCGGTCTGGTCCGTTACCACGCCGCGAATCTGTGCCGTGTAGCTGGCCTGGCCAAAGACTGGAGCCTGGCTTGCGACGAGCGCACACAGAGCCAGGATGGCCGTCGAAAACGTCTTGATTTTCAGGATACGCATTGTGCACTCCCTCCGTGTCGTAAACAACGGCTGAGCCGACTTCGTCCGGTAAGGACCTTCCTTTGAGAACATCCCTCAGGCACCTGAGAAGTGCACTGATTCGTGAATATAGTATTTCGATTTGTTACGACTACTTTCTAGTGTCCGCCGGGTCAATTGTCAAGAGATATTGGAGAAAACCTGGTAAAGGGTTTGAGGGCCCCCCAGGCGAGATTGCGCTGGAAGTATCAGTAATCTCAGCTTTTCTTCAAAACCGCCACTTCAAAACCATTGCACTCCGGGTGGGTATCTTGCTGCTGAGGGAGAAGCGGGACCAAGGCGGTACCAACAGGTGCTTTTCCCGTCAGCCGGCATAGAATGCTTACGATCACGAGTGTTTTATTTCGGCTGATATCGTTATCCGGCCCCTGCTGAACCGGGCACACAAGGAGCCCTAAATGGCATGGTCCTTCCGGCTATACCAGTGTCAAAGCAACTCCGGCATCTTTGAGATTTCGGCAATCTGTCTTCGCGATCTTCTTGTCGGTGATGACGTGATGAATGGCATTCGGCGGAACAATCGTCGAAAGACTTCGCCGGCCAAACTTGCTCGAGTCACAAACGGCGATAACCCTTCGGGAAATCTCGACCATAACCTGATTTACTTTGGCTTCCTGCAGATTCGGCGTGCTCAATCCCAAGCGCGTATCAAAACCATCGACACCCAGGAACAGAATGTCGGCGCTCAGGTGATGCAGCGTCTCTTCGGCCAACGGGCCGACCAGGGAAAAGGAGTTCTTGCGGACCGTGCCTCCAGTGAGGATCACCTCGATCTCCGAGTTGGCGAGTTCCTCGGCAATGTTGATGGCGTTGGTGATGACTGTCAGCCTGCGGAAGTGACGCAAGGCCCGGGCGATCGCCATAGTCGTGGTCCCCGAATCGAACAGGATCGACTGGCCTTCTTCCACCAGCCGGACTGCGGCTTGGGCAATTCGCACTTTCTCCGCGCGGTGCAGCTTTTCCTTCTCTTGCACTGAAAGGTCGCTCAAGGCTCCGAAGGACGGAGGCAGGGCCCCGCCATGAGTGCGATGCAGAAGGCCGTGGGCGTGCAGTACCTCAAGATCCTTGCGGATTGTGATCTGGGAGATCTGGAAATTTTCGGCTAGATCTTTCACCAACACGCGGCCATCGCGGTTCAGGGCATACAGAATGGCGCGTCGTCTTTCCTCGTTCAACAGACCCTCGGCTCTGGGCATTGTGGTGTCCCTTGTGGCGCAGACAGGATGCACCATAGCCGAATGGGCAGCAGTGACGCCAATCACCATAAAGAGGTTCTGGGGCAAGCCACGACCAACAGGACCGCCTCGCGGAGAAAGCCTCGCCGAAGACATACATCGATGAGCATCAATAACTGCCTTTTGGCCAAAGTCCCAGTCTGGCAAGGCTTTTCAGGCAGAAATCGATTGAATTCCCATAGCACCCCGCGTCCGCCGCACCCGCGAGCGGCTTCCTTCTAACGGCTGTATCGAAAGCGAACACCTGAGGTCGAGGCCAACCGGAACCGTCGTGCCGTTCGCTTCCGATACAGCACTAACGTGACTCGGGCGTAATCGGCAATAAAGCGACTTTTGCGCACCGCGTTGCGAATCTACTGCTAGCTCTGAGGTTGCCCGCGATCCAGTCACGATCCAAAGGTCGATGGCACAGCTACGGTTTACGCGATCAGCGCCCGTAGTTAGATCAGGTCGCTGAGGACGGAATGGTCGTGCGTTTCCCCATCGGAGAAGGTGGCGACTACTGCGATTAAGTCACCGGGTAATCTCGTTTTCCGACCGCTGATTGCAAACCGAAGCTCAACTTTCTCGACGGTCTGAAGGCTCTAGCCGAGCGTGCGAAGTTGGATAAGGACAACTTCTGGTTGCACAAGTTCAGAGCGACGTTCGCAACGTGGTCCCTGTGGGCTGGCGTCGATCTGCGTACAGTTCAGCAGTGGCTCGGTCACTCCGACATGGAATCGACAATGCGATACCTGAAGCCGTCACGGAGCCAGCATGTCCGGGATAAGGTGAATGAGATATTCGCTTAGTTGCTGTGACTCGGGTCGTGCCGGCGGGATGGTTGTGTGCGGATGGATTTTCAGTGTTCGGAACCTAAGTTCAGCGTGCAATTGGACAAGGCGGCCTCCCGGACGTCCGAGACGAAGGCGAACACTTTCTCGGCCTCGAATGTGGGACGACACTGGGCGTTCTTGCAAACAATCGGCAGCCCGATGGTGGCAACGAGCTTATGTTCTTGGTGATTTAGGATCGATTGGGACTGTTTGGACTGATTTCGGCTGTTCAATGTTCGCGTATTGTTCGCGCAGTGTCTCACCGACGCGCCTAGATTCAATATGCTGGCAAGACCCCTTGCCAGAGTGAATGAGAGTCCGGGCATCGGGAACTTGTAAACGTGAAAGTTGTCTTTTCGCGCACCGTTCTCAAGGAGGGTATTGCGTGTCGGCAGGTTCGTAGCGCCAATTGTTCGATGTCGAGCTTTGTCATTCCTACTCTAGACTGGAAATAGCCATTTCCTGGAATGCGCGCTCTGGGCGCTCGGAACAATCACCATCGCAAGCCACCATGAAGATGGTGATCATGTCGCGAGACGGGATGATCCATTCATGTGTTCCAAACGCGCCTCCATGGCCGAAAGTTCCGCGGGGAAGTATGCCCCAAACTCCGGTTGGCTTGGTGATGATTTCCCAAGCCAGCCCGTAGTCGGCACCGGGATACCAGCCGGACGCCATGCCTGACGTTTGCACTTCGCGCATGGCTTCAATGGTTGCGGGAGAAAGAAAGCGAGTGCCTTTCCAGGTTCCGTGATTCAGGATCATTTGGCAGAAATGCGAGATGTCGTTTGCGGTGGAGAACAGGCCGTATTCAGGTCCCGGATATTTGGCGCCTTTGCGAAAGGTGCCCGGGTCGCCGCCCAAGATCTGAGCTCCGGCGCGAACCATCTTGTCGTCTTTGGGCGTATAGACGATTGCGATTCTGTCCAATTTGTCGGAAGGGGGATAGAAGAACGTGTCTTTCATTTGCAACGGCTGCAGTAACCGACTTTGAATGAAGCTCTCATAGGATTGACCGGAGACAACCTCGATAATGCGACCTAGCGTAGCGAATCCCGTGTTGCTGTACAGCCATTTTGTGCCGGGCTCGAATTCGAGAGGTTCCTTTGCAAATGAGGCAACGGCCTCCGCCAGCGTGTGATCCATCTTCCAATGAATGTCCTTCATGTCGCCCTGAGGCATTTGGCGCATTCCGGATGTGTGCGAGAGGAGGTCGCCGATACGGATCGGGCGGGAGGGCTTCTTCAGCCATCCATTGGCATTGACCATCTGGTCGCGAAACTCGGGTAGGTATGTTTGAACTTCGTCGTAGAGACTGATCTTGCCTTCCTCGCAGAGCATCATGATCCCGACGGCGGTAATCGGCTTGGTCATGGACATGATCTGAAAGATCGAATCCTCCCGCATGGGACGGTTGACTTCGATGTTCTGCATTCCGACCGCTGTCTTTTGTACGACATTGCCGCCTTGCAAGACCATCGTCACGATTCCGGCGGCTTCTCCGGAATTTACGTACTCCTGCATTCTTTGCTGAATCTTGCCGAGGCGCTGCGTGTCGAGGCTGGCCTGAGGATTGTCGTTCGCGGTTGCTAAGGGGAGCGCGAAGAGTGCAGACGCGAGTGCGGCAAATAACATTCGCCGGAGACTCGAACGTCGAAGAATCACTGACTTCAAGAACGAAAGACGCCGCGGTTCCATGTTCAGCCTTTCAAGGTTCTATGTGTCTTCGGCTGTTGTGAAAAACGACATTACTTATACTCCCTTTTTCCAGTCGGGATCGCTACCGTTCTTAAGACGAATGGTCAGGGAACCGTCGGGGTTGGTTCGCTCGTGGCAAGCCCAGCGGACGGCCCGCCGCACGCCCTTGACCTCAAGTTCAGCGCGCAGATTGATCTGCTGACCGTCCATGTCCTTGGGGAGAATGATCGATGCCTGGCGCAACTTGCCTGGGAACGGTTGGCCCGCATCAAGATTGCCTCCTACTTTGACTCGGCCGTCGGGAGTCTCGGCGTAGATGCCTAGAATTCCCGGCACGCCCGCGACGCCATCGTTGACGATGCCCAGAATCAGTTCCATCGTGTCGTAGCGTTTTCTCTGCCAAATTATGGACGGACGGACACGGTACCCGAGCCGTTGCTCCATAGCGCGAAGCGAATCGGGATACTTTTCGTAGTAGCGCCGGATGTTATCGGCCTCAGTCCAGAGGCCGAAGTAGTTCGTTCCGATATCAAGGGCGTGAAAGCTCGCGCTCTCGCGATAGGGCCGATCGATCGGGCCGCCGATGCGGTGGGGATAATCGTCTTTCGGCACGGCTTCGTCGTCCGGTCCAACAAACGTAAGCATCGATTCAGACAACTTGCTCAGGCAAGCTTTCTCCTCGGCCGCGAACTCCGGAAGCACATAGTGGCGATTTTCACCATCTTCCATAACGACGGCGACCCAGGGTGGACGATGACCGAGTTCTTCGATTTGGATTGGTTCGTCCATGATGAGACTGTCGGAGCGCAGCCAGCATCCCGCACGAACAGCCATATCCTGCACCTGACGGTTGCCCACATTACTGATGTCGGGCTGGGTGTTGACCGCCAGAGGAGTCGTCTTCCAGACGCCGATCTGGAGCTGGGTCATGTGAACAAAGGTTTTTTCAGCGGTTAAGTAGTCGGGAAACGGATTGGGCAGGTCGTTCGTGTGACCTTCTCCCCAAAATCCGTACATCATCAAGTCCATGTATTCCAACTGGGGATTGCCATCAAATTTCGCGGCGAGCAACTCATTCAACTCGGTAAAGGCTTTTTGAAATTCGGGGGAGTCGTAGCGCGGCTCGCAGAAATCAAAACCGGTGTGGTGCTCTTTCGATTTGTGGCCGATGTTTACGATGGGAACCTTGCCGTGCAGAAAATCCGGCATCGAGAGCTTTTGCGGCTGGATATTTGGACTGGAGAGTTGGATTCGGAAACCGACACCTAGATTGTGATGCTTGGCGGCGTCGAATGTCGCTTCCCAAACGGGAGAGAGTTGCAGCTTTCCGGGACTGGTCTGTACATCTCGCCAGTCGCACCTGATGTACAAGACGTCGACGAATGGCAGGGACGCCATTCTTTCGACGCTCTGTTCCAGCGTTTCTTTGCCACACTGCACCGTCAGGGCCGGACCGTTTTCCTCCCAGGTGTAGCCGACCAAGCCGGTGCCGAAATTTCGAATGTGATTGCGAGAAGGCTGCGTGGCGAAAATCGTGAACCAACCTTCATCCTGGGCGATGCCGAATGGGCCTTGGTCGAGGCGTTTGGTTACGGTCGGGCAGCCGAAGTTATAGCCCTCCCATAGATGGTCAGGAACATCTGCCCACATCCGTGGACGCATGAGACTGCTTACTGCTCCCAGAACTGCTCCCGTTTTAACGAAATCTCGCCTCCGCATGAATGGCCCTCCTCACGATGTTTTCGGTACGTTCGGGATCGATGGGAACACTAACCCTGTCCGCACCGGGGTTCGCAAATCCGCTAACATTTCCAAATCTTTGCCGGCTAGATCAGCCGTTGTGCTTAAACTTCCGGACGGAGGTTGGGACGCAGAGTGAGTGAGCCATCATCATTCAGCTTCTGGTGACAAGCCCAGCGCACCGGATAACGCATGCCCTTCACCTCGATCTCCGCTTTGAGCTTCAGTCCCTGCCATGTTGTTCCTTGCGGCAGCACAAACTGGGCCTGCCGGATCTTTCCCGGCAGAGGATATCCGGCATCCAAGCAACCGCTCTTGAGTGTTTTGCCCTCTTGGTTTTCGACAGTCACGCGCAGGACGCCCGGAACACCGGCGATGCCGTCATTCGCGAAGCCGACAATCAGCCCGAGGTAACCCTCGTCCTCATAGCTCCAGATCAATGACGGCCTTACGCGGTAGCCAACGCGGCGATTAATCCGGTCGAACCACGTCGGGAACGCCCGATAGTAGCTCATCAGATTCTGAGCGCTGATCGCGTGGAAGTTCCAAAGGGACCAGTAATTCGCTCCCACATCCATGACATGCGTGATGATGTTGTCTGACGCCGATATCCCTTCGTACGCAGCCTTTGGATCTGGAGCCTTGCCCGGGACGCCTTGCTCGATCATGACGGCGATCCAAGCCGGACGATTGCTGAGAGCTTCAATCTGTTCATTCTCGATGAAGATAGTGTCGCTCCGAATCCAGTTGTTGGTGCGAACCGTGCGGTCAAGGACTTCTGAATTGCCTACCCGGCTGTAGTCGGGCTGCGTGTTGGTCATCAAGGGGGTCTTCGTAAAGTGCTCTAACTGCACTTCCAGCATCTTCATCCAGGTCCGCTCGGCAGTCTGGTAATCGGGGAAGGGATTATTGAGGAAGGGCCAGGTGTGACCTTCGCCCCAGAAGCCGTATATGAAAGTATCGATGAACTCGATGGTCGGACTGCCGTTGAATTCCGCCGCCAACAGGCCGATCAGTTCGTTGAATGACTGCTGGAAAACAGGATGGTCATAGCGGGGCTGGTAACGCGAATACGGGTTCTTTAGAAATCTTGCCGCCGACGTGCTAGCTTCCTTGGGATCAGGAACCAGCTCCACAGTGGGAACTTTGTCGAGAACGAAATCCGGAAGCGCGGGTTGGTGCCAATAGTCAGGTGCGCTCATCTGAATGCGCATTCCAATGCGCTTGTCATTTGTCTTGGCGAGATCGAAAACAAGTTTCAAGTAATCGGGAAATTCGAGGCGTCCAGGTCGCGGCTGGATTTCCCGCCACGTGGGCCGTATGTAAAGCTTCTGCCCGAGGGGGAATCGAACCAGATCCTCGATCGCCTGCGGGATGTTGTCCGATTTGATTTCGTCCGTGCCCATGTCGGCCGTGATGTAGGTGACCAGTCCCTTTCCATAGTTCGGCACGACTTCTTCCGAAGGGGTGGTGGTCATCACCACTTCATCGCTGGGAATGGCCGCATCCGGAGGGAACTGTGGGAAGGGCCCTTGATTGAGGCGGTCGGTCACCTGAGGACCAGAACCGAAATCGCATTGGCCCCAGTTGTGAGCGCGGACTAAGCCATGCGCCTTGCTTGTTCCGAGTTCAGCCACCACTGCCAATGCGACACTACTCTTGAGAAAATCTCTGCGCTGCATCGAAGTCCTTTCCTCCTTCCGCTACTGGGTTTTCGGTCTCAGCGCGGCGCGCCCACAAACGGCTCTCGTGATCCCAGCCGGCTGATCTGCCTGGTGGAATGTCAAGACGCGTCCGGCATGGATGGTTGGCATAAGAGTCCGGCGAATCGCGAATTTGCTCCATCTATCACCAAGGAAACTCGCTTCCCAGGGTCTTTTCGGACTGCCCTGGGAAGCTAAGGAACTAGAACGCCAATTTCAGAGCAAACTGAATCTGCCGCTGCGGTATCACCGTGGACGTGATCACGCCAGTAGCTCCAGGGCCATCGGTGATGTAGTTATCGGGTTGAGAGAAGACCGGGTGGTTGAAGGCGTTGAAGAACTCTGCGCGAAACTCAAGAGTGAACCGTTCTGTAACGTTGAACATTTTTCGCGCTGACAAGTCTGCTGTTTTCTCTCCCGGCCCTTCAAGAATGTTTTTGTGCGCAGTGCCGAAACAACCGTTGGGGCAGTTGGGAATCGGAAAGTCGTTCGGGTTGAACCACAGGTTCGGGCTGGGATGCGGGAGAGCTCCACTACCGGTCTGGTTGGAGCGCTGCAACCCAGGAGAACCCGTGTTGCTTGGGTCGAATCCGATCGCCGGCGAGAAGGGGAAGCCCGTGCGGAGCGTAATAATTCCGCCTACGTGCCATCCACCAAGAACCGCATTGGCCACGCCACCCCGGTTCATGAACTGCTGGCCTTTTCCCACAGGCAGCAGGTAGTCGACGCTATTCACCCAGCGCTTGCGATTATCGAAGTCCGCCAGCCCTTTTTCTGCCGCGATATTGTAGCTGTCCTGCGGCCATGGAGAGTTGCAGCAGATTTCGGGCTGGTCGTTGATGGCTTTGCTGAAAGTAAACGCACTCAGGAAGTAAAGGCCATGGCTAGCCCGCTTTTCGGCCCTGATCTGAAATGCGTGATAAGTGGAATTTCCGCGATTCGTGATCGACGTGAAAGTCCCATATTGGCATTGGAGGGTGGCGGTCGGGTGGCAGTAGGGCGCCAAGGTCGGGTCGTACGTCGACTGGGGCGTAGCAATCTGGTTGTAGTCGCGCAGGACTTGCAGGTGAGTGCCTTTCGTCCCGACGTAGCCCGGACTGATTACAATCTGGCCCGGCAGTTGGTATTCGAGATTCAGATTCCACTGGTCATAAACCGGCGTGTGAGGATTCCAGTCCTGGCTGGTCACATTCGCGAAGGGTGCCTCGCTCGCATTGAGGGGCGGGAATCCAGACGTTAGGGTAACTTGCGAAGGCGTTATGCCATCGCTGTTGAATGTAGGCTCGAAGAAGAACGGGAGATTGTAGTCGACTTGCAGCGGGTCGCCCGTGCGAATTTCATAGAAGACAAAAAAGCGCCCATACCCTCCCCGAATCACGAATGGCTTGGACGGAAAAGGGCTGTAGGACAGGCCAATGCGTGGGGCGAAGTCGTCTTTGTCCGTGGTCTCCAGGTTCTTTGGATAACCGGGAGTCCCGGCAGGAACAAGGACGCCTTTCGTGTAATCCCAATTGCTCTGGCGATGCTGGGATTCGTAAACAGGTGTCGCATAGTCCCAGCGCAGCCCAAGATCCAGCGTCAGCTTCGACGTTGCTCTGTAAGTATCCTGAACGAACGCCCCGTACGTGTGCTGGCGATTGCCGAAATACACCTCGGTCGAAATGATGGATGTGATCGGGATCCCTACCAGCATGTCGGCCAGGCCGTTGCCACTGCCATCTCCCAGCGTACCGGAATCGGACGTGAATTGGCCGCTAAACGACAGGTTGCCGCGCGGCTGGCCAATCTGCAGAAGGTTGAACTGGTCAAAGCGAAACTGCGGTCCAAACTTGATCAAGTGCTTCCCGTGCACGATGCTGAGCGTGTCGTTAATCTGGATGTCCTGGCTCGTGCTGACGGTCGGCGTAAACGTGGGTTCACCCAGCCCGGCGTACGCGCTGGGAGCAAACCAAGCCAGTCCATTGGTGAGGGGATCGTTTGGCACACCCGGCACCTGCAGGTTAGCAGGGGGGAATTGCTGCCCATAGGAAGGAGAGTTGGAGACGTAGTGGACGCGGTTAAATCCAGCGCGGAACGCGTTCACCATGTTCGACTTGATGGCATAATTCAAGCCGAACACCGCCCCCTCCGTGGTCAAAGGCCGCCCTCCGGTGTTGTAACCGCCTCCGTCGGCAATCCCGGAGAATACCGGCGCCTGAAAACGCGTGTCTTTGATGTACGAAAATCTTTGGAAGAGCTGGATTTTGTCCGTGACAGTCTCATCGGCCCGCACATCCATCTGATCGACCTGGTCAGTTCCGGGCGCATTCACCGCATAGTTGAGGGTCGAATAGTCTCCGTTCGGTCCCGGCTGGTTCGGCGCCGGATAAAGAGCGGCGTAGTTCAGTCCGAGGCTGTTCCGGCTCCCCGCGGGAATGATATTTGCCTGTCCTGCTATGGGCAGCCCGGTAGTTGGATCAAATCCAAAACCGTTGCGCACAACGGAACCGCTCGGAAGTGTTACAGTCGTCGACGGATCGTAGATCTCGTTCGTGTAGACAGGCCGATTCAGGGCATCGACGCAAGGCGAGGCTCCGTCCGCGCCGCAAATCATTGATTGCCCACCCAGAATGCCGCTGAAATCTCCGGCCCGCTCGTTGGACGTGCCGTTTGTGCCGTCGGTCGGTACAGTGACAATATCGCTTTGCGCCTGGTGGATGCGTGTTCCTTCGTAATCGACGAAGAAAAACGCTTTGTCTCTTTTGATCGGTCCGCCGAAGGTCGCCCCAAACTGGTTTTGCTTGTACGGCGCTTTGGTCAAGACAGAGCCAAAACCGTATTGCGCGGCATCGAAGGCGTCGTTGCGCAGGAACTCCCAGGCGCTGCCGTGGAATTTGTTTGTACCCGACTTGGTAGTGGCGTTGATGACCGCGCCGCCGCTGCGGCCGAATTCTGGGGAGTAGTTCAACGTCTCTATCTTGAATTCGGCGATCGCGTCAACGCTGCTCAGTACAGCCACATCTCCGTTGTCGTTGGAGTTGTTGTCAACGCCGTCGAGAGTAAAGTTGTTCTGATCCCCGCGAGTGCCATTGACCGCGAAGCTTCCCCCCGTGTTCCCGTTCGTCGGTGTACTGCCGCCGTTGACCGGTCCCTCGATGACCTTGGCCACCCCCGAGGTGAGTTCTGCGAGGTCCGTGTAGCGCCGCCCGTTCAAGGGCAACTCCTCAACCGTTTCGGCGGTCACAACGTTGCCCAGGGATGCGCTCTCGGTTTCGAGCAGCGGAGGGGCTCCGCTTACTTCAATCGTTTCCGAAACCAAGCCGACCTTGAGACTGAAGTTCAGCCGGATGGTCTGCTGCACATCGAGCACGATGTCCTTGCGAATTTCCCGATGGAAGCCGGTGGCTTCGACGGAAACAGAGTATCGGCCGATATGGAGCGGAGTAATCACGTAATCGCCGTTCTGCTCCGTTTTTGTCGCAGTGGCAATGCCTGTGTCCGTGTTGGTAGCTGTGACGGTGACGCCTGGCAGTATGGCGCCACTGGCATCCTTGACTGTCCCGACGACGCTGCCAGTATCGACTTGCGCGAACCCAGCCACGGCTACACTGATCAGAAAAACGACAACTCCTATGGTCTTTCTCATAGTGATTCTCCTTCCCCGGACGAGATCCAGTGGCGATCAATGGCTCAGCAGCAAATCTCAAATCCGGCTATCAACGTCCGCTGTTTTCGGCGCAGAAATCGCTGGAATACTAGCGGAACATTTCCTTTTATATCGTTTGGTTGCCTTTTGTCCAGACAAAACCAAGAATTCGATAGCAAGTGAAAATTCTGAGGAACAGCAGACTGCGAGGGGCAAAGACTGGGGAAGATCAGGTTGGATGAGGTCGGGATGGCGCCGGAGGCGCTACTTGGGTTCTTCCGCTAGCAGGCGAAGCAGGCCAAATTTCTCTGGAGTGTGGAACGTATGACTCATCGTGGGTTGCCAGACAACTTCCATCCGGTTCGGCGGCGGGCCCTGGCTGCGAAACAAATTGATTCGAAACTTGTCGCCAACTGCCGGAGCATGGCTCTGCAAAGCCAAGAATGGAATGCGCATGGCTCCGTACCAAATTTTCGCGGCCGGATCGATGCGAGCGGCTACCGTGAAGCCAGAGTTCCACGTCCAGCCATCTTCGTGATGCGGCTTCGACAGGTCAATGTCGAGATCGACCCACTCCCCTTGCGGCGAGATCTCGAACTCTCTGTATCTGCGGATATTTTGGAAATCAGAACCAATGAAGACCTCGGCAACATCCCAATCCCAAAGCTGAAATGTTTCGGTTGAAGTGCTGGGCGAGGGCTTGAGGTTCAGCGCTTCGTAAGGACAAACGAATAAGAAATACAGATTCTTCTCTGTCCAGCGGGAGCGGACCTCGGTACGGTAGCGCGGTCGGCTTTGGCCGTAAGGAGCCTTATCCGCATAGACGGGGCGAGCTCCGCGCCAGAATGGGATGGTTGGATCCGTACTTGGCGCCACGTCTTCCCGAGCTTTTGTACTTTCCATCACAGCGGGATCGGCTGCCATGAGCATCTGTGCTGCAATAACAACGAGGGCGCAAGCGATCACGCCATCCCGTATGCGCGTTTCCAGCGATCGATGCATCACCCTGTTACTCTCAGTTGACGAGCAGCATTCTCGAAATACACTTTGCGAAGAATCGTCTCCGGCAGATTGATGCCGTAAATGCGCCAGCGCCCCTGAGGAGGGATTTTCGCCGGAGCGTAGTCGAAGTACTCGTCGTCAGTCTCCAGGAATCGATAGTAGATCTCGTACAACTGGTCGTTGAATACTTGCTGAGGAAACTCGTCACCGTGCGGAGTGGCATCGGTGCCGAACAGGATGCGATCCTGATACTTATCGAAAAACTTCCGCGCCGTGCGGGGCTGCCTTCCCAACTCTCCGATGCGGGCGGCGATGTCGACTGTCATGTTCGGAAAGCGGTCAAGGTTCTGCGCCACGTTCGCCAAGTTTTCGCCGAAGTTCCCCACGTGCAACACGACGAATTGCGTTTTGGGATGTCTTGCAAAAACCCGGTTGCGGGCCTCAAGTAATTCCGCGTTGCTGGGAAAATCGCCGCCGTAAAAAGACCAGTCCGGGTGATTATTGAGCTCCTCATAGCGCTCGTTGAACCGATCTGTGGGAGTAAAAAACGCGACCGGGTCGGATACGTGAATCGCTACCGGCATGTTGAACTGGCCACAGGCATCCCACATGGGATCTAACCTCGGATCATCAATTCTTACGAGTTCGCCGGAAGTAATGTTTTCGCGGAGATAAAGACCTAGAGTCTTCAGGATTTTCAGGCCCCTCGCACCCTGCCGATGGGCTTGCTCGATGGCTTGCGCCTGAAGTTCGGGATAGTTGGGTTCCTTCCAGCGTTCATAGCAGGGCTCGGTAAATGTGTAGAAGCGTTCGGGGAACGCTCGGTCGTACTTGTTGATTACCTCGCCCAAGCCTTCTTCATAGCCTCCGGTGAGGTTCACCATGGCGCGGATGTTTTTGCGATCCATGACGGCCAGAAGCTCTTCCGGCGTGCCCAGATATTTCCGTTCCGAGGCCAGTTCCACACCGTTTTCGGACCTGGCTGATGTCGTGATGTGGGTGTGAAAATCGAGGACAGGAAATCTGGCGCGCTCGACTCGCGACTCGTGCACTTGCAGCATGCTTCTTGGCTCGAAGTCGTAGAGGTCCAAAGGGAGATACTGTGTTTTCTGTGGTGCTTGATTGTTCTTGGCGAAACCGCTGCCGGGCTGGGCAGCCGCGCCGGCCATAACTCCTACTCCATACAACCACTGCCGCCGATTGATCATATTTGCTCCTGCACTTGCTCGCGACTGACCCGAGCGCAAGATGTCACAGCCCGTACAGCGGGAATCGCTGCACAACTCGGTTGATCACGTTATCGGAGGAAGGTGAGTCTGGGTGCAAACCTTCCTGCATGCATCGGAAAAAAGCCAGCAATTGTGCCACAACCACATCCACCAACACCGCATCTCGATCGTCCAACTGTTTGAGGCCGTGCCATTCGACCACAACATCGTCCTGTCGCGTAACATCTGTCGGGATCGCTTCTCCTACAATCAGCTTCCGCAGGCCAAGGCGCTTCTGGTCGAGTTCGCGAAGGAGGTCCGTTTCATAGCTTCGAGTCGTCTGGTCGGAAGAAATAAAACAGACCACAAGAGTGTTGCTGTCGAGGTAGCTCATCGGTCCATGCCGGAGCCCGAGATAATTCTCGTACAGCGAGGTGACGCGGCCGGCGGTCATCTCGAGCATCTTCAGAGCCGCCTCGCGAGCGGCGCCATAACGGGCACCGGTGCCCAGGTAAACGACTCGTTTAAAACCCGATTCTGCAACTTGCGCCAGCGTGTCAAATTGCGACGAGAATACGTCGGTAGCGATGCTTGCTGCCTGATAACAGATTGCCCTGTAGGTTTCCGGATACGTCACGAGTCCGAGAAAACGGGCAGCTACGATTAGATTGGTGAAGCTACTGGTCATGACAAGGCTCTGATCATTGGTGTCGTCGCCTAGCGTAATAACAGTGGCCTGCGTATGATTGCGATAAGTCTGAGCCAGCGCTCCCGTGCGGTTGCAAGTGAGCACGAGATGACGCATTTCAGGGTCAAGTTCGAGCATCAGGGACAGCGCTCCGGCGCTCTCAGGGCTATCTCCGGATCGAGCCAGAGAAACCATCACGCGAGGTCTGCAAACAGGCAGCGCTTCTGTTCTTTCGGTGAGTAGATCACCTCCGCTGATCACCCGGCAGTCAATTCCCAACTCCGCCTGCACACTTGCACACACGCAGTCGCCTGCGTATTCGGAACTACCGGAACCTGTGAATATGAGGCTCTTCGCTTCGTGCAAGCATGCGTTCACGGTAGCGGCCGACTCTATCATCAGTTCACAGGTTTCGCGCCAAGTCTGGGGCTGACGACAGATCTCAGACAAGGTGTGGAAATATCCTGATTGCTGCTGTTCCTCTGGAGTTTTGGAGAGCAACTCTCTGGCTCTTCCCTGCCGAACCGAAAGCGCGTCCAACCATTGTTGTCCTGGGAATACAATTGGCATTCTAGAGCTGCCCCTCCTTGTCGAGAACGAAGATAACAGAATAGTTTAGAAAGGAAAAGAAACGCATGGTAAGCTTTACGCGATTACAGAGCGTTCGTTCACCCCGAATGGAGCCGAGGGTACAGGAAGAGGAATGAAACGTATCGAAACCCATCCCGCAGGGAGTCGCGGTGCCCATGAACGAAGGCGGCGATCCGCCCACGGCATATTCCGCAAGTCGCAACATTGAGAAAGTCATGTGCTGAAGGATGAAAATCATGCAAATCGATTGGATCACATGGAGTGTCTTCGGGATTGGCTTGATCATGCTTCTATATTGGTGCGTTCAAACCATTCGGGAATTCAGAGATCTCTTCCAACGACGATGCAAACGGATAAATGAAAAACATGACTGATTACACGCTGAATGAAATTCATTCTCAGCCGGAGGTGTGGCAGCAGATTCTTGAGTTATGCGAAAAAGAGGAGCACAAGAAGATTTCGGAATGGATGAGTGCTGGTCAGCCAATACTGACGGGCTCTGGCAGTTCGTTCTATCTCTGCCTGACGGCCGCGGCCTTCTTTACCCAGTTAAGTCGCCGTAGAGCTTTGGCTGTTTCCGGCTCCGAAGTTTGTGTTTTTCCGAATGCTATCTTCTCAGAAAATGAAACGTATTCGCCTTTGGCCGTGTCGCGGAATGGGAAGTCAGCGGAGACAGTGGGCGCCGCGCGCTGGTTCAAAGAGTCGCGATCAACTACAACCGTTGCTGTCACCACCGTCACCAGCAGCCCGCTGCTTGACATCTGTGAACCGGGATTGCTTTTGACGCCCGCCGCGGAGAAAAGCCGGTACATGACCCGCTCATTTACGGGCAGTCTGCTGGCGCTTCACTACCTAATCGCAACAAGCACGGGGAATCATGAGATCGGGAGGGAACTACGCAAGCTGCCTGAAGCCTGCAGGCGCGTGATTGAGTGTTGCCGCAGCATGGTGAAGTTCATCGCAGAAGAGAAGCAGTTCGATGACTATGTTGGCCTGGGGCAAGGCCCGTTCTATGGTTTGGCAGCCGAATCGATGCTGAAGGTGAAAGAGATGGTGCGAGCGCCAGCAGAGGCATATCCATCGCTCGAGGTCCTGCATGGGCCCAACTATTTATTGAGCAAGAAGACACTCGTAACTTTACTTCATGCCGAAAGCGCACGAACTTACGAATTGGGTTTACTGGAGCGACTGCGACGTTCGGGAGCGTGCAAATTCGTAATCTGCGAGAAGGCCTCGACTGAGATCCGCGAAAATGTGGACTTTGTTTTCGAGATCGGTTCCGGAGTCTCTGAATTAGCGTATCTGCTTCTCATGATGCCGGTGATGCAACTTTTTGCATATTACCGCGCTCGTGCCACGGGCAATCCACTCGAGTAACTGGTTGCAAGAAAGAGGAGCGGCATGGATATTGTGGTTGTTGGCGATATCAATGTAGACCTCATCTTTGCGGGCCTGCCGTCGTTGCCAGAGTTCAGGCAACTCAAGCATGCAAAGAGCATGAAGTTTACTTTAGGTGGTTCGTCGGCTATTTTTGCGCACAATGTCGCACGACTGGGGGCAGGTACCGGCTTTGTTGGTAAGGTTGGGAAAGATCACCTTGGCGATTTTCTGATCGATACCTTGAAAAGTGCAGGGGTGGATACGTCGCGCGTTGTCAGAGACTCAACGCTGCCGACTGGAATTTGCGTGTCGATGTCCTTCCCGCACGACTATGCGATGGTGAGTTATCCGGGGATTCGCGAAAGCTTCGCTCTGAAAGAGATCGATCTCGATTACGTCAAGCAAGCTCGTCATCTTCACCTGTCGAGTTTTTACTTACAACCTGGATTGCAGTCCGGCTGTCTGGAATTGTTTCGATGCGCGAAAGTTGCCGGGCTTACTACCTCGCTTGATCCGGATCATGATCCTCACGAAGAGTGGAACAGCGGAATCCGGCAATTGCTGAACAAAGTGGACCTATTCCTGCCCAACGAAGTGGAAGCTGCACGAATTTCCAGAACGCAAGATTTAGATGCTGCTATGAAGTTCTTTGACGGCTTCGGGCATACGACTGTCATCAAGCGTGGGAGTGACGGTGTGTCAGTGATTCGCAGCAATCAGGTCGTCTCGGCACCATCATTTAGCGTCCAACCGGTAGATACGACCGGAGCGGGCGACAGCTTCAACGCCGGCTTCCTCTTTCAGTATCTTCAAGGTGAGCCTTTACAGAAATGCATGGCGTGGGGGAATGCCTGTGGCGCGCTTTCCACAAGGGCTCTTGGGGGAACAGAGGGATTCCCCACTTGCCCTGAAGTGGAGGCATTTCTCGCGGAGAGGACACAGCAAGCAGCCCAGATGGGGGCGAACCGGTTCGCGCATGAAGACGATTGATTACGCGACCGTGGTTGCTTTCCTGATCGGTGTTTTCTGGCTGGGTTCCCGATTTTATAAGTGGATCGGCGCTCCAGATGACTTCTACCTCGCCGGCCGGCAACTCACTCCATTCATCCTCGCCGCGAGCATGACGACGGCTAATATCAGTCTGTTTAGCTTGATCGGTGTGAGCGGAACAGCGTATCAGAGTGGTATCTCCATAATATGGATGACGTGGACCGGGAATATGGCCCTGGTTTTCAGCGGTCTTTACGTTATTCCATTCTTACGGCGTTTACGCATTCGGACTGTCCCCGAGTTTCTTGAAATGCGCTACGGTCCTGGTGTTCGCAGCCTCGTGGGAGTGCTTTGGATTTTTCGGCTGACGTTCTGGATCAGCGTCGTACTCTATGCCGGAGTGATGGCGGCACAACAGCTAACAGGCATTCACTCTTTTGCGCTCTGGCTTTTGGTGTTCTCTTTCATCGTGATTGTCTACACGACGGCAGGTGGGATGTGGTCGATTGTACTGACGAATAATCTAGGTTTCTTGCTTGTGATGATAAGTGTCCTGACAGTTCTCCCCATTGCGATGAGAGCAGTAGGATGGTGGCCCGGACTGGTGGCTCACCTACCGGCGGAGCATCTCCGGTTCGTGCTGCACTCTGGTAAATACAGTTGGAAGTTTATCCTGGCAATTTTGCTCTTGGGGTTGCAATGGGCATCGTTGGACCAAGGGTTGCTGCAATCGGCGTTTTCTGCCCGGGATCCGCGAGTCGTTTCGAAGGGAATGGTCATATCCGCTCTTATGATCACCCCTTTCGCGTTCTTATGGATCACACCCGGTCTTGCTGCCAGAGTACTCTACCCCGGACTGCCAAAAGGTGAACTGGCCGTCCCCACGCTCATTGTGCACTTGGTGCCTGCTGGCGCATTAGGGCTAGTAATTTGCGGTTTTATGGCTTCAGGACTTTCGACGATAGGCTCAAATCTTGGTGCAGTCGCAACCTTGATAATTAACGATATCTACGGGCGTTTTGTGAACAAGAGTGCTTCACCGCAGCAGTTACTTGTTGCGGTGAGGGCAGCAACGCTGATTGCTGGTCTACTCATGATTGGGATCACCTGCTTGATCCCCTACCTGGGCGGTGCGGTGGACGCGTACCTCACGGTGATTAGTATCTTGGACATGCCACTATTCGTGATCGCAATCGTCTACGGATTGCTGTGGAGGAAAGTAACTTCGCAGGGCGCTCTGACGGGGTACCTGGCAGGAGCAGTCGCTGGCGCCATGCTGCGATTTGTCTTTCATTTCGATGTTGCCCCAGTAACGTTGATCAGCGGCGCGGTGGCATTATGCATTTGTCCTATCGCCAGTCTTGGAGGAAGACTCGCCAAAACGGCCCGCACCGATTCGTTGGACCAAGCATTTGAAGTTCACGCCGCTGCTGAAGCTGTAGCGAGGAACAAGATAGCTCTCACAATGGCGTATATTGGGACCTGGATACTCGGATTTGGTTTTCTGGTCTTTCTCGCGGGAGTCTTGATGGGAAGTCAATCGGCTGCGCGCGCTTCCGAGTTCGCCATCTTGGGCATGCTGATCTATTTCGCGGGAGGTGCGCTGCGGGCGAAGTTCCTGTAATCGAATCAGTGGAGTTCACCTCTTGAACAAGTTGCACGGCTATCCCTTGAGCCTCAATCTGATCGATTAAACGTCGGTCAGCTCAGCGATCAGTAATCAATCGATGAATGGCGCTAACCTTGGCGATCACTGACAACCCATGTCGGCCAATTTTCGACCCCACAGCTCGCACCGCCTCCGGCGGAGCAGCCGGGCAGCGGGATATCGGCCGGCGGAGTTCTCCTGCTGATCATCGTCGTACTCATCATTCTTTTTACGCCGCTTCGCAGCGTGCTTTTCTGGATTCTTTTTTCCGGAATGTTTGGCGGTGGAGGTGGATCCAGGGGTGGCATCGTCCGCACTGCTCCGAGGCGTCGCGAATTGCCACAAACGTCCTCACACGGAGCGAATCATTGCGCGTCGCCTTCCATTACCATGAATTTCTTCGGGTATATCATTGATGGACACGAGGCTCAGCGACGCCAACGGGTGCTCAGTTGCCCTAGAGTTCTTCTGCCTCAGCATCCCTCCGATGACGAGGTTTTCGCATGGCTCAGGTTACGAAGCTAAATGTGAATGGAAGCTCCTGCACCATGGTCTGGAGCTGTCGCTTGATCGCGCTAAAGGACGCGCCTTGGGCCAGCATCAGAATCAACTTGGCGCGAAATACGTATCCGGCGGGCAGAGCACGAGACTGGGCGATGCTGCTTAGGTCGAAATGCTGTTGCTGCGTGAGCAAGATTTCGCTGCCAGTGGCCATGACAGCTTGGATGCTATCAGTCTAGTAATGGTTACTCTGCGACAGGCCACTAGTTTGTCTCCGCTGAGGACTTCGGCCCGATTGCACCCGAGTGACGTTAGAGCTGTATCGGAAGCGAACCGGCGGGACAGTTTCGGTTAGCTTGGACCTCAGGAGTTCGCTTTCGATACAGCCGTTTGAAGGAAGCCGCTTTGTTCGCGGCGGGCGCTATGGAATTTCAATCGATTTCGGCTTGGAAGTTGTTGAAAAAAAGAATACTTGCGGGGCGAATTTCAAATCGAAGTTCATCGATCTAACCATCAAGCACAGGCTCACGATCGCCTCATCGTAACGCGAGACAGACCGTTCTGCAAGACTCCTAGTCTCCAATCTCCGATGTCGCTTGCTCCAGGCACGCGATAGCGTCCGCCGCAAAGCGGCTTCGTTCAAACGGGCTTCTGGGAGGTTATTGGGAGCGGAAATGCGCCCCATCGGGAATCTAAGGGTCTAGTGTGACCCTACGATGGATTGCACCAAATTGAGGCATTTCGGTGGTGCACACTTGCTGCACAGTTGTGCCCAAACATGGGCTTCGCTGCCCGAAAATGGCAGTCACACCTCGATGTAAACCACTGAATCCGAACAGCAGGCCCCAGGACGGTTTAGTTTGCTAAACCGTTATACGGGCTAACACCTGTATCGAGGGTTCGAATCCCTCCCTCTCCGCCAGTACTTTAGTTATCTAGCACTTGCAAGCCGGTGATACCTACACTGAGTCCACGGGGTATGTCGCCTCTGGCTCCTGTGGCTTCGCTTCTCCTGCTCTGACCTTACGCTGTCGGAGGGTCAACGCTTTCTGTGCTGCTTTTTCTGCCTCACAGCTTGGACAGATAAGTGGACGGTGATGCTTCCCACATAGGACTGGCACCCTGTTCTTCATGGTTGACCAGTATAGCGCATGATTCAAGCCTACCGGGGAATGCTATCGTGACGCCACGATCAACCACTTCTGCCGCAAATCGGAGAACTATGCGGCCGTTGGCGATTATGTATGGTCCGCCGCCGAACTGCAAGAGGGTTGAAGTTGGGCGAAGGAATAGTCCGCGTAAATGTATCCGGCCTCTTTGTGGAGAATCGTTTCTCCGGGCACTCGATGATGATCCGCGCGTGTTGGTCCTTATAAATCCCTCGGTCACTCGGGACGCATTTTCGCCACTAGGTTTTCCGACACGCCGTTGGACTGTTCTTTCGTCTTGTTCTCTCCTCCGCAGACCTTGGTAGAACTTCTTCAATCTTCGTCGTCGTGGCGGTGGAAAAGTGGAAAGCGTTTTGTGCTTTCCAAGCGTAGCGTCTTTTCCACGGCCACATCAGGCTGCGGCGTTCAGCAGCGGCTGGGGTTGATAGTTCTTGCCACTGGACAGCACGGCCCAGGCGATGCGTGCCAGCTTGTTGGCGATCGCCACCACAACCTTGTTGCGCGGTGCCCGCTGGGCGAGCCGGTGCACCCACTGTCCGAATCCTCCGGTGTCGTACCGGACGCGAAGCAAGACGGCACGGGCACCGTGGATCAACATGCGACGCAGATAGAGGTTGCCGCGCTTGCTGATGCCGAACAGCTTCTGCTTGCCCCCGGTGGAGTACTGCCGTGGCACGACGCCGACCCAGGCCGCGAAGTCACGCCCGCGGCGAAAGGCAGACCCATTACCGATCGCGGCCACGGTGGCGGTGGAGACGAGCGGGCCAAAGCCGGGGATCTGGCGCAGACGCCGGCAGAGCGCATCCTCGTTGCTAATGCGCTCGATCTCATCCGTGATGGCCTGGATGTCGACCTCGATCTGCTGCCATTCCTGCCTCAGGCGCTGGAGTAGCCAGCGCAGGCGCGGGCTCAGGTTCTGCTCGGCATCTTCCAGGAGCAGGGGCAGGTTCTTCCGGAGGTGGATGGGCCCTGCCGCGAACGTGATGCCGCGTTCCAGCAGGAATCCGCGGATCTCGTTGATCAGCGCGATGCGATGCTGCACCAGTCGGTCCCGGACGCGGTGCATAGCCTGCCAATCGAGTTGCTCCTGGGTCTTGAGCTGCGCAAAGCGCATGTTCTGCTTGGCCACGGCTTCGGCGATCGCTTCCGCATCGATGAAGTCATTCTTGTTCGACTTGCGGTAGGGTTTGACGAACTGGGCAGGGATGAGGCGCACCTGGTGCCCCTGTCCCTGCAAGGCCGCACCCAGAAAGTGTGCTCCCGCACAGGCCTCAAGCCCGATGAGCGATGCGGGCAGGTTCGCGGTATATGCCAGCAGCTGTGCCCGGGAGAACTTCTTGCGAACCAGAATCTTGTTCCGCTCTCCCAATGCAACCAGGTGAAAGGTGGTCTTACCCAGATCGATGCCGATGGATGTGATGTGCATGTGATGATCCTCCTGATGTTAACTGCCGAGCAAAATCCTACTCGGCGGCGGACCATCTCATTAATCCCCATTTCACCAACAACCGCTGCACAGCCCATTTTTCATAAGCGCTCCACCTGCCGTTTCACCTGCCGTTCGTACTGCTTTGCATGTACTAAGATCGTCTAAAGCGCCGTCTGATGCTCTGCATCTTGTTGAATGTACGTTTCAGCGCGGATTCGAATCCCTTCTGCCGTCCAATCTTTTCAGTAATTTCCCCATCCTTATGCAAGCATCAACGGTTCACCGCACAAGAAGGCCCAACTCTTCTGAACTGGATGGCGGATGAGCAGGAATACCATCTTTGTTGAGGCATACGGCTATCTCTCGACATAACAGACTGGATACAGCCATGAGTGCGATGAAGGAGCTTGCCATTTTAGTTCTGTGATGGAACTATATTGACATGATCTCCAAAGACGCCCATACTGTGGCCATGCGCTCCCGCATGGACGAATTGCTTCCCCTGGCCGAGCAGAACGATGGCTTGGTGACAGCCGCGCAGGCCTGCGCCTTGGGCATCACGGGCTCGGTCTTAGCCCGGCTTACACAGCGAGGAAAGCTGGAGCGGGTCGCGCGCGGCGTCTATCGCATCCCGTACTTTCCGGCCGACCCGCTCTCGCAATACCGGGAGGCGGTCTTGTGGGCGCGCGCGAGCCATGGTCCCGAGCAGGTCGCGCTCTCGCACGAAACCGCGTTGGGCGTGTACGGGATCTCCGATGTGAATCCGGCGCACGTCCATCTCACCGTCCCGAAGCACGCAAGACTCCGGCGCCAGAAGCCGAAGTGGATCGTGATTCATAGCGGCGACCTGCCGCCGAGCGATGTGACCACGCATGAAGGCCTGCCGGTCACGACCGTGGCGAAAAGCGTGATGGACGTGATGGAAACGACGGGGCGGTTGGGGCTGGCCCGCCAAGCCATTAAGGATGCGCGCAAGGAAGGTTACATCACCGCGGCGGAATTGCAGCGGCTGACAAGGCAACTTAGCCAGCACGCGCGCGGCACCCAGAAGGCGCAGGCGACAGCGTGAGTGCGCAGCCCGCACAGCGTCTGGAGAAGATTCTTGCCCGTGTAGCACGCGAGCAGGGCCTCGACCAGGAACGCCTGCGGCGATGGGTCTCGTTTCTTGCGCTCTGCGGCGTGCTCGAACAAGCAGTCGAACGCGGCGTAATCGACACCTACTACCTCAAAGGGGGTGTAGCGATGGAGCTGCGTTTCGCCCGCGCCGCCCGGACCACCAAAGATTTCGATCTCGGGCTTGTCGGCAATCGGGCAGAACGCATCCGGAAACTCGAAGAAGTCTTGAAGCTGGGGTTCGATGCCTTCACCTTCCGCCTGAAGGCTGAGATTCACCAAATGGAACTGGCCGACACGGCTCGCGTTGAAGTGGCCGTGCAATACAAGACGCGGTCGTGGCAAACGGTGGAGATCGATCTTGGTTCGGGCGAAGCGCGCGAAGTGGACCTGGTAACGCCGGCCGTCACAGGCATTACCGAGATGGGCTTGCCCGTCACACCGCATGTGCGCTGCATCAGCATTCACGAACAAATCGCGCAGAAGCTCCACGCCTGCACAGGTCCGCAGCGCGAGGATCGCGCGCGGGACGTGCTCGATATTCTGCAGCTTGACATGCTGGGCCAGCTCGACTATCGGCGTACGCGGGCGGCGGCGGAGCGCGTTTTTGCGGAGCGTGCGACCCACGCCTTTCCTCCCAGCGCGGCGCTTCCCGCGGAGTGGCGGCGGGAGTTGGAAGCGTTGGCGCGGGAGCTTGGCTACCGGACGACGAAGGCCGAAGAGATCGAGGCGGAATTCGCAGCCGTATTTCAGCGGATTGTGACCGCCCCCGCCGCCGAGCGCGTGTGAAGAAAACAAGATCGGGTCTTGATACGTCGGCGGTCGTCGGCGAATCGCAGGCACTTCGGGTTGGTCCACAAGAGAGCCGATTTGGCCGCTCTTGCTCACAACGCGCGTGAGAAGCACAAGTCTGTTTAGAAACCCTCAGATCTTTTGTTGGGCACCCATAAGAAGTCTCATGACTGACGCCGTCACTTCGGCGTGTCGGAACGCCGTTTCCCCAAGTAAGCGATTCAAACGAATACTAGTGGAGTCACCTGTGACCTCGGAGCTTGCGAGCAACTGACACAATTTGCCCGATGACCTCAGCATCCCGGTTTCGGAATTGCTCCCGCTTATGGACGCCGCTTGAATATGTGTGCACGACCAAGCTGTTGTTCTCCCGGCTGCAGCACCCGCACACGTAGCTTCCGTCACGTTTGAGAATGACGTACAGCGGTTGCTGCCACAGCGGTTTCGAGCCGCAGCCATTCGGCTTTTTCTTTTGCCGATTGACCACGGCAAGCACCCCGCCCGCTAGATATGGGTGGGACGCATCTTGTATCCCGCCGATCCAGAAGAAATCTTTCAGGGATGGTCTCGTCAAGCCGCACAGCGCATCCAATGATCCCCGCAGAAAGAAGGGTATCTCCCCAAGCTCGGCAACCAATTCCCCAACAAATCCGGTCCGCTCAATCTCGCCCGCGTCAGTAGCCATTTCCGTCGCCAACAGCAAGGGGCGCCCCGTCAGCATGTCCGACATCGGTTCCTTTCTAGCCTCATCCGTACTGAGACCAAGAGTGTCAAGTATCGAATTCAGGTGTAGCGAATAAGCCGCGCAGAACGTGACAATCTTGTGAAAGTGGCGGGGTGGGATGTTGCGTGATTCATAGTCGGATAGAGAACCGGGAGCTATGAAGTGGCGTTCATCGCCGAGCGTATTTGCGACCTCTTGACTGATCGCGGAAGCGGCGCGGAAGGAGAGTCCCATTCGCAGCCTTGCACGGCGAAGAAGCGGCCCAAGTTGAGATGGTTCGGGAGCTAGCACTTCCGGCTTCCAGCGTTTCGCTAGGTCCTTGGCAACCCTGGGTTGCTCCGGTCGCAGCAGGCTACGCATCTCGAGATCCACTAAACCAACGAGCCTTGCTTCTTCAGGGACTCTGAACTCGACTTGGGCATACGGGAGTTGGGTGCTGATGGCTGCAATGCGGCTACTTCCGATAGCCTGGATGTGGCAACAACACAGTGCTTTGGCGTGCTCAATCAGGAACAAATTCCTGGACCCCGCACTGTAGATTTGCTTGACGAGGTCAGTGGCGATTCCAGTATTTACACGCACGATGCTGCCCGCGAGCAATTCTGGAAAAGCAAGGGCGTCCTCGTAACCGATTCTCGCGTACAAAAAGCCTTTGTCCTTCAGCCCAGCTAGCGAGCTAAGGCGCCGGGGCTGCGTCCACCCCAGGACTTGGGACAGCGGCGCTACCGCAGCGGGAGGGGCGCTGCCGCCCTGATTCCGGATCCACGGGACGAACGCGTTCGGATCATCCAGTGACGAATCCAGGAGGATCGTACGTTTTGAGGGTAGCTGAATCTGCAGGCGAGGGATCACGCCCACGTCAAAACCAAATATCCGCAACCAATCCGTGAGACGGTAATTGGAGATCCGGCTGAAGGCAAACAGTTGAAACAGGCTTGGGCTGTAACCTCCGTGCCTGAGATCGTAGTAGAGATTGTGTGGCAGGTAGTGGGGCGACGACCGGCCAAAAAGCGTTGCCGATCTCTGGGATGCTTGGTACAGCGTAAGCTTCTTGCTCGCCAGGATCGCCTTTATCCGTTCCGCAAGCTCTCCGCCAGATCTTCGTTTTGTCTGCCAGGACACCGCTGGGCCTCTCGTCGCGTCTTTCTCGCGAGAAGTGCGGCTTCGTACCGGTCAGAGTCCGAGTGCTCGTCGCGGCCAGTACGACCTGAGCTACAGTTCCGGTCATTCCTAAACTGCTCGCTGAGACTTGCTTCGGTTTTAGACATTTCGCCTTGGCGCTGTCACAAATATCTGCAAGTTGCCCGGTATTTCGGTCAGAGGCGTCGATTTCAGTCTAGAAATGGGCTTCTTTGACGCTGGATAACAGGTTTACTGGCGAGATCGTGGTCGGAATCCCGACCAGCTTGGGCGAGTTAGCCGATTGAGGACTCGGCAGGCTGTTGAGAATACTCAGGCGAGTATGTCGGATTCCCGAACAAAACATAATCCCTGTGGACAAAAAGTCTGATTTGCGCCTACCATACCGAAACGCCAACCTGAGCCGTTCCCGATGTTGGCCTCGTGGTCAAGTTCCGAAGCTGGCAAGCGTCTCCGAGCGAAACGCGAGCGACGGAGTTTGTCCATTCGTGATGTCGAGCGCTTCAGCAAGAAAATTGTCGCTGAGAAGAACAGTCCGGCTTACTATGTGCCTCACAATTGGGTGAGCGACCTCGAAAACGGGAAATCCAAACCACGCCTCGCGAAGTTCCACAGCCTCAGCCTCATCTATGAATGCGACATCAACGAGATCCTAGCCCTCTTCGGGCTCAATGTCTGCGATCTTGACAAGGAAAGAGGATTGATCGCGCTGCCGCACACACATCTGAGTGACCTGACGCTCTCGCGAGCGGGGACTTTTGTGCCGGCTTCTCTGAAACTGCCAGACAAGCTTCCGTTGGAGCGGACGAATCTGGTCCATCGAATGTTCCAGGGTTTGGGCGAAATGCCTTTCTTCCTGCTCCAGCAGGCCAATCTTCGGGATGTGCTTTATGGATGGGTCGGGACCGAGGACTACACGCTCGATCCCGTGATTCGTCCGGGCGCTTTCGTCCAGATCGATCCGCACCAAAACAGGGTCATCAAAGGCGTTTGGCCGAGTGAACACAGACGCCCGGTCTATTTTGTCGAGCTGCGTGACAATCGTTATGCCTGCTGTTGGTGTGACCTCGATGGGAGCCGCTTGCTCCTGGTCCCGTCCCCGAAATCGTCAGTGCCGATCCGGCAACTTCGCTATCCTCAAGACGCCGAGATCGTAGGCCGCGTCACAGGGGTTGCGATGCTAATTGCTGAGTTGCATACAGATACCTCGACAGCGCCCATTCGTGGTGCGAGTGGGCCTTGAATGTTGTACCAGTTCAAGCGAGTGAATCTTGGAGGAATGCCGGGCCGGGTATGCGCGTGGAAAGGTGGCTCCGTCTCGTCGCTTTCTGCCTTTCGACACAGGAGCACTACCGATGACGAGTCACAGTGCCAAACACAATTTTCAGGCCGGCTCGACATAATTCCTGAACCCCTTCAGGGGTCAGGGCACGACCTGCAGCCGCTTGTACAGCGCTTCTTATATCGTCTGTCACCTTCGAAAACAGTACATCAGCAGCGCTCTCTATGGTGCGAACTGCGCTGTTAGAAAGCGCCGGTCTTACCGCCAGATTCCACTCTTCTCCGAGTACGTCGAGCGAAGCGCCAAATAGTTCAATCGAGTCGTGTAGGTACAAAATGTCCTTTGCACGAAACCGTCGCTCGCGGCGATCGTGGATTACTAGTTTTTGTGCCATGAAACGAGTTGGATGCGCTATCTGGATCTGCTTCGGATTTTCAAAAGGAAATCCGTTCGCTTTAGACAATTCGACCTTCCACGGCGAGCCCAGCAGGAGGTCCACGTAGCGCAGGTTTTGTGATGTGACGCCTGCGACGCGTGTGGTTGCGCGGCGATTTCCGCGCCGGTCATGTCCGCTTCCGATGAGTGGGCTCAGAAATTCGACGTAGAAAGAGCCTTCCTCGTCCCCGAGCCGGTAGTGCGTGGCTGGAGGCTGATGTTCGCCCAGGAACTGCTCTTTGAAACCCGCGCTCGTTAGGCGATCTCGCAAGTCCTGTTCTCGGACTTCGAGCCTGACAGGTATTGCGACATCGGTATCCAAGGTAAGCAACGGTTCGTATTGAACCGCTTGGGCGAGGGGATGATACCGGAAGAGGCGGTGTGCCCAGCCGCCAACGATGACGATTTGGGGAAGCCAAGGATCGAGGGCCTCAAGCAGCTTGGATAAGCCATCGAGATCAGGATTGTGGATTTCGTTGGTTATGGTGCTCTCATTATAGTGCGGTCATTCATTGCTTCAGCAGGGGGCGGAGAATCTGCTCACGGATGCGATCGGCTTGTTCTTTCCCGCGAGAGGGGTGGTTCGATACATCGAGCCACACCTGCAGAGCGTCGGACACCGGCATGCCTTTCTGGTCAACCGCAGAACGAAAGATCGATTCCTTGTGAGCAGGGATGCGAAGGTAAAGATCGGGTTGTGCGGCCCTTTCCTTTGAGATTCCAAGCTGTTGTATCAATTCAGGCTCAATGCGCTCGACATAGAGCACCGGGGGAACTCCGTGCACAAAGCCTAAGCCAAGCGCCTCAGCCGCTGCAAACAGTCCCAGGCAAATGCGGGGTGATTGGCCATAGCCAGAAATTTCGGGTGAATTCTGACGGAGTTGACGGCCTTGATATTCCCGAAGCGCGGATTCGAATTGTTTCGGACCATGACCTGGAATAACCCAGCGGCAGGGGATTTCCTTGAAGGCTCTGCGTACCGCGGCTTGCCACTCTTCTAATAGATCCTCCACTCTCACCAGCTCCAAGTGGTCTGCATAGCGGTCGAGGAAGCCCTCGGCTTCGAGTTGACGCACGAGACGCGAGGCGCTGACCTGGGAAACGCCGGCTGCCAAGGCCAACTCGGAGGCATTGTGAATCTTCAGCCGCGGAGCGCGCAGGAATCGAGGTTCGATGTGTTGGGCCAGAAGTACTTTGAGCATCCACTGCCCCAAGTCCGAGAACAGGGAGTAAGACTGCGATTCTGGGATTTCGGATTTTCGCTGGTGAATTTCTGGGGATGAGGAATTCAACGATTCAAGACCTGGAGCGCGAAAGACTCGGAATCCGCGATCATCAAAGAATCCGACGGCAACATCGCTGGCATAGGCCTGTTGAAACTCGAGTGCCTGGTCGACAACGGCAGGCGAGAGGTGGGGCGAGGCTATGATGGCGAGGGGGCGAGCTGAAGGAATCTCGCGAGCATAGGCTTGCGCGTGAAGAATGGCTTCCGCAAGTAACGGCACGACCCGATCACGACGAGATTCAGGAGCTCGTTTTAACTCTACGGCGTACTCCAAATCGTCCTTCTTGATGATTAGATCTGCTTCGCCTGGAACGTGCGGACGCGGGAAAACTTCCCAGCCTGAGTCTCGAAGAATCCGGGCCAGCCGATTCTCGTATTGTTGCTCGGGTTTGCGTGACCTGGGCATACTGCCATGGTCATGATAACAGTCTTGGCCATGACTATCAAGGCCAAGACAGTATTCTTGGCCAAGACAGTTTCCTCCATATTTTCAATGAGTTGCAGGAAGCTTCGGTAGTGTCCTAAGGACAGTACCGAAGCTTCAGACGTTCCGCGATCTCTTGCATGGTAAGGATTTCGTCGTTGAGTTCCATCGCGTGGATTCTAAACGCAAAATGGATTCTAAGCGCAAAAGTGGTGATCTCCGGAGCGCGCGATACGAGTGCGATCTCGAGGGGAGCCGCTTGCTCCTGGTCCCGTCCCCGAAATCACCGGTGCCGATCCGACAACTTCGTTATCCCCAGGACGCCGAGATCGTAGGCCGCGTCACAGGGGTTGCGATGCGAATTGCTGAGTTAGAGCCGGATACGTTCGGAGAGTCTTCTCAAGGTTCGACCACAGGTTGATATGGCTCCTGCCGGAAGGGAGCCGGTGCGAAAGGCACATCTCCGCGGCAGCAGAAAAGCTCCCGGCCGCGTTCGACCTCCCGACATGACCGTTTTAGAATTCGCTCGGGACCATGGCTTCAGCAAACTCGAACGAGCCCGTGCCGATCTGTCGCGAGCGAGTAGAAAGCATCGAGCGACAGCACGACTCGGCTCTCTGCCTACTCGCGAATTGTCGCAAGATCCTAGTATCGGCGGTGCTGGCTAGCCACATTAGGGTCGGGGACGAAATCGCGTTTCCCCTTCCTGTGGGAGGTGCCACAGGAGCTGAGATTTACGTTGCAAAGGCTCACTCCCCGATCGACCGCTGCCTGTACCAGGCGCCAATCGGATACGTCACCCAGCCCAAGTTGGACCGGAGGCAATGTCATTTCGTATGCGCCCAGGTTAAGCACGGCCACCTGGACATTCTTGCCATTGTTCTGCCCTGCGAAATCTTGCGCGAGTACTTCTATCGTCTCCCGCAACCGGATGCACAGGCTAGGCACTCCAACTTGTACGAGCTTCTGGGCATTTCTTCCGGCGCTGCCCCGGCTGAAATCCGGCTCGCTTTTAAGCTCCGGCAGCTCGAACTCGCGTCGACAGCCGCAGCGCACGGCGCGCAGGCGACAGTAGAGCGAGCCTTCAATATCCTTGGCCATCCGGAATTGCGCGCGTGCTATGACGCGCTGCTAGCCGACCCCGAGGCCCCGGCGATATTTCCTTACGGTGGATTTGGCTCCCTCGTCGTCAGCGGCGAGCGCTCCCGCGACGGACAGACATTTTTCGCCCATCGCATCCTAGCGTTTTCGCCGGAACGAAGACGACGGCGATTCCACCTGCCGCTGCGCCAGTGCGATTTCTACGATGATCGAGCGCTGTGTCGGGACGCGCGTCGCAAGCTCGAGTTTTGGCTCGATCCCGCGCTCCTGCATATTCTTTGGAACCCCACATGGAATCAGTGGAAACATCTGCTGGCGACCAAAGTGGAAGTGGATGCGACTTTTGTTCCCACCAGCAAATACCGCAAACGCCGGGGCGAGTGGGAGCTTGTCAGTTGGGAAACGGCGCTGCCCAGCCGCTTGGAAGTCAAGCTGCCCGCTGATTTCGAGCAGCAGTTGCAGGCAGCGCAGGCCGCCTATCACCATCTTGGACAATACAACGCTGCCTTCGAACAGATTCGGCTGTGCTTGGAGCACCGCGCGGTCGAAAAGGCGGAACTCGAAAAACTCTGTGCTCCGTTGCGGCTGCCGGGGGATTTCGATCTCGCGCAGATCAACTGGCGGGCTGACTACGATCCGTTCTTTTATCGCGAACTGTCGCGCCGCGCACGCCGCATCTACCTGTTCCGCAACGAATACATTTTCGATGTGGAGAAAGCCGTGGTCGTCGAGACGCCGCAGCTCGGCCATGCCACCTACGTTTTCGCCAAGCCCCGGAATATGGACGGTTTCCTGGCGTTGTACACCAGGATCGCGAAGGAAGACATCCGCCGGAATCGCGACAATACCGCGGAGAAGCTGGGATTCATGGGCCGCGTCATTCACGGCAGCAGCCCCAAGGCTTGGCTCAAAGAAATCCGGCAACGCCTGGGAGATAAGGTCGACTATGCCTCGGGCATTGCTTCGTGAATTCCGCGTATCGCTACCGGCAGGCAGTCAAACCGCGATTGGTGAAATACTGCTCCGACGCAATAGCGTCGCTGCTCCGCCGCCCGGTGCGGTCTGTAGTGACAAACAGACGTTGCTAGACAAGGCTTTGCATGCGACATTCCTGCCTCCGTTGCCACCAACTCAACTTCCCATTCGCTAACAACCGCCGCACCTGTTTTGACGCGGCCTGAATTGCGGGGTAACAACAGCGCTAGAGAGCACGGTTGTCGCTGGCGCGGAAAACCAGCCGCAGGAAGTCACCGCCGACCACGAACCGGCACTCCAATTCCAAACGAAATGGGCAACAGAAACTATTGGAGGTCCCAGTGGCTGATTCCAATCAGAAGTCCACCCAGCCAATCGTGGCACTGGCGTCCCCGGCATTCGAGCCCCTCCTTGACTCGGATGAGGCTGCCGCTCTGCTCAAAATTCATCCCAAGACTCTGCAACGCCTGGCTCGAAACGGCGAGGTCTGTGGTGTGCAGGTCGGCAAATTATGGCGCTTCCGCGTCTCCGCTCTCAACGAGTGGCTCAATGGCAAGACTGCTTGATGCGAATTTTCGGCCGCGGCGGAATTAGCCGCAGCACACCTTGAGGAGGCTGGCTGGATCAAATTCGGCCACTTTCGCATATCGGCGAGGACCGGCATTGTTTCGTGCTAAATTCACAGTGTCATCTGCGCCGCATTCAGGAGGTTCACCAATGAACCAAGCGAAGCGGCGTGCAACGTATCAACACGGAACGCTGACACTTGAGCAGCGCAACCGGGGACCGGACGTATGGGTTTACCGTTACTTCGAACTCGAAGGAGGCCGGAAACGGCGGCGGAAGGCCATCGTCGGAACCCAGGAGCAGTACCCATCCCGGGCAGCGGCCGAACGCGCATCGGAACATCTGCGACTGACGGCCAACCCCGAAACCTTCAACCCGGAATGTCCGACCATGGGCGGGCTGATCGACCGCTACATCAAGCAAATACTCCGCCCGTGCCTCGATGTTCCTCTTGGCGGCGCGCAGGACAGCGCGGCGCCGATTTCCTTTCACTGCGCGAAATCGTACAAGTCGGTCCTCAACCGCTGGGTGCGCCCGCGCTGGGAGAGCTACCGGCTGCGAGATTTCGACAAGCCTGCCGTGCGGTCGGGCATCGAGGAATGGCTGCGATCCCTCTGGCGCTCGCCGAAGAACGTCAACGGACTTGCACCAAAAACCGTTCGCTCCATTTGGAATGTGATGAAGCTCGCCTTCAAGTTCGCCGTCAAGTGGGGCTACCTCAACCAGAACCCGATGGGAGAAAAGCGGGTCGAGTTGCCGCGGGGCTCCACCAAGCGGCAGAAACAGCCGGTGCAGTTGACCGCGGCCGAGTTCTTCTTGCTTTTGACCCGGTTGGGTCCTTGCGAGAAGGTGGCGGTTGCTTTTGCTGGTTGGTTGGGGCCGCGCATCAGCGAAGCGTTCGGGCTGAAGTGGCAGGATCTGGACCTGAACGTGGGCGTGGTCTCGTTTCGCCAAGGCTGCGTTCAAGGGCGGATAACGCCGCTCAAAACCGAGGCTTCCCGAACCAATTTGCCCGTGCCCGAGGAGGTGTTGGAGTTGCTGCGCCAGTGGCACTCCGTCGCCATCTACCGTGGCCCCGGCGATTGGGTGTTCGCCTCTCCCTACACGAAGGGGAAACGCCCGTTTTGGCCGGCGCAGTTGCTCAAGACGCACATCAAACCGGTTGCCTTGGCCGCTGGTCTTCCCAACATTGGCTGGCACAGCTTCCGGCACACGGTGAGCGCCTGGGGCAAGGAAGCGGGTCTCGATCTGGAGGAGGTCAAGACGCTCCTGCGGCACGAGAACCTCGCCACCACGTCCGAGGTCTACGGCGATCTCGGCATGGAGGCCAAACGGCGCATTCAGCAGCAACTGGTCAACTTCGTCAAGCAGCAGGCCACGAGCATTCAATAGGCCCCTGTAGCCACTTAGTAAACTTACGTGACCCTTATTTGACCCAGATTCTTTTTGCGGATTCGCCGGAAGCCCAAGAAAAGAATGGCTCCTCAGGTAGGACTCGAACCTACAACCCTCCGGTTAACAGCCGGATGCTCTGCCATTGAGCTACTGAGGAGTGGGAGCACGCTTGCTTGCGTGCTTGAACTGTCAACAAAATCATATCAGAGCCCGCAAGGGATTGGAAACTCTCGAGCCCTATTGAGCCATTTATTCATTTGAGCATTGAGTCAGTTCACTGCTTCAATGTCTCAATCATCCAATTCGCCGGTTTTGCTAACCTATTTCACGGCGTCTCGTCCACACGCAGGAGTGGGGTGTTTATGCTGGAAGGTTCGCGTTTGCTGATTCTTACCTTGATTCTTCTCATCAGTGTCGTCGCCGTGGTCTATGCCGAGGACTCCAGAGCCGAAAATTCCAGCGCTCCTTCCGGTCCTCCGAAAGCCAAAGTGGCCCCGGTCGAAGATACGGTCCAGGGGCATAAAATCGTCGATCGCTACCGCTATCTAGAAGACCCGGACGACCCCGACACCAAACTCTACGTCGAGCAGGAACTTGCCTACACGCGCTCCATCCTCGACCCGCTGCCCGGACGCGACAAGATCAATGCGCGCCTTTCTCAATTGCTTGAGATCGGCATCGTCGCAGCTCCGCAAATGGGTGGCAAGTATTATTTCCACACCCGTCGCGAAGGCAACCAGAACCAGCCTATTCTTTATGTGCGTGAAGGCTTGGAAGGCGACGATCGAATCCTGCTCGACGTCAACCAACTCGCCGCCGACGGGACCATTGCTCTCGACTGGTGGTATGCCTCGGAAGACGGCAAGTACGTCGCCTATGGGACGTCGCCGAGCGGCTCCGAGATCAGCACCCTGCGCGTGATCGAGACTGCCACCGGCCAGTTGCTGCCCGATTCGATTGAACGGACGCAGGCCGCCAGCCTTGCCTGGAAACGCGACAATTCCGGATTTTTCTACACCCGCTATCCCAGGAAGGGAGACGTTCCCGAGGGGCAGGAGGTATACAACCGGCACGTGTTCTTTCACGCCCTGGGCACCGATTCAGCGACCGACCCGCTGATTTTCGGCGCAGGCCGCGACCCTGAGTGGTGGCCGAATGTCAGCCTTTCGGAAGACGGACGCTGGCTGCTGATCAACGAAGAGCATGGCTGGACGAAAACGCAAATGTTCCTCCAGGATCTTTCTTCGAAAAATCCTCCCGTCGAAATCACTGCGGGCAAGGATTTCCTTTATGGCGCGGATTTCTACCAAGGCAAACTCTATATCACCACCAACGAAGACGCTCCCCGCTATCGCGTCTTTGTCGCCGATGCGACCAATGCCAAGCGCGAGAACTGGAAAGAGATCATCCCGCAGTCCGACGCCGTGTTACAAGGCGCAAGCGTAACTGGAGCCAAGCTGCTGGCGCAGTATGAACACAACGCGACTTCTGAATTGAAACTGTTCGGGCTCGACGGCAAAAAGCTTGCCGACATTCCGCTGCCTGCCATCGGAAGCGTTGCCAGCGTATCTGGGCGGTACGACCGCGACGAAATCTTTTTCGGATTCCAGTCCTTTACTGTGCCGCCCTCGATCTACCGCGCTGATTTGACCAAAGTTGCCTTGAACGACCTGAAGAGTGCGCTCTGGGCCAAGGTTGATGCTCCCTCCATCGATCCTTCCGCCTACGACGTGCGGCAGGTTTGGTACACGTCGAAAGATGGTACGAAAGTCCCGATGTTTGTCGTGAGCAAGAAAGGCATCGAGAAGAACGGCAAGAACCCCACGCTGCTGACCGGCTACGGCGGCTTTAACGTCTCGCTGACGCCAGCTTTCAGCCGCAGCATGTTTCTCTGGATGGAGCACGGTGGCATTTACGCGGTCGCCAACCTGCGCGGCGGCGCCGAGTTCGGCGAAGACTGGCATCGCGCCGGCATGCTGGAGAAGAAACAAAACGTGTTTGATGACTTCATCGCCGCCGCCGAATATCTCCTTGCCCAGAAATACACGGACAAGGATCATCTAGCTATTCAAGGCGGATCGAATGGTGGACTGCTCATGGGAGCGATGATCACGCAGCGACCCGATCTGTTCCGCGCCGTGGTGTGCGCCGTACCGCTGCTCGACATGTTGCGCTATCAGAACTTTCAGATTGCCAAGCTTTGGATCCCCGAATACGGCTCTGCCGAAGACGCCAAGCAGTTCGACTGGCTCTATGCTTACTCGCCCTATCATCACGTAAAGGCGGGCGAGGAATATCCCGCCATCCTCTTTATGACCGGAGATACCGACACGCGTGTTGACCCCATGCATGCCAAGAAAATGGCCGCGCTCATGCAAGCCGAAGCCAAGAATGGTGAGAGCAAGGACAAGCCGATCCTGCTGCGCATCGAAACCAAAGCCGGACACGGCCAGGGCAAGCCGGTCACCAAACAAATCGAGGAGAGCACCGATATGTATTCGTTTCTGTTCTGGCAGTTGGGGGTCAAACCGTGATCGTGTGGGGACGGGCGACTCGCCCGTCCATGCCGAGCGTAGCTCGGCAAGCCTTCCGGCAGTGTCAGTTATCGTTGTGCTCCCCCGTGTGCTCTGTGTTTAAATGTTCTCGATGCCCACTGACCCGAAAATCCGCGTCCTAGTTGCCAAGCCCGGTCTCGATGGCCACGACCGCGGCGCCAAGGTCATCGCCCGCGCCCTCCGCGATGCCGGCATGGAGGTCATTTACACTGGCCTGCGCCAGACGCCGGAGATGGTCGTCAGCGCCTCGCTCCAGGAAGATGTGCAGGTCATCGGACTCTCCATTCTCTCGGGCGCGCACAACGCCATCGTTCCGCGTGTGATGGACCTGCTGAAGCAAAACAAAATGGACGATGTGCTGGTGCTGGTCGGCGGCATCATTCCCGATCAGGATATCGAGGGCCTCAAGAAAATTGGCGTAGCCGCCATCTTCCAGCCCGGCACCCCCATGGACAGCATCGTGAAGTTCATCCGCGAACATGTAAAGCCGCAGAGCGTCCCGGCCGTTTAGCCCACTGTCTGTTAATCGTGATCGGTGGTGCACGCGAAAGCAGGTCCTTCGCTTCGCTCAGGATGACAATTTTGTTTGGGATATGTCTCCGTGTGTTCTCAATTCCAAATCGAGTCCGACGGTCCGGCGCGCATGCTCCGTCTCACCTCGCTCGACGGCACCAACCGCCTCACCCGCGCCTGCGTGCTCGCACTAACCGCCGCCATTGACGAATTGAAAGACGAACTGAAGAATCGACCCCGCCCCCTGATCATCGCCGGCAATCGCCATTTTTTCTCGGTCGGCGCCGACCTGAACGAAATCGCCGCGCTCACCGGCCCCGAAGCCTACGAGTTCTCTGCCATGGGACAAGCGCTCATGAACTCAATCGCCAGCTATCCCGCGCCCGTCATCGCCGCCATCGAAGGCCACTGCATGGGCGGAGGCCTGGATCTCGCGCTCGCCTGTCACCGCAGAATCGCCGCTCCCCACGCCGTCTTCGGACATCGCGGCGCCGCTCTCGGCCTCATGACCGGATGGGGAGGCACGCAACGTCTACCGCGTCTGGTCGGAAAAGGCAGGGCGCTGGAACTTTTCATCGCCGCAGAAAAACTCTCCGCCGTCCGTGCGCATGAAATCGGGATGGTCGATGCCATCGCCAACGACCCCATCGCAGAAGCTCTGCATCAACTCGCAGCCGCGTCCAGCTAGAGGAAATGCTGGGCTAGAGACGCGTCTCCTGCGTGCACCCGAAAAGCCGCTTCCGGATGTAGCAACCGTGGGACCGTGCTACAGCACCAGCGACCAGCTCAGGAATGCCCACATCCAAGCCAGATTGAACGCAAACAGAGCCCCACACAAAAATGCGAAGCGGGTTCGCTCCATCTTCTCCGCCCAATTTCCCATCGTCAGATAAGCTGGATACACGGGCAGCAGATACCGCGGAGCACCAAGCAGCGGGGGCCAGCATAGTCGCAGAAGGAGATGCACGATCACCGCTGCCGAAAAACACCTGTCTTCGATCCGCATCCGCCGCCGCGCCACGACTCCCGCAACGAAAAATAGAATCAGCGCAGCCAGGCTGATCGCCACCAGGGAGTCGGGGCGTTCCCCCAGCGACCGAATCGCCCGCCACAGTGTCGTCCACGGACTAGCCACCTCCGTGTTCCAAAACGTTCGATAAGCCGCCGCCACACTCAGGTGTCCCGTCTGCCGCAGCCAGAACCAATATCCCAGCGTCCCGAGCGGAGCAATTGCGACTGGCCATCGTGCCGGGCGCGGTGCCCGCCACGCCATGATCGCTAATGGCACGATCGCCAGCGTGCCAGTCGACCGCGTCAGCCCGGCCGCAAACGCGCACGCCGCTGCCAACATCCAACGCTCGTCCCGCGCCCAATCGACCGACCAGACGATCAGCGCTGCCGCAAGAGCCTCCGTGTATCCTGCGAAAAAGAAAAAACTAGCCGGCCACACTGCCGCCAGCAGCAGCGCCCGCTGCGGTTGCGCATTGGGAAATTCACTCCGCACCAGATGCTGCAGTCCCCAGAAATAGAAAAACGCGGCCACCGTGGAAATCAGCAAGGCCGCAGCCATCGGGCCGGCCAACCCGCTTACGCCTCGAATGAGCCACGGATACAGAGGATAGAAAACAACTCCCGCCGGCCGATCATATCCACGCTCGGCGATCCGCAAATACCAGAGCGTATCGAAACGCTCCCAAATCCCCAGCAACGCGTAATGCCAACCACCCGGCGCAGGCAGGTTCCCGGTGAATGCATTGCTTTGAATTAAACGCGCGTCCGGATGCAGAAACCGCGCCGCGACCGCCGCCACGCCCGTATAAATCACGCGCAACACCGCCGTGATCGCGAAAGCGACCTGCCAGTCCGCTCGCGGCTCCAGCTTTCGCCACATTCTGGATCAACCCTCCACAAAAAACTCCGCAGGTGAGTCTATCAGTCAAATCCCGCCCGCTCCGCCCTTCGCCTCACTGGTATAGTAGGTTGTTTCATAAGTAGTTTGGAACTCAGCCCTCATGCCCGAACGTATCGATTCCACGGCTCTCTCCATCAACAATGTCCTTCCCACCAAGCTTGACCCCAGTTCTCTCCGTTTTGAATCCAACATGCGTACGCTCGCCGACCTGGTCGCCCAGGTCCGCAACGAAGAGGAGAAAATCCGCGAAGGCGGAGGTGCCAAAGCCATCGAAAGCCAGCACGCCAAATCGCGCCTCACCGCCCGCGAGCGCATCCATCTGCTCGCCGACCCCGGCTCTTTCTTCGAACTCGGCGTCTATGCCGCGCACAAAATGTATGAAGAATGGGGAGGCGCCCCCGCCGCCGGCGTCATCACCGGCCTCGCCCGCATCCACTCCCGCATGGTCATGCTCATCGTGAACGACGCCACCGTGAAAGCCGGCGCCTTCTTCCCCATGACCACGAAGAAAGTCATCCGCGCGCAAAACATCGCCATCGAAAATCGCATTCCGACCATCTACCTCGTCGACTCCGCCGGCGTCTTTCTCCCCCTGCAAGAAGACGTCTTCCCCGACACCGACGATTTTGGCCGCGTCTTCCGCAACAACGCGGTCATGTCGGCCATGGGCATCCCGCAGATTGCCGCCATCATGGGCATGTGCGTGGCCGGTGGCGGATATCTTCCCGTGATGTGCGACCACGTCCTGATGACCGACGGCAGCGGCCTGTTCCTCGCCGGCCCCGCGCTCGTGCAAGCCGCCATCGGGCAGAAAGTTTCCCCGGAAGAATTAGGCGGAGCCGCTATGCACTCCGCGATCAGCGGTACTGTCGACTTTCGAGAACCCGACGACCAGGCTTGCATCGCCCGCATCCGCTCGCTCATCGAAAAGTGGGGATACCGTCGCCAATCCGTATGGGATCGCAAGAAGCCCGTGGACCCGGCGATGCCGGCCGAGGAAATCTACGGCACCTACGATGCTTCGCCCGCGCGCCCCTACGACATGAAAGAAATTCTGGCGCGGATCGTGGACGAAAGCCGCTTCGACGAATACAAGCCCGAGTACGGCAAAACGCTGATCTGCGGCTACGCTCGCATCGGAGGCTTCGCTGTGGGCATCGTGGCCAACCAGAAACTCCACGCGCAGCAGACCGACCATGAAGGTCACAAACGCATCGAATTCGGCGGCGTCATCTACACCGAGTCCGCCGAAAAAGCCGCCCGCTTCATCATGGACTGCAACCAGGACCTGATCCCGCTTGTCTTCTTCCACGACGTAAACGGCTTCATGGTGGGACGCGATGCCGAGTGGACCGGCATCATCAAGGCGGGAGCAAAGATGGTGAATGCGGTGTCGAACTCCGTCGTTCCCAAAATCACCGTAATTGTCGGCGGTTCTTTCGGCGCCGGACACTACGCCATGTGCGGCAAAGCCTACGATCCCCGCTTCGTCTTTGCCTGGCCCACCGCGAAATACGCGGTTATGAGCGGAGACGCCGCCGCCGGCACGCTGGTGGAAATCAAAGTGAAGCAACTAGAACGAAGCGGCAAGAAGCTGAGCGATGAGGAAAGAAAAGAGCTTCTCGATTCGACGAAGAAGACCTACGAAGAACAAACCGACCCCCGCTACGGCGCCGCGCGTTTGTGGATTGACAAGATTATCGACCCCATGGAAACCCGCCAGGCAATCACGCAGGCGCTGGAAGCGGCGTCGCTGAACCCGGACGTGCCGGAGTTCAAAGTGGGAGTGCTGCAAACATAAAATCGGGTGATCGGATCATCGGGCCATCGGGTGATCTGAAAGCTTTCGTTGGCCCGATGAACCGATGACCCGATTCCGAGATGCTGCATGAGCGACACCGTAAAGTTGATCGAATGTCCCCGCGACGCTTGGCAAGGCCTCAAAGCCCAGATCCCTGCCGATCTGAAGACCAACTATCTTCAGGCCCTGATCTCCACCGGATTCAAGCACATTGACGCGGTCAGCTTCGTTTCTCCCAATGCCGTTCCCCAGATGGCCGACTCCGAAGAAGTTCTTAAGGAACTCGACCCGCCCGACGATGTGGAAATCATCGGCATCGTGGTCAACGAAAAAGGAGCGCAGCGGGCGATCGCAACCGACGCCGTGCGCACCCTGGGCTTCCCATACTCGATCTCGCCAACCTTTCTGCAGAACAATCAACGGCAGACGCTGGAAGACGCCATCGAAGAACTAGAAAAGATCGAGAAGAAAGCCGACGAAGCCGGGCTCGACACCGTCGTCTACATCTCCATGGCCTTCGGTAATCCCTACGGCGACCCCTGGACCGTCGATGAGGTTGTCGAAGCCGTGGCCTTGCTCGAGTTGCAAGAAATTCGCATGATCTCGCTGGCCGATACAGTAGGCGTGGCACCGCCGGAAAAGATTCGCGAAGTGATTTCTGCGGTGATGGCGAAGTATGATTACCTCGAAATCGGAGTCCACCTGCACAGCCGCCCCGACCAGGCCGCCGCCAAAATCGTCGCAGCCTACGAAGCCGGTTGCCGCCGTTTCGATTCCGCCATCGGCGGCCTGGGTGGATGCCCCTTCGCGCAGGATGACCTGGTTGGAAATATTCCGACGGAAACCGTAATCGAAACCCTGCGCAACCGCGGCGCGCAATTGCCCACGCTGAAGCCGCTGGACGCATTGTTGAGAGCGACAGCGGAAATCGGCGCGCGATACAAAACTTCCATTCCAGAATGACGCTCGTCCAATAATAAATTTGTCATCCTGAGCGAAGCGAAGGACCTGCTTTTTCGCTCGCACCACCGTTCGTTTTCTGATCGTGGAGTGCTCACCCCCGTCACCGGCCGAAATCGCACGAACCCATTGTGATCACTCGCACAGCCAACCTCCCTACAAACTTGTCATGCTGAGCGAAGCGAAGCACCTCTTTCCTATGCGCCATTTCTACGTTTACATTCTATCCAGCAAATCGAGAGTGCTTTACACGGGCATCACCGACGACATCTATCGGCGCACCTGGGAGCATAAGAACGACGTCCATCCCGGGTTCACCAGCGATTACAAAGTTCATCGTCTCGTTTACTATGAAACATTCAAGTATGTCGACAATGCGATTGCCCGAGAGAAGTCGATCAAAGGATGGCTGCGACGAAAGAAAATCGCGCTGATTGAAGCAGAGAACCCAACTTGGGAAGACCTGAGCGCGTCGTGGTTCGACGGAAAGCAGGTCCTTCGCTTCGCTCAGGATGACAAGGTTTTTGTTCAGAGCGAAGAATTGAAAAGAAGTGCCCATATACCTGTCCCAGGCTTAAGAATGACCTACAAAACGCTTCAACTCGCATTCGACTCCACCCTCGCCACCATCACCCTCAACCGCCCCGGCAAGCGCAACGCCATCAGCTACGAACTCATTGGGGATCTAATTCGCGCTCTGGATGAAGTGAACAGCTCTTCCGCCCGCATCCTGATCTTGACTGGGGCAGGGAAGGCATTCAGCTCCGGACTGGACCTCGACAACCTGAAAGCCCTGATCGGCCGCACGCCCCAGCAAAATCTCGAAGATTCGCGAACCATGGTCAGCCTGTTCCGTTCGCTCTATGAATTTCCTAAAATAACGATTGCCGCGGTCAACGGCGCGGCCATCGCCGGCGGCACCGGACTGGCTCTGCTCTGCGATTTCACGCTCGCCGTGCCGGAGGCCAAGTTTGGTTACACCGAGGTCCGAATCGGATTCGTGCCCGCCATCGTCTCGACTTTTCTCCTGCGCCAGGTCGGCGAGAAGATCGCCCGCGATCTCCTGCTTACGGGCCGCATCTTCGACGCCGCAGAAGCCCTGAAGCTGGGCCTGATCAACGAAATTGTTTCTCCGGAAAAGCTGCTCGACCGCGCCCGCGAACTCGCCGCGCAGTTGGCGGAGAACAGTCCGCTCTCGCTGTTCCATACCAAGCGTCTGCTCACCGATCACGCGCGCGCCGAACTCGATTTGCAAATTGAAGCCGCCATCCGCGAAAATGCCGGCATTCGCCAGAGCGCCGACTTCCGGGAAGGAATCGAGTCATTCCTCGAAAAGCGCAAGCCAAAGTGGACGGGCCGATGACGCGTCCATATACATCCATGTCTGCGAATCCAGGCAAGCCGGCGACGGCGAATGAAACTCGCATCCGCGTCCGCTATGCCGAAACCGACCAGATGGGTGTCGTCTATCATTCCAATCATTTCATCTGGTTTGAAGTGGGGCGGGTCGAACTCCTCCGCCAGTTCGGCTTCAGCTATAAAGATATGGAGCGTGAGGACGACTGCTTTATCGCCGTAGTCGATGCCCAGTGCCGCTACAAGGCTCCCGTACACTATGATGACGAAGTCATAGTGCAAACGCACCTGAAACATGTGCGGGAAAAAGTGATCCGCTTTGGATACGAACTGCGAAGAGCGGAAAGCGGCGAGTTGCTGGCCGAAGGCGAGACCACGCACATCGTCGCCGATTCAAAGATGAAACCCCGCGCGCTGCCGGAAAAATATCTGAAAGTATTTCGGGCCGCGGTGGGCAGCCCCTGAAGGGGCGTTTGATGTCGAGAACTTGCGGCATCGCTAAAGCGATGCCCTGATACGGAACTGAGAACCGGGAACTGACCTTGAAAGCTCTGCACATCAACGGAAACGATTTGACTCTCGAGGCGGTGCGTGAAGTCGCTGTCGAAAGACGACCCGTCCTGCTCGATCCCGACGCACGCGAGGCCGTCAACCGCGCCCGCGCCGTCGTCGACGCCCTCGTCGCCAGCAATAAAATTTCTTACGCGATCACAACTGGCGTCGGCAAGCTGAGCGATGTGCACATCGTCGGCGACCAGGTTCGCAAGTTGCAAGTCAACCTGGTGCGCTCGCACGCCGTCGGCGTTGGCGAACCGCTTTCGATTCCCGACACGCGCGCCATGATGCTGCTGCGCGCCAACTCGCTGTCGAAAGGCAACTCGGGTGTGCGTGGCCTCACCATCGACACCATCTGCGAAATGCTCAATCGCGGCGTGACTCCGATGGTCCCATCGCAGGGAAGCGTAGGAGCGAGCGGCGATCTAGCGCCGCTCGCGCACCTGGCCCTGGCCTTGATCGGTGAAGGTGAATGTTTTGACGAAAAAGGCGCGCGCAGCGCGAGCGCCGAAGCGTTGAAGCGGGCTCAGATCAAACCGGTGGTGCTGGAAGCGAAAGAAGCAGTGTCGCTGATCAATGGCACCCAAGCCATGCTTGCTGTCGGCACGCTGATGCTGCTCGAAGCCGAGACTCTGGTCGATACCGCCGACGTCATCGGTGCGATGGCGTGCGACGCGCTCCAGGGAACCAACGTCGCCTTCGACGAGCGCATTCAAAAGGCTCGTCCCCATGCCGGACAAATCAAAACTGCGGCGAACCTGCGTCGTCTGCTCGAACAGACCGAGATCCGCGATTCGCATCGCGATTGCGGCCGCGTGCAGGATGCCTACTCGTTGCGCTGCATTCCGCAGGTGCATGGCGCGGTGCGCGACACGCTCGCCCATTGCCGTGCCGTGTTTGAGACTGAAATGAACTCGGCCGTCGATAATCCGCTGGTCTTTGTCAAGAATCCGAAGACAATGGACGGCGAGGGCGACGTGCTCTCCGGCGGAAACTTTCACGGCCAGCCCTTGGCGTTCGCGCTCGATTTTCTGGCGATTGCTTTGAGCGCGCTGGCCGGCATCAGCGAGCGGCGGTTGGAGCGTATGGTGAATCCCGCGCTCAGTGAGGGTCTGCCGCCATTTCTGGCGCCGGGCGCGGGAATGAATTCCGGATTCATGATGCCGCAAGTGACCGCCGCCGCGCTAGTCAGCGAGAACAAAGTGCTAGCGCATCCCGCGTCGGTCGATTCGATTACCACGTCGGGAAATAAAGAAGACTTCGTCTCCATGGGCATGACCGCCGCGAACAAGCTGAAGAAAGTGGTTGAGAACACGCGCAACACGCTGGCTATTGAGGCCATGGCGGCGGCACAGGCGATTGACTTCCTCGCGCCGCTGAAGACTTCGAAGCCGTTGCAGCAGGCGCACGCGGCGATCCGCGCCGTGTGCCGGGCGATGGACAAGGATCGCGTGATGTACCAGGATTTCGCGCGCATCGCGGAACTGATCGCCAGCGGCAAGGTGGCAGAGGTAGTGCGCTAAAGATCCTAACCAAACTTATCCCCGCGAAAGTTGTCATCCTGAGCGAAGCGAAGGACCTGCTTTTTGCCTGCGCCCCGCTGCCGGGCGGCGGAGTTTTCTGCGGTACGCGTCGCATTGCGTTGGCGTGCGCTGTGCCCCGCCCATGCCCCACTCAGGCGGATTTGGCTGCCGACCCATCCAGCCCCAGTTCGCGCGCAATCGTCTTCATGGCTGCGATGCAAAAAGCGATGTGTTGCTCGAGATCCACGCCGAGATCGGCAGCGCCTTCAATAATGTCTTCGCGGTGAACGTTGCGGGCGAACGCTTTGTCCTTCATTTTCTTCCGGACGGATGGGGCCTCAACTTCAGCCAGCGATTTTCCCGGCTTGACCAGGGCGCAGGCGGTGATGAAGCCGGCGAGCTCATCGCAGGCAAACAGGGTCTTCTCCAGCGGCGAGACGCGAGCGACGCCGGTGTACTCCGCGTGCGACAGGATGGCGCGGCGCACTTCCTCGGAATAGCCGCGTTCTTTCAGAATCTCCGAGCCTTTGTAGGGGTGGTCCTCCGCGCTCGGATATTTCTCGTAGTCGAAGTCGTGGAGAAGCCCGACCATGCCCCACAATTCTTCGTCGGCTCCGGCTTTGCGGGCGTAGGCGCGCAGGCAAGCTTCGACCGCGAGCGCATGTTTCCGAAGACTTTCCGATTGGGTGAACTCAGTTAGTAAACACCATGCCGTATCCCGTTGATTCATGGTTTGTACCTGTTTTCTGCCGATTTTTGCCTCTTGATTCTGCTTCTATCCGATAAATGCTTTGTTTTCTCCTACTTTTGTCTTGACTTTCACAGGCCCAATGCAGCAGATTACACGCTAGTTGGCTTTGAGAGTAGCCCCGCTCTGGCACTCGCAAAACCTGCATGGCTACCACATTAACGCCCGTGGACTCACGGGAAGTTGTACGCTGCGATCATTGTCTTCTAGTGCAATTCCGCACATCTAACAGCCTCTGCCGCCGTTGCCACCTGTCATTAGATGAGGACGAGGCGGAGATCGCCGCTATGACCCCGGCGCCAGAAGCGGTGCCGATCAACATTCATTCTAACGGCCGCGGGCATCTGAAACTGGCGTATTCGATCCGATCACTGCGGCTGCGCAATGGCTTGAGCCAGCGGCAACTGGCGCTGCGCATGGCCGTGCCGCGGACTTACGTGTCGAAAATCGAAAACGAGAAGGCGACGCCGACCCTGTCTTCTCTGGAGCGGCTGGCCAAGGCGCTCGAAGTCAGCGTGCCCGATCTGCTCTCCGGTGGAGAACGGAACCGGCAGGAAGAAGTCCGCGAGTTGATGGAAGATCAGTTCGTGGCTGAGGTTATGCCGTATCTGTCCCAGCTGAACGGAATGCAGATGTCCAGCATTCTGGCGCAGGTGCGGGACTTGACGGTGCGGCCACGGCGGAGCGCGTAAGGGCGCTGGTTGGACGGGCGAGGCCGCCCGTCCCCACACGATCAGTTTTTATCCGGGCACACAACCAACTGGACAGCCGGGGCCTTCGGGCTCCGGCTTTTTTTTTGCGTCCCGAGGTATCCTGAACTGCGTTGCACCGCTCTCCACATTCCATGACCCCAAGACCTCTGCTTCTTTCCGCCTGTCAAATCGCGGCCCAAATCCGCCGCAAAGAAGTTTCGCCCGTGGAGGCGGCGCGCGCTCAGCTCGATCGCATCGAACGCCTGAATCCCAAGCTGAACGCATTCGTCGATTGCCGGCCGGAAGCTGTGCTTGGCCAGGCGCGGCACGCCGAAGAAGCAATTTTGCGCGGAAACCATCTCGGGCCGCTGCATGGTGTCCCTGTTTCCATCAAGTCTTCGATTGATGTGGCCGGACATCTTTGCGAAGCCGGCACCCGTCTGCGCGCCGGATACATCGCCGCTGCCGACGCCCCTCTGGTCGCACGCCTGCGCGCGGCCGGGGCCGTGATCCTCGGCGTCACCAACACACCCGAACTGCTCATGGCCTGGGAAACCGACAACCTTCTTTATGGCCGCACCAACAATCCGTGGGATGTAACCCGAACCGCGGGCGGATCGAGCGGTGGAGAAGCTGCCGCCATCGCCGCCGGACTTTCCGCCGGCGGCGTGGGCAGTGACGGCGGCGGTTCGATCCGCGTCCCAGCGCACTTCTGCGGCATCTGCGGCTTGAAGCCTACTCCCGGACGCATTCCCTCGACCGGTCACTTCCCAAAATCCGGTGGCCCCTTTGCCCTTATCGGCGTGGTCGGGCCGATGGCGCGCACCGTAGAAGACGTGCGAACTCTGTTCGAAGTGATGGCCGGCTGGGACGATGGAGACCCTTGTGCCGCCCCGGTCGAACTGCGTGGGATTCAGGAAACGGCGTTCCGGGGCGTCAACATCGGCTTCTTTGAAGACGATGGCCGAACTCCAATCACGCGCGAAACCAGGTCAGCGGTGAATCATGCAGCGTCTCTTTTGTCGAGGTGCGGATTTCATGTCGAAGCATTTCGTCCGCAGGGGCTCGAACAAGCGCGTCAACTCTGGTGGGAATTCTTCGGCAGAGCGGGAGGCATGATTCTCGGGCCAACGTTGCGCGGCCACGAGTCCGAACTGAGCCCGATTCTGCGCGAGTTCCAAGCCTGGACCAGCGCCGCGCCCGCGCACACTGGTGACTCCCTGCTGGCTGCTTGGCTGGGGCGCGATGCGGTGCGCGAAGAAATTCTCCTGCAGATGCGGAAATATCCCGTGCTGATTTGCCCCGTTGCTGCCATCCCCGCTTTTCATCACGGCGAGCGGGAGTGGCAGGTGGAAGGGAAGACGGTAAAGTATCTCGACGCCTGGAGCTACTGCGAGTGGTTTAACCTGCTGGGTTTTCCCGCTGCCGTGGTCCCGATGGACTGGTCGGAAGAGGGCCTGCCGATCGGCATACAGATAGTTGGGCGGCCGTGGCAGGAAGAAGTTGTGCTGGCGGTCGCGGAGAAACTCGAAGCGGAGCGCGGCCCGTGGCTAGCGCCGCCGCTGTCTTAGCTATCAGCTCTCAATCAAAACCAGGCACACGAAGCAAATGAAGTGCCAGCGGCCGTCGCGCCGTACGCTTTTCCTGAGAGCTAAGAGCTGACCGCTAACTTCGTGTAAGATTCTAGTGGCGAGTACATTGCACCGCTTCTGCGCGTGTTGACGTTGCCGGGCTGATTCCAGATGGGCCGGCGTTCGTTTTCATCCAAAGACGATGCTCCCCAATTACCAGGTAGAACCGCGGCCTTCGGGTTGGCGGCACATTCCTGTCAGGAGAAAGACTGAATGGCGAAAATTGCAAAGACAGCCGACCGAAAAAAGGTCATGGATACCACGAAATCAACCGCCTGTCCCAAGTGCGGCAAGGATACCCGCATCGTCAAGCGCATGAAAGATCGCGAGCGTGGCGTGCCCGGCGGGATCTACATTTCGTGCTCCGCCTGCGAATTTTTTGAGAAGTTGTGACCGATCGATTCCGGTCCTCGTTTTCCCTCGTAGCGGCCTTGCTTCAACCACAGCCGGACCTCATCTTCTACGGAAAACCTCTCCGGGGGATGGACCGGAAAACCTTGACTCCAGCGAAAAGGCTTGGGCTTCCAGGGGGACGGCGAAATGAAATTTCGTGTCCACGAAGCTGCGAACGTAGAGGTCGGCGTAACGCTTCAGGCCGAGCACCTGAAACTGAACGGCGTGGACGAGGGCATGAAACAATCGTCTCTCCGTCAGTTGCTCGCTGAAATTGAGACCGAACTTTGCCTTGGTGGAAAGGAAGTTGTCAGAACAACTGGGCGGAGCACCGGAGGATCACAGGCGACTGGGACTCGCCCTCTGGGCATTGGCGCACGGAACCATCACGCTCCTACTCTCAAAGGCGGTCCCAACCGGACAGGAGGCAGCACTCCGATCTGGTTTCACCGCAGCCGTGGGGGCAATGCTTCAAGATACTTTCCGTTTCTCGGTTCGATAGTCGAAGTCAGTCAAGCGGAGCACGGCAAGCAGCAACGCGCAGGATGGCCTTTTTCTGAAAACTGAGTACTGGGTACTGGCTGGCCCTACCCGATCTGGCCCAGAATGGCCCGCGCTTCCGCGGCTGGGTCGGAGGCCTCGGTGATCGGGCGCCCTACCACGATGTGCGATGCCCCCGCCGCAATCGCTTCTGCCGGAGTGACCACCCGTACCTGGTCGTCGTGTCCGCTGCCCGCCGGCCGCACCCCGGGCGTCACAATCACAAAGTTGCGCCCGAACTCCTCACGCAGAGCGGCCGCTTCTTGCGCCGATGCCACCACTCCCTTGCATCCATTCGAAAGCGCCAGCGCGGTTAGCCGCAAGACCTGATCGAGTACTCCTCCCCGCAGGCCAATTTTGCCCAGTTCGACGTCATCCAGGCTGGTCAGCACCGTGACCGCCAGCACCAGCAAGTCGGGCTTGGTAGCTTGTGCGGCCTCGACCCCAGCCCGCAGCATTTTGCCGCCTCCGGAGGCATGCACGGTCAGCATACTCACGCCCAGTTCAGACGCCTCCCGGACGGCTGCTCCCACGGTGTTTGGGATGTCGTGATACTTGAGGTCGAGAAAGACGCGGTGTCCGGCACCCACCAATTCACGGACCAAGCAGGGACCTTCGGCCGTGTAGAGCTGCATGCCGACTTTATACGCGAGGGCAGAGTCGCCGACGGCCGCCACGATCTTCCGGGCGGCCGCCGCCGTAGACACATCCAAGGCAACGATGAGACGCTGGCGCGGGTCCATAAGATCTTCGGACTACCGTTGCCGAGTGTATCCGGTTTAGTTCGGGTTGGCTACGGGTTGCAGCAGCGCCAGGTTGGTGGGCTGATAGAGGTCCAAGCGGACCGTCTGCAAACCTCGTGCTTTAAAGTCCAGTGCGCTCGCGGCTTCGCGGGAGAGATCTATGATCCGGCCGTCCACTATGGGACCCCGGTCATTGATGCGAACCACCACCGCCTTGCCGTTCCTCAGGTTGGTGACCTTGACGAACGTGCCCAGCGGAAGGCTGGGGTGGGCGGCCGTTAAATCGCGCATGTCGAAGGGTTCTCCGCTGGCAGTAGGTTTGCCCTGGAAATACTCGCCATACCAGGACGCTGTTCCTACTTGGTAAGCCTTCGACTTCGGGCTGTTGGTCTTGCGTGTTTTTTGCCCACTAGTCGCAATGACTAGCGGTTTTGTGACCTTGGCGGCTTCCAGGCTGCTTGGCCCGGATGCGGCTCCGGCCCCCAGACTGGCGACTGATAAAACCAGCGCCAGGCCT
>Ga0074046_10000113_pt1 | contig 66909 bp, 62 predicted proteins | sample BogForMeECP23OM3_FD_94441 | JGI IMG/M metagenome (GOLD analysis project Ga0074046, IMG submission 94441) | Bog forest soil microbial communities from Calvert Island, British Columbia, Canada - Bog Forest MetaG ECP23OM3 | ecosystem: Environmental > Terrestrial > Soil > Wetlands ... | reverse complement strand
GCGAAATTCCAGCAGCGCGCTGCGCTCATGAAAGTTCCAGGCGATTGCCGCGCAAAGTTCTACTGTCTGTTCGAAGCGCGCTTTTTCGACTGCGGTTGGATTTGTCCCGGCCGCTTCGCTGTGCGGATCCAGAACGAGCAAAACGCGAGTATCGTCCTCGCGTGCGAACTCTCGCACCATCAGCGAACCTTGGCGCGCCGAAGCTTTCCAGTGAACATGCCGGGCGCTGTCGGTCGGAAGATAATCCCGCAGCGCATACAAGTCCTGTCCACGGCCTTTTGCCAGGCTTTCGATCGCACCCTGAATGCCCGGCAGCACGTCGAGAAATTCCGGCGTTGCTTCGACCGAGGGATAGACCAGCACTTCCGAGGCCATATCGAGCCGGCGAGCCTTTTGCAGGAAGCCGAAGGGGAACCGCGTGACAATCCGAAACGCCTCCTGGCGATAGAGTCCGCGCCGCGCGAACAGCAGCGGAACTGGTTGCTTCGCGGACTCGTGCCGTGGCACATATGGAAAATAAACTGGCGTCGCCAGAAGCACCGCAGCGGCCACTCCTTTTTTCTTTGCGCCCTCCACCCGCAGGGAAAACGACGGTAATGTCTGTTTTTCGTTTTTTAGTTCGACGGTGCCGCGCACCGTCTGTCCGGCAAAGATATGCTCCGGGAGATGGAGCTTTAATTCCACGCCAGCTAGCGTGAGTGAAGAGAGAATCCCCGACATGAGAATGCTGGCGATCAGGCAAGCCAGAATCAGGAACAAAAGATTGTTGCCGGTGTTGATGGCAGCGAGCGCTACGAGAACAATTCCGCCGATATACACCCAGCCCTCGCGCGTGAGGCGGTACTCCATTCTGTAGGTAATCCAGCGCAACGGGGTTCGCTTCGCCAAAACCGGCACTAGGGTAACTCCCACCCAACCGGCCACCAGTAAGGCGGACATCGCGGTCGCGCTCGCCAGGGCCAAATTGCCCATGCGCGCCGCCGCCCCGGAATACACGGCAAGGACAAACGCCACGCTGAGCGCCGCCATGGAAAGGGAAAATGCACGCACTCCCGGGCGATCGGCTTTTTCCCAGGCATTCGCCAGCGTTGCGCGCAGGTTCACAGGGGTACGCGGACGGATTCGACAATCTCGCGGAGAACCGTTTCCGTGGTCTCCGATTTCTTTTGCAAGGATGCGTGACGCGTGCTAGCCACAACGCGATGAGAAAAAACCGCCACGGCGAGTTGCTTGAAGTCATCAGGCAAGCAGTATTCCCGGCCTTCCAGAAACGCGCGTGCTTGCGCAGCCCGTTGCAGCATCAAGGTTCCTCGCGGGCTCACGCCCAGAGCCAGTTGATCGGATCTGCGCGTGCGATTCACAATTTCCAGCGCGTAGTCGTGCAGGCTGCTGTCCACCTTCACGCGCGTCACCGTTTCCTGCATGGCCAACACATCGGAAACATCAGCAATCGGCTCAAGCGCCACTGCGGAATCGTCGGTCGTGCGGCTGCGCAGAATCTGCCGCTCGGTTTCGTGCGAGGGATAACCCATCTTGATGCGCATCAGGAAGCGGTCAAGTTGCGATTCTGGCAAAGGGTAGGTTCCGTGGTGTTCCACCGGATTCTGCGTGGCAATTACCAAGAAAGGTTGCGGCAAGGGAAGCGTGCGGCCATCTACTGTTACTTGAGCCTCGTTCATCGCCTCCAGCAGTGCCGACTGAGTTCGCGGTGTAGTGCGATTGATCTCATCGGCGAGAACAACATTCGCAAACACCGGCCCGGAACGAAATTCAAAGTCGCGCGATTCCGGGTTGTAGACACTCACGCCGAGAACATCGCTGGGAAGCAGGTCGGAAGTAAATTGAATGCGCTGAAACGTGCAATGAAACGATTTCGCCAGGGCCTGTGCCAGCGTGGTCTTCCCCACGCCCGGGACATCTTCGATCAGCAGGTGGCCTCGCGCCAGGAGCGTGATCAGCGCCAGTTGAATGACATCTTCCTTACCGAAGATGGCACGAGCGATGGAACGCTGGAGTTGTGTGACCACTTGGGAAGTGACGGTCGGCATCGGTTGAAAACCCTTAGTCTTCCTGTTACAAATAGATGAAGGCTGTTGCTTCGACGTTTCCTCCGACCGGCAACATCCTACCCGTTTCAGACGGGCGATTAGCTCAGCGGTTAGAGCGCTCGCCTCACACGCGAGAGGTCAAAGGTTCAAATCCTTTATCGCCCACCATTGCTTCGAATTCTCCCATATCCGTGAACGTATGTGCGGAATCATCCAGTAGCTTTTGTGACTTAGTTGCTATTTGGCCGCCGGGGCAGGCGTCTTGTATAGTGGCCGCATGCAGACGATTCTTCACACGATTGAGTTTTTGACCTTGAGCCTGTGGCTAGGCAGCGATGCATTTTTGAGCTTTGTGGTCGCTCCGGGGGCCTTTGCGATCCTCGGGAACCGCGATGCTGCCGGGATGATGGTCGGCTATTCCCTTGCGCGTCTTCATTTTGCGGGAATTCTTTTGGGACTTATCTTTCTTGTGGCACGCCTGCTGCGCACCCGCGATTTCGGCAGTTTCACGGCGGCTGCGGCACTCTGCGTCGTATTGATGGTAGTTCTCACCGCAGCCTCCCAGTTCACCGTCAGCAACCGCATGGAGCGCCTGAAAAAAGAGATGGTTTCCGTGCAAAACACGCCGGAGAACGATCCTCAGCGCGTGGAGTTCAACCGCCTGCACCACATCTCGGTCGCCTATGAGGGTGCGGTGCTATTGCTCGGCTTCGCCGGAATGTTTTTGCTGGTCAGGGAAGCAGTAGCGAGGCCCTAATTGCTTTATTTCTGTTTGCGGTTCCGGGTCGAACGGCGTTTCTTACGGCGCGGCTTGCGCGGGCGGATCTTGTTGGTGAAGGCATAGCCTGCCCTCTCGAACGCACGCCACATATACCAACTCGCCACGGTGCGGTACGGTCTCCAGCGCTCGCCAAACTTCAGCAACTCTTTTGGCGTGGGCATGTGTTTTTTCCCGTAGGCCACGGACCAACCCTTTTTCACTCCCAGATCATGAATGGGCAACACGTCTGGGCGCCCTAACCGGAAGATCAAAAACATCTCCACGGTCCACGCTCCGATTCCGCGCACAGAAACCAGCCGTTCGACCAGTTCTTGGTCGGAGAGTTTCAGCGCTTCGTCATGCGTCGGAACAATGCCTTGCAGAGTCTTCTTCGCCAGATCCTTCATGGCCGCCGCTTTTGCTCCAGACAGCCCCGCCTTGCGGAGCTTGGCCGTCGGAATCTTCAGCATTTTTTCCGGTGTGGGCGGGCGTCCGTTCTCCCCCAGCGCTCTGATGCGTCCAAAGATCGTGGCTGCCGCCTTGCCGGAGATCGATTGATACACGATTGATTCCAAGAGCACTTCGTAGGGAGATTCCGCGGCCTCCACATCGATTCGGAAAGCCGCCGTCTCCGCGACCAAGCGCTTGAGCTGTTCATCACGCTCGCATAAATGGCGCAATGCTTCGGCAAGATCGAATGCCAGGTTTGTCGGGGGTGTGCTGTTCGTCATAGAAAAGGAGGACCTCACCATGTAATTATGGAACTCGAAAAAAACTGCGTTTCGGGCAGGTCTGATGAACTTCGACTTCGTTTTGCCGATGATGAAATGGCGCTGTGAAACATCACCGGACACCGTGCATTTGTTCGGTGGTTCCCGATTTTACGGCGACCTTCAGCTTCCATGGGCGGACATTGTGCAAGCAGGCATCTCTCCGCGCGAACCAATCAAGGCGCCAAAGGGCGCACCAATCGAGGCGGTCCTACCCATGGGCAAGAAGCTGTTGTCCATGACGCAGGAATTATCTGCCAAGACCAACTATTTTTATATCGCCTTTCAACAAGGTTCCAGAAGGAAGATCCGTACCTACGCTGTGCCTAAGGACGGGCCCGACCTCGATCGCTTTGTACGCGAGTGGAGGCAACGATTAGGCCAGCGGTGGAGCGATGAATCCGTTTCTTTGCTGAAAGTCCGCAAACAGCTGGGCATCTCAAACTGGTGGATCTGGCCTGTGGCGGGTCTTTTCGTGTTGCTTGCTGCCGTCGTTGGGTTTACGTATCTCGCCATCAAATCTGCGGTTCCTCCACTGATTGGACTCGCCTGTGGGCTCGCCTTGTGGACATGGCGAAAGTATTTGAAGACTTGAGTCCGGAAATACTTCAGAATCCGTGTGCTAGAATTCAGAGTTTATGCAAACAGGAATTATTGGACTGCCACAAGTAGGAAAAACCACGCTATTCCGCATTTTGACCAAAGCTAGCGTTGACGCCAAAGGCACGCAAGCAACTCACGTCGGAGTGGCCAAAGTTCCCGAGCCACGGCTGGTGGAACTGGCGAAACTCTATAACCCCAAGAAAATCACCTACGCTTCCGTGCAATATGTCGACCTTCCGGGTGTTCAAAAAGAGCGCATGCGCGAAAGCTTGGCTACACTGCGCGATGTCGACGCGATAGCCCATGTGATCCGGGTTTTCGACGACCCAAGCGTTCCGCATTCCGAGGGGACCATCGATCCTCTGCGCGACGTCACCAACTTGGACCTCGAGCTCATCTTCTCGGATCACGAACAGATCACCAAGCGCCTGGAGCGTCTTGAAAAGGATCTGAAGAAAAAGAAAGATCCTCAGTTCGAACTGGAAAAAGTGGTTCTGGAAAAGTGCAAAGCGCATCTGGAAGCCGAAAAACCTCTGCGTGAATTGGAGCTGACTCCGGAAGAGCGCAAGCCGATCGGCGGTTTCCTATTCTTGTCGCAGCGGCCGATGCTCTATGTATTGAATCTGGGCGACGAGGAAGCCGCGGAGATGGACAAGGCCGTCGAGAAGCACAAACTATCCGCGCTGCAAGGGCGACCCAACACCGCTGTAGTGGCCGTCTGCGGACGCCTGGAAGCTGAGCTGGCAGAAATGGATGAAAAAGAAGCCGCAGAGCTTCTTGCCTCTTACGGTTTGAAGGAGCCCGGTCTCAACCGTTTGATTCGCGCTACTTACGACCTCATGGGTTTGTTCCCCTTCTTCACGGCGGGTGAGCCGGAAGTTCGCGCCTGGACCATTCGCAAAGGTTCCACGGCGGTCAAAGCAGCCGGCGAAATTCACAGCGACATTGAGAAAGGCTTCATTCGCGCCGAAGTTGTTCGCTGCGAAGATCTACTCGCCGCCGGAAGCATTGGCGCCGCAAAGGAAAAAGCCCAGGTTCGTCTTGAAGGGAAAGAGTACATCGTGCAAGAGGGAGATGTTATTCTTTTTCGCCATAGCGGCTAACCCTAACAGCATTTATCTCGACTCATGGTCCACGAACTCTCATTTCGCATCGCGCTTGCGGCTTTGCTCGGCTTGGTGGCTGCAGGCGGAAACGTTCTGGGTGGATACTTCGTTGTCCGCCGCGAATGGCCGCGCAAATACCTGCAGTATTTTCTCGCGCTTGGCGCGGGTTACATGCTCAGCGTGGCCTTCGTCGAAGTGATTCCGGAGTCCGTTCACCTTGCAGGAGAGAACGCGCTGCTGTTCGTACTCATCGGGTACTTCCTCATCCATCTCTTCGAGCACACCATCGCTCCTCACTTTCATTTCGGGGAAGAAACTCACACCGAAGAAATGCACGGTCACCACGCGCGGCGCACGGTGCTTCTCGGGATGGCCATTCACACATTTTTCGACGGTGTCGCCATCGCTGCCGGCTTCCTGGTTTCCACCTGGCTGGGCATGGTCATTTTCGTGGCAGTCTTTCTCCACAAATTGCCCGAAGGGTTTACCATTGCCTCCGTCGTGCTTGCCAGTGGTCAAGGAAAACGTAATGCGGTCCGCGCTGCTGGTCTACTAGGCGCAGCCACACTCGCTGGAGTGCTGCTTACGAGTCAGCTTCAGGGACAGTTGAAGTATGCTCTGCCGCTCTCTGGCGGGGTGACCGTGTACGTCGCCGCCACGGACCTATTACCGGAGGTGAACCGTGAGCCAAACTGGAGAATGGCGTTCCTGGTGTTCATCGGCGTAGCTAGTCTTCTGATTTTAAAGGTGTTATTTCACGTCTAAGCCGCGGCCTGGAGCAGGCCGTACCTTCCTCGCTTACTGCCGTCGAACCGCAACTTTCTGAGAACAAACGTGTTTGCTACAGTGTGGGTGCTATGGCCAGGACCGACGTCCAACTGATGCTGGACGTGAAAGCTGGTGACGAAGCTTCTTTCGAGCTTCTATTGCACCGCTATCGCACTCCACTCGTCAACTTCCTGTACCGCATGGTGCGGAACCGGGAGCAGGCGGAAGATCTCGCCCAAGATGTTTTCCTGCGCGTTTATCGCGCGCGGGAAGACTACGTACCGAGCGCCAAGTTCACCACTTGGTTGTTCCGGATCGCCACGAACCTGGCGCTCAACTCGGTTCGCGATAACCGCTATCAGAAGTTGGAGGTTTCCATCGATGCGCCGGTCACCATGGATGCCGAAGATGGCGACGAAAGGCCGTTGGATATTCCGGAGAAACATCCGAATATCGAGCAGCATCTCGTCGAGGACGCGCGAAAGAAAATGATTCGGCACGCGATCGACAAGCTGCCGGAAAAGCAGCGCGCCGCAGTCCTGCTTCACAAATACCAGGAGCTGGATTACGCGGAGATTGCCAAGATTCTCAGTTGCTCGGAAAGCGCGTTAAAATCGCTGCTCTTTCGGGCGTACGAGTCGCTTCGAGTGGAACTAGCCCCGCTTGTGGCGATGCAAGTCAAGAACCAAGGGTAGGGAAAGCAGGGCTGTTATGAGTTGCGAAAAAATGGAAAGCCGGATTTTGAGCTACATCGATGGCCGGCTGAAAGAAAGCGAGCGGCCGGATGTGGAGAAGCATCTGGCGGCGTGTGCCTCGTGCCAACTGCGCGTGGAGGAATTCCGCGCCGTTTCCGGGCTGCTTGATGAACTGCCGGTGATTGAGCCTTCGCCCGCGTTCGATGCGCGTGTCCGTGCACTCGTGGCTGCTGAGCCGGTGAAGCAAAGCTGGTGGGCTTGGCTGCACGTTTCGCCGCGCGTCGCCTTTGCAGCTTCCATGCTGCTGTTGGCCACGCTTTGGCTCGGCTTCTATCAGCGTCCGAGTACGCAGCCGTTGCCGTGGAACGGTAATTCTCAGGTTGCCGATGAGCAAATGATGCAGGATTTGCCGGTCCTGGAAGATCACGATGTGCTTTCCAACTTTGAGCCTTTGAAGGAATTGCCGCCTCCCGTGCAGGCGGATGAGGCTTCGGATTCGCAGCAGCAGATGTAGCGACCGCTTTCTGCCCTGGAGTGAAGCGAAGGGCTGGAGCGGGCGGACGAGCAGGGAACAGGTCAAAACGGAGAGATGCGCAAGAGATTCCAATTCGGCGTGGCGGTTCTGGCAGCAGCCAGTTATTTCGCATTGGCCGGGAATGTCTGGGCACAGAAGCCGCATACAGACCGTCCACCGCAGCAGGTCCATCCGGTTCCTGCGCAGCCGCACAATCAAAATCAGAATCACAATGTTAACCGGCCACCTGCGAATAACAACCGTCCACCCACCTCGACGAACCCGGGAAATACCAATGCGCCACAGTCGCACATTGCTCCCCAGGCGAATTTCAGCAATACCTACCGCCCTCCGAATGGAGGCGCGAATCTGAACCAGAGGCAGCAACTGGGTGTGGGATCGCCGCGCCCCTGGGTTGATACTATGCGTGGCCTAACGCCTCAGCAGCGTGATCGCGTGTTGCAGAACAGCCCTGCTTTCCAGAACCTCTCGCCAGATAAGCAGAACAAGATCCGCCAGCAGTTCAACCAGTGGGACCACATGACACCCGCCCAACGCGCGGATCTGCGTGAGAAAGAGCAAACTTGGCGCAGTTTGTCTCCGGAACAACGTGATCACATCAAGAACGACGTACTCCCCAAAATGCGGCAGATGCCGTGGGACCGCCAACAAATGATTAATCAGAAGTTGGGGGTGCTTCGGAACATGCCGGAGTCGGCGCGCAACCAGCGCCTCAGCGACCCCAACTTCACGCGAGGCATGACCGAAGACGAAAAGTCCGTTCTTCACGACCTGGCTCACACGCATGTCGGTGGCGCTCCTGAACCTCCCAACGAGTGATCGCGTCTCAAGGTCCGTTCTCTATCCATCAGGAACAATCCCTTTCCACCTGAAATCGCACAACAGCGCGCTATGGTCACCATTTACCGCTAGAATCATCCAAGGAAAGGGTGAATTCGATTCTGGACTTGTCCACACGGTTCCGCGCGCTGAAGCACCGGAATTTTCAGTTATTTGTCTTTGGGCAATTGATTTCGCTGATTGGCACGTGGATGCAAAACACGGCCCAGCAGTGGCTGGTCTATCGCCTGACCGGCTCGGCGGCCCTTCTCGGTGTTTTCGGATTCGCCAGCCAGCTTCCGATGCTGTGCCTCGCATGGATGGGCGGTTACGTCGGCGATCGCTATAACCGGCATCGTGGCGTAATCGCCACGCAAACACTGTCGATGATTCTGGCGTTCGTGCTGGCGTTCCTCACTTTGACTCACCTCATCAAGACGTGGCATTTGATCCTGATTGCCTTCCTTGTGGGCATTGTGAATGCCTTTGACGTTCCCATCCGTCAGGCGTTCTTCGTTCACATGGTGGGCAAGGACGATTTGCCCAACGCCATCGCATTGAACTCCTCCATCTTTAACGGCGCACGTGTTGTGGGCCCAGCGATTGCCGGATTCACGATCGTGCTGGTCGGCGAGGGCTGGTGCTTCTTCCTCAACGCGCTGAGCTTCGTCGCGGTGATCATCGCCCTGCTGCTGATGCGCATTCCGCGCACTGAATCGAAAGTGATGGCGGAATCGCCCGTGCGTAGCTTCATCGATGGATTCCGTTTCGCCATGAACGATGTCCCGATCCGCTCGGCGTTGTTGCTCCTTTGTGTGCTCAGCATGTTCGGCTTGCAGTATTCGGTGTTCCTGCCGATTTACGCGAGCGACATCCTTCATGGTGGTGCCAAGACCCTCGGGTTGCTGATGAGTTCGGCGGGCGTGGGGGCGGTTCTGGGCGCGTTACAGTTTGCCGCTCGCACCGAGTATAAAGGATTGGCACGGTGGATTGCCTCCACTTGCACCACCTGTGCCTTGGGGTTGTTGGTTTTTTCGTTTGCAAACTCGTTCTGGCTATGCGCCGCGGTGCTGTTCATCGTGGGGTTCGCCGCTACCTCCCAGATGGCAGCCACCAACACAATCATTCAGCAGCGGGTGCCCGACGGGATGCGCAGCCGGCTCATGGCGGTGTACGCCACGATGTTCATGGGAGTCATGCCGCTTGGCGCGCTAATCGCCGGTATCATCGCCAAGCATATCGGCGCGCCGCACACGATGCTCATTTTCGGTTTAGCTGTCCTGATGGGGTGCTTGGTCTTTATTTCGCGTGTGGTGATGAAAGTGAAGAACGAAAGACCGGCTCCAGCTTTGACTTAGCTTATCCTGAAAGAGCAAATCAGAACTCAATGGCACGCTGGTCGTGTAGTAATGCCAGGTAGTTCAGCAGGTCCTGGTTGATACGCTGTGGCTCCGCCTTTGTATATAGGCCATGCAACTGCTCCGCAATTTGCTGCACGGTGTGCTTACCATCGCAGAGCAACACGATTTCGAGGCTCGGGCCGCTTAGTCGAAGTTCGCGTTCTGGCAGCAAAAGCATGCGTGGCTGCTGATTTTTGTCATTCAAACGAACCCCAGGAGCAAGACGGGGTGACGCGTTCAATTCCGGTTTGATCATCGTCCCTCCCCAGACCCATGCCATGGAAGGCGCCGAATCTTCTTTCCCATCAAAAATAACATGGCATCGCTCAGGTGACGAAGTCCGATGACGGTTCTAGGTGAGACGCGACGAGGCAGAAGTGGACGAAAAGCGGCCACAATCTGTTGCGAGCCGTTTTGCGCCGACACACAGTATGTCGTGGATAAATCAGCAGCTTTCCCACTACGTTAAAATCAACAAATTATCCACACGAAATGCGAATTTCTCTTGACATGCGCCAGAAACCAGATAGGCTGTGGAGAAAAGTGGTACAAAGTGGTCGAAAGTAGCGTTCAGTAGGGGCCAGTAGAGTAGCTTAGAGGGCAGTGATCGAAGTGGGCAAACTGATCCTCCATCGAGACGGGGCACATGAAATTGCGAGGAAATTCGCCGGCCAAGGTGGACGAGAAGGGTCGCCTCAAAATACCCGCCCAATTTCTCGAGGAACTGAAGGAGTATGGCACGGCTTTTTATATCACCAGTACGCGGGGTGAGTCAGCGCGAATTTATCCGCTAAAAGTGTGGAGCGGGATCGAAGACCGATTGGCGACGAAAGAGAACACGAAGGAGAAACGGAAGTTTCTAAGGGCAACGAGCTATTACGGGCAGGTCGCGGAGCTAGATGGGCAGGGAAGAGTGCTGCTTCCGGCGGTTTTGAGGGAGAAAGCGATATTGAAGGGTGATGTGGCGATATTGGGCTTCTCCGAGTACTTGGAAGTGATGAACGATGCGCGTGTGGTGGATCAGATGGAGAAGGCGCCACTGACGGACGAGGAAGAAGACGCGCTGGGGCTTTGACGGGTTTCGGGGCAGTAGTTTCGGTCGAAGTGGGCATTGGGCTTAGGGCATAAGAACGGGCTATTCAGGCGGACAGACAGGCAAGGGAATTGGGCACGCCGCACACGCCGGTGATGGTGCAAGAGGTGTTGGAATGGCTGCGAATAAAGCCCGATGGGATCTACGTAGACGCTACAACAGGAGCGGCCGGCCATTCGGCGGCCATCGCCGCGCGGTTATCCTCGGGCCGGTTGATCAGCCTGGACCGGGACGCACAGGCGCTGCAGATCGCGCGGGAGCGGCTGGAAGAGTTCGCGAGCAAAGTGAGCTTCGTGCAAACGCCGTTTTCGAAGATCCAGGAGGCCGTGCGCGGGTTGGGGATAGCGACGGTGGACGGGGTCTTGGCCGACTTGGGAGTTTCGAGCATGCAACTTGACCGCCCGGAGCGCGGATTTTCGTTTCGGGAAGCGGGTCCGCTCGATATGAGGATGAGCAGCGGGGAGTCGGAAGAAGACACGCTGACGGCAGAAGAGATTGTGAATCGCTGGTCGGAGAAAGAAGTGGCCGACCTGCTCTATCGCGAGGCGGAAGAGCACGATTCCAGGAGGATCGCCAGGGCCATCGTGAAAGCGCGGCCGATTCGGGATACCGCGCACCTGGCAACGGTTGTGGCAGGCGCCCGGAAGCAGTGGGGAAGGCAGAGACTGCATCCCGCGACAAAAACGTTTCTGGCGCTGCGGATAGCGGTGAATCGAGAGATGGAGGAACTCGGGCAGTTTCTTTACCGGACCCCTGCCACAATAAATTCCGGCGGCCGCTGGGTGGTGCTGACGTACCACTCCCGGGAAGACCGCCCTGTGAAGCGCGCGTTCCAGGAAGGTGAGAAGGCCGGAACGCTGAAGGTGCTCACCAAGCACGTGATTGTGCCCAGCGAAGACGAGCAGGCGGCGAACCCGAGATCGCGAAGCGCGAAACTCCGATGCGCGGAGAAGGTGTAAACATGGCGACAGCATATCAATGGAGTGGGCCGGTTGGCAGCGGCGGGCTTACCCCGCCGCCGGAGCGACAGCGGCATAAAGCCGCTGCTACACAGTTGCGAGCGATGTCTCGTGAGAAAAAGCCGGCAATGGTCGAATTCTACACCGTGAAACGAATTGATAATTCCCACTGGGTGCGGCACGTCGAACCCGTAAAGATGCGCAACCTGTACAAGACGGTGGCGCTCGGGGGAATCATCGCGGCTTTCTGCATGCTTTATATCTACCAGCACTTCCGCTGCATTGACATGAGTTTCCAGTTAGAGGATGTGAAGGCGAAAACGCAGCAGGCGCAAGCCTTGAACAGCAAGTTGAAGCTGGAAATAGCGTACCTGCGGGATCCTCATCGCATTGATGTGATTGCACGGCGTCAGCTGGGATTGACACAGCCAACCGCCAATCAGGTGCGCGAATACGCAAATACGGACGGAGCGGAAGTAGCCGCAGTCCAGTACGTGCGACCGAACCGCGCACCGTAGCGGCGGGTTTACCCCACCGCGGCTAGCGGCATAAAGCCGCATCTACATGTTCCGCGGGCGCCGAACACCAGACGAGTTCAGGAACAAGATTGAAATCCGCAGGGAGCGCGACCCGGAAGCCAGAGACCATGGAGCAAGAAAAAGTTCACGTTCGTCTGCTGATTCTTGCCGGGTTCGTGCTGTTCTGGATGGCTGCGATTTTCGGGCGCGTCGCCTACCTTCAGTTATTCCGTCACAGCGAATACCTTTCTCGCGCGTCGCGCCAACAACGCCACACTATCGACATCTATCCCAAGCGGGGAATCATCTTCGACCGCAACATGCATCCCCTGGCAATGAGTGTGCCTGTCCAATCGGCTTTTGCAGTGCCCGCGGAAGTGAAAGATCGAGCGATGGCGGCACAACTCCTTTCCGGCGTCCTGGGGATGCCCGCAGAGGAGATCCGGGAAAAAATGGACTCCGGAAGCCCCTTCGTGTGGCTCAAGCGGAAGTTGCCACCGGTAAAGTCAGAGGCAGTCGAATCGCTCAATCTCAAGGGAATTTACCTGCAAGAGGAGAACCAGCGCTACTACCCCAAACGGGATCTAGGGGCACACGTTTTAGGATTTGTAGACGTGGACGAGAAGGGGTTAGGTGGGATTGAGCACGAATACGACAACTTGATCCGCGGGAAAGAAGAAAAAGTGGTTGTGATGGCGGACGCGCACCAGCGCTGGTTTGATGGTGGCGAAGCGCAGCGCGACCGCGGCGTAAACGTCGTGCTCACGCTGGACGAAAAAATCCAGTACATCGCCGAACGAGAATTGGCGGCGGCCATCGAGAAAACCCACGCACCGGCAGGGACGGTGATCGTGCAGGATCCAAACAGCGGCGCCATCCTGGCGCTGGCTAACTGGCCAAGGTTCAATCCGAACGCTGCCACCGAAGTGCCGACAGAGTCGCGAATGAACCGCGCGATTAGCGCGATTTACGAGCCGGGATCCACGTTCAAGCTGATAACGCTGGCGGCGGCGTTCGACCAGAATCTGATTCGCGCCGAGGAAGTGTTCAACTGCGAAAACGGCGCGGTCACCGTAGCGGGACATTTGATCCATGATCACAAGAAGTACGGGATGTTGACGGTCGCGGACATCCTGGCGAATTCCAGCGACGTGGGAGCGATCAAGATCGCGCTACGCTTGGGTTCTCCGAAATTCTACGAATACATACGAGCATTCGGATTTGGCACCCCGACGGGTGTGGATCTGCCGGGCGAGAGCCGAGGCTTGGTATACCGATTGGAACATTGGGGCTCGTATTCGATTGCATCGGTTTCGATGGGACAGGAAGTCGGAGTAACGCCACTGCAGATGATTACCGCAGTTTCATCAATCGCCAATGGGGGCTTGCTGTACAAACCGCACGTCGTTGAAGAGATGCGTCGCGGCGACGCGATTGTCCCTCTCGAAGGGCCCTCCTCGTTAGCAGAGCCTAAACGCGTGATTCGGCCGGAGACGGCCGCGACATTACGGAGTTTGATGGAAGGAGTGATTCTGCACGGCACCGGAAAAGTGGCTCGGTTGGACGGCTGGACCGCGGGGGGAAAGACGGGGACCGCCCAAAAGATCGATCCTGCAACTGGCAGGTATTCGCTGAGGAATGTGATTGCATCCTTCAGTGGATTCGCACCCATCAACAATCCCGCGGTTACGATTCTTGTGTCCATCGATTCCCCGGCAGGATATCCGCATGACGGTGCGACCGTGGCCGCACCGGTATTCAAGAGAATTGCGGAGCAGGTATTGCCTTACCTGGATGTACCGCGAGACGTGCCATTGAGTCCGCAACTGCTTCAGACCGCATATCGAAAGAACAGCGCTAGCGAAGAAGATTCGCTCGATGACTTGTCCGCGGTGGACTTCAACGCGCAGACCGAAATGACGGAGGAAACCGCTAAGCCCGAACAAGCGATGGCAAAGCCTGCGAAATCGCCGGAAGTGCTGATGGCTGCGGATGAAGACGGAGACATTGTGGTGCCGGACTTCTCCGGCAGAACGATGAGGGATGTAACCGAGGGCTGCATGCGGCTGGGGCTCGATCCTGTGTTGGTTGGCACAAGGGTTGCGATTGAACAAACACCGGCACCGGGAGCGAAAGTGCGCCGGGGCACGAAGGTGACGGTGGAGTTCGGCGATATGCCAGCGCATTCGGGCAAGTCGAAATAGGAAAAGAGCTTACGACGGCAATGCCAATAGGATTCAGCAGTACATCAGAAGTAGAGAAGGACGGAGGTCAGTCCAGAGAGGCAGAACGGAAACAGACTGTGGCTGAGCGGGAACAGACCGGAATGACGCTGCGGGCCTTGTTGGAAGGCGTGCAAGTGCGTTCAGGGTTGCCTGAAACGGACTTGCGCATTCGCCAGGTTGCCAATGATTCTAGGAAGGTACAACCGGGAGCGCTATTCGTCGCCATTCATGGAGTGGCCACCGATGGCAATTTATATGCCAAGGACGCCGCCACGCGGGGGGCTGTCGCTGTAGTCAGCGAAGATCCAGCGCCAGCAGAGTGGCCGCGGGCGATTCCCTGGATACAGGTAAGTGAAGGACGCAAAGCGCTGGCGGTCGCGGCGGCAAATTTCTATGGACAGCCAGCAAGGGCTCTGACGCTCGTGGGAGTGACCGGAACGAATGGCAAGACTACCACGACGTCGCTGATTGATTCGATTTTGCGGGCGTCGGGAGCAAAGACCGGTCTGTTTGGCACCATCGCTTACCATACGCCTTTAGGTGAACATCCCGCGCCCAACACGACGCCAGAGTCCCTGGAGTTGCAGAACTTTTTTGCGGAAATCCGGGATGCCGGGGGGACCTTCGCGACCATGGAAGCAAGTTCCCATGCCCTCGCCATGGATCGTCTCTGGGGCTGCCACTTTACAGTGGCCGTGTTCACGAATTTGACCCGCGATCATATCGACTATCACAAAACATTCGAAAACTATTTCGCCGCCAAACGGCGTTTATTTGAGGGCACCGGTGCAGGCGCTCCAGATGTGTCTGTGATCAATACCGATGACGAATGGGGAAAGAAGTTGCCGGGACTCGGCAAGAAGACGCTCACCTACGGCTTGCAGAATGGCGCAGATCTAAAAGCAAAAAAGTTCCAATTAAGCTTTAAAGGTCTGAATTTCATGGCGCAAACTCCGAATGGCGCCATCCAAGTGGAATCGTCGCTCGTCGGACGGATCAACGTTTACAACATCCTGGCAGCGATTGGAGCGGGCATCGGCCTGGGGTTGTCGAATGAAGTGATTGAGAGCGGAATTCGCAACCTGCACGCGGTAGCAGGCAGATTTCAGCGCGTGGATCACGGGCAGCCTTTTTTGGTGGTAGTGGATTACGCACACACCGATGACGCGCTGGGGAATCTGATTCGAACGGCGCGAGAATTGAACACGAAAGGAAGAATCATTACGGTATTTGGCTGCGGCGGGTCGCGCGATCGGACCAAGCGGCCAATTATGGGCGAACTCTCCGGGCGGCTGAGCGACCTTTCGATTTTAACCAGCGACAATCCGCGACAAGAGGATCCCCTGAAAATCATCAGTGACATTGTGGTGGGAATGCAAAAGTCCGGCGGGAAATATCTCATCGAACCCGACCGAGCGAGGGCGATCCATCTGGCCATTGAAGAAGCGCGCGAGGGAGACATCGTTTTGCTGGCCGGCAAAGGACACGAGGACTACCAAATTTTTGCTGATCACACGATTCACTTTGACGATCGCGAGGTGGCAACGAAAGCGCTCGGCGATCGCGGGTACATGGCAGCGCCGGACAGTGGCGAAGGGTTTGGCACGTAGCGCGCTTTGGTCTCGTGTGGTGGCTGATGGCCGTGTGGCAGCGGCTTTTAAGCCACTGCCGGCGGGGTAAACCCGCCGCCACAGAGACGAGGGCCTGCGGGCCAGAGCAGTGACTCGCAGAAACAAGGAGGAGCCCTCAACCGGTGAGAACGGACAAAATAGCGCCGTTGTACGGACGAGGCCAAGACCTCGGCCGAACCCCAGAGAAAGCTAACCTTTTGAGGAAACTATGCGGTGGACGGTTGCACAAGTGGCTGATGCGGTGGCGGGCAAGAGCGGGCACGGAGTTGACCCCTTGGCCCGGCTGGCCGGCGTCTCGATTGATTCTCGCACGATACGTCCCGGAGAACTGTTCATCGCCATACACGGTCCGACTCACGATGGACATGACCACGTGGCCGCAGCAATGGAAAGCGGTGCGGTGGCGGCAGTGGTGGCGGAGCCGCTGGTCTCGCGGTACCCGGGATGGCTCCAGGACCGCTGCATCACCGTTTCCGACACACTCGAGGCGTTACATCGGCTGGCGCGGGCAGTCCGGAAAGACTGGGGCAAGAAAGTCTGCGGGATCACCGGGTCTGTCGGTAAAACCACAACGAAAGAGATCGTGGCGGCACTGCTTGGTTCGAAGCTACGGGTGCTGAAGAGCGAAGGGAATTTCAATAACGAATACGGACTGCCGCTGACGCTGTTTCGTTTGGAAGAAACAGATGATGTGGCCGTACTGGAAATGGGGATGTCCTTTCCGGGGGAGCTGAAACGACTCGCGGCCATCGCGCTTCCCGATGTGGCGATTGAGACGCGGGTCAGTCCGGCGCACTTACTGAACTTTACGTCAGTGGACGAGATTGCCCTGGCCAAGCGTGAGCTGATTGAAGGCTTGCGCGGGAACAATTCGGTGGCAGTACTGAATGCCGACGACGCGCGTGTTGCAGCGATGGCGGCGGTGGCGCCGGGCCGCGTGATTTTTTACGGCGTGGAAAAGCCGGCGGAGTTTGCCGCGGAAGAAATCGAAGACCGCGGCGCGCTTGGAAGTTCGTTCACCTTGGTGCACCGTGGGAAGCGTACGCGGATGGAGTTACCGCTGCCAGGGCGACATGTGGTGTGGAACGCGCTGGCGGCCATTGCTGCGGCCAGCGTCTGGAACATGGGCGCCGTCGAAGCGCAGAGCGTGCTGCGTAGGTTGCATACACCGGCAATGCGGGGCGAGCTGATTCGCTTCACAAATGGATTTGCGTTGATTAATGATTCATACAATTCGAGCCCAGCGGCGCTGCAGGCGATGATCAATTTGCTGGGAGCGACTCCCGGATTTAACCGGCGAATTCTGGCGGCCGGAGAAATGAGAGAACTAGGCCCAAGTTCACCGAAATTACATCGTGAAGCCGGGGAGCATGCCGCGAAAACTGGAAGAATTGATTATGTGATCGCAGTGCAAGGCGACGCAGGCCAAATTGTGGAAGGCGCCGTGGCAGCAGGAGTGCCGCGCGAATGCACCAAGTTTGTTGCGACGCCGGCAGAAGCTGCGGAGTTTCTAGTCGAATTCATCAGGCCAGATGATCTACTGCTGGTAAAAGGTTCGCGCAGTGTCAAGATGGAGCGCATCGTCGAAGCGATGCTGGGCCGTTTTGCGCCTGTGAATGCGCCGTCGAGCGCAGGAGGAGCGCACTGATGCTGTACTACCTCCTCTATCATGTCCTGCAGAAATATTTCAGCCCGCTGAATGTGTTTCGCTACATCACGGTGCGCACGGTATATGCGAGCTTGACGGCGATGTTCCTGGCGCTCGTGTTCGGGCCGTGGTTAATTCGCAAACTGCGGGAGCTGCAGATCGGGCAGTACATTCGTGAAGAAGGACCTCAGGAGCACAAGAAGAAAGCGGGCACACCGACAATGGGAGGGGTGCTGATCGTGCTTTCAACCGCGGTGCCGGTGTTGATGTGGGCAGACCTATCGAATCCTTTTGTGTTGCTGGCGCTGTTTGCGCTGCTGGCCTTCGCGGCCATCGGGTTTGTTGATGACTACGCCAAAGTGGCCAAGCGCAGGAACCTGGGACTGACGGGCAAGAAAAAAATTACGCTGCAGATCGCGGTAAGTTCAGTGGTCGCCTTTGTGTTGCTGGTTCTAGCGACGCACAGCGCTTATTCCACGCAGTTGATTGTGCCGTTCTTGAAGAGATTCCACCCAGACCTGGTGATTCACAGTCTGCTGAACGCAGGTAATTTGTGGCCACTGGCGTTTTTACCGTTTATTGCCTTCGTAGCTCTGGTAATCACAGGTAGCTCGAACGCGGTAAATCTGACGGACGGGTTGGATGGACTGGCCATCGGCTGTACGGTGATCGCGGCAGGCGCGCTGACCGTGCTGACCTACGTGAGCAGCAATTTTCGCTGGGCAAATTATCTTGAGATCCAGTACATCCCGCGAGTCGGAGAACTAACTGTATTTTGCGGTGCGCTCGTCGGAGCGTCGCTGGGATTCTTGTGGTACAACGCGCATCCCGCGGAGGTATTCATGGGGGACGTCGGGTCGCTGGCGTTGGGCGGGACGCTGGGCACGGTGGCAGTGATTATCAAGCAGGAAGTCTTGCTGGTGTTTGTGGGCGGGATTTTTGTGGTGGAGGCGTTGTCGGTGATTTTGCAGGTCGGCTCGTTTAAATTGCGTGGGAAACGGATATTTCGCATGGCGCCGATTCACCACCACTTTGAATTGCTGGGATGGAGCGAGAGCAAGGTGATTGTGCGGTTTTGGATTGCGGCGCTGGTGTTTGCACTCTTCGCACTGACAACCCTGAAATTGCGGTGAGTGCCGGGAAAAGGACGAGCGGTAACGAGGATGCCAGGATCGATTGAGTTGCGGAAAATGCGCGTGCTGGTCATAGGGCTGGCGCGGACAGGCCTCGCCACGGCGCTGTTTTGCGCAAAGCACAACGCCATCGTGACAGCGACGGACACACGGCCAGAAAGCGACCTCGGCGAAGCCCCCGCAAAATTGCGCGATGCCGGAGTGACGTTGGAATTGGGCGGCCATGTGGAGAAGACGTATCTGGCGCAAGACCTAATCATCCCTAGCCCGGGCGTGCCTGCGGACGATCCGTTGCTGGCAAAAACGCGTTCGAAGGGGATTACGATCTGGAGCGAGATTGAGCTGGCATACAGATTCCTGGAAGGAGAACTGATCGGCATCACGGGCTCGAACGGAAAGACCACCACGACGACGCTGGTGCACCACATTCTAAAGGCCGCCGGAAAGAAAGCCATCCTCGCGGGAAATGTGGGCACACCGTTGATTGCATGCGTGGAATTGATGAATTCAGAAACGGTGTCGGTAGTGGAGCTGAGCAGCTTTCAACTTGAACTGACCGACCAATTTCGGCCGGACATTGCAGTGTTCTTGAATCTTACGCCCGACCATTTAGACCGGCACAAGACGCTGGAGTCCTATGCGGCGGCAAAGGCAAGGATCTTTGCCAAGCAAACGGAGTTGGACGCAGCAGTGCTGAATGCGGACGATGCCCCGACAGTGGCATTGGCGCCGAAGAAGAAGGCGCAGGTGTTCTGGTTTAGCCGGAAGAAACTCGTGGATCAGGGCGCATGCGTGCGCGGAACAGATGTAGTGATCGTTCATCACGGCAAGCACGAGTTTGCCATGAAGATTGCCGAGATTCCGCTGGCGGGAGCGCACAACCTGGAAAACGTTCTGGCAGCAGCCACCGCCGCACGGCTTGCGGGCGTGGATGCCGTGACCATCGGCAATGCCGTAAAAAGCTTTTCTGGTGTGGAGCACCGGTTGGAGTTTGTCACGGAAATTGGGGGCGTGCGGTACTACAACGATTCGAAGGCCACGAATGTGGACGCCACCTTAAAGGCGTTGGATGCGTTCCCGGGAAGAATTCTGGTGATTCTCGGGGGCAAGGACAAGGGTAGCGATTACACGGTGCTCCAGAAGCCGCTGCGAGAAAAGGCCATACTGGCGCTGCTAATCGGAGCAGCGGCGGACAAGATTGAGAATCAAATCGCAGGTAGCGTGGCAATCGAGCGCGCCGGGACCCTGCAGCATGCGGTAGAGGTAGCCTCCCAGGCTGCCAAGAGGGGCGATGTGGTTTTGCTGGCTCCCGCTTGTGCGAGTTTTGACCAGTTTGAGAATTATGAGCATCGCGGTCGTGTATTTAAGGAATTGGTTCACAAGCTCGGCGATGCACGTGTAGCGGCGAGTTTACCTCGCCGAACAGACGCCGGGTAGCGGCGGAAAGTCTAGCAGCGGCATAAAGTCACTGCTACAAGGAAGGGACACGGAACGTGGCGAGGCGCTCGGATACCGACCGGTGGCTCTTTGGGGTGACATTGATGCTCTGTCTGCTGGGGGCAGTGATGATTTTCAGTGCCTCGGCAGTTACGGCGCAGCAGCAGTTCGGCCATTCCTACCATTTCGTGTTGCGGCAAGTAATTTGGCTGGTAGTCGGGTTGCTAGGAATGTTTGGAATGATGAAGCTGGACTACCACAAATTGCGCGAACCAGCGGTGGTCTACACCGTTCTTTGCCTCGTGGTAATCATGTTGGTCGGCACATTCTTCCTCGATAAGTCCCACGCCACGCACCGGTGGATCAAGGTGGGGCCCGCGCAGATTCAGCCGTCGGAACTAGCCAAGCTGGCGGTGATTTTATATTTGGCATGGTTCCTGGATTTGCGGCGGCGCGGCGCGACCGGTCTGGAATTCCGCAAGGACGACTTGATGCACACGATTCTGCCGGCCGTGGTGCCCATTCTAGTTTGCGTGGCGCTGGTCGTATTGCAGCCGGACCTGGGCACATCGGTGGACATCGTACTGATCATGACGGCGATTCTGTTTGTTGCAGGCCTCTCGTGGAAATGGATTGCGGTAGGCGGAGCGGCGGCGTTGCCGATGCTCTTCCTCCTCATCACTCACGTGTCCTACCGGCAGGCCAGGCTGACGGCATTCTTGCATCCAGAAAGCGATCCGCAGGGTGCGGGCTTTCAATTATTGCAGTCTCTAATAGCTGTTGGTTCCGGGGGATTCACGGGGGTTGGGTTGATGGAGAGCAAGCAGAAACTGTTCTACCTGCCGGAAGCCCACACAGATTTCATCTACGCGGTGATTTGCGAAGAACTTGGATTCATCGGCGCCGCAATTGTGATTTCGTTTATTGCCGTGTATGCCTGGCGCGGGTTGCGGGCCTCGTTTAACGCCCCGGACGGCTTCGGGCGGATGTTGGCGCTGGGAGCAACCGCTATGGTGCTATTTCAATCGCTGATCAATTTTGCCGTGGTGCTGGGAATGATGCCGACAAAAGGGATTCCGCTGCCGTTCGTAAGTTATGGGGGATCGAGTTTGCTGGTCATGCTGCTGGCAACAGGCGTGCTGCTCAATGTAGCGCAGCAGGGCAGCAATAACGCCGGCCCGCAGACTTGAGAGGCCGAGAGTGAAACTGCTGATCGCGGGAGGCGGGACGGGCGGGCACGTTTTTCCAGCGATTGCGATTGCGCAGGAATGGTTGTCACGAGGCAAGGAGCGAGAAGTGGTCTTGGTAGGGACACAACGCGGAATTGAGATGAAGCTGGTGCCAGCGGCGGGATTGCCGCTGGAAACGATACGCGTGGCGGGTTTGAAAGGCAAAGGCGGCACAACGCTGCTGAAAAACCTGGGAATGTTGGGCACGGGACTAACCGATGCGTTTGGAGTGTTGAAGCGGCACGAGCCTCAAGTGGCGTTTGGTGTTGGCGGCTATGCGGCCGGGCCAATGCTACTGGCCACATGGTTGCGGAGCATCCCCAATGTCATTTTTGAGCCAAATGCTGAGCCCGGGCTAACAAATAAGTTGCTGGCGCGCCTGGCGAAGAGGATTGCTACCGGCTATGAGGTGTCGGCCCAGGCCTGGGGAGTAAAAGCCGTTGTTACAGGGTGTCCCGTGCGGCCGGAATTTTTTGCGATTCAGCCGCGAAAACCGGAAAAGCCATTTCGCGTGCTGGTGACCGGAGGAAGCCAGGGGGCATTGCCGATCAATCGGACGTTCATAGAGGCAGCGAAGCTTCTTGCAAAGAGAAAATCGGATATGCAAGTTGTGCATCAGACCGGCGACCGCGATTATAATAACGTGGGGGACGCATACGCGGGACAGGAGATGCAGGTCGAGGTCGCGCCGTTTCTCAGTAACATGGCCGAGCGTTTCGCCTGGGCCGATGTGATCGTTTGCCGGGCCGGGGCTATCACCGCTGCAGAAGTGGCGGCAGCGGGTCGAGCGGCGATCTTCATTCCGTTTGGTAAAGCGACGGACAGTCACCAGCTACGCAACGCACAGGAAATGACCAACGCGGGCGCGGGCCGGTTGATCGCGGAACCGGAACTGAACGCGGAACGCTTGACCAAGGAAATTTTCTCCCTCCTGGACCAGCCCGGAGAAATTGAACGACTTGCGACGAAGGCGCGCAGCCTTGCCCACCCTAAAGCTGTGCGCGAGATCGTCAATTTGATCGAAGAGGCCGAGCGGCGGCCGAGCCGGAAAGAACCTAGAGGAACATGATGGTATCGTTTCGCAATTTTCAGCGGATTCACATGGTGGGCATCGGCGGCATCGGCATGAGCGGAATCGCCGAAGTGCTGTTGACCCTCGGCTACTCCGTATCAGGTTCGGACACCAAGCCCTCCACGATTACCGAGCGGCTGCAAGACCTGGGCGCGACGATTTACCAAGACCATAGGGCCGAAAATGTGGATAGTGCGCACGTGGTGGTGATTTCGTCGGCGGTCAAAGCCGACAACCCGGAAGTTGTGGAGGCGCACAAGAGAAAGATTCCGGTCATTCCACGCGCAGAAATGTTGGCGGAGTTGATGCGCCTGAAGTACGGAATTGCCGTGGCCGGAGCGCACGGAAAGACCACGACGACGTCGATGGTAGCTTCCATTCTGGCGGCTGCGCACTTGGACCCAACCTTTGTGGTGGGTGGGCGAGTAAATCAGGCAGGAACGACGGCGCGCGTCGGCAAGGGTGAGTATTTTGTGGTGGAGGCGGATGAAAGCGATCGCAGCTTTTTGATGTTTGCGCCGGTAGTGGCGGTGGTGACCACGATCGATCGTGAGCATCTCGACCAGTACGCCTCCCTCGAAGATATTCAGAGCGCGTTTTTACAATTCGTGAATCGCGTGCCGTTCTATGGAGCAGCGGTACTCTGCCTGGACGAGCCAAACGTGCAGGCCATTATCCCGAATGTGAAGCGACCTATTATTACGTATGGCACATCGAGCCAGGCGGACTTGGTGATCAGCGATGTCGAGCTGAAAGGTTTGGGCAGCGCGTTCCGTTTGTCCTACAAGGGCGATGATTTGGGGATGTTCGAGTTGCCGCATCCGCCGGGCATTCACAACGTGAGAAATGCCGCGGCAGCGGCTGCCGTAGCGTTGTATCTGAATGTAGCGACTGACTTGATTCGCGAAGGGCTGGCTAAGTTCGCGGGCGTGGGACGGCGATTTGACATCAAAGGCACGGTAAATGACATCACTGTTGTGGATGACTACGGCCACCATCCGGCGGAGATCCGCGCCACCCTGGAGGCGGCACGTGGTTGCAAATTCAACCGCTTGCTAGTGCTGTTTCAGCCACACCGCTACACGCGCACGCAACATTTGTGGGACGATTTTTCGCGTGCCTTCAATCAAGCGGATGTCCTGGCGCTGATGGACATTTATGCCGCCAGCGAAGTTCCCATTCCGGGGATTACCAGCGAGGCACTGGCGAACAGCATTCGGGAGGCGGGTCACAAGAACGTGAACTATTTCGACTCTATGCAGAATGCCATTGAATTCCTGCTACGTGAGGCGCGGCCGGGCGACGCGATTCTAACCATTGGGGCCGGAAATGTAAGCCGCGCGAGCAACGAACTGATGGTGCTGTTGGGTACCGAATTCCGCGTGAACGATGGAGTGAAGGGTGCGCGTTGAAGACGCCAAGATTCTGGAAGCACTGCCGAAGCTGGAGGTGGAATTGCGGCGCGGCGTATCGCTGGCGGAGCTGACTTATCTCGGTATCGGGGGTACCACCGATTTGCTTCGGATCAACGGGCATGAATCCATTCCGGAGCTGTTGAATCTTCTGGACGAGAACGGGGTTGCGCATAAGTTTTTGGGGGGCGGGTCAAACTTGCTGGTCATGGACGGGGAATTGGCGTTTGTGGTCTTGCAATTGGGCCAGCCGAATCCGGACGTGGTGATCGAAGGCAATATCGCCTGCGTGGACGCAGCCGCGGATTTGGGGAAAACGGTGACATTCTGTGCGAAACACAATCTAGGCGGGATGGAGGGGTTGATCGGAGTACCTGGGACTGTTGGCGGGGCGCTGCGGATGAACGCCGGAGCATATGGGACGCAGATCGGTTCGTATGTACGCGAAGTGAAAGTCTACCGTGCGGCCGCGCGTAAGTTGGAAACGCTCAAAGGTGAAGAGATTTCATTCGAATACCGGCACACTTCATTCGCACCAGATGATATGATGCTGGCAGTGAAGCTCGAACTGCCCTCCAGGCCGTACCCGGAAATTCTCCAAGGCATTCGTCTCTGCAATGAAAAGCGCCGCGCCAGCCAACCGCTGGGGCAGAAGAGCGCGGGCTGCATCTTCAAGAACCCCCCGGGAGCTTCCGCCGGCCGAATGATCGACGAACTCGGATTGAAAGGGCATGCGGTTGGAGGCGCGCGCATAAGCGACCGGCACGCAAACTTTTTCGTGAATACAGGACACGCCTCCGCGGCAGACATGTTGGGCCTGATTGCGGATGTCCGCAAGCGCGTGCGCCAAGTTTATGGAGTAACTCTCGAAAACGAGGTGGTGGTTTGGAACGCGTAAAGCCTATGCAGCGGAATGTTTCAGCCGCAGCGGCGGCGGAACACGAGCCGTACCGTCCGGAACTGGTCGCTGAGGAAGAACCGCGATACTTGCGCCGGCAAAAGCCGGTGGAGATTCGGCGGAAGAAATTCAGCGGCAAGACCGGGACCTATTACCGCCGGGTATTCGTGTGGACGCTCATCGGCGCAGCCGCGGTGGGCGCGAGCGCATTTTCGGTACGCTACTTGCTCTATTCTCCGCAGATGTTGCTGGTGAAGCCGGATCAGATCGAAGTGAATGGTAACCACATTGTCGCGCGGGAAGATGTGCAAAAGCTATTTGTGCACGATCGCAACCGTAGTGTGCTGAGAATTCCGTTGGATGCTCGCCGAACGCAGATCGAGGAACTCCCTTGGGTCGAAGAAGCCAGCGTACAGCGGATATTGCCGAACCACATCAGGGTGCTCATAACGGAACGCACGCCGATCGCCTTTTTCCGGAATGGCACGGAATTAACGCTAATTGACTCTCACGGTGTGTTGTTGGACAGGCCCGAGGGCGAGGATTTTCATTTTCCGATTGTGACTGGATTGTCCGAAAGCTTGCCGCGAGAAGAGCGAGAAAAGCGCATGCAGACGTATCAGGAATTCATGAAAGATGTGGACCTGGTGAAGCCACGCTCTTCCGACCGCGTCAGTGAACTGGATTTGAGTAATCCTCGGGATTTACGTGTGGTGCTTACCGGTTTAAGCGGCAGTGGGGATGAACACGCGGTGACCGTTCACTTTGGTCTAAGCGACTTCAACGGAAAATACCGGACATTGGTGGAGAACTTTGCGCAGTGGCAGGCCAATTCCGGAACTGTGCATTCCATTGATCTTCAGTATTCCCGGCAGGTGGTGGTGAACCCCGACACCAGCACAACGGCCGCGAAAAATAAATAGCGATTCGGTAGGAGACGATTTTGGCAAAGAAAGACAAATACCTGGTCGGGCTGGACATCGGAAGCACAAAAACGTGCGTACTGCTCGCGGAAATGGATGACGAGCAGGTGCATTTTCTGGCTCTGGGCGCGGCGGAATCGAAAGGATTGCGCAAGGGACTCATTGTGAACCTGGATTCCACCGTCAGTTCCATCCGGCGGGCGGTGGAAGAGGCTGAGGGCGTGGCGAACGTGCCAGTGGAGTCCGCCGTGATTGGCGTGGCTGGCAGCCATGTGCGGGGCGTCAACAGTCGCGGCAGCGCATCGTTAGGCCCGCGGCCACGGGATATCGAACGCGACGATGTTCGCCGCGCGATCGACGCGGCACGGAATATCACTCTGCCGGAGGATCGCGAGGTGCTGCATGTTCTGCCTCACGAATTTCGTGTGGACGCGCAGGACGGCATTCGTGATCCGATCGGAATGGTGGGCCAGCGGTTGGAAGCGAACGTACACATTGTGACCGCGGCAAGCTCTGCGACGCAGAATCTCGTGACTGCGGCGAACAAGGCCGGGATTTTAATTAACGACACAGTGCTGGAGCCACTGGCTTCAGCGGAAGCCTGCTTGACCCAGGATGAGCGGGAACTCGGCTGCTGCCTGCTGGATATCGGCGGCGGCACCACGGAATTGATCGTGTACGGTGGGGGAGTGGTCCGCCATACCGGTGCCGTAGCCATCGGCGGCGACCACTTCACGAATGATCTGGCTGTAGGACTGCGCACGCCGATCCCAGAGGCGGAGCGGATTAAGAAGCATCATGGCTGTGCCGCCGCCGCGCTGCTACGGGACGACGGATCCATTGAAATTGCCAGTGTGGGCGACCGGCCTCCCCGGACGGTCTTTACCCATTCGCTCACGGAAATCATCGAGCCGCGCGCTCAAGAATTGTTGTCGTTGGTGGGAGACGATCTGCATCGCGCCGGGTTGGACCGACAAATTCCTGCGGGATTCGTGTTGGCTGGGGGTGGCGCGCGATTGAATGGATTGCAGGATTTGGCCGAGCATAGTTTCCATTTGCCGGTTCGCATGGCGCAACCGCGGGGAATCGCAGACCTGCCCGACCAAGTGGCTCAGCCGGAGTATGCCACGGTCGTGGGCTTGGTGCTGAGTGCTGCGAAGGCACGGCGGGCAGGACCGGCCAAGTCAACGAGCTTGGTGTCAAAGCTGCGCTCAATGTTTGCCGGGGCCTGATAAAAGGGGCAGCAGTGGCAAAAGGGCGACGGAAGCGGTGTTTTCCACAGGGCGGTAAAACTGCCTGTGGAATCGCATTTACACGGGATTTATAAAGGACTTTCACCAGCCGGACAGGGGGAAACGCATGACAGCGAAAGACGCAGGTATCCGGATGAGCTTTAGCGAGGAGTTGCAGCCCGCGAAGCTTAAGGTGATTGGTGTCGGCGGCGGGGGATGTAACGCAGTCAACCGCATGATCCGCGCCAAAGTGGAAGGCGTGGAGTTCATCACCGCCAACACGGATTTACAAGCGCTGAAAATGTCGCAAGCGCCGGTGAAATTGCAGTTGGGCGCAAAGTTGACGAAGGGGCTCGGCGCTGGCGCAAATCCTGAGATTGGCCGGAAAGCGGCACTGGAAGACACTGAGAAGATCATTGAGGCGCTGGAAGGCTCGGACATGATTTTCATCACCTCCGGCCTGGGCGGCGGCACGGGAAGCGGCGCGGCGCCGGTGGTGGCGTCACTCGCCAGCGAGTTGGGCGCCCTGAGCGTCGCGGTGGTGACGAAGCCATTCGCGTTTGAAGGCAAGCGCCGCATGCTGCAAGCGGAGCAAGCGCTGCAGGAACTAATTGGCGCGGTGGACACGGTGATCGTGATTCCGAATGAGCGGCTAATGGAAACTGTGGAGCCTGGAACCAGTTTCTTCGACGCGTTCCGGATTGCCGACGATATTTTGCGGCAGGCCGTGCAGGGAATTTCGGACATCATTACCGTGCCGGGCATCATCAATCGAGACTTTGCCGACGTGAAGGCCATCATGCATGGACAGGGCTACGCGGTGATGGGCACGGCGGTGGCGAGCGGATCGAATCGGGCTGTGGATGCGGCGAACCGGGCGATTTCCAGTCCATTGCTGGAAGACAATTCGATTCAGGGCGCCCAGGGCATACTCATCAATATTTGTGGCAGCTCTACGCTTTCCTTGCAAGAGGTGCATGAAGCCTCAAGCGTGATTCAAAAGGCCGCGCACGAGAATGCAAATATCATTTTTGGTGCGGTGATGGATGAAGCAATGAAAGACATGGTGAAAATCACCGTCATCGCCGCCGGGTTCAAGGAAACGGTGAAGAAGCAAATGCCACAGAAGCAATCCTTCCTGCCAAGAACGTGGAAGGCAGGACGCGACGTGCCAGAACAAGCAGAATTGCCGGTTGCGCCGCCGAACGTCGTGAACCAGGTGAAGCAAAATGTGCGCGAGGTGACGCAAGAAGTCCCCAAGGACGACTTGGACGTTCCAACATTCTTAAGGCGTCAGGCGCAGAAGGCCTGAGGCACGTAAACCGTAACAGCTCCAATAATCTTCCAAAGCTTGAGTGAACTGCCTGCAATTACGCCGGCATGGCTATGGCAATTGGGCGCTGGCGCGCAGATCCTTCAACCGGCGCTTCATCGAATGAATTTCGGCCTCGAATCGCTGCAGATTGCTGCTGCCATAGGGAAGCACGCTGCTTAAACCTGAATGAAATTCGGACGCAAGCGTTTCTCGGGCAATCTTGTCTATGTTTGTCGCGTCGAGTCCGCTGCCCGGCATGATCACGATGCGATTCGCCGCTGCCCGCACGAGCTTGTGCAACATTGCTACTCCTTGCGGGGCAGTTGCGGCGCCACCTGCGGTAAGGATGCGCGTTGCACCAGTGCCGACAACATCTTCCAGGGCGGTCAGCAGATCTGTGGTCTCGTCAAACGCGCGGTGGAAGGTTACCTCGAGTGGACGTGCCCATTGAACCAGTTCAGTGGTGCGCGCTACGTCAATGGAGTGATCGGGACGAAGAATGCCAAAGACCACGCCATCTACGCCTAAGTCACGAGCGGCAGAAATATCGCGCTCCATGGCGGCGAATTCGTTTTCGGTGTAGACGAAGTTGCCGGCTCGGGGGCGAATGATGGGGAAGAGCGGGATCTCCAGCTCTTCATGAAGTTTGCGCATGGCAGCGTGAGAGGGTGTAACGCCACCTCGATTCAATTCCGCACAAAGTTCGATTCGGTCCGCGCCAGCCCGTTCCGCAGCCAAAGCTGCGTCCAAAGATTCGATAGTGATTTCCAGGAGTAGTTGGGAGGCCAAATTAACCTCTTCGGGGGGAGGGGTTTGGCTCTATATACTCCGTGAAACGGTGATATGCAACCGGAAAGAGGTAGCTCAGCGCACCGGTCGGGAAGCGGTCATCACATCGCTCGCCTCCGCTTGTGTTAGGCTTCTGCTGACTGCTAGCTGGTCTCTTCGCACCTACCTCAGCGGGGAGCGTCTGAAAAGGAGACCGAACATGAGAATAGAGAGAGAGATTTGTGGAGTGAGTTTGGCACTGGTGTTGCTAATCACCGGCGGATGTCAAACGCCATACCACCAACCGGAGGAAAAGTACGTGCTTGTCACGGCGAACGTCGATTTGCCGTATTGGCAGGAGGCATCAGCCGGCCTGACGGACGTTGGGAAAAATGCCGGAGTGAAGGTTGACATGGTCGGTCCTGCGACGTTTTCTCCGAGCGAGGAACTCACTGCGTTTCAACAAGCAGTGGCGCAGCATCCGTCGGGCATCATGGTTTCGGTAACCGATCCGAAGTTGTTCAAAGACCCGATCGACCATGCCATTCTGCAAGGTATACCGGTTATCTGCATTGATGCGGACGCGCCGGAATCTAATCGCGTTCTGTTCATCGGTACAGACAATTTCCGTGCAGGGCAAGACAGCGGAAAGCGCATGGCAACGCTGCTTGGGGGCCAAGGCCGAGTGGTGATCGTCACCCTGGCAGGCCAATCAAACAGTGAAGAGCGGGTTCGCGGCGTCACGGAAGCCTTGAAGAAATATCCCGGCGTCCAGGTGATTCAGACGATCGACGACAGAGGGGATGGCCGAGTAGCCTATGACGCAATCTCCGCGCTTTTGCAAAAAAAGGAAAAAATTGACGGCATCATTTGCCTGGAGGCTACGGGGGGACCCGGAGCTGCCGATGCGTTGCACCAAATGGATATGACCGGAAAGATCAAGATTGTAGCGTTTGATAAGGATCCTCAGACACTCGAGGCGATTGACCGTAAGTGGATCACCGCCACAGTGGTGCAAAAACCGTATGTGATGGCTTATTACGGGGTCAGGTTCCTGGATGACCTGCACCACAACGCGGTGCATGAATTCAAGGATTGGGCCACGGCGCCGACCGCACCTCTCCCTACATTTGTGGACACTGGCACGGCGGTGATCGACTCGAGCAACCTGGCGACGTTCCAGAAAGCCCTCGCCGAGCACCCCAAACGCGTTCTATAAAGGGTTAAGCCAGCCCGTAGGCCGCAAACGTCACGATTGAGGCGATGCCGAGTGCGGAGCCGATGACCATCCCGGCTAGCACATCGCTAAGAAAATGCATGCCCAGGACAATGCGCGAGACGCCGATGCTGATAGCCAGGAAGTAGAGAGGTCCTTCCAGACCCGGATAAAAATAACTGACCACCAGAGCAATCGAGAACGCAGTCATGGTGTGGCCAGACGGAAAAGAGAACTGGTCGGGGGGAAGAACCTTGGCCCAACAGTGAGGTTGAAATTGGCAGGGCCGTGGCCGATGGCTTAATTTCTTAAGCGCTTTGAAAACAAAAACGCCAAGGATGGCAGCAGAGCCGGCGGCCCCAAAAGCTACATAGCCTCGGGAACCGCCAAACGCCAACAGGAGCGCTCCAAGGCTGTACCAGAGCCATCCGTCGCCCATGCGCGTGGCCGTCAGCATCCAGTAGCGGATCCATCGCGGCGCACTCCAGCTGTTCATGCGGCGCATGACGCGGTGATCGCGGTTCTCGATGAAGCCCCAGACGGTTTTTGCTACGGCCATAGCAGCCTCTTACCGAGCCCAGTTGGCCTCAAACCTCGAATCGATATCCCAGAGCATGCGCGGCCGGGCGGTTTCCCCAAGCGCAGTGGCGCTGCCCATCTCTTGCAGAATCGAACCTCGTTCAACCAGTGTCCCGCAGTGATCACGGGAATGAAAACGGTAAACGGAAGGATCGCGGCAGCTAGCGGTTTTTCCTCCAGCAAGGATGCTGCGAATCGCCAAATGTCGAACGTGAGTTTCGTATAGGACCCGTGCTCGCCGTGCACGACGCCACGGCCGGCGCGTAACCCGGTGAAATACTCCTCGACCGTGCGCGAACCTGGCACTTGCGTGAACGTACGCCCCACACCCGACAGCGTGTGCGAATCACTGCCTGCGACACCGATTTTGCCAAGTTTCTTGGCCAGAAGTTCCGCGCTGCGGTTCGATTCGCCCCACATCTGGCCATTGCGGACTTCAAAGGCTGGCACGTAGGAGGCAAACCAGGTAAAGTCCTCCAGTTCCCGCTTGCCTGTCAGGCCGGAGAATACATGGTTCACGCTGAAGAAGATCTTGCGCTCGGTAAGGTACATTAGCAGCGCAATAAAATCGCAGCGACGGCGTTGTATTTCCACGTGATCTTTTTCGCTGATGCTATACACGCCGAGGTGCATTTCTGTGCCGGTGGGCATCCGGACAGTCACTTCTTCGCTCAGGAAGAAGTCCGGGTACTTGCGGAGCACGTCGGCGGCGTCGATAGAGTCGTGGTCAGTAACTGTTACGATGGACATCCCTCGCTGTTTGCAACGATGATAGACGTCCTCAGGCTGGTTGTAGGACTCGCGGCAAATCCGTGTCAGACCCGGGGTATTGCACATCCCCGAGCCTGTGGTATGTACATGGAGGTCGCAGCGCATGTAAAAAGATTAGACGAAGGATATGAACAAACCATGAAGGGCGGGCGAAATATAAATGAAAAAAGCGACGGAACTCATTGAACACAAATGAGTTTAAGAGTTTTCCACATGGCATGCTGAGTGCTCTTGCGGCAGACTGCGCAGTTTGTGCGAGAATGCCCCGATGAAGAAAATACAGATCTTGTTCCACGATGCCGGAGGGGGGCATCGGAACGCGGCGGTGGCGTTACAAACCGTCATCTCCCAACAGAAACGCCGTTGGCAGGTGGAACTAGTACAGTTCCAGGACCTGACCGACCATCTGGATGTACTAAGAAAGCTGACCGGAATCCGCATCCAGGAGCAGTACAACGTCCTCTTGAGGAACGGCTGGACGCTAGGAGCCACCCAACTGCTGCGGGTGCTGCAAGCCACGATTTGGGTGCTCCACGGGCCCATGGTTAGACTCCTGGCGAAACACTTCCAGGAACAACCGGCGGATCTGATGGTCTCCGTCATTCCCCATTTCAATCGCGAGATCGCGAAGGCATGGAGCAGGTGCTACCCGGGACGCCCCTTCGTAACTATCATCACGGACCTGGCGGATTTTCCCCCACACTTTTGGATCGAACCAATTCCGGAGCAGAACGTGATTTGTGGGACGGAACGGGCTGTCGAGCAAGCGCGCCACATAGGGAAAGATCCGTCACACATTTTTGTGACCTCCGGGATGATCCTCCGTCCGGATTTCTATCAGGAAGATAACGCGGACCCAATCGCCCTGCGGCGGGAACTGAATCTGCGTCCGGATTTGCCGACCGGTATGCTGCTCTTCGGCGGATTCGGGTCAAAGGTGATGTATGAGATTGTCGACCGGCTGGAGGCCGCGGGCTTGGAGTTGCAGCTGATCGTCCTTTGTGGTCGAAACGAGAAGCTCGCGGAAAAATTCCGGACACGAGCATGGAAGATGCCCTTGCATGTTGTGGGATTCACGAAGGAAGTGCACCGGCTAATGCGCGCCGCCGACTTTCTAATTGGCAAGCCAGGCCCGGGGAGTGTGGCCGAAGCCATGGTTCGGAGGCTGCCCGTAATTCTGGAATGCAATGCGTGGACTTTGCCACAGGAGCGATACAACACCGAGTGGGTGAAAGAGAAGCGGGTAGGCATCGTTTTGCATGATTTTCGTGAAATCGTGAGCGGTGTGAGGCAGCTACTGGAGCGGGGAAAGCTCGCGGAATTTCGCGCCAATACCGCGTCGCTGAACAACCGCGCCATTTTCGAGATTCCCGAGATTTTTGCGAAGTTGCTGGACGGCCAGCCTCACTGCCCTTAATTGCTGGCGCGTTCTGAGCGCGAGTAATGAGGCAAATGGGGCTGAGCATTGGGGGCTTCTGCAGGAGCGCTCACGCGTGGTTTCGAACAAGTAACAGCCCAGCGCCGCGACGCGTACTTCGGCAAATCGCACATCTTTCCGCATCCCGCCGCAGTCTGGGACATGGCGCACCCACAGTAGCAGCCAATGACACGAGACTGGTGAAGTTTTGCAGGGGTGTCGCCCCAAGCGGCGAAAGCCAGTAAGAGAGTGGCAACGAGGAGTTCGAGAACGAGCCAAACACCGAGACGACGAAGACGCGTGAGAAAAGACGCTCGCATGAGAGAAGTTTCATACGGCAACCACAGAAAACCGATAGCTCCGGCTTACCAAACGATTCTGTTACCCGAGTCCTGATGGTACTAGCTGTAGGTTGGAACTCCGAACGGGCTCGCCGGAGTGCCGAAATGAAATCGCGGACTAAAGTGGGTCAGCGGCCGCATCGTACAGCTATCTTATCTGATTGATTTTAAACGAAGTGCCCATGCTTCGAAGGGACCACGCGCTGGCGATGCTCATGCACTAGCGAATGCGTGGGCGCGTTTCAGCAGCGAGCTTCATGGAATTGCAAGCGAGGGGGAAGGGGCTTGCTTGCGTTTCTGGAGTTCGTAACCACCTGCCTCTGAGAGGGAAGCTAGGATGGATGACCCCACGCGCCAGTGTGAAAACGACACTGGCATTGAGACGCGCCTTCCGGGGCTCCTGGTCCCAAGCGGGAGCCCCAGTTTTTGCTGCATTCACTGGGGCCCGTCTAGGTTTTTCTCACTGGAACAGCACACCTGCCGATTGTCGTGGTGAATTTTTTGTGAATCCACTCGCCTGCACGCTTTGTGCGGGCTTGAACTCCATTCAATCGAGGGAGACCGACCGAAGAGGTCGCCGGCTAGTTGAGCGGGTCAGTCGAACCATCCCCCTGAACGCGCTGCAGGACCGCGATGCCAGCCTGACCAAGGACGTGGGCAATCTGCGTATCGCGCAAGCGGGATGCGTCATATTCGAAGGTCAGATGGTTTTCATGTTCGTCAACACGGAATTTGCGTAAGCCGTAGGTGTTCGCGAATTCGCCCAGGCGGTTGAGTTGTTCGAGGCTCAGTGGCGATTGTAATTGATAAGTGATTTCGAGGAGCGTCATGGCAGGATTATACCAGCTTGGCCAGAATTGCCTTAGCGTGCCGCAACATAACCATGCGACATCGAACATAGTAAGCTATCCCAGAAGACTCGTATGTCAACTCCTCAATTGTCCGGTTTGCCCATTTTGCCGTCCGCGCCAAAAGAGAAAGACCCGGTATGCGGAATGATGGTGGATCCGCAGAAGGCTGCGGGGAAGGTGCAGCATGCCGGGAAAACCTACTATTTTTGCTCGCCGCGGTGTGCGGAGCGGTTTCAGAACGAGCCAGAAAAATTTCTGGTTGCTCCGGGAACCGCGGGGATGGAGCAGAAGTCGCTGGCAAGAGAGCCGGCTGCCGCAGCAAACGCAAATATTCGCTACACGTGCCCGATGGATCCGGAGATTGTTCAGATCGGACCGGGGACTTGCCCGATCTGCGGGATGGCTCTGGAGCCGATGGACTTCGTGGCGGAGGAGCCGCCCGACAGGGAATATGAGTCCATGCGCCGGCGCTTCTGGGTGAGCGCCGCATTGTCGCTGCCACTACTGATTTTGTCGATGTTCGGGGAAGTGCTCGGGCTTCACTGGGAAAGCAGGACCAAAAACGCGGTTGAGTTTCTGCTGGCAACGCCGGTGGTGCTGTGGTGCGGTTGGCCATTTTTCCAGCGCTTCTGGAACTCGCTGCTGAATCGCAGCCCAAACATGTTTACGTTGATCGGTTTGGGCACTGGCGCGGCTTATTTTTATAGCGTGGTCGCGACCCTGTTTCCGCAGTTCTTTCCCGCTTCGTTCCGCGACATGCATGGAGGCGTGGCGGTTTACTTCGAAGCCGCGGCAGTGATCACCACGCTGGTGCTACTTGGCCAGGTGCTGGAACTACGCGCTCGGCACCGGACAAGCGGGGCAATTCGGGAGTTGCTGCATCTGGCGCCGCAGACGGCTCATCGCGTGTCCGCAAACGGCGATACCGACGTGGCCCTGGATGAGGTGAGACAAGGAGATTTGCTGCGAGTGCGGCCAGGAGAACGACTGCCCGTTGACGGCACGGTGCGAGAAGGAGGAAGCGCGGTCGACGAATCGATGGTCACCGGAGAACCGCTGCCGGTGGAGAAAAGTGTGGGCGACAAGGTGACTGGCGGCACGCTCAATTCCAACGGAAGCTTTGTGATGATAGCGGAGCGCGTCGGCAGCGAGACGCTTCTTGCGCAAATTGTGAAGGTAGTCAGCGAAGCGCAGCGCAGCCGTGCGCCGATGCAACGTCTGGCAGATCGGGTAGCGAGATATTTCGTGCCCAGCGTAGTGATTGCCGCGGTGCTTGCGTTTATAGGATGGCTTATCTGGGGACCAGAGCCACGGTTCGCGCACGCGTTACTGGCTGCGGTATCCGTGCTGATTATCGCCTGCCCGTGTGCATTGGGGTTGGCGACACCCATGTCGATTATGGTTGCGGTGGGCCGAGGCGCATCGGCCGGTGTGCTCGTGCGCAATGCAGAGGCGCTCGAAACCTTGGCGCGCGTGGACACCTTGGTGGTCGACAAAACCGGAACATTGACGGAAGGCAAGCCCTATTTGACACGTATCCAAGGGATTGAGGGTGCGGGCCTGCCCGAGAATGCGCTGCTCTCCCTGGCGGCGAGCGTGGAACGCTCGAGCGAACACCCACTTGCCCGTGCGATCGTGCGCGCCGCGGAAGAACGCAAGCTACCCTTTGCTCCTGTGAGCGAGTTTGAAGCCTCGCCCGGCGGCGGTGTCCGGGGCCGCCTGCTGGGCAAGTTGGTGGTAGTAGGAACGGCCCGGTATCTGGCGCAGCAGGGCGTCGTTGCGACCGGGTCCGAGGATTCGAATGAATCTACTGAGGGACTGGGATTGACGACAATTCGTGTGGCGGTGGACGGCCGCGCCGTGGGTGTTCTCTTTTTGTCTGATCAGATAAAGCCTTCAACCCCAGAGGCGATACGTGCGTTAAAAGCCGATGGATTACGGGTCGTGATGCTTACGGGAGACCGGCGCGAGGCCGCGCAAAGGGTAGCTACAGCATTGGGCATCGACGAAGTGGAGGCCGAAGTCCTGCCGCAGGAAAAAGGAGAAGTAGTGAACAGGTTGCGCGGCGAAGGTCGTATCGTGGCCATGGCGGGCGATGGGATTAACGACGCCCCCGCACTGGCGGCCGCGCACGTAGGAATCGCCATGGGGACCGGCACAGATGTGGCCATCGAGAATGCCGGCATCACCCTAGTAAAGGGCGATTTGCGGGGCCTGGTGAGGGCCAGGCGGCTTTCGCGCGCGACGGTGGGCAATATCAAGCAGAATCTGGCATTCGCCTTCGTCTACAACCTTATAGGGATCCCTATCGCCGCGGGTATTTTTTACCCGGTTTTCGGGTGGCTACTGAGTCCGATGATTGCCAGCGCAGCAATGAGTTTCAGTTCTGTGTCGGTCATCACAAACGCGCTCCGGTTGCGCCGCACCACCTTGTAGTTCCGCTCGGTACCTGACTTTCCAACAGATCCATCGTCTATAGGGATGGGGGGAACATTGTTCCGAAGGCTTTCGTATCAATGGATGAGTGTGTCCATCAGAGGTTATCCCGGGGGTCGGTTATGTCCAGCAGTGGAAATGGTTTAACAAACGGCAAGGCGGCAAAGAAGAGGCGGCGGAGAATCATCATTGCTGCGGTGGTTTTGCTTGTCCTCGTTGGCGGCGGATATGGCGTGTATGCGGCGTTGCGTCCGAGCCATGACATCGATCCATCGAAGCTCGCCAGCGTGGAGCGTGGCGACCTGGCTCGCGTGGTTGTCGCCACCGGAAAGATTCAGCCATTGTCAAAGGTGGAAGTGAAATCGAAGGCCAGTGGCATGGTGAAGAAGCTCTACGTCGATTACGACGACAAGGTGAAAGAAGGCCAGACTCTGATGGAGCTGGACAAAGTGCAGTTACAGGCCGTGGTGCGGGAGGCACAAGCAAATTATCAAGCCGCGCAAGCATCGCTGGATTCCTCCAAGGCGCAACTCGAGCGGAACAAGGTAGACGCGGAAGGACCGGACGTGCCGTTTTTGAAACTGAACATGGTACGCGCCGAGCAGATGTATAAGGACGGCGTCATGTCCAAGAGTTTTGTCGAGGACGCGGAAAAAAATTACCAACTGGCGCTGAACAAGCAAATGAGCGCGCAGCGTAACCTGATCGTCTCTCGCGCGGAAATCGCCAAGTCTGAAGCGCAGATGGCGCAAGCGAAGGCGGCGTTGGAGAATGCCGAGGAGGACCTGCGGAACTCCACCATTGTGAGCCCCATCAACGGTCTGGTGCTTTCGCGAGACGTCAGCGTCGGAGACGGAGTTAGCTCGATTCTTATTTTGGGTTCGCAAGCCACGCTGGTCATGACCCTCGGCGACACCAGTGAAGTGTATGTCCAGGGCAAAGTGGATGAGGCGGATATCGGTAAGGTCTACCTCGGCCAACCGGCCCGCATCGTGGTCGAATCCTTCAAAGATAAGAAATTCACAGGCAAAGTTACCCGCATTTCACCGTTCGGAAAGGAAAAGGACAACGTCACCACCTTTGAAGTGCGCGTATCGATCTCCAATCCTACTGGCGAGCTGAAGGCCAACATGAGCGCAAACGCAGAGATCATTCTCGAAGAAAAAAAGAATGTGCTGATGGTTCCGGAAGCTTCCCTGATCTATGACAAGGACCGCAACGCGTCGGTGGATTTGCCCGATCCTAAGGCTGAGAATGGCCGGAAAAAACTGCCGGTAAAACTGGGCATTTCGAATGGCGTAAAGACGGAAATCGTTTCCGGGCTAACCGAAAAACAGCAAGTCGTTCTTCAATAGCGGGGGCGCCATGACTTTTCGGGATCTGTTGCGGGATACGATAGCAACGCTCTGGGCGCACAAGCGCCGGACGCTCCTGACCATGTTCGGGATCGCCTGGGGCATCATCTCGATCACATTAATGGTGGCTGCGGGCGAGGGCTTGGGTCGCGGCATCCAGAAACAACAAGAAACTTTTGGTAAGGACGTGATGATCGTTTTCGCCGGGCGTACCAGCATGCAGGCAGGAGGCACGCGGTCTGGTCGTCCCGTGCATTGGATGGAAGACGACTACAAAGAAGTGGCCAAAGAAGCGCCGGCTTGCAAATACGTGATGCCGGAATTGGGCAACAACGTAAAAGTGCACAGCGCGTTCAACAGCGGCGACCTGGATACGGTTGGCTCCCTTCCACCCTTCACCGAAATCCGCAGCATCACCGTGGCTCAAGGCCGTTTTTACAATTACGAGGACAACGAAGAGGGTCGGCGTGTGGCTTTCCTCGGCAGCGACGCGAAGAAGCAGTTGTTCGCGGATCGGGAGGCGCTGGGGCAGGTCGTGGAGTTGAACGGAATACCTTACACCGTAATTGGCGTGATGAAGACGAAAGACCAGAATTCGAGTTACGACGGGGTGGACATTCGTAAGATATTCATTCCCTTTAACTCCATGAAGCGAGATTTCCCGAATAAGCCTCCAGCGGTAGAGCATTCGGTCGACCGTTTGCTCGTGGCGCCTTGGTCTTTAGAAACGCATCCCGACTGCGTGCGCCAGGTTCGTCGCACCCTCGGGCGCCTGCACAGCTTCGATCCACGCGACGAAGAAGCCGCGAGCATCTGGGACACGGTGAAAAATGCTCAGGCAAATCGCATGATCTTTGTAGGCATGGAAGTGTTCATGGGCGCTGTGGGCGTCGCAACAATTTTCCTTGGTGGACTGGGCGTGATGAACGTGATGCTGGTGAGCGTGCGAGAGCGTACACGGGAAATTGGGGTGCGAAAGGCACTTGGAGCCACAAGGCAATCGATTCTACGGCAGTTTTTCCTGGAGACCGTGATCGTGGTGTTCATCAGTGGAGGAGCGGGATTAATTATTTCGTATGGACTCTGCGGGCTGGTGAACCTCTTGCCGAAAATTCCGTATTTTGATGGCCTGGATGCGAGCTGGAAGCTTGCTGCTCTGACTGTGAGTCTGCTGGGATTGATTGCCGTGCTTTCCGCTTTGTACCCGGCGAACCGGGCCGCATCCGTCGATCCGATCGAAGCACTCCGCTTTGAGGCAGGTGGATAATGCTGACGGAAGTATTCAAAGAGGCGTGGGTCGCGTTAGGGCGCAACCGTGTGCGCAGCTTGCTGACCATGACAGGAATTTCCTGGGGGATTGTGGCAGTAACGCTGTTGTTAAGTTATGGTGCCGGATTTCGCAGCGTTTTGCTCTATACCTTTGAGGTGTTCGGGAAAGCGGCTGTCATTTGCTGGCCGGGCACGACGAGTGAGCAAGCGGGAGGAGAGCGGGCAGGCAAGGAAGTGCGGTTCGAGCAGGAGGATGCCGACTGGGTGAAGGCGCAATCGCCACTCATCAAGCGCGTGACATTGGAGACTGTGCGTTGGAAAGGGATTTCGCACGAGGAGCGGCTTTCCGAAACGGCGACCCGCGGTGTTTATCCCGAGTACGGTGAAATGCGCAATGAGGTGCCCTCAGAGGGCCGTTGGATCTCCGCGGAAGATATCGAGGAACGCAGGCGTGTCGTATTTCTTGGTGCGCGGCTGAAAAAGAAGCTGTTCAGCGGTTTGCCCGCCGTCGGAGAGACGATTCGGATAAACGGCGTTCGCTTCACGGTGATTGGGACGATGGACATGAAATTCTCGGACAGTTGCTACTTCAACTGCGATGACGAATCCGCATTCATTCCGTACACGGCAGCGGCAGATATGTGGGATGCACGCTATGCAAGCGTGATCGTCTTTGAGCCCGTAGCTCCGCAATTCGAGGCGCCAGCGATGCAGCAGTTCCGCACAGCGGTGGCGAACCGTCAGCATTTTTCACCGAATGACAAGAGAGCCATCACCATGTTTGGGCGTCAAGAGTTCAAGCCGGTCTATGACGGGATAACTCTGGGAATTGAAGGGTTGCTGTTCATGATCGGCGCCATGACCTTGGGGATTGGCGGAGTCGGTGTGATGAATATCATGCTGGTATCGGTCGAAGAACGTGTGCGCGAAATCGGCTTGCGGCGAGCGCTGGGAGCGCGGAAATGGCATATCCGTTGGCAATTTTTGATGGAAGCGCTGGTACTGACCTTAGCAGCAGGGGCATTTGGGATGCTCATCGCGTGGTGCCTGACGTCTGCGATCGGGACGCTACCATTCCTCGGGCCCGCGTATGAGGACGACAGCGGTAAAGTCGATATCCATTTGGCGCTTTCGACGACGACATTGTTCTTGTCCACGATGATTCTGGTGGTGGTTGGAGTGATCAGTGGCTGGCTACCCGCGATGCAGGCCGCCAAACTGGATCCCGTCGAAGCCCTGCGATACGAGTAACGCGCAAACAATCAGCGCTGCCCAATTCCCCACGTCGCAGGCAACTCTGCTTCTTCAAGCTCATCCTGCTATATTTGTAGAAGTGCTCGGTTGCGAAGAGCACGTCTGGCGGAGAAAGAGGCAAAATGAGGAGAAGCAGGTTGACGAAGTTTCGCTTGGTTTCCGGTTTGGCATTGGTTGGCGCAATTCTACTGCTCGCTGGACTAATGGAAGGGCACGCGATTCTTAAAGAGACACGCCCTGTGGCGAATAGCAAGGTAACTGGGCCGGACGTGCCGGTGATGCTGAAGTACAATGTCCGAATTGATGCGAAACTGTCGAAATTGCAATTGCTGAATCCCGATAATTCCACGAGCGACTTGCCCATTGAGACGCAAACTTCCCCCGACACTCTGAATTCGAAAGCCATCGGATTGAAGCCGGGCGCGTATCGGATTCGATGGCAGGTGCTGGCTCCAGACGGCCATATTACCCGGGGCGAGATTCCCTTCACGGTTACGGGTTCCTGAGCACAAACATGGTCGAACTGTTAGGCATATTCGGATTTCTGGTGGTGTTGCTGCGCGCGGCGATTCTGTGTTTTCAAACCGTCGCGACTGGTGGGATTGTGTATTTAACGGTCGTAGCGCGAAAGCCGGAGTTGCGGAGCGAGGAACTTCTGCGCTCGAGTTGGAAATTAATCCGAATCAGCGTGTTGGGGCTGGTCTTTGCGCAATTATTTTTCGTCATAACAAATTCCCTGGTGCTGACGTATTCGACCGACATTCCCCTCAGCGCCGTGTTGAGCGCCAATTTCGTATGGGCTGGCGCCCTGGCTATTGTGGCTGGACTGGCGCTTGCTGCCTGGCCGAGCGCGCTGAAAAAAAGCGTAAATCCGCTGGCAATCCTGCCGGCGGCGTTGATTCTGGCTGCTTCGATAATGACCAGCCATTCCGCCTCGCGGATGGAGGGTCGTGCGTTCCTGGTGAGCCTTACGACACTGCATTACATGGCAACCGCAAGCTGGATCGGTGGACTTCCCTATCTGTTGTTATCGGCAAAACGAACTCCTGATGCCGGGGCCAAAATTCAAATCACTCGGAATTTTTCCAGAATGGCTCAAATCAGCGTGGCGGTGCTAATTTTGGCTGGATTTGGGATGAGCTGGGTGTATGTGGGCTCATGGGATGCAATGTACGGCACCGCCTACGGAGTGATGCTTGGCGCGAAAATCGCTTTGTTGCTGGTGCTGCTGCTTCTGGGCGCGGCGAACTTCTATATCGTGCGTGGCCTTGAAACGGAATCTGGGACGGGGGCGACCAGCTTGCTGCGTTTTGGCGAAGCGGAAATTGGCATCGGATTGAGCATCATCCTAACTGCCGCTTCCATGACCTCACAACCCCCCGGTGCCGATTTGACTCAGGACCGCGTGACAATGTCCGAAATTGCGGAACGGTTTTCGCCGCGCATGCCGAGATTCTCCAGCCCAGATTTGAAAGACATTTCCCCTTCATCGAAGGAGCTAGTGAAGGCGGCGGTTGCAAAAGGCAGGACCTTTCCAGCCGCGTTTGTTCCGGGTGACTCAGGGTTTGGCACAAACACCCCGGCGGATATTGCCTGGTCGGAATACAACCACAACTGTGCGGGCCTGGTGGTGTTTCTGATGGGCATACTGGCGCTGCTCTCTCGCAGCCGGTATTTTTCCTGGGCAAAAATCTGGCCGCTGACGTTTCTGCTGCTTGCGGTGTTTTTGTTCTTCCGGGCGGATCCTGAGAACTGGCCGATGGGGCCAAATGGATTCTGGGCGAGTTTTTCCGAGGCAGAAGTGCTGCAACATCGACTGGCAGTGCTCCTGATCATTATTTTTGCGATATTTCAATACCGTGTAGAGACAAAGCGTGTGAAGTCGATGGCCGCGGCATTGGTGTTTCCAGCGGTTTGCGCATTGGGAGGCGTCGTGCTTCTGACGCACACGCATGCATTGACCAACGTGAAAGAGGAGTTGCTCGCTGAGTTGAGCCATACGCCGCTAGCGGTATTTGGGATCATGGCCGGCTGGTCGCGCTGGTTGGAATTGCGTTTGCCAGAAGAGAATCCCACGCGGAAGTATCTAGCGTGGGTGTGGCCGGTGTGCTTCATCCTGGTGGGTTTGATCCTGATGGATTACCACGAAAGCTAACGGGAGAGGCCGAGTAGTGCGGAAAATGGCAGCCCGACCTCCGATGACGGGTACCGCAAGAGGGATATCAGAGATCAGCGGTCAGATATCAGGAGTCCAGAAAGAAAGAGCACGCGTCGGAACGCGAAATGATTGCCGACTGATGGAGGAGATGCACGAGTGGCGAAAGCGGCGCTGATCGTAGTCGATGTGCAGCGAGACTTCTGCGAGGGTGGAGCACTTGCTGCTGCGGATACATTTTCGCTGCTGGGACCGCTGCAGGAATGCATTGAAGCCGCGCGCCGGGCGAAAGCGGCAATCGTCTATACGAAGGATTGGCACCCGGAGGATCACATCTCATTCCAAGCGAAGGGTGGGCCGTGGCCGGTGCATTGTGCGGCGGGCAGTTCCGGTGCGGAACTCATACCTCCCCTTCAGGCGGAGCGGGACGAAATCGTCATCCACAAAGGCGTCCACCCACATAGAGCGGGATACTCAGGATTTGAATTGACGGGATTAGAGCATCGCCTCCGAGAATTGCAAGCAGAGCGGGTGGGCATAAGCGGGATCGCCACAGAATACTGTGTTCGCGCCACAGCACTGGACGGTCTGCGGCATGGATTTGAAGTGACGGTATTGACTGATCTGATTCGAGCGGTTCAGCCGAAGGAAACTCCTAAGATATTAGAGGAATTGCGTAACGCTGGGGCGAAAACGGCCACCGCGGCAGAGTGGTTGGAAAGCCTGTAACGGTAGACTCGGTCAGGTCTGGCCGAGAATAGCGTCGAAATAGGCCAGCAGTTCAGGTGAGTTCCAATCCTGCGGCCCAATGATCTTTCGCACGATGACGCCCTTTCGATCGATGATGTACGTTTCCGGGTACATCGAGGTACCGTAATTCTGCGCGATGGGCGAGCGATGATTGTCATCCGTGCCCGGATCGCGGTAGGTTGGAAAAATCACGCCATTATCGCGAAGGAATTTTTCGTAAACTGCTTGGTCCTCGTCCGCAGCGACACCAACAACTACGCCATTACGTGATGCAATGTACGTTTGGAGTCGATTCAGTGCCGGAGTTTCTTCCACGCAAGGCGGACACCAGGTGGCCCAGAAATTCAGGACGACAACCTTTCCGCGCAGATTGGAAAGATGCACAGGCTTACCGTCCAGGTTCATAGCAAAATCTTCGGCCTTTTTGCCGGCCACAGACGCTTCGCCCTGGCGGTAGTGCGGGAAAGTGAAAAAGTAGATGACCGCGAAGGCCCCCAGCATGCTTCCCCAAGCCATAATTTTCCGGAAGACCGTGTTCATATATCGCTATAATAACGCAGAGAAGCCGCGCCGAGAAGTTGGAAAGACCTGCAAAAGGTCATGAGCCCTCCCCAAAATTCAATTCTGGTAAGCGCGATAGTGCCGGCGCGGAACGAAGAAGCAGTCATCCGTGCGTGCGTGCAATCCCTCGCGCCACAACCAGAAATCGGCGAAATCCTGGTGGTTGACGACCAATCCACGGATGAGACGGCCGCCATAGTGCGGGAACAAATGCAAAGGTTTTCACAACTGCAGCTCTTGGAAACGAAGGAACTGCCACAAAACTGGGTTGGAAAAAATTATGCAGTTTGGACTGGGGCCCGCAAAGCGAAAGGGAAATGGCTGTTGTTTACCGACGCCGATGCCGTACATAGCAAGGACTCGGCTGCGAGGGCATTGGCAATTGCCGCGCGAGAAAATGCCGTGATGGTTTCCTTCTCGCCCGAGCAGACGATGGAGACGTGGTATGAGAAGTCAGTGATTCCATATGTCTACTGCCGGCTGGCAAGCAAGTTTTCGTTTGACGATGTGAATGATCCGGCAAAATCTGCCGCTGCAGCGAATGGTCAGTTCTTGATGATCCGGCGCGATGTGTATGAGGCCGTTGGCGGACACGCGAGCGTCGCTGGAGAGGTGCTGGAAGATGTGGCACTGGCGAAGCGGGTGAAAAGCGCAGGCTATCGCCTGTGGTTTGCCAGCGGAAAGGGAATCGTGAAGGTGCGCATGTATCGAACATTTGACGGCATGTGGCAGGGCTGGAAAAAGAATCTTTATCCACTCATGGGAGGCCGTTCCAAGGCAATTGGGAGCGAGATTTTTCGAGCTGTATTACCGGTTTTGGCGACGCTGCTTGTCGCAGTGCTGGTCTACGGATTGATAGGATCGATCGTGGGCGCATTAGTGGTCCTGATGATTGGCCTAGTCAGTATTTTTATTGCTTATAGGGTGGAACTGAAGCGGAATCAGTTCTCAGGCCGTCTAGCTTGGTACGGAATCCCAGGAAGGCTGCTGTTTGCCGGGGTATTGTGGGCCTCATACGGCGGCCATCAAAAAGGCAAGCTGGAATGGAAGGGGCGAGAGTATCCAGGCGGTACCCCTGGTGCATCGAAATAGGTGTCAAACTAAAGCTATGGTGTATCTGACGCGCAAAATCGAGTTTTCCGCTTCGCACCTGTATCACAATCCAGGGCTGAGCGCTGAAGAGAACCGGCGGATTTTTGGCAAGTGCAATAATCCGCACGGACACGGGCACAACTACACGCTGGAAGTGACTGTGGCAGGTGAACCGGATCCCGTGACCGGCATGGTGCTGGATCTGAAAGAGTTGAAAGCGATTTTGGAACGCGAAATTACGGAGCGCATGGATCACCGATTTTTGAATTATGAAGTGGCGGAATTGAAGGGCCAGATTCCGACTTGCGAGAACATCGCTCGCGTGATCTGGACATTACTGGAGCCGAAAATCATGCAAGGGCGATTGCATAAGGTGCGGCTCTACGAATCGGCAGACATTTTCGCCGAGTGTTACCGCAACGGAGTGAGTCCGGCATGAGCGATGGGCTCAAAGTCGTGTTCGGCCGGCGCTACCGTTTCGCGGCCTCGCATCGGTTGCACAGCGAAAAGCTGAGCGAAGAAGAGAATTGCCGTGTCTACGGGAAGTGCAACAATCCTTACGGACACGGGCATAACTATGTGGTGGAAATCAGCGTGTCAGGGACGGTGGATCCCGCCACAGGCATGATCGTGAATTTGACGGATTTGGACAGCTTCGTGCAAGGCGAAGTGATCGAAGCATTCGATCATAAATCGTTAAACGAAGATGTGCAGGCCTTTCGCGCGACCGTGCCAACGACGGAGAATCTGTGCATAGAAATTTACCAGCGCCTGAAGCACTTCTCGCTGGCGAAACTTGAACGCGTCCGGGTCGAAGAAACTTCCAACAACGCGTTTGAGTACGCCGGGGAAGAAATCCAGGATCGCGTGACGGTCCACTAAGAGGGGAAGATGCCAGTGACAAAGCCGACGGAAATCATGCTGCACGAAGCAAGAGTGGAAATGCCCAAGGAGAGCATCGCGGACCTTGTTCGCAAAATGATCGTGCTTCTGGGCGAGGACCCGAACCGTGAAGGTCTGCGGAAGACTCCGGAGCGGTTCGAAAAAGCGTTGAAGTTTCTGACCAGCGGCTACAACCAGAATCTGGAGTCAGTGCTCAATGGAGCGACCTTCAGCGTGCACTATGACGAGATGGTTGTGGTCAAGGACATCGAATTCTTCAGCCTGTGCGAGCATCATTTGCTGCCATTCTTCGGGAAGGCGCATGTGGCCTATCTGCCGAGCAAGAAAGTTCTGGGACTCAGCAAAATTGCGAGGCTGGTGAACATGTTCGCGCGAAGGCTGCAGATCCAGGAACGCATGACCAGCCAGATCGCAGATGCGATTTCGGAAAAAATCAGCCCGGAAGGCGTGGGCGTCATTATCGAAGCGCGTCACCTGTGCATGCAGATGCGTGGCGTGGAAAAGCAGCACGGCCAAGCCGTGACCAGCGCCATGCTGGGTTCCTTCCGTCACAACAAACAGACCCGCGACGAGTTTTTGTCGTTGGTGCGCGCACAAAAGAGCTAATCCATCTCAATCTCGCTGCGCCGGACCGGAGCGAGGTCAAGAGGTGCTTTATGAACATGAGACAGCTTGGGGACAGTGGACCTCTGGTGTCAGAAGTTGGCCTCGGGTGCATGGCGATGTCCGGGGTCTACGGGCCGGCTGACGATGAGGAGTCGGTCTACACGATTCAAGAAGCGATCGACCAGGGCGTCAACCTGTTGGACACTGGCGATTTCTACGGCATGGGCCACAATGAAATGCTGGTCGGCCGGGCGATCCAGGGGCGCCGGGAGAAAGTGCTGCTCTCGGTGAAATTCGGGGCAATGCGCACGCCGTCCGGAATGTTCACTGGAGTCGATACGCGGCCTTCCGCGGTCAAGAATTTTGCGGCCTATAGTCTCCGGCGGCTGGGAGTGGAACACATCGATATCTACCGGCCGTCGCGGCTCGATCAGGCAGTGCCCATCGAAGACACCATCGGAGCAATTGCCGATCTCGTTAAAGAAGGATACGTGCGGCATATCGGTCTTTCCGAAGTGTCGGCGCAAACGGTCAGACGCGCTTGTGCGGTGCACCCGATCGTCGACCTGCAAATTGAGTATTCACTGGTGTCGCGGGGAATTGAGCAGGCGATTCTGCCCGCCCTTCGCGAGCTGGGAGTTGCGGTCACTGCGTATGGCTTGCTGTCCCGTGGGCTGCTGAGTGGGTCGAAACCCGCCGGTGCCAGTGATCTCCGTGCTCACTTCCCGCGGTTCACGGAGGTAAACCTGCAGCAGAACGCACGATTGGTCGAAACTCTGGACCGCATCGCCAAAGAACATCACGTTACCGGGACACAGCTTGCGATTGCTTGGGTACTGCACCAAGGCGGAGACATCTTTCCACTGTTGGGATCGCGGACGCGCGAACAACTTCGCGAGGCGTTGGGAGCTTTGCGAATGAAACTATCGCAGGAGGAGCTGCGCCGAATTGCGGAGGCTGTCCCGGCGGAAAGCGTTGCGGGGATGAGATATGACGCAAGACAAATGGCCATGCTCGACAGCGAGGGCGCGGCGCGGGCAACATCGTAGCGCTGGTTTTTCGGGCACGAATTGAGAAGCAGCGTTGGAACAGATGAAAAAACATCTTCTGCTGGGCATCGCTTCGCTCTCCCTGATCCTGTTCCTTGGCGCCGCTTCGAGCGACGAAATCGCCCGCCTCGGTAAGTTTGTGAACCCCGTTGTGGCTGTCCTTCTGGGTTGGGCCTACGCAGGAGAGGCACTAACGACGCGAGTGGGAATGGCGGCTGCGTTAGTGGTCTTGGCGGTGGTGTTGGTGGATCGAGGAACGAACCGGTTGCGACAATTGGTCTGACCAAATAAAGAACTCCCGCAAATCTTACAAAGAAATAGACTTTTACTTGCTACCGCGCTGGGGGTGTGGTGAACTCTGCTGTACGATATCGCCATGCTAGGGCAGAGAATTAGCCACTATGTGATCGAACAGAAGCTCGGTGAAGGTGGCATGGGAGTGGTGTATCGCGCCCGTGACGAGAAACTGCAGCGCGATGTGGCACTGAAGTTTTTGGATACGCTGCCCACAGGAAGTTCCGCCAGCCACTCGCGAGCGCTGCAGGAAGCCCGAGCCATCTCCGCGTTAAATCACCCCAACATCTGCACGGTTTATGAAGTCGGCGAGTTCGACACCCGGCCGTTCATCGCTATGGAGTTTGTGGAGGGACGCCCGCTGAGTATGGAGATCCCATCCACGGGACTCTCGCTGGATCAGGTGGAACGGTATGGCATGCAATTGGCCGATGCGTTGTCTCACGCGCACAGTCGAGGGGTGATTCATCGCGATCTGAAGGCGGCGAACGTCATCCTCACACCCAGCGGACGCTTGAAAGTTCTCGATTTTGGGATTTCGCAACGGTTCGAACCAGGCCGCTCGGGTGACGGTACCACGGTGATCGACCAATCCTGGGAATCTCAACACACTTTTACGGGTACTCTGCCGTACATCGCGCCGGAGATTCTGAAAGGGCAAGAGGCCGACGTGCGAAGTGACATATGGTCGCTCGGCGTGCTGCTCTACGAGATGGCAGCAGGTCAAAGGCCGTTCCGGGGTGCAACAGGATTTGAGTTAAGCGCTGCGATCCTGCGCGAACGGCCTTCCGAGATTTCTCCACCATTGCCTCCGGTACTGAAAAGTGTGATGGAAAAGTGTCTGGACAAGGATCCGGGCCAAAGGTACCAAAGCGCCGGCGAAGTACGAGCGGCGCTGGAAGCGGCAACCACCGCCTCGCGAACGCATGACCTCACAGGAGTGCGACCGAAGACGTCAGAACCTAAAAACTTGTTTTCAGCGCGGAATATCGCAATCCTCTGCCTGTTGGTGGGATTGGCGGGAGGGTTGTTCTACTGGATGAATGGCCGGGCGACCAAACGCAAGCCTATTGTGCCTTTGCCGGGTGCCATTCAATCCATCGCGGTCTTGCCGTTGGAAAATCTTTCCGGCGATGCGTCGCAAGATTATTTTGCAGACGGAATGACCGACGCGTTGATCACGGAGTTGTCGCAAATTCGCAAATTGCGCGTGATTTCGCGGACCACGGTGATGCAGTACAAACACACCCAGAAATCGTTGGACCAAATTGCGCAGGAACTCAATGTGGACGCAATCGTGGAGGGTTCTGTGGTGCGCGCCGGAGACCGGGTGCGCATTTCCGCCAAGCTTTTTCAGACCAGCACCGAAGGCGCGTTGTGGGCTGGAAACTTCGAGCGGAATTTCACAGATGTGCTGGCGTTGCAGAGCGACGTGGCGACAGCCATCGCCCGGGGGATCCAGGTGGAACTCTCCGGGGCGGAACAGAGCCAGTTGGCGCGGAGCCGCAGTGTTGTGCCGGAAGCTTATGAGGCGTACTTGAAAGGGAAGTTTGAGTTGGAAAAACGAACACCGGAGGCGTTTCAAGACGCAGCCAGCTATTTTCAACATGCGATCCAGAAAGACGACACATTTGCCGCAGCGTATGCAGGATTGGCCGATACTTATCTCGATATGGGCAATTACCAGATGGGCCCGGCAGAGACTTTAATTCCTAAAGCGAAGCAAGCAGCGGAAAAGGCATTGCAGTTGGATGATCGGCTAGCGCAAGCGCACACGTCTCTGGCGGCCATTCGCTTTTATCATTTGGAAGGAAATGTCGAGGAAGAATTTCAGCGCGCCATCGCGCTGGATCCCGGATACGCCCAAGGGATTCATTGGTACGCGCTGTACCTGGCAGCGGTGGGCCGCAAGGAAGAGTCCATCCGGGAAATCAAATTGGCGCGGGATATTGATCCGAAATCATTGATCATCAATGCGAACGTAGGCTGGTGCTACTACGTCGCCGGCGACTATGACCACGCCGAAGAGGCAGAGAAAAGTACCGTCCGGATGGATCCAAGCTTCGTGACCGCGCACGGGTATTTAGGCCAGGTGCATGTGGCGAAGAAGCAGTACGTCGAAGCGATCGATGAATATCGCACGGCGGTCTCCTTGTCACCGGGATTCATCGCCGGGCAAGCGGACCTGGCACACGGATATGCCATCTCCGGCAAGAAAACTGAGGCGGAAGAAATCCTGCATGAAATGGAGGAACAGCAAGGCAAGAAGTATGTTTCTGCGTACGATTTTGCGGTGGTGTACGCCGGTTTTCGGGACGTGAACAAAACACTGGAGTGGCTGGAGAAGGCGTACGTCGAACGCAATGGACGAATGGTGAATCTAGCCGTGCATCCGCAATTCGCGTTTCTGCGCAACGAGCCAAGAATGCAAAACCTGGTGGAAAAGATTTGGGGACGAAAGGTGATTGAGCGGACTAACCCATAATCGGACCGCGAATGTCATATTGTTTTCTTGACGGCGGTAGGTGCCTGACATAGACTGCGCCAACCTGATACGGACGCTGAATCAATCGACTCAAGAGCTGAGTGAAGCATTCGGTCAGATGGAGGAGCAACGACATGGCGAAAAGCAAAGTGTACAAGGTTGACTACAAAGGCCTGGTTCGTGAGATCCATAAGACACTGAAGACCTTGAAAAAGATCGAGAAGAACGTTGCGCACGCGCAGAGACCCGCGATCGCAACGCAGATCAAGTCATTGAACTACCTGGAGAGCGTCTGCAAATCCCAGGCGATCGGGACTTCTCCGCAAAAGATCAAGCCAAAAATGTCCGGGTGCAAATTAGTAGTGGCCAGGATGTCCAAGTTATATTCGAATACCTGAGCGGAAGAAGCTCTTCGGATTGCGACAGCTTCCGCACTATGATTGTGCCTTGAGATGAGACGGCGATCGTGGGTCGAATGAGCGCAAGCCAGAAGGGTTCCGTGTATCTCCGGCGTTCGCCTTTCCTGATTTCTTACTGGCTAGACAACCAGCTTGTTTTTGAAAATTATTTGACACGAAAAAAGGTGTCCGCTTCTCCCCAAGTTACCGCGATTCTGGATTTCTTTACCGGATGGACAAAGGCCGAAGAAACCTTCCACCACTGGCCGCAGTATTCTCCAGATTCCCTGCTAAAAGCTGTGGGTCGCTTGCTGCGAGAAACTCTGCTGGAAGGGTCTCGACGGAAAAATCCTCCCGAAGCCGAACCACAAAAAGCTCTGCGGAAGTGGGGGGCGTGGAATCCAGCGGCCGGATTCTTTCATCTGAGCACGAAGGACATTTACGCGAAAGAAGTCACGCCAGAAGAGATTGCCTTCATCGAGCAATTAGCAAAAACGCATACTGTCCCCAAACCGCTCAAAGCGTATCCGGGAGCTAGGGCGATTCCGTTGAAGCGGGGCGACGGTTCTGGAGAGTTTTCGCGCGTGCTGCGCGACCGGCGAACATGGCGGGAGTTTTCCCGACGCGAAGTCGCTCTCGGCACCCTATCGACCTTGCTCGACTTATCGTTCGCTGTGCAGGCCTGGGAGAACGTGCCTACCATCGGCCGTCTGGCGCAAAAGACCTCACCCTCCGGCGGAGCATTGCACCCTTCCGAAGCGTATGTCCTCACGAGGAGAGTCGAAGGGGTCGCGCAAGGGATCTATCACTATGACGCCGGTGGTCACCGGTTACAGCGATTGAAGGTGGGGGCAAGCGCGGCAGAAATTCAGCGTTACCTGGCGGGGCAGTGGTGGTTTCGAGACGCGGCCTTTGTGGTGTTTCTCACGGCGGTGTTTGGACGCACGCAGTGGAAGTACGACTACGCCAGAGCTTACCGAGCGATATTAATTGAGGCTGGGCATCTGTGCCAAACCTTCTGCCTGACGGCTACATGGCTGGGGTTGGCTCCGTTCTGCACTATCGCGCTGGCGGATACACAAATCGAGAAGAGTCTGGGTCTGGATGGGATTTCGGAGTCTGTCATTTATGCGATGGGGGCAGGGCACAAGCCCGACAAAAAATGACGGCGGCGCCCAGAGGAACGCCGCCGCCTTAGAAAAAGGCAAATGCTTATTTCTTGACGATGGCGGCGGAGGCGCGGGTGGTTTCCCAATCCATGTTCAAGGTACCTCCATTGGAGGACTTGTCGAAGGAAATCGTGAAATTTTCGACGGGTGAGGGGAGCGTAGAAACTTTCATGTCGACGCGGGCAAGATCCTCGGACGGTCCGGCATAGTTGGTGCCCCACTCGCCGGTTTTCTTGCTGATGATGAGCGTCCACTTGTCTTTGTTGGGAATCGCGAAGAGGGTGTAATTGCCGGCCGGAACTGGGGTGCCGCCGACCGTGATGTCCGCTGTAGTCACAAACGTGGTGGCTTCATTTGCGCCGACGCGCCAGACCTGGCCGTAGGGGGCGATCTCCTGGCCAACGTGGCGGCCCTTGAGGCGGGGGCTGGAGTAATCGATAGTGATGGATTTGCCGCCGCCGAGGTCGAGTGAAGCGGTGGCAGGCGGGCTGGGCCGCTTGGATTTATCTTGCTGAGCATTAGTACCGAAAACAAAGAGGGCTAGGCCGAGACAGAAAACCGAGACAAACGCGATTGCTTTGCGCATTCTATTCTCCTAGGGGTGGCAGTTGCTCGACGGGCTAGAGCGTGCCGGGTAAGTCCGAGGGCTTACCGCTAGCATTGAACAAGATTTAGGGCTGCGTTGCAAGCATCAGTGGGCCGGACGGCCTGCAACGTGTGTTACACGCCCTTTACACCCTTAGTAAAGCTGTGCTATTTTTAATGAGTAGAAGAAAAGAGGAAATTTTAAGGGACGACGGTGGGGGGCACTTGAGCGACGCCAAAGTAATGTTGATCGAGCAATTCCGGACACATGTTAAAGATACGGGATCGCCGGAGGTGCAAATCGCACTGCTGAGCGAACGCATCAACTACTTGACGACACACCTCAAGTCGCACGTCAAAGACCATGCATCGCGCCGGGGGCTCATCATGATGGTAAACAAGCGGCGGCGCTTGCTGGACTATCTCAACCGGCGAGACCCGGATCGGTATCACCAGATTGTGGAACGCCTTAGCTTGCGCAAGTAACGCATCGCACGCTGTACGCGGTACAACTTGCAACTTCACGAACGCACAAATTCCCAATGGAGTCTGTACGCCAACCGCAAAACGGTTGGACGTGAACATGCTCAGTCTGTGACGGCAGACTGCCTGGCGTTTGTCTTGGTGTAATTGCTGGCGAAGCGGTTCCCTTCACGGCAAACCCTCCTTTTTTCTTCAGGATACAGCGCTGAATGCGATAGGAGCCCTTTCGAGAGGGGCCAAAGGAAGAAAACATGTCTGAGAACAACCACGTTCCCGCTCCACACCAGGTATCGATTGAAGTTGGAGGGCGTACCCTGATCTTAGAAACAGGGAAGATCGCCAAACAGGCAAACGGAGCCGTCACCGCACGTTACGGTGACACCGTTGTGTTGGTCACCGCCTGCATTGCCCCAAAACCGAGCGACCGCGACTTTTTGCCCCTGACCGTGGACTACCGTGAAAACACCTATTCCGCCGGAAAGATCCCCGGCGGATTTTTTAAGAGGGAAGGACGTCCGACGGAAAGGGAAATTTTGGTGTCGCGGCAGATCGATCGCCCGATGCGCCCGCTATTCCCGGAATCCTTGAGAAATGAAACGCAGATTATCGCGCTTGTACTGTCTGCCGATAGCGCCAACGATCCCGACGTGATCGCCATGACGGCGGCATCCGCGGCGGCCTATTGTTCGGACCTGCCTTTCACGGATCCCATCGCCGCGGTGCGCGTGGGGTTGGTAGACGGAAATTTGGTAGCCAACCCGACGGTGGCGGAGCAGAAGACCAGCAAGCTGAACATCGTGGTGGCCGCTACGGAAAAGGGTATCGTGATGGTGGAATCCGGAGCCTTCGAGGTTTCCGAAGAGAAAGTGGCGGAAGCGCTGGAATTTGGTCACGAGCAGATTAAGAGGATTGTTGGCGCGATTAAGCAGTTGCACGACCAGATCAAGCCCACCAAGATCGTGATTGAGCCGTTTGCGTTTGACCAAGCCATCTACGACAACATCAAGACCAAGTATGGCGCGAAATTGAAGGATGCGTTGAACACCGAGAAGCATCCCAAGAAGGAAAGCTACCATCTGGTGGATGCGCTGCAAGATGAGATCCTGAAGGGTATTCCCGAAGACGACGAAGATAAGCTGGCGCTGACCAAGCGCGCGTTTGAACGCCTGCGTGAAGATTACTTCCGCGAGGAAGTTCTGAAGGCCAAGCGGCGCCCGGATGGCCGGGCGTTCGATCAGATTCGCAAGATTACTTGCGAGGCGGGGTTGTTGCCCCGCGTGCATGGTTCGGCGCTCTTCACGCGCGGGGAAACTCAGGCGTTAGCAACACTCACGCTCGGCACCAAGGAAGATATGCAGCGGCTGGACCTGTTGTTCGAACAAGACCAGTTCAAACGCTTCATGCTCCATTACAACTTCCCACCTTTTAGCGTGGGAGAAGTGAAGCCGCTACGCGGCGCAGGCCGGCGGGAAATCGGACACGGAGCACTGGCGGAACGCGCTCTGGCGAATCTGCTGCCCCCCGAAGTGGAGTTTCCTTACGCCATGCGCGTGGTGAGCGACATTCTCGAATCGAACGGTTCGTCTTCCATGGCCACGGTTTGTGGCGGCTCCCTCGCATTGATGGATGCGGGCGTGCCGATGAAGGCTCCGTGCGCGGGCATCGCGATGGGGTTGGTGGTAAGCGATGACGGCAAGTATTCCATCCTGACGGACATTGCGGGCGCCGAAGATCACTACGGAGACATGGACTTCAAAGTTGCCGGCACGCGCGAAGGCATTACGGCCCTGCAGATGGACATCAAGGTGACCAGCATCAGTGTCGCGATGATGAGAGAGGCTTTGGCGCAGGCCAAGAAAGCCCGTTTGGAGATTCTGGACATCATGGAAAAGACGCTGGGTGCTCACCGCGAGACCATTTCGGCTTACGCTCCGCGCTTGTACAAGTTGAGCATCCCGACGGACAAGATCCGCGATCTGATTGGCCCGGGCGGAAAGAAGATCAAGTCTATCATCGAGCAGACGGGCGTGAAGATTGATGTCCTGGAAGACGGCACGGTGCACATCTTCTCGACCAGCGGAGCTGGCGGCGACCAGGCGCTACAGATGGTGCGCGACGTTACCGCAAGCGCGGAGGTGGGGAAGACTTATCTCGGCAAAGTCGTGAGGCTGGCAGAATTCGGCGCTTTCGTGGAATTGTTCCCAGGCACGGACGGCTTATTGCACATCAGCGAAATATCCGAACACCGCATTCGCGACGTACGCGATGAACTGAAACTCGGCGACCAGGTGTTAGTGAAGGTCCTGGCGATTGAGGGGAATAAAATCCGGCTGTCTCGCAAAGCGTTGATCAAGGAAGCTCGCGAGAAGCAAGCGAAGAGTCAGGGCGCACCGCCCACCGCAACTCCTGCTCCCGCCGCGAGCACAAGCGAAGGAAATTAGTTTTTGGCCAACTCTTGAGAGAGGCCCCTGCTTGAGGGGCCTTTTTCTTTTTTGGCTGGATGGCAAATGGCTCTGTGCCGACTCTTGATCGCAAAGGATCGAGCAACAGCTCTTGCAAGTGGGATGAGCGTGTTCTTTAATTGGGAAAAGCGACGTTCGGAGAATCCAGGCATGAAAATGAAACAACTCATCATCGCTGTGGCCGTGGCTCTGTTGGCGACCATTTCCGCGTGGGGACAGACGAAAAAACAGCGGGTCATCATTGATACTGACCCCGGCACGGATGACGCCATGGCCATACTGCTGGCCCTGAACTCTCCGGAACTCGAGGTGGAAGCGCTTACGGTTGTGCCCGGCAACGTCGTTGCCAAGCAAGGGCTGGAAAACGCACTAAAACTGATTAGCCTGGCGGGACGCTGCGACATACCTGTGGCGGGCGGTGCTCAGCATCCGCTGACTCAGAGAACGTACACAGCAACCTACTGGCATGGGAAGAATGGGCTCGCGGATATTGAGCTGCAACCGTCGAATTGCAAGGTGGATCCGAGGTTTGGACCGGATCTCATCATCGAATTGGTGCACAAGTATCCACATGAGGTCACTCTGATTCCCATTGGGCCACTGACGAATATTGCGCTGGCGGTTTCGAAAGATCCGTCCATCGTTGGACTGGTCAAAGACATCGTCATTATGGGCGGCTCGATTTCAGGGGGCAACGTCAACGGGGCGGCGGAGGCCAATATATTTGGCGATCCGGAAGCGGCGCAGATCGTGTTCAATGCGGGGTGGATGGTCACGATGGTGGGTTCGGATGTCGGCGAGCGCACATTGATGACCCGGAAACATCTGGCGGAACTGGAGGCCGGACATGGTCCGCAGAATGACGTGGTCACCAAGATCGCCAGATTCTACATCGAGCGTTCGGAGAAAAACGGCTGGGCCGGAGCGGCTATGTACGATCCTTTGGCGGTGGGCGTGGTAATTGATCCGACCTTAGTCACGCGGAAGGATATGCACGTGGACGTGGAGACCCGGGGTGAATTCACCCGCGGCGAGACGGTGGCGAACCGCATGGGTTCCAACGAAAAGAACGTTTTGCATGGGGACCATTACGAGATTGATGGCGTTGAACCGCTGCAGGACAATGCACGCGTGTGTCTGAGTTCCGATTCCGAGCGATTCCTGCAGTTGTTCATTGGCCGAGTGAAGGGGAGATAGTCGGTCACGCCTCGGCCTGAAATAGGGGAGAAACAGATCCATCGGCAAAGACAGCCCTAAGGATGACGAGTTCTCCTACTTACGCGGGTTACACGTGGGTGCAGTGGACTGCGTCGAGAGCACCCCACAGGGCATCGAGCGCCTGGTTGGTGGTTTCCAGAATCTCTTCTTCGTCACCTTGGGCATGTTGCTCGAGCCAGCCGCGCCAGGCTGTGCGGTGGGCCTTGTCGGCCTCTTCGTGCACCGTGAAATATGCCAAACCCTTCGTGGAATTGACGCCGTAGAATTTCTGCAAGCCCTCAATCTTGGTTGTGGCGATTTCCGGCACCTGCGCTTCATAGGCGTAGAGCGCTGCGACCGCCTCGGCCACCGGACGATCACCTACAATCTCACGGAAAGTTTCAACCACGGTTTGCGTGCCAGGAAGTGCTGGGCAGGAGGTAATATCCTCCTCATTCACGCCGAGCGTGGCGGCGAAATCACGCCAGAGTTTGGGATGGGGCCGCGAGGGATTCTCTTCCTCCGCCAGGTTCTCGAGGATGATGTCGCGAATAGGACCTTCAGAGCGGGCGGCCAGAACGCGAAGGTGCTTGGGAAAAGCTTCAACATGGCGATAATACTGCGCGGCGTAAAGCTGCAAATCCTGGCGGCTCAACTTGCCCATTTGCCAATCCTGATAAAAAGGGTGCTTCAGAAGGCTTTTTTGGGCGATGGCGGCATCAATCTTTTCGAGAAGTTGGCTGTTTTGCATGGCGTTTCCCTCCCGTAATTGGTCCGCGGCTGGCTTATCAGCCACCCGCCTATCTGCTGTCAAATCGATTGCGGGATTGTACCAGAGTTTGTGGGCTTTTGTTGGTCAGATTCAGCATTCTTGTTGAACTTTTTTGGCGGCGTTAGAATTCTGGGGCAGCCGCTGGCTGTGATTGAAAAGGAGAAGTTAAGTTATGTCTCAAGAAGTACTTGCCATCTTGCAGAGATCGCTAATGGAAAACGAACAGGTGAAACGTCGCCAACTGATCGCTTTCGCCGCGCTCTTTTTGGCAACGGTGAGCAGCCTGCTTTGGATTGGGCACCTCGCTGGACGGCCAGCCACCGATGTACGTGAGCTGATTTTGTGGTCCGTGATCGCCATCTTTGTCTCGATCTGTTATGGAGTGATGGCGTTGGCGATCTATATCAATCGTACAGCGGCGCGCCTGTTGCGGACGTTGAAGGGCGTTTCCGAACAAATCTGAGGATTGCCTGTTGCCGGCAGAGTGTAAGCATCCCACTGATTATTCCTTGGCACGAAGGCGCTCGATGTCTGCGCCGACGGCGGCGAGCTTCTCGACAATGCGCTCGTAGCCACGATCGATGTGGTACACCCGATCGATCACGGTTTCGCCGGACGCGACTAGGGCTGCGAGAACCAGGCCGGCGCTGGCGCGCAGGTCCGAAGCTTGCACGACCGAGCCGGAAAGCGGCGCGGGGCCATGAACAACCGCGCGGCGACCATCAATAGAGATGGGGGCTCCCATGCGAATCATTTCGCAGGCGTGCAGGAATCGGTTTTCAAAGATGGTTTCCGTGATGATGGAAGTACCTTTGGCTTGCGTGGCAAGCGCCATGTACTGCGCTTGCATGTCGGTGGCGAAGCCGGGATATTCCTCAGTGGTAACATCGGCGGCAACCAATTTGTGTCCATCGTGAACGCGGATGGTCGAAGCATCCGGAATATCTACCGGCACACCGGCGGATTGCAGTTTGGCTATGACGGCGACCAGGTGGGCGGGCGTGCAGTTGGCGATGGTCAGATCGCCATTGGTGATAGCACCGGCAATCAGAAAAGTACCAGCCTCGATGCGGTCTGGAATCACGGAATGCGTTGCGCCGTGAACCTTGTCGACGCCACGAATTCTCAGCGTGCTGGTGTCGTCACCCTCAATGTTTGCCCCCATTTTGCGCAGCAGATGGATCAGATCTGTGATTTCCGGCTCGCGGGCGCAGTTCTCAAGGATGGTAAGGCCATCAGCAAGTGCGGCAGCCATCAGGATATTTTCCGTGCCAGTCACTGTGATTTTTTCGAAGACGATGTGCGCGCCCTTCAAGCGGCCGCCGTTGGGCACCCTTGCTTGGATGTAGCCGTGTTCGGTGGCGATGACCGCGCCCATTTTTTCGAGCGCGGCTAGGTGTAGGTCTACGGGTCGCGCGCCGATCGCACACCCTCCCGGCAACGAAACATGCGCGACGCCGGATCGGGCAAGGGCGGGGCCCAAAGTCAGGATGGAAGCGCGCATGGTCTTGACGAGTTCGTAAGGAGCCACCGCATCGTTTAACGTTTCCGACTGGATGGTGTAGATGCTCGCGGGGATCTCAGTGGTGGTCACCTTGGCGGACATGAATGCCAATAGTTTGGCCATGGTGATGATGTCACGCACCATCGGAATGTTGTGCAGGATGACCGGTTCAGGCGTCAGAAGCGCGGCGGCCATCAGCGGGAGCGCAGAGTTTTTTGCTCCCGCGATTTGCACGGTGCCGTGGAGAGGTTTGCCTCCGCAAATGCGAAATTTGTCCATTTTTGTTTGCCGGCCTACTCGCCTAGGGCGCGCCGCAGATCGCCACCGGCGGCTTCCAACGTTTTTCGCGCACGCTCGGCGGTGATTCGGCGTTTAAGCATAATTAACGCCACGCGCAGGTTGTGTTTGCTTTGGCGCAGTGCCTGTTCCGCCTCAGACACGCTCTTGCCGGTTGCCTCCATGAGAATCCGCTTGGCCCTGTCCCTAAGCTTACGGTTTGTCTTGGTGAGATCGATCATCAGGTTCTGGTAGGCATGACCGAGTCGCACCATCGTGGCTGTTGAAAGCATGTTCAGGACCATCTTCTGCGCAGTTCCGGCTTTCAGCCGAGTGGAGCCGGTGAGGACTTCTGGGCCCACATCGGGGGCGATGGCGATCAGCGCGGTTTTGGCCAGGGACGATTTGCGGTTTGCGGTAACTGCAATAGTCAGCGCACCGCGGCGTTTGGCGTAGGCGATGGCGGAAAGGACGTAGGGAGTGGTACCACTGGCGGCAAGCCCGACGACGGAATCATTTTTCGTAAGACGAATTTGTCTTAAATCACGGCGGGCATTCGCCTTGCTATCCTCGGCCCCCTCAACAGGCTCGGTGACCGCTTTCCTGCCACCGGCGATTAGCGCGCGCACAAGTTGTGGCGAGGTGCCAAAGGTCGGAGGACATTCCGAAGCGTCGAGGACACCGAGCCGCCCGCTGGTTCCCGCGCCGACATAAATCAAGCGGCCTCCGAGCTTCATGCGGCTCACGATGGCGTCCACGGCCCGGGCAATTGCTGGAATTTCATGTGCAACAGCGGCCGGCACTTTTTGGTCTTCGCGGCTCATCAACACCACGATCTCTTTTGACGACATGTGATCGAGGTTTTTCGAAGCTTGATTTCGCTGTTCTGTGCGTCGCTTGTCTGTGCTACGGCGTGGCTTGTTCGAGGAGGGCATCCTGGAATTATAACTGCGGCCCGCCAGGGTTAGGAAATACTCGGCAAATAGGGCAACTCTCGCAGAAGCAAATCCTCCCGTGGCAAATAGCTGTGGTAGAACTAGGTTAGGTTCACCGCACAAGCAGAACGAAGCGACGGAACGTAAATTCATGGACGTTCTTAGAAGACTGTTCGAACAACATTTCCACTTGCCCGTGGAGCACATCCAGCCACTCCAGGGCGAGCTTGGTGCGTCGGGTCGCAATATTCTTCGTCTCTCCACGGGGAAAACTACCGCCATCGGCATCCTTTACGGCGTTCGCGAGGAAAATATCGCGTTCCTGTCTTTTTCCCGGCACTTTCGGAAGTGTGGATTGCCCGTGCCAGAGATCTATGCGGAAGCTTTGGATGAGGGCGCGTATCTCGAAGAGGACCTGGGCGACACGACGCTGTTTGAGTTCCTGTCCAAAAACCGCTCAGGGGAAAAGATCGCGCCGGAAGTGATCGAGGCTTACCGGAAAGTGGTTGCCGTGCTGCCGCGCTTTCAAGTGAGTGGCGGGCGTGATCTGGACTACACCGTCTGTTATCCGCGACACAGTTTCGATCGCCAGTCGATTACGTGGGACTTGAACTATTTTAAGTATTACTTCCTACGGCTGGCGGCGATTCCATTTAGTGAGCAAGCCCTGGAAGATGATTTTGGGCGACTGACCGATTTTCTATTGACAGCTCCGAGCGACTACTTTCTTTATCGCGATTTCCAGTCGCGGAACATCATGTTGCGTAATGGCAAGCCTTATTTCGTCGACTATCAGGGTGGGCGCAAAGGCGCCTTGCAGTATGACATTGCTTCGCTTTTGTACGATGGCAAAGCTGATCTGCCGCCGGCAGTACGAAAGGAACTGCTGGATGATTATCTTGATGCGCTTGAGAGCTATATCGACCTGGATCGCGAAACATTCCTCCGCCATTACTACCCTTATGTTTACGTGCGCATCCTACAAGCTTTGGGGGCGTACGGCTTTCGAGGATTTTACGAGCGAAAGGCACATTTCCTGCAGAGCGTACCCTACGCGCTGAAAAACTTGCGCTGGCTGCTTCACAACGTGAAATTGCCGATTGAACTACCTACGCTAACGGATGCGTTTCAGAGCATGTTGGCCTCCGAAAAGCTACTCGCTATTGCGTCTGACGCACAAAATCTGATTGTCAGGGTCTTCAGTTTTTCCTTTCACCGTGGTTTTCCCAAGGACGAGACCGGAAACGGCGGTGGGTTTGTGTTCGATGGGCGGAGCTTGCCGAATCCGGGCCGGGAAGAGCAATTCAAAACTCTGACGGGGAAAGATGCGCCGGTAAAGGAGTACCTGAACCAGCAAGAGAGCGTGCACCAATTTTTGGCCAGCGTATTTTCGTTGGTCGACGGGACCATCGGCAATTATCAGCAGCGCGGGTTCAAGAATCTGATGGTGTCGTTTGGCTGCACGGGCGGGCAGCACCGCTCAGTGTACCTGGCGGAGCAATTGGCGAAACGATTGCGCGGCAGGAGCGGGGTTGAGGTTGAGTTGCGGCATCTCGGATTGGAACAGTTGGAGCAGATGGCGCAATGAAGGCCATGGTGCTCGCGGCCGGATTGGGCACGCGCCTGCGACCATTGACGGATCACCGCCCGAAGGCTCTGGTGGAAGTCGGCGGCCGTGCGCTGTTGGAGATTACGCTCACCCGATTGCGGAGCTTTGGCGTTCGTGAAGTGATCATCAACGTGCATCACTTTGCCAACGCGATTTTGGCCTTCCTGAAGTCCAACGATAACTTCGGCATGAGGATCGAGATCTCCCGGGAAGAAGTTTTACTGGATACGGGCGGGGGATTGAAGAAGGCAGGCTGGTTTTTCCTGGAGGACGGCGATCAGAAGGATGAACCATTCCTTCTGCATAACGTGGATGTGATCAGCACGATTGATTTTAATGAGATGGTCGAGGAGCACAAGCAAAAGCGGGCCCTTGCCACTCTTGCGGTGCAACAGCGCGAGACGTCACGCTACCTGCTGTTCAACCAACAGTTACGGCTCTGCGGTCGGCGAATTGTGCGGCAGCAAAAGGATGAGATCGTGCGGAGGGCGGACAACCTGGAAGCCTTGGCGTTCACCGGAATCCATGTGATCTCTCCTCGATTGTTGACACTGATGAAAGAAGACGGGGCGTTTTCGATCATCGACCTATATTTGCGACTGGCTGGCCACGGAGAAAATATTCATGGTTTTTCCGCCGATGGTTACTACTGGCGCGATCTCGGCAGACTTGACCAATTGCAACAGGCCGCCGACGATTATGAGAGCGAACTGTTTACCTGAATTTGCCGCTTCAGCAAATCAGTGAATCACTTCTGTGCCGAAACCTAGAGCTTTCATGATTGCATCGTGGACCGCAGGACGCACCTGGGCGATCTTCATATTTTCGCGCGTTGGGTTCACACGATTCGTCAACAGCACGACGAATAGCTGGCGATCCGGATCGATCCAGATGGTTGTGCCCGTAAAGCCAGTGTGACCATAGCTGTGGACCGAGAAGTAGTGGCCGCTGGAGCTGCCTTCCGTGGGCACGACCCAGCCGAGCGTACGAGTATTCTGTGCGAGAGGCTGAGGCGCGGTGAATTCCGCAATCGTGGCGCGCTTCAGAATACGATTGTGCGCGTAGACGCCGCCGTTCAGAAGCATTTGACAAAATGCAGCAAGATCCGGTGAAGCGCTGAACACTCCTGCGTGGCCAGAGACGCCGCCGATCGCATAGGCGTTTTCGTCGTGAACTTCACCCTGCACGAGCCGGTGGCGGAGCTGGTTGTCCACCTCTGTTGGCGCAATCTCGGGCCAGAGTTTTTTCGGCGGGTTGTACATCGAATCCTTCATTCCAAGAGGCTGGAAGAGATATTCATTGGCCAGCTGATCGAGCGGCTTGCCAGTCAGGCGCTGAATGATTTCCGCCATGAGAATGATGCCGAGGTCGGAATAAACTACTTTCGTGCCAGGTTCATACTCCAATGGCTCCACAAAAATTCTGCTCAAAGTATCTTCCTTGCCCTTCGATGTTCGCCAATATTCTTTGAAGGGAGGAAGACCTGAAGTGTGAGTCATCAGGTTGCGCACGGTGACTTTGTGCCGCCATTCAGGTTGCGGACCACTTGCCCACTCTGGCAAATAGCGCTCGATCGGAGCATCTAGATCCAGAGGAGAAGGAAAATCGCCTTCGACCAACTTCTCAACCAGAGTGGTAGTAACAACGACTTTGGTGAGCGAGGCGAGGTCATACATGGTGTCAATCTTGGTTGACGGCGAATCCTTGTCGTAGCTCAGATGGCCGAATGCGTGATACGACACTTTTCCTCGGTAGCCGACCGCTAGAGTGGCCCCCGGAAACGCTTTATCCGCGATGGCGTTTTCGATCACCGTGAACGCAGGTTGCAATTGCGCTTCGCCCCGCACATCCATGGGCTGAAGTTTCATGGGATCGCCGGGTAATTCGATGCCGAAGCCGGCTTTCAGATCAACGCCGGGGATGGTGACCGGCAGATGACCGCGGATCGGAATTTCGCCAAACAGGGCGCGGGCCATGGAGATTTGAGCCACGTCGCTGATACCAAACGCAGAAAGCCATGTCTCTGCTTGAGGAAAGCGTTCGATAAGATAGGGACTGCCGAAGCCGAGGGTGATTACCGGCTTGCCGGATTTGTAGATTTCGTCGATGAGCGGAATCTGATCGGCGGGAACATCGATGTCGCCTTTGCGATCGCTGACGCGAACGAACAGGGCAAGGATGACTACGTCGTAAGAGTCGGCTGGCGGCAATTTCAGCGTATCGGCGTGAACAAATTTAGTGTCGGCTCGCAGGGCGACGAGCGAATCAAAACGCGCACGAAGTTGTGGTTCCAGATCTTCGCCGGGATACGCTTCGGGATCGGAGTATAAATTGACGAGCAACCCACGCGTCGGCTTGGTGCCGTCAAGAGGCAGAAGGTGTTGTTTGTCGCGAAGCAGGGTGACGCCGCGGTCAGAGATTTCTTGCGCTGTCTCCTGCCAAGCGGTCTTACCGAATTTTTCGTTCAGTGCGGCAATGTCCACCAAGCGGTTCTGGTTGAGCCCGAGGCGCGCCTTCGCTTGCAGCAGGCGGCGGATAGAGGCGTCGATCCTGTCCTGCGGGATGCGGCCGGATTTTGCCGCGGCTAGAACGGCCTGGTAGGCCGCGTCGGGAACCGGGGGCATGAGCAGTGCATCAGCACCAGCAAGAAAAGCACGAACGGCGGCTTCGCCAGGAGCATAGCGCACCGTGATTCCACCCATGTCCAGAGCATCGGTGATGACCAGTCCCTGGAAGCCGAGTTGTTTGCGTAGCAGACCGGTCAGGATGTTTGTAGATAGAGTGGCCGGTGTGCTGGGGTCCGGCTCAAACGCGGGCACATTGAGGTGCCCCGTCATGATGCTGCCCACTCCCGCCGCAATAGCCGCGCGAAAGGGAATGAGTTCGAGATGCTCCAGGCGGTCACGGTCAGCCTTAATGGTGGGTAGATCAATGTGCGAATCGGTGGCGGTGTCGCCATGGCCAGGGAAATGTTTTGCGGTAGCCAGCGCACCGTTTTCTTCCACGCCCCGGATGAATTCGCTTACAAACTCAGAGACGCGCCTGGGATCTTCCCCAAACGAACGGGTATTGATGATCGGATTGCCGGGATTGTTGTTCACATCGCTGACCGGCGCGTAGACCCATTGCACGCCAACGGCGCGCGCTTCCAGCGCGGTGATTTTGCCCATGGTGTAAGCGTCTTTGGGATTTCCCGCAGCGGCAAGAGCCATGGCCGTGGGAAAAGAGGTGCCTTCATCCTGGCGCATGGCGGTGCCGCGCTCATAGTCAGCGCCAATCAACAGAGGAACCTTGGATTTGGATTGCAACTGATTCGCGAGCACGGCGGTCGGGTAAGCCTGATCCTTGATGATGCCAAGCGGCGAGCCATGCGTGATAGTGATGAAGCCACCAACGTGCAAGTCGTTGATATCGTGCATCATCTGCGCGTAAGTCTCGGAATCCGTGGGTGTGAAGCTGCCGTGATAGGTGGTGAACAGCAGTTGACCGACTTTTTCCTCGAGGCTCATCCGGTGAAGCGAGTCTTCGACCCAACTGTTTTGTGCGGGAGTAAGCGGCGTTAGCGGCGAAGTCGATTGAGCTTCCGCTGCGGTGGCGACGCTTGTCGAGGATTTCTTTGGGCGAGAATGGCTGCGAGCTTTGGCGGTCATAATCGAAAGAAGCAAGACGGGCAGAAGCAAAACTGCGGCGTAGCGCCTGTTCATTTTTGAAGGTTCCCCTGGCCGCTCGCCCTGCGCCTTGACTGTATATAGCACGCGCACTCACTGCTCACAATAAACGTGCGAACGGTACGTTCCAGAATATCATTGGGAACTATGAAACCGCTGACGAGTTTGGGCAGGGATGGAAGAAGCCTGTTGTGGACGATGATGACGCTGGCGTTGGCGTTGGGTTGTGTGTTGGCTGCTGGTTTATCTTCGGAGGCGGCCGCAGCACAGAAGCGCAACGCGTCGACCAGAGGTCGCGTTGGACGAGTGCAGCCAGGACTGGATGTGCTGGAAGCGGAGAAGTTTGCGCTCTTGCGCGGTAAACGCATTGGACTCATCACCAATCACACCGGTTTGGATTTTCAAGGTAAAACCACGATCGAGCTTCTGGCAAATGCGCCGAACGTGCAGTTGGTGGCGCTGTTCAGTCCGGAGCATGGAATTGCCGGGCACGCGGACGAGAAGGTGTCTTCGTCCAAAGATCCCTCGACCGGTTTGCCGGTTTTCAGCCTGTATGGGGAGCATTTGCGGCCGACCGACGAGATGCTCCAGGGTATCGACGCGCTGGTGTTTGACGTACAGGACGCGGGCGTGCGCTTCTATACGTACACCACAACAATGGGTTACTGCATGGAAGAAGCGGCGAAGCGTGGGATCCCCTTCTATGTGCTGGACCGGCCCAACCCCATCAACGGAGAAATTGTGGAGGGCCCGATGCTCGATCCTGACAAGACAGGATTCGTGGCGTATTTTCCGCTACCGGTCAGGTATGCGTTGACGATCGGCGAGTTGGCGCAGTTGTTCAACAAGGAGAAGAACATCAATTGCGACCTGCACGTAATCCCGATGAAGAACTGGCATCGCAATTATTTCTTTGAGAGCACCGGTATTCGCTGGATCCCGCCTTCACCCAATCTGCGCACGTTGAAAGGAGCAATTCTGTATCCAGGGCTGGAGATTCTTCAGAACGCTGGTGTTTCGGTGGGCCGGGGAACGGAAGCGCCGTTCGAAGAGTTTGGAGCACCGTGGATGAATGGCGAGGAAGTGGCGGAGGTTTTGAACGGACGGAATCTGGCTGGAGTTCGTTTTGTGAATCAGCCGTACATTCCGGTGAGCGGGTTGTATGCCGGGCAACACTGCGGAGGCGTGGGCATTCGCGTGACGGATCGAGGCGCTGTGCGCTCCATGCGTGTGGGGCTGGAGATCGCGGAACTGCTGCAAAAGAAATATCCGGACCATTTTGACGTAACCAAGACCATCGTTCTGTTGGGGAACGACGCGACCGTGGAGCAATTGAGGGCGGGCACACCGCCCGAGCAGATCATCGCAAGCTGGGCCGCCGATCTGGCGGCCTTCGATCAAATGCGTCGCAAGTATTTCCTCTACAAGTAAGACGGTGTGAGCTTTTCGAGTACTATTGAAATCGTGCTT